>OGPY01002651.1_pt1 | contig 10682 bp, 10 predicted proteins | sample 1553121 | NCBI WGS metagenome assembly OGPY01 (sample SAMEA2580004, study PRJEB22360) | human gut metagenome
GTAGAAGCCTATAAAAAGAACATGTTTGCCCTGCTGAACAAACCGGGTTACGAAAAGGAAAGCGAAGCGATCCGCGCACGGTTGTAGCCAACAATCACATAATATAAAAATTTTTCAGGCACGACTCTCCTTCAAAAGGATCGTGCCTGAAAAATATCTATTAGCAAGCAATTAAAAATGATTCAAGAAGCAATCGCCCAATATCTGCAAAAACAGCGACAAGTTTTATTTTCTCCCAAGGCCGTACTTTTCGATATGGATGGTGTCCTTTACGATTCCATGCGTTTTCATGCCCGTGCCTGGTACGAAACGGCTACCCACCACCAGTTGATCTCCACCCCGGAACTATTCTACCTGTATGAAGGCCGGACGGGTGAAAGCACGATCAACGAATTGTATCAAAAGACTTTCCTACGAGATGCGACTGATGAGGAAAAGAAATCCATCTATGAAGAAAAAGCTATCTTGTTCAATCAATATAACGATGGAAAGGCAATGCAAGGAGCGGCCGAAGTACTGAAAAAAGTAAAAGCCTCCGGCTTGCAAACACTTGTCGTAACCGGTTCCGGACAACACAGCTTAATCAACAAGCTGGAACATACCTACCCAGGCTATTTCAAACGGGAAAAGATGGTGACGGCCTTTGACGTGAAGTTAGGCAAACCTCATCCCGAACCTTATCTGATGGGATTGGAAAAGGCAGGAGTCAAACCCTATGAAGCTCTTGTCGTAGAGAATGCCCCGATGGGCATACAAGCGGGAGTAGCTGCAGGGATCTTCACGATAGCAGTCAATACTGGTCCTTTGGACGACCGAATTTTACTCGATGCTGGCGCCGATCTACTTTATCCGGACATGACGGCTTTGGCGAAGGATTGGGACAACCTTATGAATGCAATCAAGATCTCTTAAATAAATTAGGCACGGATTACAATTGATGTAACCTGTGCCTAAAAAACTTATACAAAAACGTCTTACTTCACATAATCCGCCTTGTTCAGATAATCATAGCTCTGCTGGACGCTGGCAACCGGATCATTTTGGGTATACTGTTCGACTTCAACATACCAATCTTTGATATTATTTGCGTACATCTGGTCAAAAATAGGTTTGAAGTTCATCTTACCACTGGCGCCGATTTCCTTTTCGTCTTTGATATGGACAGCCTTGAACTGGCTCGGACGGTTCTTCAGGTAAGCAACCGGATCACCACCGCCTTCCTGTACCCAATACACATCCATTTCAAAAAATACATGATTCGGACTTACATTATCTAACAAGAAGTCGTAGATCAATTGATCTTCGATTTTACGGAATTCAAAAGCATGGTTATGGTAACCGAATGCGATGCTGGCAGCTGCCGTCTTGTAGCCAACGGTATTGAAATAGTCGCAATACATCTTCAAATCGTCCAAAGTCGTCTGGTCGGTAACCGGCATCCACGGCTGAACCATGTATTTGACACCTAATTCATTGTGGGCATCGATAGCCTGATCCCACCAACTCATCACTTCAGCTTCTTTTTCCTTTGTGAAAGCTTGTCCTAAGTGAGCGCTCGTACATTTCATGCCCAAATCATTCACCATCTTCTTGAACTCAGCAGGAGCCAAACCATAGATCTTGCCATTGTCATAGCTAGCTGTTTCAAGATTCTTATAGCCCATTTTCGAAGCCGTTTCCAATACCTTCTGGATTCCTTCTTCTTTTACAAGGTCTCTTAAAGAATATAGCTGAAGCCCGATATACTTGGAGGACTCGGAAGCTGAGGCTTTACCGGCACAAGAAGTTAGCAACTGAGGCATCACCATCCCCCCTGCGAGCATTAACGAAGCCCGCTTTAAAAACTCACGTCTGTTCTGCATAGTACTAAAAAATTAAGTTTGCTTTGAGAATTTCTACAAAAGTAAAACTATATTCGGTGGATTCTAACATAATAACGTTAAAATCATCAAAACGGAGTCATAAAACCTTCTTATCTTCTTTTACCAACCTCTTAAGAGGACGACAAGAGAAGCCACAAGAGGAATACCATTAAAAAGTCTGCTTCATCTTCATATACCTATGCTGCTTTATAATCATTTTCCGGCTACGGATAATTTGAAAACGATATATCACGAGGGCCAGTACAAAATAGGCACCTGCCTGAATCCATAACGTATGATATTCATGTACCACCTCATTCAATGCCGCCCCACATGTATTGATACGGATGAATCCCTGAATCCCCGGTGTCGAAGGAAACAGATATCCTATAGCCTGCCAGAACGGAGGAATCGCTTCTTTCGGCCAGGAGACTCCGGATATGAATAACAAGATCACAGATGTAAAGACAAACACTAGCATAGGCGCCTCTCGGGTAGTCATAAAACCGGACAATGTCATGGCAAAGAAGATCGAAGCAAACAGATACGGCAGGATGAACAGCAAGATCGTAACCGGATCACCCACTTGAGGCAGGGAGAAGAGTTTCGGCACGACGGCTAATACCCAGATGCAGACAACTACATAAATCAAGATATAGGTCAGAGACTTGCCTAACACGATGCGCAACGTCCCGTTGAAATGCCGGCTAATCGGAACAAGGCTGTGGAAGCGGTTCTTTTCACGTGCTGTCCCCCCTAACATACCGATCCCTAAAACCAGTGTTTGCTGGATAACTAAAATAAGGATAGCCGGAACTAAAAAACTGGCAAAGCCGTTCTGCGTATTGAAGAGGGTCACGGATTCATAAGGAATCGGATTGACCGTTATTTCCTCCTGCTTTGCCGATGCACCCGGAGCATTATACATCCGTATTTCTTTCCCTAAGTCGAGTGATACTTCCGTTGCCGCCAGCAAAAACGCTTTATAAAACAGCAGGCTGCTCATATCGCAATACAAGGGAACCGTCGTCTGCTTGCCCGTATGCAAATTCTTACTGAACTCGGTCGGGAAATAAAGGATTCCATAGGCTTCTTTCCTGTCCAGCATCCGCTTGGCCTCCTCCATATCCGTCGAGACGGCAACTACCCTGACATCGGGCGTAGCATTCACACGACGGGTAAACTCGCGACTTAGATAGGAATCGGACTGGTCCACAACCACCATCTTCGCCTCGCGTACCACTTCATTATTATAAATAAAGGAATAAAGCAACGGATAGGCAAAAGGCACCAGGAAAAAGAAGATCAGCACGCCCTCGTCTTTGAAGACATTTTTCAATTCATCCTTCCAAATGTAAAAGATGTCCAAGATCCCTTCCTTGATCATATCTCGTAAACGATATTCTCTTTTCATTACTTTCTGTTTTACGGAATATATTTAAAGTACAACAATGCGTTCTTCAAGTTTTTTCCAATCAGGAAAGGCAAAACGAGAAAACCCATAAGCCAGGCATATTCAGCCCAGCTATAAAAGAAAGGCCTTCCGTTCAAAGCCTGGTCAACATAGATCAGAAAATAGTGCCGGAGAGGGAACAGGTTGGAGAGTGCCTGCAAAGTAGGGTCCATCCCCAATACCGGAAAAGAAAATCCGACGATAGAAAAAGCGATCATCCCGAATAGGCAAGCAAAGCTCAACCCTAAACGAAAAGTCGGCAACACCCCTATCATGAAAATCCCGACCGCCTGCGAAGCAATCACCAGCAGAAATAGAGCCGACAGCATCGGTAACCAGCCACTATTCAACGGGAACGAATTAAACCCATACAAGGCCACCGCATACAGGAATGCCACAATCGTAAAAATCACCGTATGAGGGAATATCTTCCCTATGAGGCTCACCATAAGCGAATTTCCACCCATCTGCAACCATTCGCGGGCCGTCGAGTATTTAATCTCGGAACCGATGCTCAATACCGTCACCAAAAAAATCATCAATTGCAAAACACCAGGCAAAAGTGTGTTATTCAGATAGACCGAATAGTTAAGCCAAGGATTCCCGATCGCGTGTGTGTCGATCACGATCGGCTGGAGCTGCGCCATGATCTGGGTTTCAGTATAGCCATGCGCCAGCCCCGTCTGAAGCCCGACCGAAGCACCTGCTAAGACAGACATGGTTTTCATATCCCGAAACAACAGAGATGCAGCAATAAGATAAGTACCGTTCGTATAGAACGACAGCTTAGGCTGCCGACCTGCTGTCGCATCCACACCAAAGTCCTTCGGAATATAAAAAATGCCATAAATTTTCCCTTCCTGCATAGCCTGGCGAGCTTCCTCGAACGAGACGGTTGTCAGCATCACCTCCGTCTGCTCGAATGCATCCAACTGGCGGGCTAAGTTACGGGAGTTGGAAGAGCCGTCCAGATCTACTACCGCAACAGGCATATCGGTAGGCAAACCCTCCTTCATCAACGAAAGAAAAAAGACCACACAGATAGTGGGAGCCACCAACATACAAAAGAAGTAGACCGGGTCTTTACAAATCCTGAATATCTCACGCTTTGCAATTGACAATTTTGGGGTACTATTTAATTTTTCATTATTCATTTAACCTTGTTCTTTAATTGTCAATTATCAATTGTCAATTTCTTAATGACCGACATTCCAGGACGTAAGTCGGCCACCTTTTCCATTGGACGGGCACGCACCTCGAATGTCTTGGAGTCAAACTGTCCGTTCGTTTTTGTCGCTTTCCAGGCGGCATAAGTTCCCATATCCTTCATATAATAAACTTTCAGTTTGACCGGCCGGTTATCCAACGCCGGGATAAAAGCGTCTAATTCGGTACCGATCTTGATGTTTTTCAGATGATCTTCACGAATACTGAAGGTCACCCACATATCGTTAAGGTCGGTGATATTCATAATCGGAGCACCCGTACCGACCAACTCGCCCACTTCAGGAAAACGTTCGGACACCTCCCCGTCGATCGGTGAGACAAGTGCCGCTTCCTTCAAGTAGGATTCCACTTCGGCAACCGCTCCGGCAGCCTGCCCTACGAGAGCGGCAGCCGCGGCCTTATCTTCCACACGGGCTCCGTCTACAGCCATATCATACTGGGATTTGGCAGCTTTCTCAGTAGCGACCATTGCCTTGTAACTGGCTTCTGCCTCATCGCGTTTCTGGGCAGACATTACCCCTTTATCGAACAAGTTTTGTACGCGCGTATATGATTTCTGGGCAATATCCAATCCTGCCTTCGCCTTCTGCCACATTTCATATGCTCCAGCTATCTCTTGTGCACGGGCACCTTTAATAGCCTTTGCGTTCTGAGCTTCAGCGGCACGACGCACAGCCTCCGCTTGCTGAAGCTTGGCAAGAACTTCGGGCGTATCCAAGAAGACAAGCGTGTCACCCACTTTCACCTTGTCGCCCTCACTGAAACGATATGCTTCGATTCGTCCGGGAACTTTTCCCGAAATACGAACTTGCGTAGCCTCCACTTGCCCCATGATGATATCATCCGGCGGCGTCAGTAAAAAGAAACCGGTTAATGCAACTAATCCGACCACACCTAAGAATGTGATAAATGCCAATAGCATATTATTGATTGAGTATTTTTTATTCTCGTTCATGAGTTTATAATTTGAGATTTATGATTGTATGATTTAGATAGTGTCCTCAAAAGAATCAGGTCCGTGTTCATCCACTTAATCCGCGTTCCTGGTTCTTCCAGAGAGCTCATCCCCCAGCTTTCCCATCGCTTTCGTCAAGTAGACTTCCGTTAATTTCACCTCTATCTGTGCATCTATCAGGCAGGAACGAGCCGATACCCAGGCTGTCTGCGCCTGCATCAGGTTAAGAGCCGGGATTACGCCTTCCTCAAATCCGAGATTGGCATGACGAAGATTCTCTTCCGCATTCTCCATATTGCGGGTGGAGACGATCAGCTTCTTGTTTGCTTCATTGACCTTGTAGACAGATTGATTGACCTGCAATTCCACCTTCTCGCGTGCATCCTGTAACTCCAAAGACTTGATGCGTGTCTCGGCACGAGCCGAATTGCGCTTATAACTGCCCTCCCACCAGCCGGAAAGCGGAACTTTCACCATTACACCGACATTGAACATCCCGGCAAATTCATTTTTGAAGCCGTTCATGGAATTAGGGTTCGTGACCAAGTAGTTCGCCATAAATGCCACATTCGGCAACATATCCGACAAAACAATCCGCTCCTTCCTCTTATAAATCTTAGTTGCCAAGTCAAGGCTCTTCAACTCGTTACGATTCATAAAGGCCTCATTCACATCAGCCGCCGTAACGGAAGGTTCTGTCAGAAAATTTTCGATATCTTCATCTGCTAAAACAAGCGGGTCTTCTAATGGCAACCCGCATATCTGTGCCAATAACATGCGGGAAAGAGCCAGACCGTTATCGACTTTCGTCTGTGCCATCTCTGCCTCGTTCAGTTTGACTTTGACGGAGAGTCCGTCGGCTTCGGTCGCTACTCCCTCATTGATCATCGCTGTCATATCATGATCGGTCTTACGGAGCAAATCGACATAGGCATCAGCTAACTTCTTCTTATTTACTAAAGAAATCACCTGCCAATAGGTTTCATCGGTTTTACAGATGACATCCTGCAGTTGCTGGTCATTCATCGACTCGGCCAATTGCTTGGCGTACTTGGCAATCTGGTTGTAATTAATAATCTTGCCTCCCATAAACACAGGCTGCACAAGTGAAACGCTTCCCCCCCAGATATTCTGGATATCGAGGTGTTGCAAGTCGTCCACCCCTTCCATCAACTTTCCAAACACCGGCAATTGGGCGATCGGTCCGAGAGCTCCTTCAATAGAAGAACCGAGTGCTCCCATATCCAGCAGGTTTATATCTTTCTGGTTCCACATATACGCGCCAGTCGCCGAGAGCTGAGGAAAATATTTGGTGAAAGCGACGTTTTTCTCATAGTCGGCCATTTTAATCTTTTCCCCCGAAATCTTCAACTCTTTGTTATTCTGAATAGCCAATTCACGACATTCCTCCAGCGTCAACGTACGTCCGGCATTCGCATAACCCGACGAAACAAGTAGTGCAACTAATACGACAAATCTCTTCATCTTTATCTTATTTTATTCAGATTCTTTCCTAAACGGTGCAAAAGTACTGGTTCGCTTTAAATATACAATTGAACTAATTCAATAACTGCTTTCTTATATGTTCACAAGCATATAGTTTCACATGGTTTCATCCTGATGAAACCGTTGTTTCCCACCGATGAAAATATAGTTTCCCGCCAGTGAAAATATAGTTCCATGCCCATGAAACTTGTTCCGCCACTTATTCTGTTCTAGTGAATGAGAGGACTTTCCGCTTCAACTTGCAATACCAGGCATTACTAATTCCCATATAATGGGCGATATACTTATCGGGAACCCGGTTGATCATCCAGACATAGTTTGTGTAGAGAAACTGGATGAACTCTTCCGCCGTGGAAGAGAGGCGAACGGCCAACAGAACATCCAGTTTATAGATGATCGTCAGCATGATATTCTGATAATAAGATGCAAACAAAGGATAACGGAACGAAAGGCTCTCGATATGATCGCGGGAAAAGCAGAGCAACTCGCCGGCTTCAAGCGCCTTAATCTCAAATTCAGAAGGTTGCTTGGTAAAATAGCCGATGGCGGAAAGGAACGGAAACATATTATCAGCCGCAAAACCGGTGACACATTCATTACCGTTCTCGTTTACATATAAATTGATGAAAAGACCTTTGTTGATGAAATAGGCATCCTGACACAACTCACCTGTACGCAACAGATAATCTCCTTTCTTCACGGAGATCAACTTTGCGTTTTTTGCCAGTTCGCCGAGAAAAGCTTCATCACAGACGAGGGCTTCCGGAAGGTCGGCAAGTAGTCGCGCAAAATGGACATCTGTTTCCATTGCTATTTTTCGAGTGTGAAACTTTTACGGCCGATCAAATTGCCATCCGCAAATATATCGACCCGATATGTACCCGGAGAAAGAAATTCTTCGATATTCCAGTACATCGTAACCGGCAATTCCTCACCGTCATATTCAACCAGCTTCTTCATGGAGTAATTGATTTCTTTTCCTTCGAAGGTAAATACATCGGCACGGCTCTTCAACAAGATATCGTCGTCCGGCTTCATGATGCGCACAAAGATCGTCTTCTCTCCGACCGGAGCCGTAATGTTCTTGCTGATCCGGAAGTCAACGACAAATTGTTCCATCTTCTTGATCACCTTTGCCTTCTTTCCGCGACCATTGACAGGAGTTACATTGATACCCGTCGCATCCAAACGGCTTGCCAATGTGACACGTTCCGTCAGTTTCTCTTTTTCCTTCTTCAAAGTGGTAGCCGTAGAAGAAGCCTGCTTGTATTTCTTTACCGCTTCATTCTTTTCCACTTTCAATTGTTCGTTAGCACGATTCAGAGAGTCGATCTGAACTACATAATTACGCATGATCTTACGCAATGTCTGCAATTCCTTCTTTAGACGGGCAATCTCTTTCGTATTTGTCGCCTTTACAGTACGAAGTTCTTCCTGTAAGCGTTGTACTTTAGCTTGCTCGGTAGACAATAGATTCAGTAAGGAGTCGTTACCTATATTAAATTTATATCCTTCATATTGGAGAGACAATTCGTTAAATTCGTCTTCCAATGATTCCTTATCCAGAACATAAGCCTGCTCCAAGTCCTCCATCTGCTGATTCTGGTGGAAAATATAATAAGCAGCACCGGCGATAATCAACAATAACACAACCACAGCCATGATCAGCAGTGACATCTTATTTATTTCTTTTGTCTCTTTCTTTTCAGCATCCATACGGTTACGATTAAAAATGAACACGCAAAGGTATGAAAAATGATTTAAATTTCGAATATTATTCCTACCTTTGTGCCACTCAATTAAATAATAATTTGCATGCACGAGAAACTTATTATTCTTGATTTCGGCTCGCAAACAACTCAATTAATCGGGCGTAGAGTCCGTGAGTTGAATATGTATTGCGAGATTGTCCCCTACAACAAATTTCCCCACGATGCTACAGGTGTAAAAGGCGTAATCCTTTCCGGAAGTCCCTATTCCGTATATGACGCCAATGCGTTCAAAGCTGACTTAAGTGAAATACGTGGTAAATATCCCGTATTGGGAATCTGTTACGGAGCCCAATTCCTGGCTTATACATCCGGCGGAAACGTTGAACCGGCCAACTCCCGCGAATACGGACGTGCCAACCTGTCGTATATCGACAATACAGACGAATTGCTGAAAGGCATCAATGTAGGTTCACAAATCTGGATGTCACACGGAGACACTATCACGGTCCTTCCTGAAAACTTCAAAGTAATCGCCAGCACGGACGATGTAAAAGCAGCTTCTTATCATGTGGAAGGTGAACAAACCTGGGGCGTACAATTCCACCCGGAAGTATTCCACTCGACAGACGGTACTAAATTATTAAACAACTTCCTGAATATTTGCGGATGCGCCAAAGACTGGACACCGGCCTCCTTTATCGAATCGACCGTTGCCGAACTGAAAGAACAGTTGGGAGACGACAAAGTAATCTTAGCGCTTTCCGGCGGTGTAGACTCTTCGGTTACGGCTGTTCTGCTACACAAGGCCATTGGCAAAAACCTGACTTGCATCTTCGTCGACCACGGCTTGTTACGCAAGAATGAATTTGAAAACGTGTTGAAAGATTACGAACACTTGGGACTAAACGTGATCGGAGTCGACGCCAAAGAGAAATTCTACAAGGAACTGGCGGGTGTCAGCGAACCTGAAAAGAAACGTAAGATCATCGGCAAAGGTTTTATCGATGTGTTTGACGAAGAGGCCCACAAGTTGAAAGATATAAAATGGTTAGGCCAGGGTACTATTTATCCGGACGTAATCGAGTCGCTATCCATTACCGGGACCGTTATCAAGAGCCATCATAATGTAGGCGGTCTGCCTGCCAAAATGAACCTGAAACTGGTCGAACCGCTACGCCTCCTGTTCAAAGACGAAGTACGTCGTGTCGGTATGGAGTTAGGTATGCAACCACATCTGATCAAACGTCATCCGTTCCCCGGTCCCGGTTTAGGTATTCGTATTTTAGGTGATATCACCCCGGAAAAAGTACGAATTTTGCAAGAGGCCGACGATATCTATATGTCGCTGATGCGCGAATGGGGCTTGTACGACAAAATCTGGCAGGCCGGAGTGATTCTCCTCCCGATCCAGTCCGTAGGTGTTATGGGGGACGAACGGACCTACGAAAATACGGTTGCTTTGCGTGCTGTAACCTCGACGGATGCCATGACGGCTGACTGGGCGCAACTCCCATACGAATTCCTTGCGAAAGTGTCCAACGAAATCATCAACAAGGTCAAAGGTGTAAACCGCGTTGTCTACGACATCAGCTCAAAACCGCCCGCAACAATCGAGTGGGAGTAAAATTCCATATCCGCATTTCAAGTACATAATGTAAAACCAATAAAAAATAAAGAATCGTATGAAACAAGATATGATTGTTATCCTGGATTTGGGCAGTCATGAAAACACTGTGCTGGCACGAGCAATCCGCGCGTTGGGTGTCTATAGCGAAATCTATCCGCACGACATTACGGTTGAAGAACTCAAAGCACTTCCGAATGTAAAAGGTATCATCATCAACGGTGGTCCTAACAATGTAATCGACGGGGTCACTATCGATGTAAATCCGGGAATCTATTCGATCGGAATCCCTGTTATGGCAGGCGGGCCCGGCCAGGGACTGTGTGTGGTGAATACGTGTACG
>OGPY01002667.1_pt1 | contig 10625 bp, 11 predicted proteins | sample 1553121 | NCBI WGS metagenome assembly OGPY01 (sample SAMEA2580004, study PRJEB22360) | human gut metagenome
TTTTGGAGACCAGTGCTCTACCAACTGAGCTACTTCCGTGTTTGCGGGTGCAAAGGTAAGAGAATATTCTATAATTCCAACTATATGTACAAAAAATAGTTGATGAAACCACTTATTTTCTCGATTCTTTGGTGATTCCCGGAATTTCTTTCCTATCTTTGGTGTAATAGAGTTGTTAATCGGGTATATAATTATACAAACAATCGACAAAGACATGAAAGACGAATTAGACATGAATGCCAACCTTTTGGTTGAATTCCTTCAGAAGCCATCTGCCGAATTTACAAAGGTGGATATCGTATCGTACATTAAGGAGAAGAATATCCGGATGGTGAACTTTATGTATCCTGCCGGTGACGGGCGCTTGAAAACATTGAATTTTGTTATTAACAATGCGGCATATCTGGATGCAATCCTGACCTGCGGGGAGCGTGTGGACGGTTCTAGCCTGTTTTCGTTTATCGAGGCGGGTAGCAGTGACTTGTATGTGATTCCGCGTTTCCGTACGGCGTTTATCGATCCTTTTTCCGAATTGCCGACGTTGAGCATGCTGTGCTCGTTCTTTAATAAGGATGGCGAACCGCTGGAAAGCTCGCCTGAATATACGCTGCACAAGGCAAGCAAGGCGTTTTCGGATGTGACAGGTATGCAGTTCGAGGCGATGGGAGAGCTGGAGTATTATGTGATCGCGGATGAGGAAGGTTTGTTCCCGGCAACTGATCAACGCGGATATCATGAATCGGGGCCTTATGCGAAGTTCAACCAGTTCCGTACGCAATGTATGCAATATATCGCACAAGCGGGAGGACAGATAAAATACGGGCATTCGGAAGTTGGTAATTTTACCTTGAATGGTAAAATATATGAACAGAATGAGATTGAATTCCTGCCTACGCGGGTGGAAGATGCCGCCGACCAGTTGATGATCGCCAAATGGGTGATCCGTAATCTGGCATACGAGTACGGGTTGAACATTACGTTTGCTCCGAAGATCACGGCTGGAAAAGCGGGTTCCGGTCTGCATATACATATGCGTATTATGAAGGATGGCAAGAACCAGATGTTGCAGGATGGCGTTTTGTCGGAAACGGCTCGTAAGGCAATTGCCGGCATGATGAAGTTAGCTCCGTCCATTACGGCTTTCGGCAATACGAACCCGACTTCTTATTTCCGTCTGGTTCCTCACCAGGAGGCTCCGACGAATATTTGCTGGGGCGACCGTAACCGCTCTGTTTTAGTGCGTGTTCCGTTGGGGTGGGCCGCCAAGAAGGATATGTGTTCGCTGGCAAACCCGTTGGAGGCAGATAGTCATTATGACACGACGCAGAAGCAGACGGTCGAAATGCGTTCGCCGGACGGATCGGCCGATTTATATCAGTTGTTGGCGGGATTGGCGGTCGCTTGCCGTTACGGGTTTGAAATCCCGGATGCGTTGGATATTGCAGAAAAGACTTATGTGAACGTGAATATTCATCAGGAAGAAAACAAGGCTCGTTTGGAAACATTGGACCAACTGCCGGATAGCTGTGCCGCCTCTGCCAAACGTCTGCAACAGCAGAGGGGGATATTCGAACAGCATAATGTCTTTAGTCCGAGCATGATCGACGGTATCATAAAGAAATTGCTAAGTTATAACGACACGACATTACGTGAAGACTTGAAAAATGATCCCGAAGGAATGCTTGAACTGGTGAACCGGTATTTTCATTGCGGATGATGTTACTTTGGAATTAAGCCGAAAGTGACTGATTTATATCATCTTTAAATCTTCAAACATCTGTTTATATACTGCGGCCTTTTCCTCTAACGGCTTGGGGTAAGCCCGGGAGGAAGAAGGCATGCGGTAGAGATGGAAAATGCGGCTCGCCCGGGGGGAAAGGGGGGAGGAGGAACCAAAAAGACAGGGTGAAACGGGAGTAGGAGCCGACTTTGGGTTCTTCAACCGGAGGCAGCGTGGCGATAAGCGTGTCCATCGCCTTTTGACCTGTTACGACGATTGCTTCGCATTCTGGTATTTTGGCCAGAACCTCAACCGGGTTCAACGGTGTGACCACTTGCAGGAAGTTGTCGGAAGCATTATTCTTTAAACGGATGATTTCCATAGCTGTATCACCGATTCCGATCCCTTTTTCCCGGCAGAAGGCTTTTGCTTTCTCTTCACTGAAAGCCTTTTTGGTTTCTAAGAAATATTCTTTATCGTTATAGAAAACCAGTCCGAGTATCCGCCACATGTCGTTTTGGATATTCGGATAGTAGAAATTCATCGACCAGCGTGCACGCGGAGGTGGGAAACTGCCCAGCATCAATAATTTCGTGTTTTCCGGGAGGAAGAACCCTAACGGATGTTGCTCTATCGGCTGAGTGGCTGGCGTTTTCATTATTTTACCTGGCTGTTCCATTCGTCTGCTTTGAAACCGACCAAAACTTGATCTTCACTGATCAGCAAAGGGCGCTTGATCAATTTGCCGTCTGAAGCCAGCAAAGCGATCTGTTCCGCTTCGCTCATCGCAGGCAGCTTGTCCTTCAATTTCATCTCCTTATAAACCAGTCCGCTGGTGTTGAAAAAGTTTTTCAAAGGAAGCTTGCTGCGTTTGATCCATTCTGTCAGCTCTTCGACAGAAGGATTCCGATCGATGATATGGCGGTCCTCGTACGTTATTTTATGCTCATCCAGCCATTTTTTTGCATTTCGGCAGGTGTTGCATTTCGGATATTCTAAAAACAGGTAGCTCATATGGTCACGGTGTTATTGGTCATCTTTCTTCTGTCTTTTGGCATCTTCTTTGGCCATCAGCACAACATTGTACACAAAGTCGGTCATCCATTCTTCCGAATAGCCGAGCGTTTCTTTGTATTTCCGTATTCTCCAGGCAACTTTCTGAACGCTGACATCTTTCCATTCCGAACGGGTTACAATCTCATGGATGGTCTTCTGTGTCTGCGAATATAACAGTTTCTTCACTAGCATGGAGAAGCGGAATTTCCATTGCATCAGGTTGTCGAGCAGGGAGAACAGGTCGTTATTGAATCCCTGGTACATGATGAAATAGGATTTGATGTCGTTCTGCGTCTTGCAGTTCTTTTTGATGGAGGCATCGATTTCCTTGAAAAAGTTTTCGTTCAGCCCGTATTCTTGCATTAGGATTTTGCGGGAACGGGATTTCTCGGCTATGCCCAACTTGTTGTTCTGAGTCGGGATCTTAAGCATCCGTTTGAACAACGCCATATCGTTCAATATATTGAGGTTGGTGATACCTAACTGCACAGCCATTACCGCCTGGTAATACACGCGGATCAGTGTAACGAACTCCTCTACGGAGCCTTTCGATACGACTTCTGTTTCTTCTTCTTTCTTCTTGAATAGTTTGGAAATGAAATTCATTGTGTATATTTATATTTATTGCCGACAAATATAATAAGAATCTTTCTATATGCCTAATAGTACATTTTGTAAGATGTAAACAGCGGCTCCCGACAGATAGCCGGCCAATGCGAGCAACGAGATTCTTTTTAGATACCAGATGAAATTGATCCCTTCCAGTCCCATAACGACAACTCCGGCAGCAGAACCGATGATCAGCATGCTGCCACCCACGCCAGCACAATAGGCCAGGAATTGCCAGAACACGCCGTCTTGTATGAAATGAGCCATATAGACTGGATCGGCAGACCATCGCATCCGAGGCAACGGGGTACATTCCGATAGCACCGGCGACGAGCGGAACGTTATCGACGATGGCGGAGAGCGTTCCGATAATCAGGTTGACGGCATATACATTGCCGATCGTATCGTCCAACCAGAGGGAAAAACTGCCTAAAACACCACTGCAACGCAGTGCGTCTACAGCCAGCAAGATACCGAGGAAGAACATCAGAGTGGCTCCGTCTATACGGCTCACTACTTTCGATAAACGGAGTTTCAGGTCCTCGTTGATTGGAGTTTTCCGGTACATCAATTCGGTGAATATCCACAGGATACCGACTCCCATCAAAATCCCCATGAAAGGGGGCAGGTGCGTGACCGTTTTAAACACCGGGACGAACAGCAGACAGAACACGCCGATGCAGAGGATCGCCAGTTTTTCGTTCGCTTTCAATACTTTTAATAGAAGGTTGTCACGGTTTTCCTCGAAAGCGTTGGGAGGCATAACTTTGCCGTGCAAATAGCGGGATATGATCAATACCGGGACCAAGGCTGATACGAGGCTCGGTAAAAAGAGATGCGGGATCGTTGCCGAAGTCGAGATATTTCCCCTTACCCACAGCATGATCGTTGTCACGTCGCCGATGGGTGACCAGGCCCCGCCGCTGTTGGCGGCAATCACGATGATGCTGCCGAAAATCCAGCGCTCCTTATAATTGCCAATCAATTTTCGGATCAGCATGACCATGACGATGGAAGTAGTCAGGTTGTCTAGGACTGCCGACATGAAAAAGGTGATCGTAGCAATGACGAACAATAACTTCCGCTTGCTGTTGGTGGTGATGCGGTTGGTGATGAACATAAATCCTCCGTGAGAATCGACGAGTTCTACGGTGATCATCGCCCCGATCAGGAAGATCAAAGTCTCTGCGATCTCACCGATACTATCCAGTATCTGATGGTCGATGACGAAACGGATACACTGGTCTGCATAGGGCAGATCCTTTATGAATGGGAATGCGTCTAAAAAAAGTTTAAATTCTTCGGCTGAAGCGGTCGGAATAAATTGAGGGGCCCCAAATGTATATAAAACCCAAAGGATTGTTCCAGTCAGGAGTGCTGTTCCCGCTTTATTGATTTTTAGCGGATGTTCCAGCGCAATAAGCAAATATCCTATCAGGAACACGATGATCATTGTTGTCAACATAGTGTATCTGTTAAAATTTATCTAAAATGGCAAAAGTAATAATTTATTATAAAGGAAACATATTTGTTAAGAGGTTTGTTTAAAACAGCCTGGCATATATCTTTGAATTGTCTGTCGGATAATCCGGCTTTTCTTTCAGGTAATTGGATTTTTCCGCCGTAGTTGTTGCTTGTCGACAATTGTCGACAGGTAACTGTTCCAGTGTGAATATACGAAATAATCCCGTTCATCGTGCCTGATCTTTTTGTATCTTTGTCCTGCATTTAAAGCTGATATGAATATATGATAAGTTATTTACAAATAGATAAGTTGACTAAAAGCTTCGGCGATTTGGTTTTATTCGAAGATATCACTTTCGGAATCGCGCAAGGGCAGAAGGTCGGGTTGATAGCTAAGAATGGTACGGGGAAAACGACTTTGCTAAATATTATAGCCGGAAAGGAGGATTATGACAGCGGGGCGGTTGTGTTCCGAAATGATCTGCGGGTTGGCTACCTGGAACAGATGCCGCATTATCCGGACGGCCTGACTGTTTTGCAAGCGTGTTTCTACTCTCCGAACGAGACGGTGCGTTTGATCGCCGAATATGAGCAGGCGATGGCAAGCGGCGATCATTCCAATCTCGAAGATATCCTGCTTAGGATGGATAACTTGAAAGCCTGGGATTATGAACAGCGTGCCAAGCAGATTTTGGGACAGCTGAAAATCCATAACTTCGACCAGAAGGTGGAAACGCTTTCCGGCGGGCAGTTGAAAAGGGTGGCTTTGGCAAACGTGTTGATCACCGATCCCGAATTGATCATCCTTGACGAGCCAACCAATCACCTGGACTTGGAAATGACCGAATGGCTGGAAGGATATCTTTCTCGCGCGAACATTAGTATTTTGATGGTGACGCACGACCGTTATTTTCTGGATCGTGTCTGTAGTGAGATTATCGAGATAGACCGGAAACAGATTTATCAGTATAAAGGGAATTACAGCTATTATTTGGAAAAACGACAAGAACGAATGGACGCGTTGAATGCCGAGGTGGACCGGGCCAGTAACTTGCTTCGCAAGGAGCTCGACTGGATGCGCCGTCAGCCGCAGGCGCGTGGGACAAAAGCGAAGTACCGGATCGATGCTTTCTACGAGCTTGAAAAGAAAGCCAAACAGCAGCATGAGGCCGGTAATGTCAACTTGGATGTGAAGGCGTCGTATATCGGATCGAAGATTTTCGAGGCGGAACATGTTTCGAAACGTTTCGGTGATCTGAAGATCGTGGAAGATTTCAACTATATATTCGCCCGTTATGAAAAGATGGGGATTGTCGGGAATAACGGAACGGGAAAATCTACTTTTATCAAGATGCTGATGGGGGAAGTGGAGCCTGACAGCGGTCGTTTTGACGTAGGAGAAACGGTCCGGTTCGGTTATTATAGCCAAGACGGCCTCCAGTTCGACGAGCAGATGAAGGTGATCGATGTGGTCCAGAATATCGCGGAATATGTTGACCTCGGTGACGGGAAGAAGATGGGTGTTTCACAGTTCCTGAACTATTTCCTTTTCTCTCCGGAAAAACAGCATAATTACGTTTTCAAGCTGAGTGGGGGAGAAAAACGCCGTTTGTATCTCTGCACGGTCTTGATGCGTAGCCCGAACTTTCTTGTGCTCGACGAACCGACGAACGACCTAGATATCGTCACGCTGAATGTATTGGAGGAATATCTGCGGAACTTCAAAGGATGTGCGATCGTCGTGTCGCACGACCGTTATTTTATGGATAAGGTGGTCGATCATCTGCTGGTGTTTCGGGGAAATGCCGATATAAAGGATTTTCCGGGCAACTACACGCAATATCGCGAGTGGAAAGAGGTGCAGGATCAGTTGGAAAAAGAGGCTGAAGCTGCACGACGGGCAGGAATTGCTCCCACCATGGAGAAAACGTCGCGTCCTGAAAAGGAGCAGAAAAAGAAATTGACTTTCAAGGAACGCAAGGAGTTTGAAGCGCTCGAGGTCGAGATTCCTCTGCTTGAAGCCGAAAAAGCAGAGTTGGAAACGGCCATGAGCAGCGGTACGTTGAGCAATGACGAACTGTTGGCCAAATCCGAACGAATCGCAACAGTGATAGAAGAAATAGACGAAAAAACAATGCGCTGGCTGGAATTGAGTGAGCTGGCGTGAATAAAATGAAAGATTGTAAACCCATATTATGGAATCGGAATTTCGTGCAATGTTGCATTTCTTATTTCCTGATGAACTTCTCTTTCTATATACTGATGCCGACGATGCCGGTCTATCTGGTGGAAGTTCTGGGGATCAGTACGGCAAATGTGGGGATCGCGTTGTCCAGTTATACAATCGGCTTGCTCTGTGTCCGGCCTTTTTCGGGTTTTTTGGTGGATTGCTTTTCGCGTAAGCCTTTATATCTTTTCGCCTTCTTCGTTTTTGCTTTCATGTTCGGCGGGTATCTGATTGCTACGACCATGTTGACTATTATGGCTGTCCGTTTCGTTCAGGGTGGTTTTATGGGGTTGACTTCGGTTGCCGGCAATACGATTGCGATTGATGTGATCCCTTCCTCCCGGCGTGGTGAAGGAATGGGGTTTTACGGTCTGACAATCAATTTGGCGATGTCGCTGGCTCCGTTGGCAGCTGTTGCCATCTATGGGAAAGGTGGGTTTGATCCGGTTGTCTTTATCGGTTGGATGGCTGCTTTTATCGGAGTCGGTTCTGTCTGCCTGATCCGCTATCCGAAGCGAGAAAAGGTTCCGCGGCCGCATTTTTCCCTCGACCGTTTTATCTTGGTGAAGGCGTTGCCGGCTGCGCTCGCTTATATCCTGGTTGCAATTCCTTATGGGATGATTACTTCTTTTGTCGTTTTGTACGGAAAGGAAATAGAAGTGGCCGATCCTGGTTATTTCTTTATTTATATGGCGGTAGGAGTGGGAACGTCGCGTCTGGTCTCCGGTAGGCTGGTCGATCATGGGAAGATTCATTGGGTATCGGTCTGTTCTGCGGTTTGCTTGTTGGTGACGTTTACCGTGTTTGCAACTGTCCACAAGTCTTGGGTTTTCTTTGCCTGCGCCTTGATGATCGGTATCGGGTATGGAGTAGGGGTTCCGGCTTTCCAATGCCTCTTTGTCAATGTCGCTCCACATAATATGCGTGGAACGGCGACATCCACTTATTTGACCTCTTTTGATTTGGGTGTCGGTATCGGGATACTTTCGGCCGGTTTTATCGCTTCCTGTGCCGGATTGGCTGTGGCCTATGGAGTGGGAGCAGGTTGTTGTCTGGCTTCGCTTGGTGTTTATCTGCGTTGGGTGAGGCCATCGTATGAGAAACATAAATTATTAGTATAAGTTTATTATGAAGAAAGAGAAAAATATTATCAAAGTACAGCGTTACGAATCGCCCTGCGGCCTGCTGCTACTCGGTTCGTTTGGTGACAAACTTTGCTTATGTGACTGGCAGGTAGAAAAACATCGTGATCATGTAGACCGGAGACTGAAACGGATGCTGTGTGCCGAATTTGAGGTAGGTACATCGGAAGTAATCGAGAAAGCAGCAAGGCAACTCGACGAGTTTTTTGCCGGAAAGCGTAAAGAGTTTGATGTTCCGCTTCTTTTTGTTGGTACGGACTTTCAAAAAACAGTCTGGAACAAACTGCTGGAAATACCTTTTGGAAAGACAGTTTCTTATGGTGAAATGGCCCAGCGTATCGGTATGTCCAAAGCAGTCCGTGCGGTTGCCAATGCCAATGGTGCAAACTCCATATCGATATTCGCTCCTTGCCACCGGGTGATCGGTAGTGACCATTCGTTGACAGGTTACGGCGGTGGGCTTCCGGCTAAAAAGTTCTTGCTTGAATTGGAATCCCAACCCAGACTGGCTCTGTAAATCGAAGGTCGTCCGATTTGTAAGTAGTCATGACGAAATTTCTGATGTTAATATCTGTGTGCTATCGATTCGGTTGTTTGATGAGGAGATATGGTGTCTTATTTGTAGTAAATATCTCATTTGTGCTTCAAAAAGATTTCTTAATTGTTAAATAGTATCCAATTTGCTAATCGTTAACAATATTTGAATGTGTTCAAGAACAATATTATAAAACACATTGTTATATTTGCAGTAACGAAAAGATAAAAGGTAAAAAGAAAAGGGGCAAATGGCCCCTGTGTTTAGGTTTAACAATTTAATGTTTAGGTATTATGAGACGTTTAGGTATGGCTGTTGCAGCCGTTTTATTATGTGTGACAATGGGTTTTGCACGCGAGAACCGTAACAATGTGAGTAAAGAACCGTTTGCTATTAACTTTGAAAAATTGAGCAACTATTTGCAGTTGTCCTCTTATCAGGCCAATGAAGTAGCAAATATCAATGAGTATTTTCTGGATATGCAAGGAGAAAGTCTCCGGGCAAGTGAAAAAATGCGTGACAAAAAGATCCGTCAGGCTGTTTATGGAAATTTGAAGTTGATGAAGAAGGTTCTTACACCTGAACAGTATCGCAAATATGTGGTTCTGTTGAATGTGACAAATAATAATAACCGCACTTTGAATTTCTGATAATTCAATCTGGGCTAGGTTATTTTTGATAGCAGGAGAGATTGTATGCTTTATGTGTACAATCTCTTCTTTTTTATATATCTTTGCGCTGTTTTAACAAATAATGAACAATACAAAAAATCGAACAACAACGCAAACATGGAACAACCGTTTAATCTGGTTTCTAATACCACGCTGAAAAAAAATGTAGCAGACTACACTTTGATCGTTATCGGTGCTTTTTTGCAGGCACTTAGTTACAGCTTATTTCTTGCACCTTATAAAATCGTACCGGGAGGGGTGTATGGTATATCGATTGTTTTGCACCACGTGACGCAGGGGCTTTTCTCTTTTATGCCCGAAGGATTGCCGATGGGTGCGACTGCTCTTTGTTTTAATGTGCCTTTGTTGCTTTTGGCCATGAAAAAACTCGGTTTGGCGTCAGGGCCGAAAACAATTGTGACTTTTGTCTTGATATCCATTTTTACAGATAGTTTTTCATATCTGTTTGCTAATCAGCCATTGGTTGAGAATGACAGTTTTATTGCTTGCTTTTACGGTGGTGCAATTTTGGGACTTGGAGTGACTTGTGTGTTCCGTGCGCAAAGTACGAGCGCCGGTACGGATGTGTTGGCCCGTGTGATCGCCCTAAATTCAAATTTGAAGGTAAGCAATATGATTATCGTCATAGATTCGACCGTGGTGATGTTGGGGTTACTTGTATTCCAAGATTGGGCGGTGCCTCTGTACTCTTGGTTTGCTATCTTCGTATTCGGAAAAGTGGTGGAAATGTTCCAGACCGAGAATCCTAACCGGGCGGTGTTTATCGTATCGCAGAAAACGCAGGAGGTAAAAGAACTGATTGTAGGAAAGATGGGGATGCGAGGTACTTTCTTGCATGGTCGCGGTATGTATGAAGGAAAGGAAAAAGAGATCATCTTTACCATTGCCGAACGTAAAGACCTGCCCCGTTTGAAAGATGAAGTGAAGGAAATCGATCCGAATGCCTTTATCTCGACTATGCATGCAAGTAAGGATTCGCCGCGTCCGGGAATCTGAAGAGTTGAAAGTTGAAAGTTGAGAGTTGAAAGTTGAGAGTTGATAGCGAAAATAACTTTCAACTCTCAACTTTCAACTTTCAACTAAAATGTATACCTTTGTCTCATTCTAAAAACAAACCGTAATAGTAATGCCTAATATTTCACAACGAGGAGTCGATATGCCGGCTTCCCCAATTCGTAAA
>OGPY01002670.1_pt1 | contig 10619 bp, 7 predicted proteins | sample 1553121 | NCBI WGS metagenome assembly OGPY01 (sample SAMEA2580004, study PRJEB22360) | human gut metagenome
GGCGATTCTGCTGCCGCAGATGTGGACGTGACCGGTGCCGTTACATTTCCGCTGTCCGAAAAGGTCACCTTTACCGGTATGACCAGCTTCCCTGTGGGCAGCGAACCCGAGCCGAACAACCGCACCATCTTCAAGCGTCTGGAAGAGCAGACCAATGTGCATATCGACTGGACCGCCATCCAGTCCGACCAGTGGACCGATAAGATCACCCTGAATATGTCCAACCCCAACACCCTGACGGATTTTGTTTTTACTGCTGATTTTACCGACAGCAATCTGCTGCGCTACGCAGATCAGGGTGTCATCCTCAATCTGGAAGACTACATTGACAACAATATGCCTTATCTCCAGAAGGTCTTTGAGCAGTACCCGGAGTACCGCACCATGTGTACCGACAGCGATGGCCACATCTGGGCGCTGCCCTGGATCGAGCAGCTCGGCGCAGAAAAGACCGCCATCCAGACCATTGGCAACATGAGCTTCATCAATACCAAGTGGCTGAACTTCCTCGGTCTGTCGATGCCCACCACGGTGGACGAGTTTGAGCAGGTGCTGATGGCATTCCGTGATAACGCCGCTTCTATCAAGGCAGAGTATGGCATTGACGGCGACATCATCCCCATGTCCTGCATCGTCAACAACGGCGATCAGGACCCCAGCATCCTCATCAATGGCTTTGGCGAAGGCTACGGCGACGCTGACAAGGACCGTCATATTGCCGTTACCAACGACCGGAAAGTCATCTGTGCCGCCACCCAGCAGGGCTACCGCGATGGTCTGGACTGGCTGCACAAGCTGTATGCCGAGAAGCTCATCGACCCGGAGTGCTTCACGCAGGAGTGGTCCACCTATGTTTCCAAGGGCAAGGCTGGCCGCTATGGTGTCTGCTTCAGCTGGGATGTTGCCAACATTGACAACCTGACCGACTGGGAGCCGCTGCCTGCCCTGACCGCCGATACCCGAAATATCACTCCGCAGAACGGCTCTTTCACCAGCGGCTTTGCCCGCGGCAGATGCGTTGTCACCGCAAAGGCGGCTAATCCTGCACTGGTTTGTGCATGGCTGGATCAGATGTACGCACCCCTCCAGTCTCCGCAGAACAACTGGGGTACCTACGGCGATGCGGAAGGCTTTAACATTTTTGAACTGTCCACCAACGATAAGGGCGAGCCCATGCTGAAGCACGCTCCTCTGGGCGATGCTTCTCCCGTGGAAGTCCGTGAAGCGCAGTGTGTCAGTGGGCCTCTGGCGGTTCTGGATGATTACTATGGTGTATACGTTACCTGCCCGGACGATGCACAGTATCGTCTGGACTGGATCAAGGAGATCTACACCCCGGATATGAACAACGATTATGTCTATCCCAATGTCTTTATGAGCAACGAGGACACCGAGCAGGTCTCGAACCTGCAGGCAGATCTGCAGACCTACATGAATACGCAGAAGGCCAACTGGATCATGAACGGCACTACGGATGCAGAGTGGAACGAATATCTGAGCAAGCTGGAAGCCTACGGCCTGTCCGACTATCTGGGCATTATGCAGAAATATCTGGATGCTTACTACGCATAAGAATTCTTTCCTTTGGAGGATTCCATGAACGATTTGACTTTACAAAAAGCCCGCGCCTACGAGGCCGAGCACGGCGCAGCGATCTCCCCGGCGGAACGCCCTGCCTACCACATGACCCCCTATGTGGGCTGGCTCAACGACCCCAACGGCTTCTCTTATTATAAAGGGAAGTATCACCAGTTCTATCAGTATAACCCCTACGATGTGCGGTGGGCGCCCATGCACTGGGGTCACGCCGTCAGCACCGACCTGCTGCACTGGGAGTATCTGCCCTGTGCGCTTGCACCGGATTCCCCGGCAGACAACGGCCCCGGCTGCTTCTCCGGCTCTGCCACCCAGATGGATGACGGCAGGCAGCTGCTGATGTACACCAGTGTGGTGGCAGAAAAGCAGCCCAATGGGGAGATGCGGGACATCCAGACCCAGAGCATTGCCATCGGTGATGGACTGAACTACGAAAAGCCTGCCTGCAACCCGGTGCTGACCCAGAAAGACCTGCCGGAAGGCTTCAGCAGGTTCGACTTCCGGGACCCCAAGATCTGGCGTGAGGCCGATGGCACCTACTCTGCTGTTACCGTCTGCCTTGCCGAGGATGGCAGCGGCGCAGCGGCACTGTTCCAGAGCAAGGACGGCTTCGACTGGCACTTTGTCACGGTGCTGGAACGCTGCAACAATCAGTACGGCAAAATGTGGGAGTGCCCGGACTTCTTCTCACTGGACGGCAAACAGGTCCTGATGCTGGGGCCCATGGAGATGCTGCCCAAGGGCGAGTTCCACAACGGGCACAACGTCATTGCCTTCATCGGCAGCTACGACGAAGCCACCCACACCTTCACCAGGGAAAATGTGCAGCAGATGGACAGCGGCATCGACTTCTACGCCACCCAGACCACCCTTGCCCCGGATGGCCGCCGGCTCATGACCGCATGGCTGCAGACCTGGTCGGACACCGAGGATAAGCCAAAGGGCTGCAAGTGGTTCGGGCAGACCATCTGCCCCCGCGAACTGCACATCAAGGACGGACGCATCGTTCAGACCCCGGTGCGGGAGCTGGATGCCGTCCACGGCAAGCGAACCTTCCACGAAAATGTGACGGTGCAAGGCGAAACTTCTCTGGAAGGCATCAAGGGCCGGGTGGCCGACCTGACCGTCACGGTGCAGCCCGGCGAATACCGTTCCTTTACCCTGAAACTGGCTGCTGACGCAGACCATCACACCAGCCTGACCTACGATCCCTACACCTCGCAGCTGACGCTGGATCGCAGCCATGCCGGTTCCCGTGCCGACATCGTGCATACCCGCAGCTGCAAGGTGCGCAGCCAGAACGGTGCGGTCAAGCTCCGCATCCTGCTGGATAAAAACAGCGTGGAGGTCTTTGTCAACGATGGTGAGCAGACCATGACCGCATGGATCTACACCCCGCAGTCTGCCGATGGCATCACCTTTGCTGCCGATGGCAAAGCAACTGTTACGGCAGAACAGTTTGAACTGGACCTGTAATCAGATATTCCCTTCATTTCTCCTTCATTGAATACAGCCCCGCTTTGGTTTCTTCTTCGCCAAAGTGGGGCTGTGTTTTTGTATTGGTTCTATGCGCTCTATTTTGCAGCCGGAGCGTTTTCCTGGGGGCGTTTGCCTCAATCCTGGCAAATTGCAGTTTCCATACGATCTTTCTCGGTTATCCGGCGGATGACCCGGCAGGGATTTCCGGCAGCCAGACTATAGGGTGGGATGTCTCTTGTCACAACACTTCCTGCTCCGATCACACAGCCTTCTCCGATGGTAACGCCGCCACAAACCACTACGTTGGATGCCAACCAGCAATTATCCTTTATGGTGATGGGTTTGGCATATTCCAGATTATAAATGCTTCCATCTTCTCGCTTTTGGATATTCCGTTCTTCCGGCAAAAGCGGATGCATGGGAGTTGCCAATGTGACATTTGGCCCGATCATCACATTGTCCCCGATATGGACTTCACATACATCTAAGCAGGTGAAATTAAAGTTGGCAGAGCTGTACTTTCCAAAGTATGTATTGCAGCCGTAATCAAAGTAGACCGGTGCCTGCAAATACGGAAACTGCTTTGTTGCAGGTAATAATTTTCGCAGAATTTCAGCTTGTTCTTCCGGTTGGTCCTCATCCGTCCGGTTGTACTTTCTTGCCAATTTGCGTGCATTCAAGCGTAATTGCTCCAGTTCCGGATCGGATGGATCGTATAGCGCGCCATTTATCATTTTCTCTCGTTCTGTCATTTCTGATGTTCCCTCCAAATTGGGTCTTATTGGTCAAGATAAGTATACCATACTTGCCAAGAAAGGAACACCTCTATTGCAACAAACAGGATCATTTCAAACAGGCTTCCATCAGAACCGCACCGTTTTCTTCACAGCTTCGTCGGTTCTCTTGCTTTCGCCGGAGGGTGGTGCTATACTATTTTTAGAAAGTGGCTTAGGGGCTTCACCGCCCTGCTCGGTTTTGAGTACCGAGGTAAGGCCGCTTTCTTTTTTTGTTATCGTTCCGTGTATTTCATAGAGAGCAGGTATAAAAATCAGGTATAAGACCCAACTAAGGAAGGTACAGTCCGTGATGTCGAGCTGTACAGCAATTTCAAAACTATTGCCGAAAGTATTCCCGAAACGTCGGTCTTGCTGTATAATGATTCCGGACGGCCCGGCTAGGCGGGGCTTTGTAAAAACCATGCCCGAAGCCGGTCTGCTGTAGATCATACCCCACAAGGAGGTCTGTTTCATGAATCCGACTCTGCGAAAGGATGCCGATGCCATCATCGCATCCAGCCTGAACGCCGTCCTGCCGGACGAAGCTGTCCGCCGCGCATTGAAAGCCTTTGCGCCCAAAGGCGGCAGGGTGCTGCTGGTCGCAGCGGGCAAGGCCGCATGGCAGATGGCACACGCGGCGGTGGAAGCGCTGGGCCGTGTGGACGGCGGCGTGGTCGTGACCAAATACGAGCATGTCAAGGGCGAGATCCTGGGCGTAAATTGTTATGAAGCGGGCCATCCGGTGCCGGACGAGAACAGTTTTGCGGCCACCGAGAAGGCATTGGAGCTGGTGCAGGGGCTGACAGCGGAGGATACCGTGCTGTTTCTGCTCTCCGGCGGAGGAAGTGCATTATTTGAAAAGCCGCTGCTCCCCGGCACAGAATTGCAGGACATCACCGGCCAGCTTCTTGCCAGCGGTGCTGACATCGTGGAGATGAACACCATCCGCAAACGGCTTTCGGGCGTCAAGGGCGGGCGGTTCGCGCAGGCATGCGCCCCGGCTCAGGTGTTCAGCATCGTGCTGAGCGATATTCTGGGCGACCCGCTGGATATGATCGCCAGCGGCCCGGCGGTGCCGGACACCTCTACCTGCGCACAGGCGCTTGCCATTGCGGAGAAGTATCACCTGAAGCTCTCGGAACAGGCAAAAGCTCTTCTGGCGCAGGAAACGCCCAAGATGCTGGACAACGTGACGACCCGGATCACCGGCAGTGTGCGGGAGCTTTGCACCGCCGCCGCTGCCGCCTGCCGGGAGCTTGGCTATGAGCCCGTCCTGCTGACCGACCAGCTCTGCTGTGAAGCCCGGGAGGCGGGCAGCTTCCTTGGCTCCATCGTCCGGACCCACGCGGGGCAGGGAAAAAAGCTGGCCTACATCGCAGGCGGCGAGACGGTCGTCCACCTGACCGGCAAGGGCCTCGGCGGACGGAATCAGGAGCTTGCCCTTGCAGCGGCTCCGGCTCTGGCCGGGCTGGATGCAGCAGTGTTCTCGGTGGGCAGTGACGGCACTGACGGTCCCACCGATGCTGCCGGCGGCTATGTGGATGGTGACACCCTCTCCGCACTGACCGCCAAGGGCTGGAATGTGTTCGACACCCTGCAGAACAACGACGCCTACCATGCACTGAAAGCTGTGGACGGCCTGATCCTCACCGGCGCTACTGGCACGAATGTCAATGATGCTGCCGTGGCGCTGGTGGGGGAGAAGTAAAAATGTGATTCTGGTATGAAAGAGGGGACGGCTTCCATGTACGTTGATTGGGAATACTACAAAATTTTCTATTATGTGGCGAAGTATCAGAACTTTACGAAAGCGGCGCGGGTGCTGGGCAACAACCAGCCCAACATCACCCACTCGATGAACCGGCTGGAAAGCCAGCTGAACTGTGTACTCTTTACCCGCTCCAACCGGGGCGTCACCCTGACGCCGGAGGGCGAGATGCTCTACTCCCGCATCGCCTCGGCGGCAGTGCAGATACAGGACGCGGAGGAAGAGCTGAGCGCCAGCGCCACCCTCGAGCACGGCTCCATCAGCATCAGCGCGACGGAGACGGCGCTGAACATCTATCTGGCCGAGAAGCTGCGGACGTTCCACACCGAGTATCCCGGCATCCGGCTGCGCATCTCGAACCACTCCACGCCCCAGGCAGTGCAGGCTGTGAAGAACGGAGAAGTGGATTTTGCCGTCATCTCCACCCCGGCAGAGGTGGAACAGGGCCTGAAGATGGTGGAACTGAGACCGTTTTATGAGGTGCTGGTGGGCGGAAAGACCTTCACTGCTCTGGCCAGCCGGCGTCTGACGCTGAAGGAACTGAGCTGCTATCCGCTCATCTCTCTCGGCGATGAGAGCATGACCCGGAGCTTCTACCGGCAGTTCTTCCTCGACCACGACGCCGTGCTCCGGCCCGACACCGAGGCCGCCACCACCGACCAGATGCTCACGCTGGTGAAAAGTGAGCTGGGCCTTGCTTTCGTGCCGGAACCAATGGCAAAAGAACGTCTGGCCCGCGGCGAGCTTGTGGAGCTGCATCTGCAGGAGATCATTCCCTCCCGCTCTATCTGCCTCGTCTACGACCATCACCGCCCGCTGAACACGGCGGCCCGGAAGTTCCAGCAGATACTGACAAAAGCGGAGCCGGGCCATTCGGCAGCGCCGAAGCAGGCGGAGGGCGTCTCTTTCACATCCCAATAAAATGATTTGTCGTTGTCCCATACCGGAAAGCCGCGGCCTACAGAGGCCCGGGCCTCATCGAATCCATCTGGCGCAAAAAGGCCAAAGGGAAGGAAAAACAGAATGATAGACAAAATGCTCGTGCGCGGGGCAAAGGTACACAACCTGAAAAACATCGACGTGGACATCCCGCTGAACAAGATCGTGGGCATTGCGGGCGTGTCGGGGTCGGGTAAATCCTCGCTGGCGCTGGGGGTGTTGTATGCCGAAGGCTCCCGCCGGTATCTGGAGGCGCTGTCCACTTACACCCGCCGCCGGATGACCCAGGCTTCGAAAGCCTCGGTGGAAGAGGTGCTGTATGTCCCGGCGGCGCTGGCGCTGCACCAGAGGCCGGGCGTGCCGGGCATCCGCAGCACCTTCGGCACCGGCACGGAATTGCTGAACAGCCTGCGGCTCATGTACTCCCGCCTCGCAAGCCACCGCTGCCCGAACGGGCATTACATCCCGCCGACGCTGGCTGTTGCGGCGGGCAGGGAGCTGGTCTGCCCGGAGTGCGGTGCGCATTTCTATGCGCCGTCGGCGGAGGAGCTGGCTTTCAACTCTCAAGGTGCCTGCCAGAAGTGCGGCGGCACAGGCAGCGTCCGGACGGTGGACATGGCGTCGCTGGTGCCGGACGACTCGCTGACCATCGACGGCGGCGCAGTGGCCCCGTGGAACAGCCTGATGTGGTCGCTGATGACAGACGTCTGCCGGGAGATGGGCGTGAGGACGGATGTGCCGTTCCGCGACCTGACCGAACAGGAAAAGAACATCGTCTACCACGGTCCGGCAGAGAAAAAGCATATCTTCTACCACGCCAGAAACTCGAACCAGGCCGGTGAGCTGGACTTTACCTATTACAACGCCGTCTACACCGTAGAAAATGCTCTTGCAAAGGTCAAGGATGACAAGGGCATGAAGCGGGTGGAAAAGTTCCTGCGGGAAGATGTCTGCCCCGAGTGTCACGGCTCACGGCTCTCAGCGGCGGCGCGTGCGCCGAAGCTGCGGGGCATCTCGCTGGACGAAGCCTGCCAGATGACGCTGGAAGCCCTCGTGGAGTGGGTGAAGGGCGTGCCGGGCAGCCTGCCGGAAGAGATGCGCCCGATGGCGGAGAGCATCTGTGAGGCATTCGAAAGTACCGCCAAGCGGCTGATGGACTTAGGTCTGGGTTATCTGACGCTTGACCGCTCGGCCTCGACCCTTTCCACCGGTGAGCGCCAGCGGATGCAGCTGGCCCGGGCCGTCCGCAACCGCACCACCGGCGTGCTCTATGTGCTGGATGAGCCGTCCATCGGCCTGCATCCGTCGAACATCGTGGGTCTGACCGGCGTGATGCACGACCTCGTGGCCGACGGCAACTCGGTCATTCTGGTGGACCACGACACCCAGATCCTGAAAGAGGCCGACTGGGTGATCGAGATGGGGCCGGAAGCGGGAGCTAAGGGCGGACATGTCATTGCCGAAGGGACGATAGCTGATCTGGAGGCAAAGCCGGAGTCCCAGATCGGGCCGTTCCTCTCCGGAAAAGCTGAGACAAAGCTGCGCCGGTGTGCCGGGACAGGGGAGATGTTCGCAGAGGGGGGGATCCATCTCTCCACCGGCAGCATCCACACGGTCAAGCCTTTGGAGCTGGACATTCCCAAGGGGCGGCTCACCGTGGTAACGGGCGTGTCTGGCTCCGGCAAAACGACGATGGTGCTGGAAAGCCTCGTACCGGCGCTGGAAGCAAAGATAAACGGCAGCGCCCTCCCGGCACATATCCGGGAGATCCGCGCCGAGGGCATCGCGCACGTCAAGCTCATCGACGCGACGCCCATCGGCATCAATGTGCGCTCTACCGTGGCGACCTACGCGGGCGTCCATGACGAGCTGCGGAAGCTCTATGCCAGATCTCCGGACGCCAGGCAAAAGGGCTTCAAGGCCAGCGATTTTTCCTACAACACGGGCAGTCTGCGCTGCCCCGGCTGCGACGGCACCGGTGAGGTGAGCCTGGACGTGCAGTTCCTGCCGGACGTGAACATCGTCTGCCCCGACTGCCGGGGTTCCCGCTACGCGCGGGCGGCTTACGGCGTGAAGCTGATGAACAAGGCGGAGCAGGCCGTCTCCCTGCCGCAGCTGATGGAGATGGACGTCAACTCCGCTCTTGCATTCTGCGGCGGGATGAAGACAGTGAGCCAGCGCCTGCAGACATTGCAGCAGCTGGGTCTGGGCTACCTGACGCTGGGCGAAGAGACGCCCAGCCTCTCCGGCGGCGAGGCCCAGCGCGTGAAGCTCGCCAGCGAGCTGCAGAAGCGCCAGTCCGGCAAGACCTTCTACATCCTGGACGAGCCCACCACGGGCCTGCACTTCGAGGACGTGCGCCAGCTGCTCGAGGTGCTGCAGCGCCTCGTGGACGCGGGCAACACCGTGCTCGTCATCGAGCACAATCTCGATGTCATCAAGTGCGCCGACCATATCGTGGACTTGGGCCCCGAGGGCGGCGATCGCGGCGGCACCATCGTCGCCCAGGGCACGCCTGAGGAGGTGGCCGAGGTGGAGGGCTCTTACACCGGCCACTTCGTCAAGCGCATGCTGGAGGCCGACCGCCAACTGGCCTCCCGTTAAGCGTCCGGCCCTATCCCGGAGGGGCAGACCAAGGTCGCCCCCTACGGAGAGGGAATATGGAACCTCGTGCCCCGTCGCGCCCATGCGGCGGCGCTTCGGTATAATTTCCTCCATGAAGAAGCGTACCCGCGAAAAAGTCGCCCTGCTCGTGTTCGCGCTGCTCGTCGTGCTCGGCGGCAGCGTGCTTCTGCGCTACTTCGAGACGGGCCGCTCCTTCAACATGGCCGCCACCGCCGTGGACGACGCCTTCGGGCAGATGTCCGGATATACGGCCATCGTCTTCGACGGCACCTATGACGTCCTGGACGCGCTGCGCCCCACGAAGCTCCCCTCGGTGGACGGGGACGCCGACGAGCGTCCCGAGACGCTGGGCGACATGGTGGCCGCCGAGCTGGCGCGGTTGCCGCTGTCCATGCGCGAGCGGCCCGTCTACGCCTCGGATGTGCGCTCGTTCTACGAGGAGAAGGGCGCCGGCGTCCTCACGCTGAACCTGGACGATCTCGCCCGCTACGAGAAGCCGCGCATCCTCATGGCCGGCGACCGCAAGATCGGCGTCGTGGCCGTGGACTACTACGCCTCGGCTCGTCAGCTGGAAAAGCTGCACGACGAGCTCGCTTCCGCCGGCGCCGAGTCCTTCGTCTGCCTCGTGCCGCGCCTGAGCTGCCTTGCGAGCACCGACGACTTCAACGTGGTCATCGTCGCCGACGACGACCAGGCCGAGCCCGGCCGCGGCGAGGGCGAGGGAAACGCGCACATCGTCTACGCCCCGGAGCGCGGGCAGGTGGGCGTCGTGCTGCTCACGTCCCTGAACGTCCCCTCCTCGAAGGTGTGCGCCTCGCTCTAGCCCGTTCGCCGCTCCCGCGTGCGCAAATTCGCGGGCTTTGTTTCGGCTCAGTTAATTAGTCATCGTTTGGAAATTCCCCGTTCTATAATGCGGCGCGAAGGCGGAGGTGCATCGTGGCACCGCCGCGAGCCCTTTCCGCATAAAGGAGGTTCCTTTGAGCTACGTCGACAACGTCATCGAACAGGTGAAGGCGAAGAACGCCGAGCAGCCCGAGTTCATCCAGGCCGTCACCGAGGTCCTGCAGTCCTTGGAGCCGGTCATCGAGGCCCATCCGGAATACGAGGAGGCAGCCCTCCTCGAGCGCATCGTCGAGCCCGAACGCGTCATCATGTTCCGCGTGCCGTGGGTCGACGATAACGGCAAGGTTCAGGTCAACCGCGGCTTCCGCGTGCAGTTCAACAGCGCCATCGGCCCCTACAAGGGCGGCCTGCGCCTGCATCCTTCCGTGAACCTCGGCATCATCAAGTTCCTCGGCTTCGAGCAGATCTTCAAGAACAGCCTCACCACGCTGCCCATGGGCGGCGGCAAGGGCGGCTGCGACTTCGACCCGAAGGGCAAGTCCGACATGGAGGTCATGCGCTTCTGCCAGGCCTTCATGACCGAGCTGTTCCGT
>OGPY01002681.1_pt1 | contig 10599 bp, 7 predicted proteins | sample 1553121 | NCBI WGS metagenome assembly OGPY01 (sample SAMEA2580004, study PRJEB22360) | human gut metagenome
TTGCCATAATAAAAGGCCTCCTATGATTTTTATATTTTATCATAGAAGACCTTAATGGTGTTTATTTTACAGAGATTTTTTCACAGGGCCGATAAAACTTTTTCATTTCCATGCTCGCTGGATGATTTGGGTGAGGGTTTTTCTTTTTGGGATGAAAGCATGATATATGAGGAGAAAACCGAACTTAGAAGCTGAGGATTGTTATATGACGGTAAATTGCTGGATACGGTCACAATGCATTGTGCAGCAGACGATAATGATTATAGTGATAATGATATTATTTGTATAAGCTTTACTGCGAGTGCTTTTAAAAGGCAGGATACGATTGATAATATTTCAATAGGCGGAATAACCTTTGAGAGTACAGAAGCAGAAATAAATCAAATGTTTGGTGAACCGACAGACAATCATGAAGATTCAAGTCACTTTAGCTCATATTTATATTTAATTGATAAAAAGTGGCTGACTCTTTCTTTTAATTATGGGCATCTAAATATTATAGATCTTAATTTTGGAGGAAAATAAAACGTCGATTAATATTGATACAAGTTTTGAGATTATATTAAAACTAGACAATGATATGACAAAAGTAGAAGAAACAATGATAAAACTATCTGACGAAGAAACATATACCGTAGATGGTTTTTGTGAAATATAAAAAAATAATTTTTATTCGTCGCTTGATGAGAAAGGAAATGTCATGAAATTGCAAAAACAGATTACAAACGAAGAATTGCTTGAACTTACAAGAAAAGCATTTGAGAATGATGAGGTTGCTGAATTTCTTTGCGGAGAAAAAGGATATTCAGTTATGGGAAACAGGGATATACCTATTAATATTCCTACAGATTTCGGACGCATTGTAGAAAAAGGAATATATGAGTTATATTTGACTACAAATGATGAAGTAATTATCAAGAAATTCCGTAAAGCAATTATGACACTAAATAGTACACCTATTCAAGTTTGGTGTGCATATATGGCTTGTTGGAATCAAATTTTCAATGAACATTCTAAATATCCAGCACTGTTTAAAATGATTGATGATACCCTTTTAAAGACATTAAAAAGTACCTTGATAAACAATGAATCATCTCTACGTAATTGTAAAGAGTGGATGGGGATTAACAAAAAAATGGATTATGGGATTACATAATTCGTATAGATAATGTCTTAAAAAAAGATTATGGGGTGAGTGTATTATGAGTGAAGTGAATAATGATTTTTTAGAATATGGAGCTTCTTTTTTAGTTACAAAGAGAGATTATGATTTGTATTATAGTGATCCATTTGATTACTTGGTGCGGGAGGGCAACGCTTTATTGCACCAAGCAATCAAATGGATCAATTGCTTATTGTAGCTAATGGTGATATTGGCATTATAGAAGAAGGACTAGGTATAGAGACCGATAAATGGGCAGGTCAAGAATTAGTTAGAATTGACATAGATAAATCCATTGTAAATGATTTCTATGAAAGTGGAAATCTTAAGCTTCCAACAGGTTCAGAATCTGGTGCAAATAGTAATTGGATTCCTGGTGGAGAAACAAGTGGTGGTATAGCTGAAGCTATACTTTCTGATTGTCCTACTTCCAATATTGATAGAGTTGGAACTACTACTGCAGTAAATGGAGTCCCGACCGAACAATTAAATAATCTATATAATTCGTTAGGAGGAGATTCAAACGCACTTAAAACTGTTACTGATGCAGTAGATGATATTCCGAGAACAAATATAGATGAGAATGCGCTATTAAAGAATATTACTACTGGTAAAACAAATGTAATAGACGCTATTGATGATGTTTCAACTCTACCGGGACGTAGTAATGGCACACATCTTGGTGTGCGTGTTGGTGCTGTACTTGGTGTTTTAGGAACGGTTGGAGATGTTGCTGATGTTGTCACAACAGCTAGTACAGCATATCAACAGTATAAAAATGGAGATATTGAAGGAGCAACTGATACACTTGGTTCATGGGGGATGAGTACATTAGGTGGAATGGCAGGTGGTGCAGGTGCAGGTGCTCTAGCGGGCATTGGTATGGGCACTCTTGTTGCAGCTGGACTTGTATCTGGACCAATTGGCTGGGCTGCAATTGCTGCAGCTGGTCTTGCTGGTGGTATTCTTGGTGGATTTTTGGGTGAGAGTATATGGGATTGGCTACTAGACCCTCTCAATGACGAATATACAAATGCAGGTAACGCTCAACCTCCTCGTGATCCTCTTGCGATAGATCTTGGAGCATTAGGGATTGAACTTACGACACTTGAAAACGGTGTTAACTTCGACCTAGATAAGAATGGTTTTGCTGAAAAGACAGCATGGATAGGTCTTGAGGATGGTTTCCTTTGTCTTGATCGCAATGGTAATAGTAAAATTGACGATGGCGGTGAGCTTTTCGGTGATCAAGTCGAACTTTCTAATGGCGCAATTTCTGTTTCGGGTTTTGAAGCATTGGCGGACTTTGATGAAGATGGCGATGGTGTAATTGACCATAATGATACAGTATGGAATGATTTGCGAGTTTGGATTGATGCAAATCATAATGGTATATCTGATTCAGGAGAATTGAAAACACTAAACGAATTAGGAGTAGTAAATATAAGCCTTGATGTTACCAAGGAGGAGAATGTTGATACTGCAACTGGAACTATGGAAGCTGAATTTGCTATGGTTACTTTCGCAGATGGAACTGAGCGAAAGATTAGCGAGTTTTGGTTCCCAGTAAACACTTCAGATACAACACAGACGGGCGGAGATGGTGAAATTGTAGAAACCAAAGGAAATGTTCCGGATATTACTTTAGCTATTGAAGCAGATAAGACAGGAACACTTGCGGTACTGTATAAAAAATATTGTTTATCAGAAGATTTTGTTGAAAAGCGATTTCTCTCAAAACAGATTTTATACTTTATTACTGATTCAACAGATATTAGTCCGAATTCGCGCGGCGGAAATATTGATGCTCGTGACCTGCATGTGATTGAAACCTTTATGGGACGTGAGTTTGTTGGCGTTGGTGGAACAAATCCAAATTCAAATGCAGCAAACATTTTGAAAAAGTTGTATATATCACTTGAAAATATCTTTTTCAGCGATCTTAATGTAGAATCACAGGACAGTTTCTATATTAACATGATTTTTGTTTCAGAGGATGAACAGGGAAATAAAATCGTAGATTTCACTTTTCTTAATGCCATTTTAGAAATGGAAATTGCTACTGGTGAAAACGTTGAGGGAAACCTTTATAGTATCGGTTCATATCTTTCTCTGTTCGATGAAGCTTATGATACTAATGCTTTCAGTGAGTTTAGTACATACTATAAAGCAGTTTCACCACAATATGCTGATATTTTGGAACTGTCTAAATCAGGAACTACATATCTTGCAACCAATGACAATGACACATATAGAGGAACTGGAAATAATGATTTCATTTTCGGATTGGATGGAAATGATATATTAAATGGTGCGAGTGGAATTGATATTATTCATGGAAACAACGGCAATGACCAAATATCCGGAGGAGTTGGAAACGACATGCTCTACGGCGATTCAGGCAACGACACTCTCGACGGAGGGACAGGCAATGACACTCTCAAAGGCGGCTACGGCGATGATACATACATTTTCGCAAAGGGCTACGGAAACGATACAATAATAGACTCCGATGGTCTGAATACTCTCAGATTTAAGGGAATTAAACCAAGCGATATCCTTGTAAACGGCACAGATGAATACGACGCAACTATTACAATAAAGGGTACGAACGATACTCTTGTTATCAAGGATTTCCGCAAGAGTGAGGAATACCGCAATTACGACCTTGAAATAGACTGAGTTAAAATGCACGTTACAGATAAGGATAGTCCGTTCAGACATATCTACGGCGGAAACGGCGACGATGTTCTTAAAGCAGTTGTAGATGATTCGATCTTGCACGCTTTCGGCGGTGACGATACCGTTTACGGAAGTAAGGAAAATGACGTTATCTACGGCAACGAGGGCAATGACACCGTTTACGCAGGAAACGGAAACGACTTTGTTTACGGCGGAGATGATAACGACGCTATTTTCGGTGAGGAAGGCGACGATATTATTTACGGTGATAACGGTGATGACATTCTCGACGGAGGAGCAGGAAACGATATACTTTATGGCGGAGCAGGAAACGATACATATGTATTCAGCAGAGATTACGGTACAGATGTCATTGATGACAGCGAAGGAACGTCAACTGTTAAGCTTGCCGACGATCTGACTTTGTCGGATATCGAGATCAATGCCGTTGGTAATGATGTGATTATCAGTATTAAGGATACAGAGGACAAGCTTATCATTACCGATTTTGCAGACGCTCCCGAAAACTACGTTCTGCAGATAGGCGAAGAAATCCTGCCCGTACAGGATAATATCACAGGCATCGATAACTATGTTACAGGTACAGAGAATTCAGATTATTTACCTCTTGAAAGCGACAAAGCCAATATCGCCGCAGGCGGTAACGGAGATGACTTTATTATCGGAGGAACAGAATCTGACTATATCTTCGGAGATTCCGGAACTGACAGAATTACAGCAAATGACGGCAATGACGTGATCTTCGGCGGCAGCGGAAATGACTCTCTGTTCGGAGAATCAGGAAATGACTGTATCTCAGGCGGAAACGAAGATGATTACATCAACGGCGGTGACGGCGACGATATTATCGACACAGGCTCAGGCAATGACTTTATTGACGGAGGCAGCGGAAACGACACCTATATCTTCAAGCCGGGATACGGCGCTGATTCTATTATGGACAGCGAGGGTGCAAATACCATTATGTTCGGTGACGGATTCACCGCAGAAGGTGTAAAGGCATACCGTTCCAACTGGAATGATATTCTTATTACCTTTGACGGATTTGAAGATACCCTTACAATAAAGAATTACTGCATCAGCAAGGAAGCAAGAAACTTTACGCTTGTATTTGCCGACGGAACAGTCGTAGAAGCAACAGCTCAGAACAGTCCTCTCAGAACTATTTACGGTACTGACGGCAGCGAGTACATGATCTCTATTTATGAGGACGGAATAACCAAGATCGGTCAGGACGGCAATGATCAGCTTGTAGGCAGCGACGGAAACGACTATCTCTACGGAGATAAGGGCGACGACAGACTTACAGGAAATGCAGGAAACGATGTTCTTGACGGCGGAGAGGGAAATGACTATCTCTATGACGGAGCAGGAAACGATACATATATCTTCAAGAAAGGCTATGGAACAGATACTATCGGCGACGGTGAAGGCACAAATACTATTGAGATCTACGGATATTCGTCAAATCAGATCAAGGCTTACCGTACAAACTGGAATGATATTACCATTACATTTGAGGATTCTGATGACAAGCTTGTGATCGAGGGATTCTTTACTTCCGAAGCAAACAGAAACTTCTACCTCACATTCAACGGAGGTTCTAAGGTTCACGCAACCGCTTCCAACAGTCCATTAAGAACTGTTTACGGAACTGAAAATAGTGATTACATTGTAACTATGGACGACAGGGGGGAAACTCTTATCGGTGAGAACGGAAACGACAGCCTTAATGGAGGAAACGGCGCAGATAAGCTGTACGGAGGTATCGGAGACGATCAGTTTTATGGCAACGGCGGTAATGATACCCTTGACGGCGGAGAAGGCAGTGACTATCTCTACGGCGGAGCAGGAAACGATACATATATCTTCAACATAGGATACGGCACAGATACAATTAACGACAGCGAGGGTATCAATACGATCTCATTCGGCAGCGGTCTCTCAGCAGATACTATGTCCGTTTACAGAACGAACTGGAACGATCTTACTATCACATTTGATGGAATTGAGGACAAGCTGATCATTCAGAATTACTTTACGTCTGAGGAAAACAGAAACTTCAATGTAAACTTTGCAGACGGAACAAGATATGCATATGACAGCGAGGGAAATCCTCTGAAACAGGTCCATGCGACTGAATACGATGACTGGATGTCAGCATGGAGCGATAACGGCATTGTTATTCACGGCGACGGAGGAAACGATACGCTTAACGGCGGCGCCGGAAACGACGCGCTTTACGGCGGAACAGGAACCGATTATCTGTACGGAAATGACGGAGATGATATCCTTGACGGCGGAGAGGACAATGATTATCTGAACGGCGGCAACGGAAACGATACATATGTATTCGGCAGAAATTACGGTACGGATATAATTGAGGATTATGACGGAAATAACAAGATCGTATTAAGCGGTATTGATCTTAACGAGGTCACATTTACTAAAACAAACCAATCCGAACTGACTGTATCAATAAACGGCAGCGAGGATAAGCTGACTATAAGGAACTTTAATTCCGAAAGCTTTATCTTTGAATTTGCAGGCGGAGCAGTAGGAACAGTAAATAAGGATACCTGGGAGCTTGAGCTTAGTCAGCCTGCAAGCAATGAAATATCTGAGAAAGATGTCATACAGTCAAACGCCGAGCTTCTCTCGGATATCTATTCAGACGAAAGTATGTCTTCAGATTTGCTCACAGAAATAAACGACACCGTTCTGATTGATTCTTCAAGCACTGTTTCTGCGGCAAAGGAAACAGAGGAAACCGCAGATCAGACGGATATACAGGTAATGATACTGACCGAAAATATGTCCGCTTTCGGTACGGAGAACAACGTTTCTGACAGTATGAGCATTAGTGATCCGATGCAGGATACGTCAGCTTTGAATCAACTGCTTGTCGGTACGCAGGCAGAGTAATATAAATTCTGATTAAAAGTGCGGCAGTAAAAAAGCTGCCGCATAATTTATGTAAAAAGGAAGTCGAAGCATGGAGAAAAAACAAGACAGCGGACTTAGCTGCTTTATGATAGTTATGAAGTTTCACGGTATACCTATCACAAAAGAGCAGGCTGAAACGCTATCAGTTCTTGATCCCGAGCAGAAAACCGGAGAAATAGAAATAATAGAATCCGCAAAGAAATTGAAAATGCGGGCAAAGCTTTGTAAGCTGAATTTAAAAAAGCTGAAGGACGTAAAGGCGCCGATTATTGCAAAGGATAAAAACGACGTATTCTTTATTGTCGCAAAATCTCAAGGCAATAAATTCATGGTCTTGTTTACGGACAAAACCCAGCCGGAGATAAAATCCCGCGAGGAATTATCTGAAATCTGGGATGGCACAGCGATCCTTGTTACAAAAAAAGGAATAATGGACAGAGAAGCGGTATTCAGCTTCAAGTGGTTTATACCCACGATACTGAAATTCAAAAAGGAATTTATACAGGTACTGATAGCCGTATTTACAATACAGATTTTAGGAATCCTTACTCCCGTTATGACTCAGGTCGTTGTGGATAAGGTTTTAGTCCATAGAAGTATGTCGACGCTTAACGTGCTTGCAATCGGTATCGCAATTGTATATATATACGAGCTGATTCTGTCCCTTGCCAAAAACTATGTGTTTACCCATACGACAAACAGAATAGATGTTATGCTCAGCTTCAAGCTGTTTCGGCATTTGTTCGCACTTCCCTTGAAATACTTTGAATCAAGACGAGTCGGCGAAACGGTGGCGAGAGTAAGAGAGCTTGACAGTATCAGAAATTTTCTGACAGGCACTCCGCTTTCCTCAATGATAGATTTTATTTTCATAATCGTATACATAGTAGTATTGTTTTTCTACAGCAAAATGCTGACAGTTATCGTCCTCTGTTCTATACCCGTTTACGCAGTACTTTCGGCCATCGTTACTCCCCTTTTCAAAAAAAGACTGGACGAAAAGTTTGAAACGGGAGCGAACACTCAGTCTTTTTTGGTTGAATCCATAACGGGAGTGCAGACCGTAAAATCCTATGCCTTAGAGCCAAAGTTCGAGAAAAAATGGGGCGATTTGCAATCCGATTACGTAAAGGCAAGCTACAAAACCTCTATGGTTTCCGCAACCGCCGGAACGACCGGACAGTTTATTCAGAAGGTATTCGACCTGTTGATTCTGTTTTTCGGCGCAAAAGCGGTAATGGACGGTAATTTTACAGTGGGGCAGCTTGTGGCGTTTCGAATGCTTTCCGGCAGAGTAAGCGGTCCTGTTTTAAGACTGGTACAGCTTTGGCAGGAATATCAGCAGGCGTCGCTTTCAGTAAAAAGAATCGGCGATATTTTTAATACAGCCCCTGAACCGATTCTAAACGCAAATCAGACTGCTATGCCCGGCGTTCAGGGTAAAATTATATTCGATCAGGTGCATTTCAGATACAATCCGCAGGGCGGAGAGGTTATCAAGGGAATGAGCTTTGAAATAGAGCCTGACACTATTGTAGGAGTCGTAGGCAGAAGCGGTTCGGGAAAGAGCACCATTTCAAAGCTGATTCAAAGACTTTATTTGCCGGAGGGCGGTAAAATATCCATAGACGGAATGGATATTTCACTTGTGAATCCCGCAATGCTCAGAAAGCAGATCGGAGTAGTATTGCAGGAAAACTTTATGTTCAACGGGACCGTAGCGGAAAATATTTCAATTCACTGCTCAACAGCAAGTATGGAGCAAATCATTCATTCTGCAAAAATAGCGGGCGCGCATGATTTTATCCTTGAACTTCCTAACGGCTATGAAACGATTATCGGCGAAAAGGGCATGGGACTTTCCGGAGGTCAGAAGCAAAGAGTCGCTATTGCGAGAGCAATACTTAACAATCCCAGAATACTTATATTTGACGAGGCTACGTCTGCTCTTGACTATGAATCTGAAAGCATTATCCAGAATAATCTCAAGGAAATATGCAAAGGAAGAACAGTGCTTATTATTGCTCACAGGCTTTCAACGTTAAAGGACGCGCAGAAAATCATGGTGATTGATAAGGGCAATCTTGTGGAATACGATACTCATGAGAATCTGATGAAACGTGAAGGGCTGTATCATTATTTGTATAACCAGCAGAAAAGGGGCGATATTGATGAATAATAAGCTGACGGAATACGTATTGAAGCACAGCAAAAGCAAGGATAAGGAGCTGAAGTATGATTTTATGCCGTCCTTGCTTGAAATTATTGAACGCCCTGCCCATAAAGCGGGAACGGTAATAATTCTCGGAGTTTTTACGCTTCTGATCGCGGCAGTCATTTGGGCTTGCCTTTCGAAAATAGACGTGGTAGTTACTGCCGGCGGAAGCGTTCAGCCATCAGGAAATGTAAACGTGGTGCAGGCCTATTCAGGCGGAACAGTAAAGTCAATAAACGCTGCCGAAGGAGAATATGTGAAAAAGGGAGACGTTCTGATAGAGCTTGATACGGAATCCCTTGATATTGATACAAACCAGCTTAACAGTCAGAAAGAAATTCTTGAAGCACAGCGGAAAATATATACAAAGATTAAAAACGGCGACGATATTTCAAAGGTTAAAATTGAAGATTACGAAGCTGAGCTTAAACCGTATATTCAGTCAATTATGGATGCAGACGCAAGCTATAATAACACTCTTGACAGTCTTAAGAAGGATAAGGAAAACGCCGATTTAAATCATCAGATTTCACAGCTGCAGCTTGAGGAATACGAAGAAAGCGGAACACGCCGTCAGGTTGAAATGCAGGAGCTTATAGTAAAGCAGAACGAGCTTGCGCTAAAACAGTCGGAAACGAAAATCAAGGATACAAAAATCCAGTACAGCGCACAGATCAATTCAAAGCTTTCGGAGATAAGCGGTCAACTTGACGAAATAGAAACCAGCCTTGAAAAATACGCCTTGTCTAAGGATTATCAGTATATAACGGCGCCTGTAAGTGGATATATAAACAACGTAAATGTGAACACCGTCGGAGCGGCGGTAACGAACGCACAGGAGCTTGTAACGATAGTACCTGATAATATGCCTGTTGAAATGGTGTGCTATGTAAAGAATATGGATATTGCCGACATAGAAATCGGAATGGAAGCGGAAATCAAGCTGGAGGCGTACCCGTATAACAAGTACGGAACGGTAAAGGGAAAGGTGAAATATATCAGTCCCAACGCGTTTGTCAGCGAGCAGACGGGTAGCGTTTATCTTGTGAAGCTTGAAATTACAGATAAAAATGATGAGATAGATGTGATTTCAGGATTATCCGGAAGCGTGGAAATAAAGACGGATAAGAGAACGGTTATGGATTACTTCTTAGAGCCTATTAAAAAAGGCTTCGGGGAAGCTCTGAGGGAGAAATAGTTTTGAAATTGACACCTCCCCCCTATCACAGTGAAACGGGAAAGTTAATAAGGAAAAGGCATATATATAAATACAAAGAGAAAAGTATAGTAATTTAAAACGGAACGTGTAATGGAATGACCCCAAAAAGTTAGACAAAGTTTAAAAAGTATATTTATGCAAAGCGACTAAGAGGAATCTTGGTCGCTTTTGTTATGCGGCTTTGAGCCTGAACTCCACCGGTGACATACCATCAAGCTTAAGCTTGATGCGTTTTGTGTTGTACCATTCGATATACTCGTGAAGTTCTTTGATGAAATGCTCAATGCTCGTAAATTCTTGCAGATAAAGTAATTCTGTCTTTAACAAGCTGAAGAAGTTTTCGGCACAAGCATT
>OGPY01002685.1_pt1 | contig 10588 bp, 10 predicted proteins | sample 1553121 | NCBI WGS metagenome assembly OGPY01 (sample SAMEA2580004, study PRJEB22360) | human gut metagenome
AATATTTTCATCAATATATTAGCAGATAAATTTTAAAATTCAATCTTTTTAATCGGTAATATAATCATTTCTGAGCATACTAAAATATAAACAACAATATATAGTTTATATACGCAATAATTATACATATTAAATTTATATATATTATATTTACACGCATTGAATTTATACGTATCATATGTTATATTATATATATACTAAAGAAAGGTGGATAAAAATATGCCGATCAAACCAACTGAAATGGAACGTATAATACTTGCCGATGGGTGGATTTTCAAAAACCAAACCGGATCACATCGGCATTATATTCATCCTTCAAAGCCCGGAAAAGTAACTATTCCTTTACATAAAGGCAAAGGACTGAACAAAATCACTGAAAATTCTATCCGTAAGCAAGCGGGAATCAAATAATCATAAGGAGGTATACTCATCATGTTATCAATATATCCGGCATGTTTTTTTAAGGAAGATAATGGATACTCTGTAATCTTTCCTGATTTAAATTATCTTGCAACACAAGGAGATACCCTTGAAGATGCTGTGGCCATGGCTGTTGATTGTCTTGCAGGATATCTGTATACGGCTAAGATGGATAATGAAAAATTTCCTAAAGCATCCAAATTATCTGATATCAATATTGACAGACTATCTGACGAATTAGACATAACAGGAACATATACCGATGCATTTACCAATATGGTTTCAGTAGATGTTAAGGCATATGCCAAAGAGCATTTCGATAAATCGGTCCGAAAAACCCTTACCATTCCGGCTTGGCTAAATACTGCTGCGCAGGAAGAGGGAATTAATTTTTCAAAAACACTGCAGGAAGCACTTATGTCAAAGCTTAAGGCTCATTAGATATCTGCATTATAATTCGGAGACATTATGAACAACGATATAAAATACAAGCTGGCCAATGCCATGAAGGAATGCATGTTTTCCTCTCCTGTCGAGAAAATTACGGTTAAGGAAATCTGCGACACATGTGGTGTGACCAGACAAACCTTTTACAGAAATTTTCAGGACAAATATGACCTGATAAACTGGTATTTTGATAAGATACTGATTGAATCCTTTCACCAGATGGGTGAGGGCAGTACCGTGTACGAAAGCCTTGTTAAAAAATTTGAATATATCCGGATGGAGCAACTTTTCTTTAAGGCTGCTTTTAAAAATGATGAGCAGAACAATCTAAAGGAGCATGATTTTGAGCTGATTCGTCAGTTTTATATTGACCAGATTGAGGGAAAAAGTCACCGGAAAATATCCGACAAGCTATTGTTCCAGCTTGAGATGTACTGTCAGGGTTCTGTCTTTATGACAACACAGTGGGTGCTTGGCAATAAAAACTTCACCCCTCAGGAGCTTGCCGGACTGCTCGCTGATGCTATGCCAAAGGAGCTTGCCGACGTGTTTCGCGAGGTAAACCTGATATAATTCAAGGTAATATTCAAAACCATTTAGAACAAGTATCGTGCGTTTTTACAAATGTGCACGGTAGTCTTAATAGTTATATCAGCGTTAAAAATCCGGGAATGCTGTCAATTGACAGTTCCCGGATTTTTACATCCCTGTAAGCTGTTGCAGAAATTACATAATCTTACGGAAAAGAGCCTTCAAATCCTCAACACTTGCATCCTTTGGATTTCCAGGTGCACATGCATCCGCGTGAGCAGACTCTGCGAGGAAGTCTAAGTCATCCTCCTTAATAGCTTCAAGCTTTGTTGGGATTCCTACATCTACAGAGAGCTGCGCTACAGCATCGATTGCAGCCTTTCTGTACTCCTCTACAGACATATCATCTACGCCCTTTACTCCCATTGCGCGGGCGATTTCACGATATTTTTCGCCTGTACAGTCTGCATTGTACTCCATTACAATTGGAAGCATCATAGCACATGCTACTCCGTGTGGTGTATCATAAACAGCTCCGAGTGTATGAGCCATTGAATGAGCGATTCCAAGTCCTACATTTGAGAATCCCATTCCGGCAATGTACTCTCCAAGTGCCATGCCCTCACGTCCCTCTTTTTCATTGGCAACTGCACTTCTTAAGGATCTTGCAATAATCTCTATTGCTTTGAGATGGAACATGTCTGTCATCTCCCAGGCAGCCTTTGTTGTATAGCCCTCGATAGCATGTGTGAGTGCGTCCATACCTGTTGATGCTGTAAGTCCCTTTGGCATTGATGACATCATGTCTGGGTCTACGATTGCGATGATTGGCATGTCATGTGGGTCCACACATACAAACTTTCTCTTTCTCTCTACATCTGTGATAACATAGTTGATTGTAACCTCTGCTGCTGTTCCTGCTGTTGTAGGTACTGCGATGATAGGAACACAAGGCTTCTTTGTAGGTGCAACACCCTCTAAGCTTCTTACATCCTCAAACTCCGGGTTTGCGATGATGATACCGATTGCCTTTGATGTATCCATAGAAGAGCCGCCTCCGATTGCAATGAGGTAATCAGCTCCTGATTTCTTAAATGTCTCTACGCCATGCTTTACGTTGTCGATTGTTGGATTTGGCTTAATCTCCGAATAAATCTCATATTCCAATCCGTTCTTATCAAGGATATCTGTTACCTTTGCTGTAACTCCAAATTTGATTAAGTCAGGGTCAGAGCATACCAGTGCTTTTTTAAAGCCATGCGCTTTTGCCTCTGTTGCAATCTCCTGGATTGCACCTGATCCGTGATAAGATGTCTCGTTTAACATGATTCTGTTAGCCATAGTGTAAAATCTCCTTCCAATTTTAAAAATACTCCTAAAAAACTCTGCCGATAAATTCTTATAACTTATCTGCCTGACTATATTTTAACAAAGTATTAAACGAGATGTAAGTTACAAACCTGCCAATGTGTAACATACCTGTTGCAATATGTAACCTGCCAGTTACCTATGTATATCCCACCGACTGCCAATCACACCTTATGGCTGTCTGATATATCTTTCTTTAACGCTCTTGCCGCAGCACTAATCGGTTTATGTATATCATATACCATACATATATTTCTCTGCGGTATCTCCTCCTCCAGAGCTATCTCTACAATCTCGCGATTTGCTATCGCAGCCTCTGCCATAGGCTTTGGCATAAAGGCAAGACCAAGCTCACTTTTCACAAGTGGCAGTATCTGATCTGTCGTTGCGGTCTCTGTATCAGGCGCAAATTCAAGTCCGTGTGACATAAAAAGCCTGTTAAAAAACTGAAATGTCATGGTCTCCCGCCCCAGTCCGATAAGCGGATAATTATGCAGCTCCTTTAATGACAGAGTCTGGCTTCCGAGTGCAGTAAAGGTGGTTCCACCCACAAGAATCTCCTGAAACGAACCAAGCTTTATCATCTTAAGAGGGGCCTCTACCTCAGCCGGTGTCGATACCACTGCAAAATCAATCATGCCGTTTTTTACGGCATTTATAGCCTGTGGGGTGGAGTGATTATATATCTTAAGCCTGATACCCGGATATGCCATGTGAAAAGGTTTTAGCCTATCAAGCAGATATATGTTTAGAGCTGTCTCACTGGCTCCTATTGATACGCTTCCGTGTGACAGTCCTGTGCTGTCTGACAGCTCCTCCTCCGCAGCAAGTATCTGTGACATCGCTGCAGATACATGCGCGTACAGACGCTCTCCCTCCGGTGTGAGCTGCACACCTCTGTTATTTCTGATAAAAAGTATGCTGTTTATCTGCTGCTCTAAGTTGTTCATGGCGCGGGTTACATTTGGCTGGCTGTTTCCGAGCGCCCTCGCAGCCTTTGTGAAATTGCAGTATTTTGCAACATAATAAAATATCTTGTAGTACTCAAAATTTATATCCATATTTAAAGCCTCCTTTTTATTATCGTTTTACCGGTCATTTTTCCGATGATACACAGATACTAATGATATAATAATATGATATTTCAATTATATCAATTATACTTTTTACTTATTATAATCATAATTGTATAATCATAAATGCTCAAAAGAGAAATATTGATTATATATATAAGAAAAGGACGTGTTTCAAATGAGTGAAAAGACAATGTTTCCAAGAGAAGACCATACAGAAATGCTGTTTCAGAAGATACTAAACGATCCATGGGCGTGTGACAGGCTTATGGAAACCTTCAATGAAAATCTGGTTTACAACGATGAATTTGATGTATCACTTCCGGCAGAAAAATTTGCTAAAGCTCTCTTCAATGCATATACCAACCGCGATCTTTCCGCACTGCTTATGTGTCTGTGCAACAACACCGTATTTGATTTGCTGCGCAATTCATATATCATACCGTACAGATTCAATGCCGACGGACATCAAAATCCGATAATCATGACCGATGAACACGGAAATCCGCTGCCCGAGTATAAACACATATCTCACGACAAGAACTATATACATTTTCATGAGATATACAATGATATGCCAGATAAAAAGGATATCTACTACGCACAGGCTTACCGCTACAGTCACACATATGATTCCGAGCATATGACTCCCACGCAGCAGGTCATTGTAAAGCATGACGGAATACTCTTGATACGAGAGCTTCCCGATACCGTAAAACTCAAGGAGACTGAGGCTGAGGCTTACTCTGCCGTATGGGATCTGATGATACAGATTGAAAAGGAGCTTCCTATGGCATATGTTTTTTACGGTCAGGACTCTCTTGTGGAAAATGACAAGCGGTATGATGAAATTGGTATTTTCCTGCGAAGCTCTCATTTCCTAAAAAATCTTGAAAAACATGTACAAAAGGCCGAGGCGATAATTTATGGCAGATAACAGCTACACAGATATCATGGAAAAAAATCATATGGAAATCCCCTGGCATGATTATGCCAGACAGGATGGAAATATACTCATAGATAAGGCAGGACTGATTGAAAAAGCCTCTGTAATCGGACGTGTCGGACTCATCATGCTCTCCTGCGGCACCGGAGCCTGGCGTGTGAGAACCTCCATGAACCGGCTCTCAAAGGAGCTTGGTGTCACATGTACAGTGGATGTCGGACTTATGTCAATCGAGTTTAACTGCTTTGACGGAAATGACTGTATATCACAGTCACTCAGCATAGCAAACACAGGTGTAAACACATCAAAGCTCTATCGCATGGAGCAGTTTGTCGACAATTTTCCTAACGAGGAAGCTCATCTGACCGGCGAAGAAATTCACCAGCGACTTGATGAGATTGAACAGATTCATGCCATTTACTCCCCTGCAAGGCTTGGACTTGCAGCAGCTATAGCATGCTGTGCCTTCACATTTTTGCTCGGAGGGGGTCCTATTGAAATGATACTGGCATTTGTAGCAGCCGGCATCGGAAATCTCATACGTACAAAGCTTATAAAACATCATTTTACTTTGTTCCTAAATATAGCGGTATCAATTTCTGCCTCATGCTTCATATATGCGGCATTTTTAAAAATTGCAGAGATGGCTTTCAATGTACCATCAATTCACGAAGCCGGATACATCTGTTCTATGCTCTTTATCATTCCGGGATTTCCGTTTATTACAAGCGGAATCGACCTGGCAAAGCTGGATCTGCGCTCCGGTCTTGAACGCCTTGCCTATGCAATAATAATAGTCATGGTAGCCACGATGTTTGCATGGATTATGGCGCTGCTTCTGCGACTGCAGCCTATGGACTTTGAAGACTTGAATCTGACCCCCGTACTACATCTAATCCTGAGGCTTATAATGAGCTTCTTCGGTGTGTTTGGATTCTCAATCATGTTCAACAGTCCAGCTCCCATGGCTGCAACAGCCGCACTTATCGGTGCCATAGCAAATTCACTGCGGCTAGAGCTGGTAGACCTGACAGGTATGCCTGCTCCTGCTGCTGCATTTGCCGGAGCTCTCACAGCAGGGCTTCTCGCATCATTTATCAAGGAAAACAACGGATATCCGAGAATATCCCTTACTGTTCCATCCATAGTCATAATGGTTCCGGGACTTTATCTGTATCGGGCTATATACAATTTCGGCATAATGGCACTTTCGGATGCTGTTTCATGGTTTGCATCAGCAATCATGATTATCATTGCACTGCCGCTCGGACTCATCTTTGCAAGAATACTAACTGATAAGACGTTTAGGTATTGCACATAACAGAATCATACACATTATAAGCAGACTTGTTTATGCCATTCAAATTTCGTACAGTACAAGCTCTGCACCAACATACAAATATTAAACTCAAAAAACAAGGAGGCATTCATCATGCTTACAGCAGTTACAGGAATAAACTGGGGAGACGAGGGAAAGGGTCGTGTCATCGACCTTCTCGCAGAACATGCGGATATCGTAGTCCGCTATCAGGGTGGTAACAATGCCGGACACACAGTAGTTAATAAACAGGGAAAATTTGTCTTAAATCTGCTTCCATCCGGAATACTTCACCCAGATGTAGTATGTGTGCTCGGTGACGGAATGGTTATTGACCTAAACCATCTGTCCAATGAAATTGCACAGATCAGAACACAAGATGTATCTGTTTCACCAAAAAACCTGAAATTATCAACAAGAGCCACAATTTCAATGCCGTGGCATAAAATACAGGATGAGCTTGAGGAAGAGCGCCTTTCAAAGTCCGGAGCAGCCTTCGGCTCTACCAAACGCGGTATTGCCTATGCATACAGCGATAAATACCGTAAAAAAACAATCCGTCTCGGTGATTTACTCCACTTAGACGAAGAGAATGTACAGGCCAGACTTAAAACCATGCTAGAAGCTAAAAACCTTGAGCTTGCAGGCTGCTATCATCAGGAGCCTATGTCTCTGTCAGCTCTTTTGTCATGGTGCAGGCAGAAGGCTGCAAAATATGCACCTTATATCACAGATACCGGTGCATTCCTTGAGGATGCACTATCAAAGGGAAAGCGTGTTGTACTTGAAGCACAGCTTGGTGCAATGAGGGATATAGACTATGGTATTTTCCCATATACTTCAAGCTCCTCCACCATCTCAGCTTACGGTCCTATAGGTGCCGGTATCCCCGGTGCCTCATTAGATCATGTGGTCGGTGTACTAAAGGCATACTCTACCTGTGTCGGAGCCGGACCATTTGTCGCAGAAAAAGCTATGAACGGTGAATGGACTGAAATGGTCCGCAAGTATGGGGGCGAATATGGTGCTGCCACTGGAAGACCCCGTCGTGTGGGTCCGTTTGATGCCGTTGCAAGCCGCTATGGTCTAAAATGCCAGCATGCTGACAAAATCGCACTGACCAAGCTGGATGTCCTGAGCATCATGGATCAGATTCCTGTTATCACAGGATATCAGTATAAAAATGCTGTAACAAACGTCTTTGACCCTACCGAAAATCTCGAAAAATATACCCCGGTAGTCAAAATGCTGCCGGGGTGGAAAACCGATATATCAAATTGCAGGTCATATGATGAGCTGCCAGTAAATGCTAAGCGCTACATAAACTTCCTTGAGGACATGCTAAGACACGAAATACAATTTGTCTCAGTCGGAGCTGAGAGAAATCAATATCTTCTCAATGGTAAGTGGCTGTAATTGCCTTTAACATGCTTTAACCGACCTCTATGCCATCGCCATATTATTTTTCTGATTTACTAAGATATTGTATACACGAATGTGCTGCCACATTTCCTTCTCCGACAGCCTTCGTGTACTGGTATGGCCTGCCTGTGCAGTCTCCTGCTGCAAAACAGCCTGCCACATTTGTCTGTTGGGCTCTATCCACCAATATATGTCCGTTTTCTATTTCAAGCTGGGGCATAAGCTTTGATGGTGCGATGGCGTTCCTGAGGCAGAATACTCCGTCTACGCTCTCAGTCTTTCCGCTTCGAAGCGTAATTCCTTCCACAAATGAGTCTCCGATTAATGCTATAGGTGCATCCTTTGATATCTTTACATTTGGAAGCTCTATTTCGCTGTCATTATAGGTTGGGAAATACAATACCTCTGCTGCAAGATCCGCAAGATATTTTACCTCATGCTCATACTTTTTGTCATTGCATATGACAGCTATCCTTTTATCCTTGTAAAACATACCATCACAGGTGGCACAGTAGCTGAGCCTCTTTCCAAGCAGCTCATCCTCCCTGTCCAGCTGCTTTGCAGACATTACACCCATGCAAAGTATGAGAGTCCTTGCCTCATACATCTCATTGTCTGCAAGCACCATAAAGCCGTTTCCTGCAGGCATGATATTGGTCACAGTCTTTTCTGTTATATCAATTCCCGCAGCTCTCCTATGAGCGTCAAAGCGTTCAAACAGCTCCTGTCCGCTTATCTGTGAAAATCCGGGATAGTTTGTGATTTTCTCTGCCTTTTGCACCTTTTCGCTTAGGTTCTTCGAACCAAACCAGATAAAATCCTTTTTATATGTTTTTAAATTCAGGGCTGCCGACAGTCCGGCAGGACCTGTTCCTATTATTATACTATCGTACATGCTATGCTCCTTGTACCAAATATTTGTATATATTTAGACCTTATATATAGTGTGGGGCACTATGGTATACATCGAATTGCATGCAAGTATGCATCGATGATATCTTTTGACCCTTTAATCATATTATATTATTGTAACGTCACATACAGTGCGCCTTCAATGCCTCGATATACTCCCTTGCATATCGCGAGAGTACCACACCCTTTCTGCTGATAATGCCTATCCTCATATACTCCTCCACATCAAGTGGCTTTGATATAATATTCCTTCCATTCAGCTCAGCGGAAATCACTCCTGAGCACACTGTGTAGCCATTTAAGCCAATTATCAGATTAAAAAGTGTAGCTCTGTCTCTTACTCTGATATTCTTTCTGCTGTCAAGAGTGCTGACAAACTCCTCCGAAAAGTACTGTGAATTGTACTCTCCCTGCTCATACGTCAGGTACGGATAGTCCTGCAGATCATCCATCGTGATGCTCTTTTTTGAAGCAAGCGGGTGACTGTCACATATGAATACATGCGGTGTGGCTGTAAAAAGCTCTGTGAACTCGAGTTCATTACGCTTTAGCATCTTTGAAAGCACCTCCGTATTCTTGGAGCTTAGATATATGACTCCCAGCTCACTCTTTAAATTCGTGACATCCTCAATAATTTCGTGAGTCTGCTCCTCCCTGATGGTAAAATCATACTGACATGCATCAAACTCTCTGATTACATCCACAAATGCATTCACCGCAAAGGAATAGTGCTGACACGATACTGCAAAGTGCGGCTTACTCACCACATCATCCTTGTAGATTCCCTCTATGAGATCCACCTGCTCGAGCACCTGTCTGGCATGACCGAGAAATCTCTCACCATCTTCTGATAGTATCACGCCCTTGTTTGTCCTGATGAAAATAACTATCTGCATCTCTTTTTCCAGATCATGTATAGCGCTGGTCACAGTGGGCTGCGAGACAAAAAGCTGCTTTGCAGCCTCTGTTATATTGCCGCATTCTGCCACTGTCACCACGTATTTTAATTGTTGCAGAGTCATGTTCATTCTCCTCCGGTTACATATCGAAATATTATTTTACATATTAAATGTCTTACATCGCTTATGTCATCTCGAAACTATTACTGTATGCCAATAATCTTTCTCAGTATCTCACCCAACAGCTTTCCGAGCATAAGCGGAATGACAACAAGCACCACATACCACAGCAGCTTGTCATACCACACCCTGCCATCATTTATCACACAGATAAAGTGCATGGCAACAATTGCCACTGCAAATACAGATGCAAGAAGCTGCAAAAAGCTCGCCACATGAAGCTTATTTGTTACCTTGCCAAGCGTAAATAAAAGCATCGCACCAAATAACATCGCTATATCTGCCTCCCACGGTATCATTTTACTATACAAAAACAGCTTAAACATATCGCAATACTCCATATGCAGCTCAAGAAACAAATCCACTGATGCTATCATGAGCAATACTGCTCCTATTGTCGAAAATACCGCTGCCAGATATACATAATTGTTTCCAATCCTGTGCTGTCTGAGCTTATATTTAAGCATACCCTTTTTCTGCACATACTGTGTACGCAGATAAGAATCTGTCGCAGAGGCAATAGCCCTGTCGCAGTACTCGGTTGCTGTCCTGTATACTTTAGCTCCGGCATCGTTATTTTTAAGGGCAAACTCCACAAGGCTCTCTCCTGCCCTGTTGTTGCCACGCTCCGTCGCAGTAACCAGATACCCTACACCAAGCTTCTGCTCCTTGCCATCAAAAAAGGTAGTGACCAGATACTGACCATAATCGGCAAGTGCATCCACATTTCCAAGCTCCACTGCTTTCTTCCACCAAAACACTGCGCGCCCGGGATCCCGGTATGTGCCCTGACCTCTTTCAAACATATTTGCTGCCATATTCATGGCATCAGCATCTTGCGCCTCTGCCAACGACAGAAACTGACGGAATGCGCCCTCCATATCATTTTGTCTGTATGCCACCATAGCCATATCAAACGCTGTACTTTTCATATTGTTCTGCCACTCAAAATGTGTTTAAATATTCTCAAACACATCGAGAAATTAAAGTCCTTGCGGATACTTCTTACTGCTTCATTGTGTATGCTTTGGCGATTGTAAACAATACGCTACTCACAAGTTCTTGTACACTC
>OGPY01002689.1_pt1 | contig 10581 bp, 10 predicted proteins | sample 1553121 | NCBI WGS metagenome assembly OGPY01 (sample SAMEA2580004, study PRJEB22360) | human gut metagenome
TTTTACAAAAAACAGGCATGATGTACAAAATAACTTTGATTTATGCGCCGGTTTATAGTATACTAGATACAATGGTTTCCGTCCTCGCAAGCGCGGGCCATAAAAACGGAAGGAGGGCGAAAGAACTTGGAAACGAATTACGCGATTGAGATGCTGAACATCACAAAACGTTTCCCCGGAATCATCGCCAACGACAACATCACCCTGAAGCTCAAAAAGGGTGAGATCCACGCCCTGCTGGGCGAAAACGGCGCCGGTAAATCCACCTTGATGAGTGTGCTGTTCGGTCTGTATCAGCCGGAGCATGGTACGATACGGAAAAACGGACAGGAGGTCAAGATCAACAACCCGAACGATGCCAACGCACTGGGCATCGGCATGGTGCACCAGCACTTCAAGCTGGTGGAGTGCTTCACGGTGCTCGACAACATCATCCTGGGTGTTGAGGACACAAAGCACGGCTTTTTGCAGAAGGACGAGGCCCGCAAAAAGGTCATGGCCCTGAGCGAAAAGTACGGTCTGAAGGTCGACCCGGACGCGCTGGTCAGCGACATCTCCGTCGGCATGCAGCAGCGTGTCGAGATGCTGAAAATGCTCTACCGCGACAATGAAATTTTGATTTTCGACGAGCCTACGGCGGTTCTGACCCCGCAGGAAATTGACGAGCGCAACATCCTGTGGGCTACCATGGACGGCATGGAGCAGGCGGTGGCCGGTTTGGCCGTTACGCCGGACTATGTTCTGGTGGATGGCAACCGCTGCCCGCCCAATCTGGCCCAGCCTGCCGAGGCTGTCGTCAAGGGTGACGCCAACAGCGCCAGTATTGCGGCGGCTTCCATTCTGGCCAAGCCGTGACCGGTACATGCTGGAGCTGGATAAACAGTATCCGCAGTACCAGCTGGCCAAACATAAAGGTTATCCCACCAAGCTCCATTATGAGCTGATTGAACAATATGGCATTCAGGATTTTTACCGCCGCAGCTTCTTGAAAAAGCAGGGCTACTGGCCATGAACCGCGCTGACTTGGGTCACATGGGAGAGGCTGTTGCCGCCAAATATTACATCCGGCAGGGCTACCTGCTGCTGAACCATAACTACCGCACCCGCATGGGGGAGCTGGACTTGATCTTATATAAGGCAGACACCATTGTGTTTGCCGAGGTCAAGACCCGCACCAGCGCCCAGCGCGCCGCCCCGGCCGAAGCGGTGGACTATTATAAACAGCAACGTCTGATTGCCGCGGCAGGCCAGTATCTTCAGCAAAGCCCGTATGCTGATGCCAACATCCGTTTTGATGTGGTGGAAGTTCTGCCTGCCGGTTCCGGCTGGCAGGTCCACTGCATCCGGGATGCTTTTGCCAGCGAATGATGCGGGGCCTATTTTGAGCTGTTTTGGATACAGCAAAACAGGATGTGCAACCTATTTTTGCTGTGCCGGAAAAAACAGGCCTTTCTGTGCGGAAAGGTTTGATAGAGATGAAAAATATATAGGGGGTTTGATTATGCAGTTCCAAAGCACACGCGATCCCAACACCATCGTTTCTTCGTCGGAGGCCATTCTCCGCGGTTTGGCACCGGACGGCGGCCTGTTCGTTCCCACCGCGTTCCCCAAGGCAGAGCTGGAAGATTGGAAATCCCTCAGCTACCCGGAGCTTGCCCAGAAAGTTCTGGCTGGCTTTTTGACAGATTATGACCCGGCTTTCCTGGGTGAAGCTGCCGCTGCAACTTATGGAGATGCCTTTGCCGGTAAGGCGGGTTATGTCCAGAAGGTTCACGATGGCCTGTACTCGCTGGAATTGTGGCACGGCCCGACCTGCGCCTTCAAGGACTATGCGCTCCAGCTGATGCCCAAACTGCTGGTTCAGGCCAAAAAAAACCTGGGCCGCACCGAAACGACCCGCATTCTGGTGGCAACCTCCGGCGATACCGGCAAGGCTGCACTGGCTGGTTATGCAGGCCTGCCGGGCATTGAGATCGAAGTGTTCTATCCCGATGCCGGTACCAGCGAAATCCAACGCCTGCAGATGGCCACCCAGGCAGGAGATAACGTATCCGTCTATGCCGTGAACGGCAACTTTGACGATGCCCAGACCGGCGTGAAACGCGTGTTTGGCGATGCTTCGGTTGCTGAAGAACTGGAAAAGCGCAATATCTGCCTGTCCAGCGCAAACTCCATCAACTGGGGTCGCCTGGTGCCGCAGATCGTGTACTACTTCTATGCCTACTTCCGCCTGGTGGAGCAGGGCAATGTTGCCTGGGGACAGCCGGTGGACTTCTGCGTGCCGACCGGAAACTTTGGCGATATCCTGGCCGGTTATTATGCCAAGCAGATGGGCCTGCCTGTGGGCAAGCTGGTTTGCGCTTCCAACAAGAATAACGTCCTGACCGACTTCATCAAGACCGGTACCTATGATGCCCGCCGCACCTTCTACAAGACGACTTCGCCGTCCATGGATATCCTGATCTCCAGCAACCTGGAGCGTCTTCTGTACCATGTCAGCGGCAGCAGCGCCAAAGTGGCAGGCTGGATGGCTGACCTGGCAAAGACCGGTATGTACACCGTCGATGCCGAGACCCTGGCCCGCATTCAGGCATCTTTTGCCTGCGGCTGTGCTGATGATACAGCTGGCGCTGCAGAGATCAATGCCCGCTTTGAGCAGGACAATTATCTCTGCGATACCCACACCGCCGTTGCGTTCTGCGTAGCTGAGACGGTGCGCAGCGCGGCGCCTATGGTGGTGCTTTCCACCGCCAGCCCGTACAAGTTCCCGCGTGATGTGCTGGCCGCGCTGGGTGAAACTGCCCCGGAAAGCGACTTTGCCGCCATGGCTGCTCTGAATGTCAAAACCGGCTGCCCGGTTCCGGCTTCCCTCAGCGTGCTGAACACCCTGCCGGTGCGGTTCAATACCGTCATTGAGCCTGCCGCCATCCGGGATGCCGCGCTGAAATAAGCGGCATTAGGGGCGTGCATTACACGCATTAAGTAAGCACTGCCAGGCCCGCAAACGCAGCCCGGCAGCCGCCGGTAAACTGTGGTTATACTTCGCTGAAGGTTTCGCACATTGTTTCTGTGCCGTTGTTGGCGCGGTGGTTCACGTGAATCTCATGCGCTGTGCAGCAGCAGGAGCCGTTGTTGTACACACAGTTTTCTACATCACAGCAAATTCCGTTGATTACGTTTTCTTCCATCATGGTGCTTCTCCTTTCTTGGTAAGGCACAAAAGCGTTTGCTTTTGCGTGCTCTATCAGTATGGGCAGAATACACCAGAATATACTGCCGGGGGTGCATATGGCAATTTTTGTGGTTGGTGATCTTCACCTTTCTCTCGGCGGGGATAAGCCGATGGATGTTTTTGAAGGCTGGGAAGGCTATCTGCCCAAGTTGGAAGCAAACTGGCGCACGCTGATCTCCCCGCAGGATACAGTCATTCTGGCGGGGGATACCAGCTGGGCCATGAAGCTGGAGGACACCAAAACCGACTTTGCATTTATCCAAAACCTGCCGGGCCAAAAATGGCTGCTGAAAGGCAACCATGATTATTGGTGGACGACCGCCCGCAAGATGGAGCGCTACCTGACAGAAAACGGCTTTGATACCATGCACATCCTGCATAACAATGCCTGCATGGTGGGGGATTATGCCTTGTGCGGCACCCGCGGCTGGCCGTTTGACGATACCAACGCCCAAGATGCCAAGATCATGGCGCGCGAAGCCGGCCGCCTGCGCATGTCGCTGCAGGCAGGGGGGAGCGCACAGAAAATTGCATTTCTGCATTACCCGCCAGTTTATCCCGGCGGGTGCGCACAGCCGTTGGTGGATATCCTGCATGAGTTTGGCGTGCAGCAATGTTATTACGGCCACCTGCACGGAAAGTCCATCCGCGGGGCTATCCAGCGCGAAGTGGATGGTATCCGCTACAAGCTGGTTTCGGCGGACGGTTTGCATTTTTGCCCTTATAAAATCTGTGATTAAAGCATTTGTTTGCAGCTTTTTTCAATTTTTTTGCCTGTAAAGGGAATTTTATTTCAAAATGGGCTGGTATTCTTTGCCGGTACATGATATAATACATTGTATTTCTATGTTTGGAGGATTTTCAAATGAATCTGATTTCCTGTGAAAAGCTCGAAAAGAGCATGGTAGAATTGCAGTTCTCTATCGACGCTGAGACCTTCAAGGCCGCTGTGAACAATGCGTTCAAGCGCGAAGGCAAAAAATATGCCATTCCCGGCTTCCGCAAGGGCAAGGCTCCCCGTCATATGATCGAGAAGATGTACGGTTCTGACATTTTCCATTATGACGCTGTCAATGATCTGTTCCCGGAGGCTTATGAGGCCGCTGTGAAGGAAGCAAAGATCGATGTTGTCGGCCGCCCCGATCCCGAGGTCGTTTCCATGTCTGAGGCTGACGGCGTTGTGCTGAAGGTCAAGGTTGCTGTCAAGCCCGAAGTTGAACTGGGCGAGTATGCCGGTTTAACTGTGACCAAAGAAGCCAAGAATGTCAACGAGGCAGATGTTGACGCCGAAGTGAAGCGCATGCAGGACCGCAACGGTCGTCTGCTGACCCGTGAGGGCGCTGCTGAGAACGGTGATACCGTTGATATCGACTTTGAGGGCTTTGTTGATGGCAAGGCTTTTGAGGGCGGCAAGGCAGAGCATTACTCTCTGGTTCTGGGCTCCGGCTCCTTCATCCCCGGTTTCGAGGATCAGGTTGTTGGCCATTCCGCTGGCGAAGAGTTCGACGTCAACGTCAAGTTCCCCGAGGAATACGGCGCTGCCGAGCTGGCTGGCAAGGATGCAACCTTCAAGATCAAGCTGCATGAAGTCAAGTACAAGGAGCTGCCCGCTCTGGATGACGACTTTGCAAAGGACGTCAGCGAGTACGACACCCTGGACGAGCTGAAGGATTCCATCCGCAACAACATCAAGACCAACCTGGACAAGCAGGCTGAGCAGAAGGTCGAGAACGATCTGATGGATCAGGTTATCACCAACATGAAGGCTGATATTCCTGACGCCATGGTTGACAGCCGCATCGACGAGCTGGTTCAGGACTTCGAGTACCGCATTTCTCAGCAGGGCCTGAAGCTGGCTGACTACCTGAAGTATATGGGCATGAACATCGAGCAGTTCCGTGCACAGTTCAAGGAGCAGGCTGACAAGCAGGTCAAGATGCGCCTGGCAATGGAAGCTATCGTTGCCAAGGAAGGCATCACCGCTTCTGACGAGGAGTTCGAGGAAGAAGTTAAGCGCATTGCTGACGCTTACAAGATGGAAGCCGACAAGGTTAAGAGCATTGTGGACGCCGCTGCTGTTAAGGCTGACCTGGCAATCAATAAGGCAATCGACTTTGTTAAGGAAAAGGCTAACGTTGTGACCGCTGAGCCCAAAGAAGAGGAAAAGCAGGACTAATCCATAGCCCTGGTTTTGCCCGATAGCAAGATTGTATAAAAGCCGATACAGCGTGCTTTGCCGTTGTATCGGCTCTTATCGAATCATGGAGATTTGTTCTCCGCTCTCCGGGCTGTAACAGCCCGGAACCATTACCATTGTTTTAAGGAGGGAACCGAATGAGCCTGGTACCTTATGTTGTTGAGCAGACTGCGCGCGGTGAGCGCAGCTATGATATTTTCTCCCGCCTGTTGAACGACCGTATTATCGTTCTGAGCGAGGATGTCAACCCCAATTCCGCGAGCGTGATCATTGCACAGCTGTTGTATCTGGAAGGGCAGGACCCCGAAAAAGATATCAGCTTCTACATCAACAGCCCTGGCGGTTCCATTACCGACGGTATGGCCATCCACGATACCATGAAGTATATCAAGTGCGATGTTTCCACCATCTGCGTGGGCATGGCTGCTTCCATGGGTGCATTTTTGCTGGCCAGCGGCACCAAGGGTAAGCGTTTCGCCCTGCCGAATTCTGAGATCCTGATCCATCAGCCGCTGATTTCCGGCGGCCAGGGCGGTGGCCTTTCCGGCCAGGCAAGCGACATCCAGATCCATGCCAACCACCTTGTGCAGATCAAGAAAAAGATGAACCGCATGCTCAGCGAGTATACCGGCCAGCCTCTTGAGGTTGTGGAGAAAGATACTGACCGCGATAACTACCTGACCGCAGAGGAAGCCAAGGCCTATGGCCTGATCGATGAGATCATTGTAAAACACTAAAACCGGGGGAATTAGGAAATGGCGAATTCGATTTCCGGCAAGGACGGAAAACGTGAAATGATTTGCAGCTTTTGCGGTCGTTCCCAAAGCCAGGTGGATCAGCTTATCATCGGCCCCGGCGTAAACATCTGCAAAGATTGCATTGATATGTGCTACAGTGCCCTGTATAAGGATGGCAACGTACCCGAACCGCCGCGCGCAACGCCGGAACGCCGTGCTGCGGCTTCTCGCGGGCATTCCGGCGTTGACCCTTTGGCGGATGTCAACATTATGACGCCTGCTGAGATCAAAGCTGGCCTTGACCAGTATGTCATTGGTCAGGACGATGCCAAGCGCGTGCTGGCAGTTTCTGTCTACAATCATTATAAGCGCATTCTTTCCGGGCAGGAAAGCCATGTAGAGCTGCAAAAGTCCAACGTACTGATGCTTGGCCCGTCCGGTACCGGCAAAACCCTGCTGGCCCAGACGCTTGCCAAAATGCTGAACGTTCCGTTTGCGATTGCGGACGCCACCACCCTGACCGAAGCCGGTTACGTTGGCGAGGACGTTGAGAACATTCTGCTCAAGCTGATTCAGGCTGCGGACTTTGATATTCCCAAAGCCGAAGTTGGTATTATCTATGTGGATGAGATTGATAAGATCACCCGCAAGAGCGAGAACCCATCCATCACCCGCGATGTTGGCGGAGAGGGCGTGCAGCAGGCATTGCTGAAAATTCTGGAAGGCACTGTTGCAAGTGTTCCTCCTCAGGGTGGAAGAAAGCATCCGCATCAGGAATTCATCCAGATTGATACTACAAATATTCTGTTTATCTGCGGCGGTGCCTTTGACGGTCTGGAGAAGATCATTGAGGGAAGACAGGATACCAAGGCAATTGGCTTTGGCGCAGAAGTCGCTTCCAAAGAAGAACAGAATGTTGGTGAACTGTTCAAACAGGTAATGCCTGAGGATCTGATCCGTTATGGACTGATTCCGGAGTTTGTAGGACGTGTGCCTGTAGTGGTAACCTTAGACGGACTTGATGAGAACGCACTTCTTCGCATCCTTCAGGAGCCGAAGAACGCACTGACCAAGCAGTACCATAAACTGTTTGAACTTGATGGAGTAGAGCTTGATTTTGAGGATGAAGCACTTCGTGTTATGGCGAGAAAGTCCATGGAACGTAAAACCGGAGCCAGAGGACTTCGTGCGATCATGGAGAGCACTCTTATGGATCTGATGTATAAGACTCCGTCTGACGACACCATTCGTAAATGCATTATTACAAAAGAAGCTGTAGAGGGAACTGGTGAACCTCAGATCGTTCATGGGGAAGCTCCTGCACAGCCGGTGAATCCGGCAAATACAGGCAGAAGAAGCCAGCGTGCACACAAAAAGGGCACTCCGGAAACAGCCTGATGAAGGGATTTGACTACAAATGAGTGAGCCAATCAATGTACTTCCTGCCCTTGCCCTTCGCGGAACTACCATTCTTCCGGGAATGATCATCCATTTCGATGTAAGCAGGGAACGTTCCAAAAAGGCAATCGAAGCGGCAATGTTTCAGGATCAGAAGATCTTTCTGGTAACCCAGAAGGATCCCCAGATTGAAGATCCTGGATTTGTACAGCTGTTTCAGGTAGGAACTATTGCATATATTAAGCAGGTTGTGAAACTTCCTGACAACCTGCTGCGTGTTCTTGTTGAGGGAAAAAGAAGGGCAGAACTTCTTGGCCTGGAACAGGAGACACCATATTTAAGAGCAGAGACTGTTCTTGTTAATGAGGAAGAAGAGGAGCTGCCTCAGGCGATGCTGGAGGCAATGTACAGAAGTATCAGGGAGCTGTTCCAAACTTATTGCGCTAAGGGTGGAAAGATTGGAAAAGAACTGGCTGCCCAGATCATAAATATAGAGAAAGCACCGGAGCTGATCGACCAGATCGTAATTAATCTGCCTCTTTCCTGGCAGAGCAAACAGAAACTTCTGGAGGCAGCCAGACTGACAGACAGATATGAGCTTCTTGGTGCCATTTTGAGCAATGAGATCAATGTGCTGGATATCAGCCACGACCTTCAGCAGAAACTGAAAAAGCGCGTAGATAAAAACCAGCGTGAATATATTTTGAGAGAACAGCTGAAACTGATACGGGAGGAGCTTGGCGAGGACAATACTGCTGATGAGGCTGAGGAGTTCCGCAGAAAAGCCAAAGAGCTTACTGCTTCCCAGGAAGTAAAGGATCGCATTTTCAAAGAAATCGGCCGCTTTAAAATCACCAGCACCAATGCCGCTGAGAGCAGTATTCTGCGGGGATATATTGAGACACTTCTTTCCCTTCCGTGGGATAAGTGCTCTGAAGATTCTGAAGACCTGAAGGCAGCCTGGAAGATTCTTGAAGAAGGTCATTATGGTCTGAAAGATGTAAAAGAGCGTATTATGGAATTTCTGTCTGTACGTAAGCTGACACATAAAGGAAAATCTCCTATACTTTGCCTTGTGGGACCTCCTGGAACCGGTAAGACTTCTATTGCCAAATCTGTTGCAGAAGCCACTGGCAAGCGTTATGTCCGTATTTGTCTTGGTGGTGTGAAGGATGAAGCTGAGATCCGCGGCCATAGAAAGACTTATGTGGGTGCTATGCCGGGAAGGATTACCGTTGCCCTTCAGCAGGCAAAGGTTGCCAATCCGCTTATGCTTCTGGACGAAATTGACAAGACAAGCAGTGATTACAAGGGAGATACTTCTTCTGCGCTTCTTGAGGTGTTGGATCCGGAGCAGAACAGTCATTTCAATGACCATTATGTGGAGCTTCCCCAGGATCTTTCAGAGGTGTTGTTTATTGCAACAGCCAACGATATTCAGGGAATCCCAAGACCGCTTCTTGACCGAATGGAGGTCATTGAGATCAGCGGTTATACAGAGAATGAGAAAGAGCACATTGCAAAGGAGCATCTGATTCCCAAGCAAATGGAAGCCAATGGAATTGAGAAAGGCAAACTTTCCATTCAGGGCGGCGCTCTTCGAAAAATTATCAATAATTATACGAAAGAAGCTGGTGTCCGAAATCTGGAGCGTCTGATCGGTCAGATCTGTCGTAAGACAGCACGTCTGATCATGGAAGATGGCAAAGAGAAGGTAACGGTCACAGGCAAGAACCTTGAGAGCTTTCTGGGGCAGGAGAAATACAATTACCTGATGGCGAATAAAAAGGATGAGGTTGGTATTGCAAGAGGTCTTGCCTGGACGCAGGTAGGCGGCGATACCCTTCAGATCGAAGTAAATATTATGCCGGGTAAAGGGGAATTTGTGCTTACCGGACAGCTTGGAGACGTGATGAAAGAGTCTGCAACAGCGGGCATCAGCTACATCCGCTCTGTAGCAGCCAGATATGGAATCAATCAGGAATTTTTCCAGGAAAATGACATTCACGTACATATTCCGGAAGGGGCAGTGCCAAAGGACGGTCCGTCAGCCGGAATTACCATGGCAACTGCAATGCTTTCTGCCATTATTGACAAGCCGGTAAGAGCGGACCTTGCCATGACTGGTGAGATCACCTTAAGAGGTCGTGTACTTCCAATCGGCGGACTGAAAGAGAAGCTTCTTGCAGCTAAGTACGCCAAGATTAAAGAAGTACTGGTTCCAAAGTCCAATAAACCGGACATCAAAGAACTGGATGAGGAGATCACAGACGGACTGAAGATCACGTTTGTGGAAAATATGAATGAAGTGCTGGAACGGGCACTTGCCTGAAATGAGAGGTAGGAAAAATGGTAATTAAAAATGTTTCACTGGATATCGTTTGTGGTATCACCAGCAAACTGCCAGACACAGGAAGACCTGAAATTGCTTTTGCAGGGAAATCCAATGTGGGAAAATCCTCCCTCATTAACGGTCTGCTGAACCGAAAAGCGCTGGCAAGAACAAGTTCCCAGCCGGGAAAAACACAGACTATCAATTTTTATAATGTAAATGATTTTATGTACCTTGTGGATCTTCCAGGTTATGGATATGCCAAGGTTCCGGAGACCGAGAAGGCGAAGTGGGGAAAGATGATCGAGCGTTATCTTCATACCTCACAGACCCTGAAAGCAGTATTTCTCCTGATCGACATCCGGCACGATCCATCTGCAAACGATAAGCTGATGTATGACTGGATCGTAAATAACGGATACAATCCGATCATTATTGCAACCAAGCTGGATAAGCTGAAAAGAAGTCAGGTACAGAAGAATATTAAGGCTATCAAGGACGGACTGAAGCTGCGCCCGGGCAGTAAGATCATTCCTTTTTCCGCTGAGACAAAGCAGGGAAAAGATGAGATCTGGGCGTTAATGGACGAGTTGACCGGGGCAGTTCCGGCAGCTACGGACGAGCTGAAGGCCTGACAGACGAGGAAAAAGAATATGGGAATTATCAAGGCATTCAAGCTGGGATT
>OGPY01002713.1_pt1 | contig 10509 bp, 6 predicted proteins | sample 1553121 | NCBI WGS metagenome assembly OGPY01 (sample SAMEA2580004, study PRJEB22360) | human gut metagenome
CGGCAACGGGCAGAACCATGGCTTTTATTATTGTTGCGATAAAGCGTCCTATGCTCATTCCGTTCAGGCGTGTGAAAAGTATTGTGTGGGCAAGTACACTGACGGCCACTCCGCCGATCTGAGTCCATGCTATCCAGATGAGGCCGTGGCGGTAGAATATGGCAAGCAACGCAAGCTGTATGGCTACTTCGCCGAACGACATATTGCGGATAAATACTGTCCGCGCATGGACTTTGCAGACGCTGTGGAAATAGTATTTCAGACCTGCAAGAAATTCGAACAGGGCAAGAATCCGGAACACGGGAACAGCGGCAATCCATTTCTGACCGTATAGTGCTTCAATCCCCGGACGGGCGATAACAAGCATGAGCATCAGAATTGCTCCGTTGAGGGCGACGATGGTCGACAGCATGTCATGGATGAGAAAACGCTGACGTTTTTTATCGTTTTCGTTGGAGGCTATGACGAAAAATGGAGAGTTGATCGAGGTTTCAGTGACTGCAAACGGCACATTGGCAAGTTTGGCGCCCTGATAGTAGACGCCGGAGGTTGATGGTGAGAAGAATTTTCCCAACACGAAGGTGTTGACGTTCTTGCCTATAATGTTGCCGAGGTAAGCGAGCATGAGGTGGATTCCGAAATAGAAGAATTCTTTGAATGCTCTGACCTTAAAGCGTATTCGCGGGAAATAGCGCGTTGCAGCCACAAAATATATGAAGAGGAAGAACGACAGCAGAATCTGGGTCGACACGAGTGCCCAGTAGCCGAAGCCGTTTGCGGCAAGGAAAATTCCCAACGTTAGCGAAGTAACTGTAGCACCGATTCTGACGAGTGCGACCTTCTTCATTTTCAGCTCTTTGCGCAGGCGTGTTTCCTGAACAAAGCTCATTGTCTGACAGAAAAAGCATACGCCGAGCACGCGCATTATTCCGATCAACTCGTTGTGACCGAAAAATGCGGCTACCCACGGCGCCCCGACGAAAAACAGTGTGCCGAAGATGAAGCCTACGCCGGCGTTGAATACGAAAACTGTCGAATAATCGTCGGCTGTCGGACTTTTCTTATGGATGAGACCGTCTGATAAACCGCAGCTCGAGAGGTCGTAGGCTATCGAGGTGAAGATGGCGATCATGGCAAGCAGGCCGAAGTCGGCGGTTGTCAGAAGGCGTGCAAGCACAATGTTACCGCCGAAGTTGAGGACGGTGACAGTCAATCGCTCTATGAGCGACCATTTATAGACCTTGGAGTTAGTCTCCATGGCCAGGGACTCAGGCCGAGTGTTCGGTCAGGAATCGTTCGACATCGAGGGCAGCACGACAGCCGCTTCCGGCGGCGGGGATTGCCTGACGGTAGCCCGGATCTGCGACGTCGCCGGCTGCAAACACTCCCTCTACGCTCGTGGCTGTGGTCTTTCCTGCAGTTTCGATATAGCCTTGTTCGTCGAGTTTCAGCTGGCCGGCGAGGAAGTCGGTGTTCGGCTTATGGCCGATGGCGAGAAAGAAGCCGTCGAGCTCAAGATCCATTTTCTGTTCTCTCGGTGTTCCTTCGGCTTCAACAAGGTGTGCGCCCTTAAGGAAGCCGTCGTCGCCGTAGAGCCCTTTTGTCTGCGTCTCGAAAAGAACACGGATGTTGCCTTTCTGCAAAACACGCTGCTGCATGACTTTCGATGCGCGCAGATAGTTCTTGCGGACTATCATGAATACATCTTTGGCAATGTTGCTAAGATACATGGCTTCCTCGCAGGCTGTGTCGCCGCCGCCGACAACGGCGACGCGTTTGTTGCGGTAGAAGAAGCCGTCGCAGGTCGCGCAGGCTGATACGCCCTGGCCCATGAATTTCTGTTCGTCGGGCAGACCGAGGTATTTTGCCGATGCGCCTGTTGCGATGATGATAGTGTCGGCAATGATTGTGTCGCCTTCTGCTGTCTCGCAGCGGAAAGGACGTCGTGAAAGGTCAACGCTTTTAACGAAGCCGCTGCGTACGTCGGCGCCGAAGCGGCGGGCCTGTTTGCCGAGATCTTCCATCATCTCGAATCCCGAAGTGCCTTCGGGGTAACCCGGGAAATTTTCAATCTCAGTTGTTGTAGTCAGCTGTCCGCCCGGTTGAGTGCCTTCGAAGAGGATAGGGGACAGGTTGGCGCGTGAGGTATAGATTGCAGCCGTATATCCGGCAGGGCCGGAGCCGATTATCAGACATTTGGTTTTGTGTTCCATTGAAGTGATTCAGGTTATGAGTTAGCGCAAGTCGATGATTTCGGCTCCCCGATATTTTCTTTTGTCGAAAGTGAAGACCGATGAGGGCTGTGTGGCTCCTATTCGGGCAGACGTTACAGATATTTTTGTGACGTGTCCGACCCGGTCAGTGAGGTCGATAGCCGTAGGAAGATTTGTGGCGGTATTGACAGTCATTCTGACGGTACGGAAGTCAGAATGTTTGTTTTTAGCTGTTAGCAAAAGAGTTGACGTGCCTTTTCCGCTGGCGACGATCTTTGCCGTGAAGTTGTTTCGGAGAGCTTTGACTATGGCAAACGGATTGATCTGAGCCAATTCCTCAGAAGTGGGAGTCGTTATATTGCATTCACCGGTCGACGGACTGTAGGCCCACTGGGTGTGTCCGTCGTACCAAACAGTCATTTCTGATGAGGTCATCCTGAAACGGTCGCCGGCGAGCAGGAGTTTGCCTGAAGAGCCTGATGCCTTGAATGAGATGTCAAGAGATTTTGCGCTTCTGACGCGGGAAGCCACGCTGTTAAGCAGCGCGGTGGCGTTGTCTGCGGCCGTCGATATGATGACGGCTGTGGCGAGTACTGTTAGTAATGTCAGTAGGCGTTTCATATCTGATATATTAACGTGGATCGGTGGCGCAATGTTGTATCGGTCAGTTGGCAATTTCAAGAAGACGTTCGAGCTGCATCGGATCCATCAGAACCTGACGGGGCTTGCCGCCGTTTGTCGGGCCGACGATTCCGGCAGCTTCGAACTGGTCCATGATCTTTCCGGCGCGGTTATATCCGATTGAATAGCGGCGCTGCAGCGACGATGTCGAAGCCGTTGAGCTCTGAACGACAAAACGGGCAGCTTCCTCGAAGAGACTGTCACGGTCGTTGACGGAACCCATTCCTGATGCGTCAACGTCGTCAGGAATGAACTCGGGCAGTTCGTAGGCAGTGTCGTATCCCATCTGTTCGTCGATATATTTGACGATACTCTCAACTTCGTCTGTGTCAATGAAAGCGCACTGAACGCGGTCGATTTTGCCATTATTGCTGAACAGCATGTCACCTCGGCCGATGAGCTGGTTGGCACCGGGCCTGTCAAGGATTGTCCGCGAGTCGACCATCTGGAATACTCGGAAAGCTATTCGGCCCGGGAAGTTTGCCTTGATGACGCCTGTGATAACGTTGGTCGACGGGCGCTGGGTGGCCAGTATCATGTGGATTCCGACTGCACGCGCTTTCTGTGCTATACGTGCTATGGGTGTCTCGACTTCTTTTCCCGCTGTCATTATAAGGTCGGCAAACTCATCGACCACTACAACTATGTAGGGAAGGAATCGATGTCCGCGTTCCGGGTTAAGATGCCGCGTGACGAATTTTTCGTTATACTCTTTGAGGTTTCGGCAACCGGCATCCTTGAGCAGAGTGTAACGGTTGTCCATTTCAAGGCAGAGAGAGTTAAGGGTGGCCACAACCTTGGCTGGATCGGTTATGATTGCATCGTCTTCACCCGGAAGTTTAGCGAGAAAGTGGCGTTCAAGCCGCGCGTAGAGGCTGAACTCGACCATCTTCGGGTCGACGAGCACGAACTTCAGTTCGGCAGGATGTTTCTTGTAGAGCAACGATGCAATGATAGTGTTCAGGCCTACAGATTTACCCATGCCGGTGGCGCCCGCAACAAGCAGATGAGGCATCTTTGTCAGGTCAGCTATGAACACTTCGTTCGAAATTGTGCTGCCCATTGCCATAGGCAGCTCCATCTTGCAGTCCTGAAATGCTTTAGAACCGAGTATCGAACGGATCGGTACTGTCTGGGGGTCTTTATTCGGCACTTCTATACCGATCGCGCTCTTTCCGGGAATAGGGGCTATTATTCGGATTCCGAGGGCCGCCAGACTCATTGCGATGTCGTCTTCGAGCCGCTTGATTTTGGCGATGCGGACGCCCTCGACGGGAACAATCTCATAAAGGGTGACCGTGGGGCCAACAGTGGCACGGATATCTGAAATCGGGATGCCGTAGTCGAGAAGAGTTTTCGTGATGCGCTGCTGGTTTTCAGCCTGCTCTTCGGCATCGATCGTTGCAGCGGTGCGCTGCTTGGGTTCATGAAGAATCTCAAGAGTAGGGAACTGATAGCGCGAGAGGTCGGCACGCGGATCATAAGCCGAATCTCCGATAGCGATCACAGGCTCGGGAATCTTGAGCACATCGGCCTGCTCGATGTCTTTCGACTCCACTGTCATATCTCCGATCGTCGGAACCATGTCGATTTCCGCCTCATTATCATTCTCGTCTGAAGAGGTGTCAGGGTCAGATTTATTTTCTTTCTGATTGTCAATGGTGCCGACTACAATGTTGTCGGTATCCTGATTATTATTGCTGACTGATTTTTTATCATCAGTTCCCGCTGACATAACGGCAGTGCGTTCCGCTTCTTTACGAGCGGTTCGGGCAGCTTCCTTACGGGCCTCTTCCTGACGTCTCAATTCGCGCCGTTCGGCATTTCTGGCAGCCCGTTCAGCCATCTTCTCGCTAAAGATGCCGTAGACATGTTTCAGGTCGTTGAGGAAGACTACAGTGACAGCGGCAATCATGATGAGCGACAGGCCGATAGCTGCCGGTAGCCTTCCTATTTCAATCATTTTTTCATTAAGGAAATGCCCGTGGGCGCCTCCCCACATTATAGGGGATTCAAACTCCCATGTGGCGAGTCCGACCACTGTCGAGAGGGCTATTATCGTCAACAGCGAACGGAATGTAAGGCTCCAGAAGTTGATGCTTCTGACTTTAAGCAATGACAGTGAAACCAGAGTCATATACAGAATCAGAACGAAAACTCCGACACCGAGCCAGCGCGTTATCAGCATATCGCTTACCCATGCACCCAGCGGTCCTCCGAGATTCTTGACCGATCCGGTTTTGGCGACAAGTGATTCCCAGGTGTTATTTCCGGTCAGGCTCTGGTCGTGCGCAACGGTGTTGAAATAGCTTATCGTAACAGCGAGAAGGTATACTGTGACAAGAGCAAGAACAATTCCGGCGAAGATTCTGAACCGTCCGTCGCTGAAGAAGCTTGAGAACGCGGCCGGTTTGACCGATAGAGTTCTCGATTGTGATTGAGAGGCAGGGGCTGAGGGCTCGGCTTTCCGGCTGGTTGATTTCTGCGTGTCGGCTTTGACACGTGGTTTAGCCTGTCGTCTGACTGTCTGACGGGTTTCTTTGGGGGCTTCAGGCTGTAGATCGTGCTGCCGGCGCTCGTAGTCGGGATCTTCGAGCATTGTTGTGTTGCCGAAGTCTATAGTATCGGGGTTGAAAGATTCAGGAGCAATGTGAAAGGGTTCCATAATTCGGGAAAGGCGTGCGCCTTATTAAAGAGAATCAAGTGCAAAAGTAGTAATAAACCTTCACAAATGCAAACAAATTTGCAAACGTAAATCGCTCACGTGGCAATTTTGCCGATTGTTCCTGTCTGCTCAATATTGGCCTGCCGGTTCACCGGTATCAGAATTGGACGGGCAAAAAAAATTATTCGTCGTCACGACGAATAATCCTTTTAACCTTAAATCTAATACCATGAAAAACACAGTGCAAAGGTACAACTTTTATGTTATACAACATAATTATTCGGGCACATTTTGTGGGTAATTAACAATAATTAACCAATTACAGCCTTTTCAAGCGCTTCAACAATAAATTGTACCTCGCGCGCGTTAATAAGTCGGTATGAAAAAACTAATAATATGGGCGGCAGTGATTGCTGTCGCGGGAAGCGCCTTAACAGGTTGCGGAGGAGCCAAACTTTCCGTGGCCGATGAGCAGATGGCCCGCGGTGAATATTACGATGCTTCTAAAACCTATCGCAAGATATATAACAAGCTGACAAAGCGCGAGCAGCGCCCTCAGCGTGGCGAAGTGGCATATAAAATGGGCAAATGTTATCAGAAGCTCAATATGGCAGCCAGAGCGTCTGCCTCATATCAGAATGCAATCCGATATGGGGTTACAGATTCGATGGCCAGGTTATATCTCGCCCAGAGTCTTCATGCCGAGGGCAAATATGTGACGGCAATAAAAGCCTATGAAGAATTTCTTGAGCTGTCGCCCTCCAATCCTGTTGCTCTATCGGGACTTGAGGGAGCCAAAGCATCGGCAGCGCTTAAAAAGAACAAAACGCGCTGGGTTGTCAGACAGGACAAGCTGTTGAATTCGCGTCGTGCGGATTTTTCGCCGATGTTCAACGGCGATATACTCTATTTTACGACCACCAATGAAAAAGTTACCGGCGACAAGCGCAGCGAGATAACCGGAATGAAGAAATCCGATATCTGGATGTCGAAGAAAGACGAGCAGGGCAACCGTCTACGTCCTGAGCCTGTCGAGGGGGAACTTAACTCGGAGCTTGACGAGGGCATCATGTCGTTTTCTCCCGACGGTTCGACAATGTATCTCACCAAAGCGCGCCGTGAGCCGAACGCCAATACCGGTGTTGAGATTTATACCTCTCAGCGAAGCGATGCCAAATGGAGCGCGCCGGTTAAATTCGAGATTACCGCCGATACGGTGTCGAGCTACGCCCATCCGGCCATAAGCCCTGACGGCAACTATCTTTATTTTGCGTCGGATATGCCCGGAACCGGAGGCAAAGACATCTGGCGCATAAATCTTAAAGAGCGGTCGGGCTCTCTTGAAAATCTCGGCACGGACATCAATACGCCCGGCGACGAGATGTTTCCGTATATGCTGACCGACAGCATAATGTATTTTTCATCTGACGGCCATCCGGGACTGGGCGGGCTCGACATCTTCTGCGCCACGCTCCAGCCTTCGGGCCGATGGACTGTCACCAACATGGGCTCTCCGATCAATTCCGAAGCCGATGATTTCGGAATGACTTTCCTTCCAGGAGCCGATCATCCTCAGGGCTACATGAGCTCTAACCGTGGTGACGGTCGCGGTTATGACCATATCTATACGTTTGAGCTTCCCGATCTGAAGATCAACATAAGCGGCTGGGTTGTCGACCGCGACGATGAACCTGTGCCTAATTCGGTCATTCGCATTGTTGGAAACGACGGATCTATCCAGAAAGCTGTCGCTCGCGACGACGGTTCCTTCTCATTCCCGCTTCAGCGCGGCGTAAGCTACGTAATGATGGCCGGTGGCCGTGGTTATCTTAATGCCAAACAGGAGTTTACAGCCGACAATGCCGAGGAAGACGCTGAATATGAGATTGATTTTGTTCTCGCGAGTATCAACAAGCCCAATATTATCGAGAATATCTTTTATGATTTCGACAAGGCTACACTCAGGCCCGAGTCGGAAGAGGCTCTCGACGAGCTTGTGAAGCTTCTTGCCGACAATCCGAACATCACTATCGAGATGGCTTCCCATACCGACCGTGTCGGCACTGAGGAATATAACCTTGATTTGTCTGAACGGCGCGCGAAAGCAGTCATAGATTATCTGATTTCAAATGGAATAGCCCCAGAGCGCCTTCAGCATCAGGGTTATGGAAAATCCCGTCCCAAGGTTGTCACCAAGCGTGTCAACAAGCTCTATCCTCAGTTCAAGGAGGGGGACGTGCTGACTGAGGAATATATATCCAATCTTCCGCCCGAAGATCAGGAGGCCGCCGATCAGGTTAACCGTCGCACAGAATTTCAAGTGCTTTCTGTCGATTACCAGATGTTCTGATGAGGTTCCGGACTGAAGAAACCACGAGATTTATATCTCCTTTGCTGGGATATGACAAACCTGTAGCTTTGCTCGGCTCATGTTTTTCCGACAATATGGCCGAGCGTCTGCGTCGCGACCTTTTCGATGTAATGGTCAATCCGTTTGGCCCTCTTTACAATCCGGCATCGCTCTGTGCGGTACTAAGGCGGATTGTCGAAGCTAAACCATATACAATAGAAGAGCTCTTTCAGGGGCCAGACGGCTTATGGCACTCCTTTGACCATAATACCTCTTTTTCGGCTAAGACGCCTGAAGAATCGCTTGCACGAATAAATGTCGCTCTAGCGGATGCTCATGAAAGTTTATCGAAGTCAAAGGTTTTATTCGTGACCCTCGGCACCGCATGGGTCTACTATCATGGCGATGACAATATAGTCGCCAATTGTCACAAGCTTCCGCAACGTGAGTTTGTCAGACGATTGTTGTCGGTTGAGCAGGTCGCCGATTATCTTGAACAGATAACCGGACTTGCGGGGTGTCCGTGTGTGTTCACGGTCAGTCCGATACGTCATCTCGCCGACGGTCTTCACGGAAACACTCTCTCGAAATCGGTTCTCCATCTTGCAATAGAAAAGGCCGGGGTTGAGTATTTCCCGGCCTATGAGATGCTTATCGATGATCTGCGCGACTATCGCTTCTATGCGGCTGATATGAAGCATCCGTCGGAGGTTGCCGCTGACTATATCTACGAGAAACTGCTCGGCGCTTATGCGTCGGCAGACACGCGGGCCAGAATTCCGGAATGCAGAGCCATCTCGGCGCGTCGCGCCCACCGGCCTATAGCCCGTTGAAACTTACAGATGACCGTCGGCATGCAGCAGCTCAAGCAATGCCGGAATAGCTTCTTCAGAAGGGATGTTCTTCAGGACGCATTCCTTTCCCCGATAGAGGCTTACTCGTCCTACGCCCGCGCCGACATAGCCATAATCGGCGTCGGCCATTTCTCCGGGGCCGTTGACAACACACCCCATAACACCGATTTTAAGTCCTTTCAGTCCGGCAGTAGCTTTTTTGACGGCTGCGAGAGTTGACTGGAGATCAAAAAGCGTTCGGCCGCAACTCGGGCATGAGATATACTCTGTGCGGGTTATGCGCCGGCGCGTGGCCTGAAGTATCGCGAACGCGAGATTGGCCTCTGCTTCGCGGCTCATCGCGCCGTTGGTTTCGATGGCGATACCGTCAATGTCGTGGTTTAACAGCAGGCGTCCGAGATCAACGGATGCCCTGATTGTGATTTCCTCAGCCGACAACCCCGAGTAACAGGCTTTTGCAATGACGGGGTTGTCAATGCCGGCTATTGCTGTCGCCACAGAGGCTGCGAAGTTCCGATGGCCTGAAGTGACAACTATCATTCCTTCCGGAATGGTTTCAGGCATTGATTCCGCATCAAATCCAGGAATTTCGTCGAAAATATCAGGCCGGCGGTCGTCGCTGTACTCGGCTTCCGCATCAAGCCCTAAGACAACCGGCACGTTGTTGCGGCGTTTCCTCGTGACCTCGACAGACCCTAATCTTGGAGCGTCATTGAAGCTCATGACGTAATCGCGAAGCATCCGGGCAACAGGTATCTCGGCCTCGGGCGCCTCACTGAGAGAAACACGGATTGTATCGCCGATTCCTTCAGCAAGGAGAGTGCCGATTCCGACGGCGCTTTTCACGCGCCCGTCTTCTCCATCGCCGGCCTCCGTGACACCTAAGTGGAGCGGGAAGTGCATATTTTCTCTCTCCATTACCTTGACAAGCAGCCGAACAGTCTCGACCATGACAACCACGTTGCTTGCCTTTATTGAGATGACGATATTGAGGAAATTGCGGGCAACCGCCACGCGCAGGAACTCCATTACACTCTCGACCATTCCGGCCGGCGTATCGCCGTAGCGGCTCATAATGCGGTCGGAAAGTGAGCCATGGTTAACTCCCAGACGAATGGCTGTGTCAGTTTCGGCACATCGGTCGACAAATTCTCCGAACTTGGTCTCAATCTTTTGCAGCTCAGACTGATATTCGCTGTCGGTATAGTCGATTTTCTTAAACACGCGTCCGGGGTCGACGAAATTTCCGGGGTTGATGCGTATTTTCTCTACGTTACCGATAGCTGCGAACGCTGCTGCGGGGTTAAAATGGATGTCGGCAACGAGGGGCACATTAACGCCTCGCTCACGCACTTTTTGGCGGATAATGCCGAGATTATTGCTTTCGCGTGACCCCTGAGCTGTCAGTCTGACGATATCGGCCCCGGCTTCAGCGATACGGCAGATCTGGTCGACAGACGCTTCGGTGTCCATTGTCGACGTGTTAGTCATAGATTGCAATGGAATAACTCCATTAGAGCCTATAAGCACTCCGCCTACGCTGACCGTCTTTGTCGGCCGTTGAAAAGTGTCGTAGCAGCGTTTCATATCGTTGAGAATCAGTTCGTCTTGTATTCGTATTTTACTTCGGCAAGCTGGCTGTTGGCCTTGACGATTTTTTCGGACAGCCCTGCACGATAGGCATTAAAGCGTCCGGCAAGCTCAGGGTCGCCGAGTGCAAGAATCTGCACGGCCAGAATGGCTGCG
>OGPY01002717.1_pt1 | contig 10495 bp, 8 predicted proteins | sample 1553121 | NCBI WGS metagenome assembly OGPY01 (sample SAMEA2580004, study PRJEB22360) | human gut metagenome
TTTTCTTTTTCCGTTTATTTTCAGTGCTTTGGCAAACTCTTGCGCTACACTAGGTTTTTCTGCAATGTATACACTTTTAGACATAAAATTTGTACATCCCTTACTGTTGTTTGTTCTATTTAAAAAAACAATATTATAGTAGAATATCGTTCTAATTATAGCAGTAATACTAAGGATTCACAAGGGAGAATCCATAGAAAACCCATGGAAGGAAAGAGTAGGAACTTTAAGAAAATCCTGTTATCTGGCTGTTACTAAGCAAAATAGGATACGTGAATAAATTATTTATAAAAGTGCAAGTAGAAAAGCGGATTGCGAGTATCCTTAACTTGTAAGAGTAGAGGAAGAATACGATTAGAAATGAGCACTGCAATTGAAGCAAAAACAAAGGTTCGTTTTCAAGGCTTATGTATCTGGAAAAAGACTTGTATTAACAAAAAAATTGTATTATAATTCGGGTATAAGTAAAAAAAGGAGGATAAAGTTATGGCATTTGTAATTTCTGATTCATGTATTTCATGCGGAAGCTGTGCTGGAGAATGTCCAGTAAGTGCAATCGCAGAAGGAGATGGAAAATTCGAAATTGATGAAGCATCATGCATTTCATGTGGTACATGCGCTGGTGTCTGTCCAGTAGGAGCAATTTCAGAATAATCCGTAAGCACGAAGCCGTGCACACATAAAGAAAAGCAGTCTCCGTCCAAGCTCGCTTGGAAAGGAGGCTGCTTTTCTTTATGTGTATAGGGCGAGAGCCCGATGAGGATGTGTGCAAGCACAGACTCTGCACGGCGTGAGAAGAGGAAAAGCTCGCTTGGAAAAGAGGTTGCCTTTCTTTATGTGCATAGGGCGAGAGCCCGAATCTACAGACCTAATATTGTATTACTATACTTTTGATGCTACAATAAAAAGAGCTTAATTACCAGATATGATATTGCTGATAAGGAGAATGAAAGTTAATTATGAATGAACACATTTTAATTGTTGATGATGAAAAAGAAATAGCCGATTTAATTGAACTTTATCTAACGAACGATGGCTACAAAATACATAAGTTTTACAATGGTCGTGATGCGTTGAACTGCATTGAAACTGAAAAAATTGATTTGGCAATTTTAGATGTGATGCTGCCCGATATTGATGGATTTCGTATTTGTCAAAAAATCAGGGAACAATATTTTTACCCTGTTATTATGCTGACGGCAAAAGTGGAAGATACGGACAAGATTATGGGGCTTACGATTGGTGCAGATGATTATATTACCAAACCATTTAATCCGTTGGAAGTTGTTGCAAGGGTAAAAACACAGCTTCGGCGATATGTCCGTTATAATAATGCAGCGTGTGAGAAAAAAGAAGTATCTGTTGCAGAATATGATATAAGGGGGCTTGTGATAAACCAAGATACGCACAAATGCAGTTTGTATGGAAAGGAAATTGTTTTAACACCAATTGAATTTTCTATCCTTTGGTATTTATGTGAGAACAAAGGGAAGGTTATTCCGTCAGAAGAATTGTTTGAAAATGTCTGGAAAGAAAAATTCCTTGACAACAATAATACAGTAATGGCTCATATCGGAAGATTGAGAGAAAAACTTGGTGAGCCAGCAAAAAATCCAAAGTTTATAAAAACAGTATGGGGAGTTGGATATACCATTGAATAAACATAAAATAAGCAGAGAATTTAAACAGCTTCAAAATCAAATATTTCTCAGGACAGCGATAATTTTATTTACCGCAGTAATATTGACATTTGGCTTATATAGTTTTGTATTAGCGGGGCATTTTGCCAATGGTGTAGTTGCCTTTCTAACATTGTTTGTGGGAGACTATAATGTTGCATTGAATATATATTCGCAGGTTATCCGAGAAAATATGGACTTTTTTGTTCTGGTTGCTGTTTTAATTATATTTTTAATTATCTTGCGTATGTATTTGAGGGGATTTACAAAATACTTTAATGAAATTAATTCAGGTATTGATGCGTTGATTGATGAAAATTCAGGGGATGTTGTGCTATCCCCTGAATTGATTGCAACAGAAAAGAAAATAAATTCCATCAAACATACTCTTGAACAAAGAAAATTGGCAACGGAAATTGAAGAAAAACGTAAGAACGACCTTGTTGTTTACCTTGCACACGATTTGAAAACACCGCTTACTTCTGTAATCGGGTATTTAACATTGCTTCGAGATGAAAATCAAATATCAGAAGAACTCAGAGAAAAATATCTGTCTATATCTCTGGAAAAAGCGGAGCGTCTGGAAGCGTTAATCAATGAATTTTTTGAAATTACCCGTTTTAATCTTTCTAATATTACGCTTGCATACAGTAAGGTGAATCTAACCCGTTTACTTGAACAGCTTACATTTGAATTTAAGCCGATGTTTTTAGAAAAAGATTTACAATGTGAGCTTGAAATGCAGCCAGATACAATGGTCAGATGTGATGTAAATAAGATGCAGCGTGTTCTTGATAATTTGTTACGAAATGCGGTTAATTATAGTTTTGATGGCGGTACGATTCGTATTGTTGCTACGCAGGAAGGAAATACCTTGCACATTAAATTTATCAATAATGGCAACACAATCCCGCAAGAAAAATTAGAACGCATTTTTGAGCAGTTTTACAGATTGGATACAGCAAGAAGTTCCAGAAGTGGCGGGGTGTTAAGAGGGGAACCGTCCTCATGACGTCCCAGGATACTTGCAAGGTCGAAACGGAAACCATCCACGCGGTAGTTGATGGTCCAGTAACGTAAACACTCCAGGATCATCTGACGCACGATCGGATGATTACAGTTCAGAGTGTTTCCACATCCGCTGAAATTGTAGTAATTTCCTTCCGGAGTCAGCATATAATAAACTTTATTGTCAAATCCTTTAAAGCAGAAAGTTTTTCCAAGTTCATTTCCTTCGGCAGTGTGGTTGAATACGACATCAAGAATTACTTCGATTCCATTTTCGTGGAGCTCACGGATCAGTTCTTTCAGTTCGGTTCCCTCACAGTTATGTTCTGCCTTGGAAGCATAGCTGGTGTTTGGGGAAAAGAAGTTAACGGAATTGTATCCCCAGTATTCCAGAAGACGCTTGCCGTTTACGGTACGGGCATTCATGTTCTCGTCGAACTCGAAGATAGGCATCAGCTCCACCGCATTGATTCCCAGTTCTTTGAGGTAAGGGATTTTTTCACGAAGCCCGGCAAAAGTTCCCGGGTGTGTGACACCGGAAGAAGCGTCCTGTGTAAATCCGCGGACATGAAGTTCGTAGATGATCAGGTCACTGATCTTACGGGTGGACTGAGGCATGTCTTCCCAGTCGAAAGAATCGCGTACCACACGGGCGTGATAGCTTCCAATCTTCTGCTGTCCCCATTCGCGCTGACCGGCAACGGCTTTGGCATAAGGATCAAGAAGAACTTTTGTCTTATCGAAGATATGGCCTTTTTCCGGTTCATAAGGACCGTCGATGCGGTAGCCGTATTCCAGATCTTCGATGTCCAGTCCCATAACGACCATGGAATATACATCACCGATACGACAGGCATTGGGAAAAGGAAGAACTGCGAAAGGTTCCTCTTCTCCGGAGTGGAAAAGAAGAAGTTCGCAGGATGTACCGTGACGGGTATGTGCGGTAAAGTTGACTCCGTTGGAAAGAGGAGTTGCGCCATTTAATTCAAAAAAACCGGGACGTACAGGAAATCCCGCGATAATATCTGTGGGTCGGGATGTCAGTGTATTCTCAGAAAGCATAGTCTGATTCTGTGTTTTCATTTCCGGTATCCTCCTTGGTAGAATTTTTTACAAACAAAAAATATTATAACTGATTTTCAGAAAAAAGTACAGGCTGGGGTCTTATGAAGTTCGCAGGAGTTGACAGAGATTGCAGAAATATGGTAAAAATCTGTACAGAGATGAGGTGAAAAAGTGGAAGAAAAAAGAAGAGAAGAATGGGTGGCCATTTTAAGACAAAGCCGGCTCTGCAGAAACCTGGAAGAAAAGGAACTCCTAAACCTCATGGAGCAGGAAGGAACGGTACGGACTTATTCCAGAGGGGAGCGGATCTTTCAGGAAACAGACCGGCCGGATTCGGTTTACATGCTTCTTAACGGAAGTGTGATCATCGCAAAAGAGACATTTTCCGGAAAAAGGATCCTTCTGGCTCAACTGGAAGATCCGGGTGCTCTGTTTGGGGAGGTTTATGCCTTTATGGGAAAATCTTCCTATGATATGTATGTGGAGACGCTGACGCAGACTTCTGTCCTGATCATGAGCAGCAGGATCTTTACGGACAGGGAAGAAAATAGTTTAAGCCGGAAACTTCGGGAAAATCTTCTTGAGGTTTTTGCCGGGAAGGCTTACAATATGAACCAGAAGCTTCGGATCCTGGGAAGTGGCAGTCTCCGTGAGAGGATCGTCCGTTTTCTTGTGGAATGCCAGGACAGTGAAGGGAAGATCCATATGAACCTGTCCAGAGAAGAGATGGCGGATCATTTAAACATCACCAGGCCGTCTCTTTCCAGAGAGCTGGGAAAGATGCAGGAAGAAGGAATCCTGGAACTTGACAGGCGTCAGATCCTTGTGAAAGATCAGGAAAAAATGGAGTTATATCTGTAAGGTAACATATGTTACCGAAGAATCTCCGGGATTTTTGTATGATGTCAGTGAAAACAAAAAACATTTGCAGAAATATAAAAATCAGGGAGAGATGATATCATGATAAGAAAGATCGTACACATTGAGGAAGAGAAATGCAACGGCTGCGGTGCCTGTGCAGCTGCCTGCCACGAAGGGGCTATTGCCATGATAGATGGCAAGGCGAAACTGATCCGGGATGATTACTGTGACGGACTGGGAGACTGTCTTCCGGCCTGCCCTGCCGATGCGATCCGCATTATAGAGCGGGAAGCCGCAGATTATGACGCGGAGGCAGTGGAAAAAAGAATGAAGCTTAAGAAAACAGAGGCCTCGATGCCAGCAGGGAAGCCACACGTGTGCCCCGGAAGTATGGCAAGAAGCTTTAATAAAAAGCAGGAACCGCCGGTGCAGGCAGAGCAGAAAAAAGTTCCCCAAAATGCAGGGGAACAGACAAGCCGTCTTGCCCAGTGGCCCGTACAGATCAAACTGGTTCCTGTCAATGCACCATATTTTGAAAATGCACAGCTTCTGATCGCGGCAGACTGTACTGCCTACGCTTATGCAGGTTTTCATGAGAAATTCATGAAAGATCATGTGACGCTGATCGGATGCCCCAAACTGGATGAGGGAGATTATGCAGATAAGCTTGCAGAGATCATAGGAAATAATTCCATCCGGAGTATCCGTATCGTCCGCATGGAAGTTCCCTGCTGCGGAGGCATCGAGAATGCAGTGATCCGTGCCATGGAGCGAAGCGGAAAGATGATCCCATGGCAGGTAGTGACCATTGCCTGTGACGGCACGATCAGGGAGGAGCTGTAAGGAAAGGAATAAAAACAGCATGAGTGAAGAAACATTGGAGATTTCTTTTGATGAAATAGAGAAGGAACGGGAAAAATATCTCCTGGTAGATACCCGTGATAAAGTAACTGTGGAATATGGAATGATCCCGGGAGCGATTTCTGTTCCGGAACAGGAACTGGAAGAACGGGCAGAAGAACTGAATGGGGATAAGATCCCGGTCCTTTACTGTACCAGAGGACTTTTCAGCCAGGAAGGGGCAGGGATGCTCCGGGAAAAGGGAATTCCCGCACGGAGTCTGAAAGGCGGATATACAGGATGGCTTTTTCAGCAGATGCAGAAAGAGTCCGATAAAGGGGACAGTGAAGAAGAGGAAAATGAGGCAATGGAACAGCGCCGGAAAGATATTGAGCTGAGCATCCGCAAGAAGTTCCACAAGCAGCTGTTTTCCAGATTTGCCAGAGGGATCAATGACTATGAACTGGTGAAACCGGGAGATAAGATCGCAGTCTGTATTTCTGGCGGTAAGGATTCCATGCTGATGGCAAAACTGTTCCAGGAACTGAAACGTCATAACAAGTTTCCTTTTGAACTGGTATTTCTTGTGATGGACCCGGGATATAATGAGGCCAACCGTGCGGTGATCGAACACAACGCCAAACTTCTCGGAATTCCGATCACAGTGTTTGAGACGGAGATCTTTGATGCAGTTTATAATGTAGAGAAATCTCCGTGTTATCTCTGTGCCCGTATGCGGAGAGGATATCTCTACAGTAAGGCAAAGGAACTTGGATGCAACAAGATCGCTCTTGGCCATCACTATGACGATGTGATCGAGACGATCCTGATGGGAATGCTTTATGGAGCACAGGTACAGACTATGATGCCGAAACTCCACAGCACAAACTTCGAAGGGATGCAGCTGATCCGCCCGATGTATCTGATTCGGGAGGCAGATATCAAGCATTGGAGAGATTATAATGATCTGCATTTTATCCAGTGTGCCTGCAAGTTTACCGATACCTGTACTACCTGTCGTACAGACGGCACCAGTGTTTCCAAGCGAATGGAGATCAAAAATCTCATTGCAGAGCTTAAGAAGGTAAATCCTCATATTGAAAGTAATATTTTCCGAAGTGTGGAAAATGTGAATCTTCATACAGTCATTGCCTATAAAAAAGACGGCGTGAAACATTCCTTCCTGGAAGGATATGACGACTGATATACAAAAACAAAAGCTGCTCAGGCATTAGCCCGGGCAGCTTTTACTTTTTCCCGTTGTCTGGTAAGATCATAATATTCATTAGAGACGATCCCACGGCTGGAAAGCGCTTCGTAAGTTTTCTGCTGTGCAGGGGTCATTTTCATTCCGATGGTGGAATTGACATCTGTCAGCACGCAGCCTGTTTTTTCTACCAGCCAGAAAAGAGCGGAATCATCATCCGGGATCATTTTCCAGATTTCGTTCTCTGTCCATGGAAGCAATTCCATCATTCCATGAAGATGTCCTCTGGGTATTCTTACGTAATCGCCGTCCGGCTTGATCAGACCGTCAGAAAAGTTCTCATCCTTAATTTTCATCTCATTTAACAGTTCTTCTGTTATCTTCATCCTCTTTTCCTCACCCTCGAGTATTGCTTTTTCCTATTATACGTTTCCCGCCAGAGTTACGCAAGTAAAAAGTCTGAATAGCCTCTTTCCTCAATATATCACGTTCTATAAAATTCCATCTTGATTAAATTGCAAAAAAATTGTAGACTATATATGCACACACATTAATAATTTTTGTTAATTAAGACTGATTTGAGGTTTCCTCATAACGTCTCAATTATACACACACATTTTCTAAAAAGAGCAGCTGCATCATCCGATGCGCTGCTCTTTTAGTTCCACTGTTTATTTTGTAACTGTTCTCTGCCGTCGACGGCATTCTTTAATGATTTTAACTCTTACTTTTTCTTCTTCAGGAAATAAATAAGTAAAATTATGATAACAATAATCCCGATACCACTAATCCAGATTACAGGATTCTTCATTCCTGAATCTGCTTTTACATTCTTTCCTGATGTTTTCTGACTCTGCTTATCATCGGATTCCTTGTCTTCTGTCGAAGCAGGCGTCTCTGTTTCTTCCGGTGTTGGCGTTGCTTCTTCTGTAGGTGTTGCCTCCGGTGTCGGTGTTGCTTCTTCTGTAGGTGTTGCCTCCGGTGTCGGTGTCACTTTTTCTGTAGGTGTTACCTCTGGTGTTGATGTGGCTTTCGGAGTTGGAGTTGCTTCCGGTGTTGGTGTAACAGCAGCCACCGGAACATTTCCTGATGTGCCTGTAGCCTCCGGTGCATCTGCGGATACATTTTCATTTACGTAATCTGTATCACGATCAAGATTCAGCCATCCCTGTGTCACACCATCTGTGTCTGTTTTCCCCCAGTTTGTTCCGTCTTCTCCCTGAACATACTGAAAAATATGTACAGTTGTCCCATCTGCGATTCCCTCTGTTTCTGAAACCTGATCAAATTTCTCTCCAGGTCCGTTATAAACCGATACGTTTCCATCGTTTCCATGAACCTTTACTTCGAAATCCACATCTTTGCCTCCGAAAGTACGATATTCCTCATTGGCAGCTTCTTCTCTGGAAGCCGGATCCAGATCATCCATAGGAACATATCCGTTCATTCCATGGTACTGTGTATATGCCCATTTTTTATTGTCTGCTCCATTCTTCTCACCCAGAACGTGAATGGCAGTTCCATTTGGAATCTTGCTGTCATTCAGTTTAACACTCTGAGTGTCTGCTTCATCATAAATATCTACCCCGCCCTGTGTACTCTGTACGATCATATAATAATCTGTTACATAATCCGGATTCTGACCCTTTCCATCATCCGCATAAACAGAAACCACTGTCAGAATAAAGCACAGTACCATTGCTATTACTGTTCCAAACCTTCTCTTCATAATCTCTTTCCTTCATTTCCTATTTTCTTTTTACAGCAGATGAACTTTTATATTTGCTGTATGTATTTCCATATGGCTCTTTAACATATGCTTTTACCGCATAATAGTATGATACACCTTTTTGTGCTTTTTTGTCCAGATAAGAAGAACTATTTCCATTGGAAATTTTCTTTATCAATTGATAGGAACCACCTTTTTTCTTTCTGTAAATATAATAGCCGTCACATTTTTTCTGAGGCTTCCACCGGATACGGATTCCATTTTTCTCAGATTTCACAGAAGTAACCTTCTGCACTGCAGGTGCTGCTTTAATCACATCGCCGGTTTTATATTTACCTGAATATCTTTTTCCGGATGCTTCATAATATGCTTTTACTGTATAACGGTATGATGCATTAGCCGTAACCTTACTATCTTTATATTTTAATTCCGATGTCCCGACATCTGCAATTTTGGACCACTTCCCACCTGCTGCAGGTTTTCTGTACACATAATATCCTGTAGCTCCGGAAACTTTTTCCCATGAAATAAGGTTATATCCAGAATTATATGCCTTCACCTGAAATACCGGTGTATCCGGCATCCATGACTGATTCAGGGTCCTTGTATGTGCCTTGATCCTTGCCGTCCAGTTTTTCGTCTTTCCATCTGTCCACCTGGCCGTTTCCGATGCACTCTTATAGAATGTCTGCCCTGTTTCTATCCCCGCCGTACAGGTAAACCAGTTTCCATAACTGGACTTTGCTTCCACTCCAAAGCTGATTTTGTCAATCCCACTGTTTGTGATCACAACAGAATATCTGCTTCCCTGTTTCAAAACCACCTCTGGTACACTGATAGTCTGTACACCTGCGATTGGCTGTTCAAACTCATATGGAGCAGCATATGCAGCGGTCCCGCTTTCCGGGTCATATGGATCTGTCAGATCGGTGTATATCTGAATTTTGTAACAGGCATTGTCACTGTTTGTAACAAGATTAACCTCCCCTAGGACTTCTGCTTTTCCCTTTCCTGCAGTTGTCTCATAAACTGCTGCTACTGACTGTCCCGCCTGTATCGGAATCACTGAAAGTGCTGAAGAACCATCATAAAAATAATTATTCCTGTACTTTTGATCCGAAGCAGCCACTGCCTCTGCACTTACAAGTTTACTGATATTGGGATCCTGATAAGAAAGATAGTAATATCCTCCGTCTCCTTTCTTCTCCCCCCAACTGTTTTTGATGATCCACGCACCATCAGATGTTACATTGGAAACAGGAAGGAAATTATCCTTTGAATACGTATCATCCCATCCGACCACTGTCACAATATGATTAATTACAGTCGAATTTGATTTTCCAACAGGATAACAATATGCAGCTGTGTCCGGATTTGCATAACTTTCCTTCATATAAAGCATAATGGATACTGCATGGTCATTCAGCAGCATTTCTTTCATACGTTCCTCACTGTATTTGGAAACAGATGCATTTTTCAGATATGCTGCTGAATTATAAGCCTTACTTTCCGGAATCTGTACAGTCAGATCATTCTGATGCAAAGAATCCGTAGGAAATGGTACATCGGCCTCTGTGGTCATTCCCGACCATGTACTGAGATAAATCGCCGCCAGGTGATCATTACCTCCTATCACGTGATAATTTCCCAGTACATAATTCTTATCATCAGGGGTATTTCCAAGAGGATCATTCTGTCTGTTGGAGAAAAAATATGATAAATGTTCTTCTGACAGATCGTAGGTTCCTTTGTTCTGTGCCAGAAGCGAAGTCTCCATGATTGCAGCCATACCAAAAGCCCAGCAGGTTCCAAATGGATTCTGATTCTTTACGGGCGTAACTAATCCTTCCTTTCTGGCATCATAGGAAGATGGAAATGCAGCCTCCCTGTTTCCATATGCAGCATAAACTGATGTCAGATCACTCTCCACTTCAATTCCCGGATCCAAAGGTTTTAAATTTTTAAAGGGTTCCAGTTCTTCCTTTCTTTCCTCTTCCGTCAACGGACGGCCCTTAATATACCTGATTCCGTCTGTACCCTCTTCTGAGTTTTCTCCATCCTGGAACTCCTGTTTTGCATCATCGCTTCCGAACAGTTCTGCATCAG
>OGPY01002731.1_pt1 | contig 10456 bp, 10 predicted proteins | sample 1553121 | NCBI WGS metagenome assembly OGPY01 (sample SAMEA2580004, study PRJEB22360) | human gut metagenome
CCGGTTTCCATAGGAAGAAACTGCAGTTTCTTCCTATGGAAACTGTAGTTCCCTCCTTGGGAAACTACAGTTTTCTGCTAAAAAAACTATAGTTTCATAAGGTAGAATTACGATAAAACTGTAATACACTAGTAAACAATATATTGAATAAACATTTCCTCATCCTATAAAAGAAGTTGGAATCTCTCTATCAAAGAATTCAATCCGTACAATTAATATCATTAACAGATTCATTCTCATACACAGACTTTTGTGATTTTATAAATATATCACGGTACTCATCAAGTAAGTTAATGTCCTGCAAATCATTAACGCCTAAAATCTCACGGATTAAATCCGCCTTGCCTGCTTCTATCTCCACTTTCGGTATCATATATCTTAATTTAGATTAATAAATAAAATCATCTGTTTGGTGTTTTAAACAGACATCGTCACCCTTTTGTTTATACAAAATTTAAATTTAACACAACAAATTTTACAGTATCGAAATTTATCCCCTTAACTTAATCAACCAATAAGGATAGTCAAATCCCTTTCTAAATTGTTATTCACTAACAAGGATATTTCAAAATCAAAAAATCAATCTTATGGAGAAAAATATTTTCTGGTTAGAAAATGACCAACTCAAAGAGATAGCCAGTTCATTTCGGGAAAAGGTTGAAGAGGGATTAAAACATGAAAATGCGGAGATACAATGCATACCGACTTTTATCTCTCCCAAAACCTCTGATATTAATGGAAAAGCATTGGTTCTCGATTTAGGAGGAACCAACTATAGAGTAGCGACCGTCGATCTTGGACAAGGATCACCAACCATCCATCCCAACAATGGGTGGAAAAAAGACATGTCGATCATGAAATCACCGGGATATACTCGTGAGGAGCTATTTAAAGAATTAGCCGATATGATTGTCGGGATAAAACGGGATGAGGAAATGCCAATCGGCTATTGTTTTTCTTATCCAGCAGAATCCGTACTCAGTGGAGACGCCAAATTGTTACGTTGGACAAAAGGAGTCGACATTAAAGAAATGGTAGGGCAATTAGTAGGCAAACCACTTCTCGACTACCTAAACGAACATTGTAAAATCAAATTTACAGGTATTAAAGTATTAAACGATACTATCGCCAGCTTGTTTGCCGGCCTAACCGACAATAGCTATGACGCCTATATCGGTCTGATCGTAGGAACAGGCACCAACATGGCCACTTTCATTCCGGCGGATAAAATAAAGAAATTAGATCCGAGCTATAATATACAAGGCTTAGTCCCTGTCAACCTAGAGTCGGGTAACTTCCATCCTCCATTCCTCACGACAGTCGATGACACGGTTGACACCATTTCAGGCAGCCTTGGAAAACAGCGGTTTGAGAAAGCGGTTTCGGGTATGTATCTAGGCGATATATTGAAAGCAACTTTCCCTTTGGATGAGTTTGAGAATAAATTCGATGCCCAAAAATTGACCGCTATCATGAACTATCCGGATATTCACAAGGACGTATATGTAGATGTAGCTCATTGGATCTACAACAGATCAGCACAATTAGTCGCCGCATCGCTACTGGGCCTTATTCAGTTACTGAGATCATATAATAAAGATATACAAAAAATCTGTCTAGTAGCCGAAGGCAGTCTATTTTGGAGCGAGAATAGAAAAGATAAAAACTATAACATTCTTGTTCTGGAGAAATTACAAGAACTCCTTAATGAATCCGCATTAGCGGATGTCGAAATCCATATCAACAATATGAATAACGCAAACTTGATAGGAACAGGTATAGCGGCGCTCTCTTGAAATCAATATGAATGAAGTGAATCTTGAACTATAAAATTACGTTTTTCAAAATAAATAGAAAGTGCGGGTATTCTTTACATACGACACCCGCACTACTTTTTCCGCAGAAAAATGATTGTATAATTCACTCATAGCGCATCGCACAAATGGATTCAGCCCCAGAGGATGAAATATAACCGCAATCATATCAATATTAGCTAGTGGTTTGGATTGGATATCGTAATCAATAGAGAATACCGAAATTTTCCGCCTTATTGATAGCTTCGATCGCATTATCTACATTTAGCTTTGCCAATATATTCTTTCCGTGATTATTTACCGTATAAATACTAAGATTTAGCTTATAAGCGATCTCTTTGCTCAGAAAACCTTGCCGAATTAATATTAGTATTTCTTTCTCACGCTTGGTTAATTGAGGTTCGGCTAGAATAACTGTCGACGCAAGTATCAGTCCTGTCTTTCTATTGATAACTGTCCGTTTGATTCTTTCGGTAGGCGATACAATCGGGATAATACTTGGTTCCGAAAATCTGTACCCGCTGATATTGTGCAAATTGTATCTGTTCTCATTTATCTATTATGCTTTACTTTGCATTATTTTAGTTTTCAAATATATTTAATGATTATGAAGTTGAAATTTGCCAAAAGAATGTCTTATATAAAGGCTTCGGAAATAAGAGAAATACTCAAAGTTACAGAACGGGAAGATGTTATTTCATTTGCTGGTGGACTACCTGCCCCTGAGCTATTCCCCATAGATGAAATTAACAAAATGAATCAGGTCGTTTTGCAAGAAGCAGGAGCAAAAGCTCTTCAATATACGACTACTGAAGGGTATTATCCTTTACGTGAATGGATTGCCAAACGAATGAATGAACGCTTAGGGACATCGTTCGATAAGGATAATATTCTTATAACTCACGGTTCGCAACAAGGATTAGATTTATCCGGAAAAGTATTTCTGGACGATGGTGATATCGTATTGTGTGAAAGCCCCACCTATTTAGCAGCAATTAGCGCATTCAAATCATATGGGAGTGGCTTCATTGAAATTCCAACAGATGAAGAAGGCATGGATATGGCTACTTTGGAAGAGGTACTGAATAATACTCAAAATATAAAACTAATATATGTAATACCAACCTTTCAAAATCCCACTGGAAAAACATGGAGTTTGGAAAGACGAAAAAAACTGGCTGAACTATCTGCTTTATATGATATTCCTGTTATTGAAGATAACCCTTATGGAGAATTAAGGTTTGAAGGAGAGTCTTTACCCTCTATAAAGTCTTTTGATAAGGTAGGTAATATCTTATGCACTGGTAGTTTTTCTAAAATCTTTTGTCCGGGCTTTCGGATTGGGTGGATTGCAGGTGATAAAGATATTATCCGCAAGTATGTGTTAGTTAAGCAGGGCACTGATTTGCAGTGTAACACAATAGCTCAAATGACTATTGCCGAATATCTAAAACGATATGATATTGATGAGCATATTAGCAAAATAGTAGAAGTCTACAGAAAACACAGAGATATAGCATTAGAATGTATTGAACGCTATTTTCCTAATGACATAAAATATACTCATCCTCAAGGCGGGTTATTTACTTGGATTGAATTACCCGAAAATATTTCAGCGCGTGACATCCTGCAAAAATGCATTGAACAGAAAATAGCCTTTGTACCCGGCGGTTCATTTTATCCTGTTGAGCACAAAGAAAATACATTTAGAATAAATTACTCTAATATGCCAGAAGATAGAATCATGAAAGGACTTCAAGTAATAGGGGAAGTACTAAAGGAATACATACATCAGTTAAAGTGATTTTTAATTATATCCCCCAATTGTTTTAAACGTTCTTCAAGAAGTGGAGTCCATCGTTGTCCATAGCTTAAACGCATACAATTGGTATATTGCTCTTGTAATGTAAACATACGTCCGGGGGCTATGCTTATTTTTCGCTGCATAGCCCGATAATAAAGTTCTGTTGTATCAATCTGTTTGTCTAATTCCACCCAAAGCATAAATCCTCCTTGTGGAGTAACAATTTTTGTATTCTCGGGGAAGTAATCCATGATGGAATGGGCAAAATGAATACTGTTTGCGTATAATTCTTGTCGCAGTTTACGTAAATGGTTTTCGTATCTGTCATTCTCCATGAAATTGGCAACCGCTTCTTGATTAAGCGCAGGCGTAGAAATAAGGTGAATATTCTTTTGGCGAATAATAGCATGTTTAAATTTGCCGGGAGCAATCCATCCTACCCGATACCCCGGCGCTAATGTTTTAGATACCGCACCACACCATAAAACAAGCCCCTTCTTGTCAAAAGCCTTGCAGGGCTTAGGACGTGAATTTCCAAAAAATAAATCACCATATAAATCATCCTCGATCAAAGGTATATCATATCCGGCCAGCATATCAACAACTACCCTTTTATGTTCATCAGGCATACAACTTCCCAATGGGTTATTAAAGTTGCTTATAAGCAGGCAAGCTTTAATTTGTGGTAAAACTTTTTTCAGCGCATCTGGATCAATCCCCGTTACTGGATTGGTAGGTAATTCCAATATACGCAACCCCATACTATTGGCTAATTGTAACATTCCAAAATAGACCGGACTTTCAACCGCAATTGTATCTCCTACCTTAGTAATTACAGATAAAGCTAAAGCAACCGCATTAGTAACTCCGGCAGTTGTCACTATATCATCTTCTGTCAAGTTTCCCTTCCAACTATACGTAAAACGAGCTATAGATTTACGTAATCGCATATTTCCCTGTGTTTCATCATACCGGGTTCCATTACCCGGAAGTGCCTGCATAGCTCTTATAAGTTCTTTATTAAGTTTTGCAATTGGTAATAAAATATCTTCGGGCATTCCTAATGAAAATCGAGTGATCGATTTATCTCCTATTTCTAACGAGCTGTATACGTCAGCAATCAAATCTATCACCTCTTTGCTCTCAGGCTTTACAGACGGTTGTGTTGTCGCTGGAACAGATAGGCGTATGGGTTTGTAATTGACAATATACCCTGATTTTGGGCGTGATATTATAAATCCGTCTTTTTCCAATTCATAATATGCCTGAATTGCCGTATTAAGACTTACACCATTTTCATTGCTAATAGTGCGTAAAGAAGGTAGTTTCTCACCAGCTTTCCACACGCCTTTCTTAATTTGACAGGCAATAGTTCTCGCTATTTCTTGATATAGGATTTCTTTTTTCATACTTGTCAGGTGTTATCTGTATCCTGCAAATATACAAAAATCGTGTCTGTATCTGTTTTGGACTTTGAATTACTTTTACAGAATGACTTTTGTATTGCTTTGCTATTCTTAAATGAAAGAAAGGTATTCGAGTAAACAACTGAATTTAAACACCATTAATAAAAAAATCACAGTAAAACAGGTTTCAGATGATAATATCTAAAATCAATACAGAGATTGAAACCTTCTGCATGGATAGTGATTTCCGACAATCGTACCCCCTAATCGTTTTTGGGGGAAGGGGGTACGATTTGGATACTCAACCGTGTCTTTTCGTGCCCCTTTTTTGTCTTTTAAGCAAGACTGAAACAATAAAAAAAGTCCTACAATACGTTGATATTGTAGGACTTGTCTCTTTTTTGTCGCCGTTTGGCTTTGTTCTTATGTGATCCGCCTGGGGCTCGAACCCAGGACCCCAACATTAAAAGTGTTGTGCTCTACCAGCTGAGCTAGCGAATCATCCTGTGCGTTACTTTTGTAATGCGAGTGCAAAGATAGGGGGTTTTATTTTATTATACAAATTTCAAGAGGGGTAAATTTTAGTTTTTTCATGGGGAGCAAACGCAAGAAACAAGATATAAGCACTTTACATCACGTATTACATCATGCATAAACCGGTTACATATCTTCACAAGACGAAGACGAACCACAATCCTAAATCGTTAGGATCACACAACCTAAAGCCACATGATCGCACAGTCCTAACCACAACGCCGCACAACCTCTCCTACCCTCATTTATGATAACGCTAAAGCTCAACTTCCGAGGCATAGCATATCTACCGGCTTCTTGCACAAGAGAATTGAACCGAGTAATCTCCACACGCCAAACTTGGCAATCGGTAGATATCTGATACCTATGATCTTTGTTCATTTGTAAAATAAAAGATATTTACGTAGATTTGTACACCATTATTTTAAGTTAAGGAACCAATTAACACACAAAAAATTATATGGCAGACGATAAGAAGATTATTTTCTCGATGGTAGGCGTGAACAAGATCTTTCCGCCTCAAAAACAGGTTTTAAAGAATATATATCTGTCCTTTTTCTATGGGGCGAAGATCGGAATCATCGGATTGAATGGTTCCGGTAAATCTACGTTGCTGAAGATTATCGCCGGTATCGATAAGGATTATCAGGGAGAGGTGGTCTTCTCCCCCGGGTATTCCGTAGGGTATCTGGAGCAGGACCCTAAGTTGGAGCCGGGCAAGACCGTGAAGGAGATCGTGCAGGAAGGCGTGCAGGAGATCGTGGACACCTTGAAAGAATATGAGGAGGTGAACGAGCGATTCGGCGATCCGGAGGTGCTGGAAGATCCGGATAAGATGGATGCCTTGATCAACCGTCAGGCGGAGTTGCAGGACAAGATCGACGCTACGGACGCATGGAACCTCGACAGCCGTCTGGAACGTGCCATGGACGCTTTGCGTTGTCCGCCGGAGGATCAGGTGGTGGATACGTTGTCCGGAGGCGAGCGTCGCCGGGTGGCCCTTTGCCGATTGCTGCTCCAGCAGCCGGACGTATTGCTGTTGGATGAGCCGACCAACCACTTGGACGCCGAGTCGATCGACTGGCTGGGGCAACATCTGCAACAATATGCCGGTACCGTTATCTGCATCACGCACGACCGTTACTTCCTAGACCACGTGGCCGGATGGATCCTTGAGCTGGATCGTGGCGAGGGTATCCCTTGGAAGGGTAATTACTCCTCTTGGCTAGACCAGAAGACGAAGCGTATGGCTCAAGAAGAGAAGCAAGTCAGCAAGCGCCGTAAGACCTTGGAGCGTGAGCTGGAATGGATCAATATGGCGCCGAAGGCCCGTCACGCCAAGGGTAAGGCACGTCTGAACTCGTACGAGGCCCTCTTGAACGAGGACCAGAAGGAGCGTGAGGCTAAGCTGGAGATCTTCATCCCGAACGGCCCTCGCTTGGGCAATAAGGTGATCGAGGCACAGCATGTGGCGAAGGCGTTCGGCGATAAGCTGCTGTTCGATGATTTGAACTTCATGCTTCCCCCGAATGGTATCGTGGGAGTCATCGGGCCGAACGGTGCCGGTAAGACTACCTTATTTAAGATGATCATGGGCATGGAAAGCATCGACAAGGGGACCTTCGAGGTGGGCGAGACCGTACAAGTAGGTTACGCCGACCAGACCCATAAGGATATAGACCCGAAAAAGACCGTTTACCAAGTCGTATCCGGCGGACAGGAATTCATCCGTATGGGTGGCAAGGAGGTGAACGCAAGGGCTTACCTGTCTAAATTCAATTTCGCAGGAGCGGATCAAGAGAAGCTATGCGGCGTACTCTCCGGAGGAGAGCGTAACCGCCTGCATCTGGCGCTGACGCTGAAAGCGGACGCTAACGTATTGCTGCTCGACGAGCCGACCAACGATATCGACGTGAACACGCTACGTGCCTTGGAGGAGGGTCTGGAGAACTTCGCCGGTTGCGCCGTCGTCGTCTCTCACGACCGTTGGTTCTTGGACCGTATCTGTACGCATATCCTGTCGTTCGAGGGCGATTCCAACGTGGTCTTCTACGAAGGGACCTATTCCGAGTACGAGGAATACAAACGTAAGACATTGGGCGACGCCGAGCCGAAACGGGTACGCTATCGCAAACTAATCGTTGATTAATCATACTATAAATAGAGTTTAATGCCATGAAAAAAAGAATGCTATCTTTGGCTGTATTAGCCGCCTCCCTCTTCTGTTTCTCCAATGGGGCGAACGCACAGAAGACCGAGAAACTGTTCAACGGGAAAGACCTGTCTAACTGGAATTTCGTAGTCGACAAAAACTCCGTCCCCGCCGATCAGGTCTATTCCGTACGCGACGGTAAGATCTTCATCACCGGCCAGCCTTTCGGCTATATGTACACCAAGGAGAAATACAGCGACTATAAATTGCACGTGGAATGGCGTTGGCCGAATGGGGATTCCAACGCGAACAGCGGCATCTTCCTGCATATCGCAGACCTAAAGAACCCCTTCCCGAACGGGATCGAGTGTAATCTGCAAGCCGGGAGGGCCGGATTGTTCGTATTGCTGGGAGGCTCCGACCTTGTCGAGTACCAGCAACGCCCGGGAGAGGAACGTCCCTTCTTCCCTGTCGTAAAGAACGTGAACCCGTCCAGCGAGAAGCCCGCCGGAGAGTGGAACGAGGCGAACATCTTCGTGAAAGACGGCGTCATCACCGTTTACATCAACGGCGTATACCAGAACACCGGAACCAACAAGGTGAAGGAAGGCCATATCGGGCTACAGAGCGAGGGTAAGGAGGTTGAGTTCAGAAACGTAACCCTCACCAAGTGGTAAGCGGAGCCATTTCCGGCGCATCTGTAATAATTAAACGGAATCTTTTAAATAGTATTAAAATAATATAGTACATTCGCGAGGATTCCTTTTCAATGAGGAACATATCATTGCAATAACCAATTTAAGAGGTAATGAAAAGAGACAACATCATTTTTGACATTATCGAGAAGGAGCACCAACGCCAATTGAAAGGCATTGAGTTGATCGCTTCCGAGAACTTTGTCAGCGACCAGGTCATGCAGGCCATGGGAAGCTGTCTGACCAACAAATACGCCGAGGGATATCCCGGCAAGCGTTATTATGGGGGTTGCGAGGTAGTAGACCAAAGTGAAACGATCGCTATCGAACGGTTGAAAAAGCTATTCAACGCCGAATGGGCCAACGTGCAGCCTCACTCCGGGGCGCAGGCCAACGCAGCCGTATTCTTCGCCGTATTGAATCCGGGCGACACGTTCCTCGGGTTGAACCTGTCGCATGGCGGACACCTGTCCCACGGTTCACCAGTAAATAGCTCCGGCGTTCTCTATCACGCTACCGAATATAATGTAAAGGAAGATACCGGACGGGTGGACTACGACCAAATGGAGGAAGTAGCCCTTCGTGAGAAACCGAAATTGATCGTTGGCGGTGGTTCCGCTTATTCCCGTGACTGGGATTACAAACGTATGCGTGAGATAGCCGACAAGGTAGGCGCCTTATTGATGATCGATATGGCTCACCCGGCAGGCCTGATCGCCGCCGGTTTACTGAACAACCCGCTGGAGTACGCTCACATCGTAACGTCTACGACGCATAAGACCCTGCGGGGTCCTCGTGGCGGTATCATCCTGCTGGGTAAGGATTTCGAGAATCCTTGGGGCAAGAAGACACCGAAAGGCGAGATCAAGAAGATGTCTCAGTTGTTGGACTCCGCCGTATTCCCGGGTATCCAGGGTGGTCCGCTGGAGCATGTGATCGCGGCCAAGGCCGTAGCCTTCGGAGAGGCTTTGGAGCCGGAATACAAGACGTACCAAGCACAGGTGAAAGCGAACGCCGCCGCTATGGCCAAGGCCTTCACGGACAAAGGGTACAAGATCATCTCCGGCGGTACGGACAACCACAGCATGCTGATCGACCTGCGCACGAAGTTCCCCGACCTGACCGGTAAGGTGGCCGAGAAAGCCTTGGTAGCCGCCGACATCACGGTGAACAAGAACATGGTTCCGTGAACAAAAACGGGGTCCCTTCCCCCAGCCGCTCGGCCTTCCAGACCTCCGGTATCCGTGTGGGTACGCCCGCTATCACGACCCGTGGCGCTAAAGAGCCGCTTATGGGCGAGATCGTGGAACTGATCGACACCGTATTGGCCGCTCCCGAATGCGATAAGACTATCGGCGCCGTTCGTGAGAAGGTGAACGGTATCATGAAGGAATATCCTATCTTCGCATGGTAAATAGGAAATTGAGAATTGAGAATTGAAAAGGATGCCAAACGGCATCTTATCTTCAACTCTCAATTCTCTTTTTAAACTCTCAAAAACATCTAAACAATATTCAATTTTCAACTTTCAATTTTTAATTCTATGAAAAAGCTCCTTGCTACAATCTGCGCCGGCGCTGTCTTGGGCCTGATGGCCTCATGTGATGATGCTCCCGGTAAAGCGAAAGCTTACAACCAAGGTATCAACATCATCCCGACACCGGTCAGCCTTACGCAGAACGAAGGAAACTTCAAGCTAAACAAAAACACGAAGATCTACGCTTCCACCCCGGAGGCGAAAACCGTAGCCGAGTTCTTCGCGGCTAAAATGAACACGGCGACAGGCTACCAGATAGCTACCGCCGACAAAGAGACTTCCGACGGTATCTCGTTGGTTATCGACGGCGCTCTGGACGTAAACGACGAGGGATACACGCTCGACGTAGCCGACAGCGGCGTCCGTATCAAGGCCAAGACCCCTCAAGGTCTTTTCTACGGTATGCAATCGTTCTTGCAATTGCTGCCCGCCGAGATCGAGAGTCCTTCCGCCGTGAAAGGTATCGCATGGATCGCTCCGGCCGTATCTATCAAGGACGAGCCTCGTTTCGGCT
>OGPY01002765.1_pt1 | contig 10364 bp, 7 predicted proteins | sample 1553121 | NCBI WGS metagenome assembly OGPY01 (sample SAMEA2580004, study PRJEB22360) | human gut metagenome
CGCTTCCATGCACTGCTCTGCAAACACAGACCTTAACGGAGAGAACACAGCAATCTTCTTCGGTCTTTCCGGAACAGGTAAAACAACACTTTCCACAGATCCTAAGCGTCTTCTGATCGGTGATGACGAGCACGGCTGGGATGACAACGGAGTATTCAACTTCGAGGGTGGATGCTACGCTAAGGTTATCAACCTTGACAAAGAGTCTGAGCCGGACATCTACAATGCGATCAAGAGAAACGCTCTTCTTGAGAATGTAACACTTGATAAAGATGGAAAGATCGACTTCGCTGACAAGAGCGTAACAGAGAACACACGTGTTTCCTACCCGATCAACCACATCGAGAACATCGTTCGCCCGGTATCTTCTGCACCGGCAGCTAAAGAAGTTATCTTCCTGTCCGCAGATGCATTCGGCGTACTTCCTCCAGTATCTATCCTGACACCGGAGCAGACACAGTACTACTTCCTTTCCGGATTCACAGCTAAACTTGCTGGTACAGAGCGTGGAATCACAGAGCCTACTCCTACATTCTCCGCTTGCTTCGGACAGGCATTCCTTGAGCTTCATCCGACAAAATATGCTGAGGAGCTCGTTAAGAAAATGGAGAAGAGCGGTGCGAAAGCATACCTCGTTAACACAGGATGGAACGGAACTGGAAAACGTATCTCCATCAAAGATACCCGTGGTATCATCGATGCTATCCTGAACGGAGATATCCTGAACGCTCCTACAAAGACAATTCCTTACTTCAACTTCGAAGTTCCGACAGAACTTCCGGGCGTTGACGCTGGAATCCTTGACCCACGTGACACATACGCAGATGCTGCACAGTGGGAAGAAAAAGCAAAAGATCTTGCTGCAAGATTCGTTAAGAACTTTGCTAAATACGAAGGAAATGCTGCTGGTAAAGCACTTGTTGCTGCTGGTCCTCAGGCATAATTTCATATTTGAACCAAAGAGGGGCTGCCGTGCATACGGACAGCCCCATTATTTTTATACCAGGCATGTTCTGTTTCATGCAGCATTCCGGCGATAAAAAAATAACTACGAAACGAGATGATAACCTATGAGTTGGTACAATGAAGCAATTTTTTATCACATCTATCCACTTGGACTTTGCGGTGCACCGAAACAGAATGAGTACACCACTCCTGTCCACCGTCTGAACACTCTCCTCCCATGGATCGACCACATTAAAGAAATCGGATGCACTGCCCTGTACATCGGACCTCTCTTCGAAAGTGTCGGACATGGTTATGAAACCACCGATTATAAGAAGCTTGACTCCCGTCTTGGAACAAACGAAGACCTGACCGCTTTTGTCAAAGCATGTCACGAAAAAGGCATCAAAGTAATCTTCGACGGTGTATTCAATCACACAGGACGTGATTTCTTTGCATTCAAGGATATCCAGAAGAACCGCGAGCATTCACAGTACCTTAACTGGTACTGCAATGTGAATTTCTGGGGAAACAACGAATACAATGACGGATTTTCCTATGACAACTGGGGCGGATATAATCTTCTTGTCAAGCTGAACCAGCGAAATCCGGAAGTCCAGAATTATATCTGCGATGTGATCCGCTACTGGGTTTCTGAGTTTGATGTCGATGGAATCCGTCTGGATGCCGCTGATGTCCTGGATTTTGATTTCATGCGTGCGCTCCGCCGTACTGCCGAGGAAGTCAAACCTGATTTCTGGCTGATGGGTGAAGTTATCCACGGCGATTACAGCCGCTGGGTAAACGGCGAGACACTGCACAGTGTCACAAACTATGCACTGCACAAAGCTCTTTACAGTGGACACAACGATCATAACTATTTCGAGATCGCCCATACAGTGAAATATCTCCAAAACATGGGAAATCTGGATCTGTACAACTTTGTTGACAATCATGATGTAGAGAGGATCTACACAAAGCTGTCCAATAAAGCACATTTTAATCCGGTTCATGTACTTCTTTATACTCTTCCAGGAGTTCCAAGTATCTATTATGGTTCTGAGTTTGGAATTGAAGGACGTAAGGAACGTTCTTCTGATGACAGCCTGAGACCAGTTCTGGATCTCGCAGACTACGCAGATGCAAAAGAAACCAACCCATGTACAGCTCTGGTTGCTGCTCTTGGAAAGATCAGACAGAATACCCCGGCTCTGAGCTACGGAAGTTATACAGAACTGCTGCTTACCAACCGCCAGTTTGCTTTTGCCCGTGATCTGGACGGTGTGCGCGTGGTCGTAACTGTCAACAATGATGACAACGATGCCTGGATGAACCTCCCTGCCGGAAATACTGCTGAATATGTCGGCACTCTGACCGGAGAGAAAGTTACTGTAGAGGGTGGACGCATCAATGTATGTGTTCACGCAAACAGCGGCGAGATCTGGGTACCTGCCGGTGATATGCCGGAGTACACGCCTGTCAAGGTAGAGGTGAAGGAAGAAACTGTTAAAGGAGCTGTCAAGGAAGAGGCTCCTGCTGTCGAAGAGACTGCTGTTGTTGGAGAGACTACAGTTGCTGAAAAAACATCTGCCACAAAGACAGAGGAAAAAGAAACTGCTTCTGGAAGTGCAGATGTAAATACTACCAGCACTGCCGCACAGGAAACTGCCTCTGCAGAAGAAAAAGCTGTTGAGACACCAGAAAAATCTACAGCAAAAGAACCTGTCAAGGTTGACCCGAACAAAATTCCGGAAGACATGACTGTCGAAGAGCTTCAGGCTGCCATCCTTGCAAAAATGGCTAACAACGGTCCAGTCACCGACCAGATGAAAAAGACTGTCGATGACAACATCTGGCATGATTCTCTTGTAAACTGGCTCAAGAGTTTCCGATAAAACTAAAGAAACATATCTGCAATATCAATTTCCGCAGATAATATACAGACAGGGAGCATTTCCTCAATGGATCTGCTCCCTGTCTGCATTCTATATTATTTTATTTTCAGATCTTGTGCCTTACTCAAATAATTTCTTCGCCATCTCTGCATCAAATGTTACAGAGGATACCTTATTTACCTCGATCTGATACAGCGCATTTGCTGCAATATGCTCTGCCGCCTGCTCCAGATCACGGATTCCTGTAGTATCCGCAAACTGCTCGATCACTGCATCCAGTCCATCCGGTGCGATCACGCACTCTTCTTCTCTTAAGTTCATTCTCTTGAGAACTTTTGGAAGGGCAAATTTGGAGAAGATGACTTTCTTCTCTTCTGCTGTATAATCCGGAAGTTCAATGACCGCAAAACGGGACATTAACGGTGCACTGATCTGTGCTTTGTCATTTGCTGTTGCGATCGGATATACACCGACGGTCGGAACCATACATTCCATGTAGTTGTCTGTGAATCCCAGGTTATCGAGAAGTGTCAGAAGCACGTCTGCCGGATTTCCGTTTCCTTTACCGTTGGTTGCTTTGTCCAGCTCATTGATGATAAATACAAGATTGGATTCTCCTGCCATGGAAAATGCCTCCATGATGATTCCCGGTTTGGCATTTGCATAAACACGGGAACTTCCTGTAAGCTGCTCAGGATCGTTGATGGAACTCATATCAAGAGTTGTCCACGGAAGTTTCAGGATACGTGCTACGGCATATGCGATCTGGGATTTACCTGTTCCTGCCGGTCCTACAAGCAGAAGTCCATACGCCGGAAGTGTATGGGTACGGTTGATCTGAATGATCGTCTCGATGATTCTCTGTTTTACTTTCTCCATTCCGTAAAGTTCTTCGTCAAGAATACGGCGTGCCTCTACCGGGTCGATGGATTCAAAGTAATTATTCTTCCACTGGATGTTCATCATAATGGACAGTGCTCTCTGTGCATGTCTTCTTTCTTCCTGAGAGACCTCATGGGAACGTGCTACGGCAAGGTTTCGTCTTGCCCAGAGGCGGATGTTATCCGGCATGGTCCTTCCCGCACAGGTCATAAAGTCTGTGATGCTCTGGATACTGGTGAGCTTCATGTTGTCGCCCTCTTCATCCTCGTCCTCGTTCTCTGGAAGTTCTGTCGGTGCATTGCTTGCGAGCAGACGCTCGATCATAAACTGAAGAAATCCATCCTCCGCAGAAAGCTTGGTGCCGCCTCCGAATGCGGTCTCTCGGATCTTGTATACTGCATAGCCTTCTCCAGTATTCTGTCCTGATAATCGTACACTGATATGGTTTTCACCAAGCCATTTAACAAGGCTTACGAAACGTGCATCGATCTTGAGGATATCTGCCTGGAATACGCCATCCTCTTCTTTGAATTCAAAAGAAGATTTCTGGTTTGGATTAGAGAATACGCCACAGGAATGATGATTCCACTGGCGGCTTGTGTTGTCCAGGACCAGAATCGGTTTCTCCGGAGATGGTTTTGTTTCATTGGAGCGGAATGTGGTGTAGGTGCATTCCGGATCTTTCTTTTCGGTTGTTGCATTGCTGAAATCAAATACAGGCATAACGGCTTCTCCTTTATCTTAATTATTTTGTAGTTTTGTATCAGTCAAGTTTCAGTCCTGCCAGCGCCTGTGCAAAAGCGTTGTTTACCGGCTCGTTGGCTTCTTTCTGCTGCTGTTTCAGGTATCGCTGGACATCACGTTTCTTGACTCCTGCCCCTTCTTTCTCTCGTCTTGCCTGGAAAGAAGACAGTTTTTCTTTGTAACCGCAGACACATACAAAGGTTTCTTCTTTGCCTTTGACCAGCATTTCCATACGCTTGTGGCATTTCGGACAACGGGCATTTGTTGTCCGTGAGATCGTCTCACGGTAGCCGCACTCTCTGTCCTGGCAGACCAGCATCTTGCTGTTCTTTCCGTTGACTGCCAGAAGACGCTTGCCACAGGTCGGGCAGATCTTGTTCGTCAGGTTATCGTGCCGGAATGTTCCCTGTCCCGTTTTTATCTCACTGACGATCTCATTTGTATAGTCGCGAATATCACTCAGGAAGGTGTCCTGTCTAAGTTTTCCTTTCGCAATGTCAGAAAGTTTCTTTTCCCAGTCTGCTGTCAGTTCCGGTTTCTTTAAGTCCTCCGGAACCAGTTCCAGAAGCTGTTTTGCTTTGGAAGTCAGATAGATCTCGTTGCCTTTCTTTTCCATCATAAAGCTGTGGAAAAGTTTCTCGATAATGTCAGCCCTGGTTGCTACGGTTCCAAGTCCGCCCGTTTCTCCCAGAGTCTTTGCAGCCTGTTTGTCCTTCGTGGAAAGGTATTTGACTGGATTTTCCATCGCTGCAAGCAGTGTTGCCTCTGTGAAACGTGCCGGGGCTTTGGTCTTGCCGGAATTCAGGTGTACCTGTGTGATACGAAGTTTCTGTTTCTTTTCAAAGACAGGAAGTTTCTGATCTTTGAGTTTTTCTTCTTCTGTGTCGTCCTCTTCCTGGAATCCACCCTCGTAGACTTCTTTCCAGCCGGCACTTAAGACTGTCTTTCCGTTGGCAGCAAAGGTATAACTGCCTGCTGTCCCCTCCATTGAAGTCTGCTCGTATTCAAATGGCGGATACAGAACACTTAAGAAGCGTCTTACAACCATATCATAGATCTTGCGCTCTTCGTTTGTCATATGTTCAAGCTGCACGAACTGCTCTGTCGGAATGATCGCATGGTGGTCACTGACCCGTTTATCGTCCACAAAACTTCCATTTGTACGGATCGGTTTGTTCAGAAGTGCTCCTGCCAGTTTACGATACGGACCTGTACCGCAGGCCTTGAGTCTTTCTTTGAGTGTCGGGACTACATCCTTGCCGATATAACGTGAATCTGTTCTCGGATAAGTCAGGACTTTGTGATTTTCATAAAGGCGCTGCATGATATTCAGGGTTTCCTTGGCTGAAAATCCGTATTTCTGGTTTGCCTCTCTCTGGAGAGTTGTCAGATCATAGAGCCCCGGTGCCATTGTCTTCTTTGGCTTCTTTGTGATAGCAGTGATCTCAATCTGTCCGTTCTGGACGCTCTGTGTGATCTCCTCTGCACGTTCTTTCTGGAAGGTGCGGAAACTTCCGCTCTTTGAATCTTTCCAGGTCCACTGTACTTCTCCTGCCTGTAAAGATATTCCATAGTAATCCTTCGGTTTGAAGTTTCGTATTTCTTCTTCGCGCATTGCTATGATCGCAAGGGTAGGAGTCTGCACACGGCCGCAAGAAAGCTGTGCATTGTATTTGCAGGTCAGAGCTCGTGTTCCGTTGATTCCCACCAGCCAGTCTGCCTCTGCCCTCGCCACAGCTGCTCTGTACAGATTATTGTACTCTCTTCCGTCCTTGAGATTCTGGAATCCGTCTTTGATTGCTTTGTCTGTCACGGATGAGATCCATAATCGCCTGATCGGCTTATGGCATCCGGATTTGTCCAGGATCCATCTTGCTACGAGTTCGCCCTCTCTTCCGGCATCTGTGGCGATGATGATGTCTCCGATGTCCTTACGGAAAAGCTGCGTCTTGACCGCCTGATATTGTTTCGATGTCTGGCGGATCACGACCAGCTTCATCTTATCCGGCATCATAGGGAGTGTCTGCATGTCCCATTTCATGTACTTCTTATCATATTCTTCAGGATCTGCCAGAGTTACCAGGTGTCCCAGTGCCCAGGTCACAGCATAGTCCTTTCCTTCCAGGACTCCGTTCCCTTTCTGATTACAATGGAGAACCCTTGCAATGTCTCTTGCCACGGAAGGCTTCTCCGCAATTACCAATGATTTCATTTATTCTAAATCCTCTCAGAAGTTTTCTCTGAAAATGAGTATATCATAGAATTGCATTTTGACCAACAAAAAAGGAAGATTTTCATCTTCCTATCTTGTAACCGACACCTCGCACTGTTTCGATCAGATCTCCGGCACTGCCAAGTTTCTGTCGCAGCGTACGGATATGTACATCCACTGTTCTGCTTTCTCCATCAAATTCATAACCCCAGATCTGGTTCAGAAGCTGTGTTCTGGAAAGGACCATTCCGCTGTTCTTAAGCAGCAGGCACAGCATCTCATATTCCTTAAGTGTCAGGGTAACCGGCTCCTGGTCAACGGTCACTACATGTCGGACCGGGCATACATAAAGGTTCTCAAGCCGGTATTCTTCTGCGCCTTTGTCCTCTGCTCTTCGAAGTGCCGCCTTGATTCTGGAGATGAGTTCCATCATCCGGAACGGCTTCGGAATATAGTCATCTGCACCGCTGTCCAGTCCCATCACGACATCATATTCGCTTCCCTTTGCTGTCAGCATGATGATCGGAAGTTTCCTGGCGTCCGGTCTTGCCCTGAGTTTCTTAAGAATGGAGATTCCGTCCTCCTCCGGAAGCATCACATCCAGAAGGATCAAGGACGGAACCTGTTTCTCCAGTTCTTTCCAGAAAAGGGATGGGCGTTCGAATCCTTTTGCATCCAATCCCTGACTTTTTAGTGTATATACCACAAGCTCGCGGATACTTTCATCATCTTCTACCAAGTAGATCATTTATTTTTACCTCTCTCATTTTTCAATTTAAGCCAAGTATACGCACGCTTCGTAAAATCTTTAGTCTTTTGACTGTTAAATCTTTGTAAAGGCAAGTCCTGATTGTAAATTACAGGAAACAATGTTATCATAAAAAAAGAATCGTTTTGGAGGATATTATGTATTATTTTATCGTAAATCCTAATTCCCGCTCAGGGAAAGGTGCTCTTATATGGAAGGAACTTCGCAGGACTCTTCGCCAGAAACACGTCTCTTACAAGGCTGTCTTTACCGAATACCGCGGTCATGCGGTCAAACTGGCGGCTTCCGTCACAGCAAAAGCATCACCGGAACATCCTGTTTATCTGATCGCAGTCGGCGGTGACGGTACGATCCAGGAGGTTCTTTCCGGTGTTAAGGATCTGTCCTGTATTTATTTTGGTTATATCCCGACAGGATCCGGGAATGATTTCTGCCGCAGCATGCAGCTCCCACAGGACCCGCACGAGGCACTGAACTGCATCCTCAAAAGAAAACATATCGCTTCCATGGATGTCCCGGTCATCTCCATCAAGGGGCGCAAAAGCCATTTTGCGATCAGCTGCGGTATCGGATTTGACGCGGCAGTATGCCACGAGGTAGGCGTCACCCCTATGAAAAAAGTACTTAACCGTGTGGGCCTGGGGAAACTCGTCTATCTCTTTGTCGCGCTGAAGCAGCTTCTGTTCCTGAAACCTGTTCCTGTGACACTCCGGATGGATGAAGAACGTATCTACCCATTCCACAAGGTATATTTCGCGGCAGTGATGAACCAGAAATACGAGGGCGGCGGATTCAAATTCTGTCCTGATGCCAGCCCTTCTGACGGATATCTTGATGTGATCGTTGTCGATGGACTGAGTAAACTTAAGGTTCTCTTCTGTCTTCCGACTGCATTCCGGGGCAAACATACACAGTTCACCGGAATCCATATCTTCCGCTGCAAAAAGGTCGAAGTATTCAGTACTGTCCCACTTGCGGTACATAAAGACGGAGAATCTGCCGGCATTCAGGAGACTTTTTCCGTCTCTATCGAGAAAGAACCGGTGAAGATCATTCTTCCGTAAACAGAAACTATAAAAGGCTTTCGACAGGAATTATCGTATTCCTGCTGAAAGCCTTTTGTTTCTTATATTATTTCTTTAGTTAAATCCATAGAATTTCTGGCATACTTTATAAGCTGCCACGAACATCTTTCTGCCGGCTCTGCCTGGAAGATTTGCTGCACGTCCGAGGACACTGTAGCGAAGTTTATGGTACAGCCAGCGGTCCAGCTCACGGATGTATTCCATGAGTTCTTTTTTCTTATCGAGTGCTTCCTGTGTGCCGGCGCGTACCAGCATGATGGAAGAAACTGTTGTGATGATATCCAGGTAACTGAGCATATATTTCTTCTGGTGCTTGTTACTGAACTGACATCTGTGGAAAGCATCTGCCATCAGTTTGTTGACTCTGATCTGCTGGTCGATCCTCTTGATCATAACCCTCTCATTTACAGACTGATCATCACGGCCAATGAAGTAACGATAAAAATTCACATCCAGATAATACATGTTCTGAACATATGGAAGCGGCTCAAATGCAAACAGGTTGTCTACATAAAACGTATGCTTCGGAAGCTCCAGACCACATTCGTGGAGCAGTTCAGTACGGTAGATCATGGAATGCATGAGGAGATATTTTCCCTTAGGCATACGCACCTTGTCCCACTCAAAGATTTCATTTACCGGGAGACAGTGTCTGTACTGCATGACCTTTTTCCTTGCTGCACCCTGTTTCTCATATACGAAATTGCTGATCAGAAGGTCAACAGTCTTTGGTCCGCGAATGAGTTCTTCCAGAGTTTTGAGGATCTGCTCATACGCTTCTGCATTTACCCAGTCATCGCTGTCCACGACCTTGAAATAAAGTCCACTTGCATTTCTGATTCCTGCGTTGACTGCTTCGCCGTGACCGCCGTTTTCCTGGTGGATTGCCTTGACGATCGTCGGATATTTCTTTGCATAAGCATCTGCAATCTCTGCTGTGCGGTCGGATGATCCGTCATTTACGACAAGGATCTCCACATCTTCGCCTCCTACAAGAAGGGAATCAATGCACTTCTCCATATATGCTTCTGAATTATAGCATGGTACTGCAATTGATAAAATCTTCATCTTTTTTCTCCCTGCTCTTTTTTGCTCTTCTGCCGTTTCAGGCACGTTCCAGATCTGTGTATTTTGCGTATTCCGCAAACGCAGACGGAATGGCATATCTTTCAGCCGCAGTTTTCGCATCGCCAAAGATCAATCCGGCTTTTTCTTCCCCTTCCTGCTCCACATCGTTTCCTGCAATTTTAATGGCGTATCCTGTGATATGCCACTCGACATGGGAAAAAATGTGCTTGTACGGCGGCAATGCCTGAATATGAAGCGGCGTCACGCCGAATTTTTCTGCCTCTTCAAGTGCTTCCTGTTCGGAGAGCACGCCATCGAAGTTCGGGAACTCATAAAGTCCCGCCAGAAGTCCTTTTTTCGGCCGTTTCCGCACTGCTGTGTGCGCACCGTCCAGAAATAACAGAACGGTTCTGTCTTCGATTCTGCGCGGCTTTGCGCTCTTTTTAAACGGATATTCCGTCCAGGTCTGATGCTGTCCCGCCAGACACTGGTCAAAAAGCGGACAGACTTCACATTTTGGTGCTCCGTTCGGCAGACAGACCGTTGCCCCAAGCTCCATCAGCGCCTGGTTAAACGATCCAGGCGCATCTGCCGGAATCACCTCCAGCAATGTCTCTTCCATTCCGCGCTTTACAGACTGCTTTGCGATATCTGCCTCACTCCCGCAGATCCGGCTGATCACCCGCAGGACGTTCCCATCCACTGCCGGTACTGCCTGACCGCCTGCGATCGATGCAACCGCCCCGGCTGTATAGCTTCCGATT
>OGPY01002766.1_pt1 | contig 10359 bp, 5 predicted proteins | sample 1553121 | NCBI WGS metagenome assembly OGPY01 (sample SAMEA2580004, study PRJEB22360) | human gut metagenome
ATGTTATTCGGGGCGATCAGTGGCTCTGCCGCCGCCGCTGCCTCTGCTATCGGGAGTATTATGACACCGGAGATGAAAAAGGCCGGTTACGATCCGAATTTCAGTGCCGCCGTAAATATCTCTTCCGCCACTACCGGCATGACGATACCTCCGAGTAATGTCTTGATCGTTTACTCCTTGGCGAGTGGTGGAGTCTCTGTATCCGCCTTGTTTATGGCTGGTTATCTACCGGGAATTCTGACGGGAGTGGCGATCATGATCGTAGCCGCTATGTTTGCCGCACGAAAGGGGTATCCGGTTGGCGTACGTGTTCCGTTCTCGGAGGCGACAAGGGTATTTTTCAGGGCGATCCCTAGTTTGATGCTATTGGTGATCGTGATCGGAGGAATCTTGGCGGGACTGTTTACGGCTACCGAGGCTTCGGCGATCGCTGTATTGTATGCGTTAATCCTCTCTTTTATCTATAAAGAACTTACTTGGGCTAAATTGCCGCAAGTGTTATTGCGATCGGCCAAGACTACGGCTATCGTCCTTCTTTTGGTGGCGACCTGTACGGGTTTATCTTGGATCATGAGTTATGAGAATATTCCTCAGACGGTAAGTGCCGCTTTGCTAAGTATAAGCGACAATCCGGTGGTCATCTTGATACTTATCAACGTGATCCTATTGATTGTCGGGATCTTTATGGACATGACGCCCGCAGTATTGATCTTTACCCCGATCTTCCTGCCGATAGCGACGGGGCAATTAGGGATGGACCCGGTACATTTCGGGATCATGATGGTGTTGAACCTTTGTGTGGGATTGTGTACGCCACCGGTGGGTTCGGTATTGTTTATCGGATGTAGCGTGGCGGGGACAAAGATCGATCAGGTGATCCGCCCGTTGCTGCCGATGTTCGCGGCGATGGTTATCGTCTTGTTCTTGGTGGCGTTCTTGCCGGATTTAAGCTTATTGATTCCCCGGTTGTTCGGTTTGTGATGTTCCTCCATAGGGTCGAGGTAGCCTTGTGCTATAAATAGGGCAGTACTCTGTACGAAGTATTCCAGTACTTACGTGCTGAGTACCGCAATACTTCGTGCAGAGTTCTGTAGTACTTTAGCCACAGTACTGCGGTACTTCGTACACAGTACTGCGCTAACTGTAAGACGCTGTCTTTTTAATGTCCTTTGAACAGGGATAAGGCGATACCCATCTCCAATCCCCGTAGCTCGGCCAGACCCCGTAAACGTCCGATGCAGGAGTAGCCCGGGTTGGTTTTCTTCTTTAGGTCGTCTATCATTTGATGTCCATGATCCGGTCGCATGGCGATGGAGCATTGGCGGCGTTGTTGCAATTCCAGTAAGGCTTTCATGACACCGTACATATCCACATCGCCCTCCAGATGGTTCGCCTCGAAAAAATTACCCTCCGAGTCTCGTTGCGTGCTGCGGAAATGAACGAAATCGATCCGATCCCCGTAACGTTCCATGATCCCGGCCAAGTCGTTATCACTTCTGACACCGAAAGAACCTGTGCATAGGCAAAGCCCGTTGCTAGGATTCGGCACGGCCTCTATTAACTTCCGGAAATCATCTTCCGTGCTCAAGATACGGGGAAGCCCGAGAATGGAATAGGGGGGATCATCTGGATGGATAACGAGCTTGACACCGGCCTCGTCCGCCACGGGAGCTATTTCCCGTAAGAAATAGATCAGGTTCGAGCGAAGTCTCTCCGCGTCGATATCTTTATAACGGTCTAACGCTTCCCTAAACTGCTCGATCGTAAAAGTCTCTTCCGAGCCGGGTAGTCCGGCGATCATATTGCGAACCAACAGCTGGCGGTCTTCCTCGCTCATAGCGTCATAGCGTGCCTTGGCTTTCGCCTTGTCCGCCTCCGTATATTCGGCTTCCGCCGCCGGTCGTTTCAATATGAATAAGTCGAACGCCATAAAAGCCGCGCGTTCAAAGCGCAAGGCTTTGGAGCCATCCGGCATCGTATAAGCCAAATCGGTACGAGTCCAGTCCAATACCGGCATGAAGTTGTAAGTAACTACCCGGATATCGCAAGCTCCCAGATTACGGATGCTTTGTTTGTAGTTCTCTATATAGGTTTGAAAATCCCCGGTTTGCGTCTTGATATGCTCGTGTACGGGCACACTCTCAACCACACTCCACCGTAATCCGGCGGATTCGATCAAGGCTTTCCGCTTTTGAATCTCTTCCGTAGTCCAAACTTCCCCGTTCGGGATATGGTGCAACGCATTTACGATACCGGTGGCACCCGCCTGACGGATGTCCCAAAGGCTGACAGGATCATTCGGTCCGTACCAACGCCAAGTTTGCTCACATAGATACATAATGAATAATTTTTAAATTTATCAATGTGCCAATATGCCAATGCGGTTTGATGCATGGCTGGTTGGCACATTATTTAGATGGAGAAAGCGTCGAAACCTCCGTCTATGGGGATCACGGTACCGGTTACGAATGCGGAGGCGTCGCTCGCCAGCCATTGTAAAGTACCGAGTAACTCCTCCGGTTTTCCTAAGCGGCGGAACGGCGTGTGTGCGACGATCGTGTTGCAACGATCACTAGGTGATCCATCCGGATTGCTCATCAATGCCCGGTTCTGCTCGGTAAGGAAGAATCCCGGTGCCATGGCGTTCACTCGCAGGCCCTCTCCGAATTTAATCGCCAGCTCCCCGGCCATGTATTGCGTGAAATTGTTGATAGCGGCTTTTGCGCATCCATAGCCAACCACACGAGTCAATGGGCGTAGGGATGATTCGGACGAGATGTTAATAATGCTTCCTTTCCCTTGTCCCACCATGACCTCGGCGAAGACCATTGTCGGCAGTACGGTCCCGAATAAGTTCAGGTCTACGACTGTCCGGAAAGCATCGATATCCAGATCAAAGATCGTCTTGTCGGGAGGAATCGTCGCTCCGGCTTGGTTGCCACCCGCCAAATTGACTAAAACATCAATCTTCCCATATGCTTTCAATATCTTTTGCTTGTTTTGCTCCAGCAAGGCTTTATCCAGTACGTTTGAAACCAAGAATAAGGCCTCGCCCCCTTCCGCTTTAATCTCATTGACCAAGGCAGATCCTTTTTGCTCGTTTCGTCCGAGGATTACGACATATGCGCCTTCTCTCGCCAAGTGCTTGGCCATGCAGGCTCCTAATATACCATAGCCTCCGGTCAACAAAATCACTTTCTCTTTTACGCTAAATAAGGAGTTCATCAGATATAATTATTGTAGTATTGTATATTTTCCTTTACCAAGATATCGATCGGCATATAATTGACAGGCTCAATTTTCTCCTTAAGGATCAGATGCCTGAAGAGTGCCTTGATACAATGATATCCTTGTACCTCCGGTCGTTGGGCGATCAAATGCGTGATCAAGCCGTTTTCCAGATAACGGACGTTCGGTTCTATCACGTCGTAGCCAAGAAGCTTGAAAGGATAGTCCGGCCGTTCGCTACTTAGATAATCTCCAAGGAAATGGGCCCTCGAATTAAAGATGATACCGATTCTTACTTGAGGATATTTCTCGAAGAAAGTATTCAGTAGCCTCTTATTCTCCTCCTTATCATCCGCGTGCACATGCAGCAAATGAATCTTTCCCTTGAATGGGGTGTTGGCGAGATAATCCCGGAATCCTTCCTCTCGTTTCTGCACTTGCGTAGAACATGAATCCCCTTTACGGGTGAAACGGAAAATCACTAGATCGTCCCCTTGACGGATTTGCTCGAATAAAAGGCGTCCCGCTATATAACCCGAATCATATGAATGCGTTCCGTAATAAGAGATACAATTCGTGTGATCGATAAAAGAATCGATCAATATATAAGGAATACCTTTCTGGTCTAGCCGCTGGGTCAAGGTCAAGACACTTTGCTTAAATAATGTAGCGATGATAACCCCTTGGCAATCCGCGGTCTCAATCTTCGGGATTAATTCGTCGAAACTGTTGCTGTCGTATTGGTCAAAATAGATTTGCTCGACATCGATATTATAGCTAAACAATTCCCGTTTTGCTTTCTCGATCCCTTGGCTTAGTTTCGCCCAGTATTCCCCTTCATGGAAAGAAGGGATCAAGGCGATGAAATGATATTTTTTCTTCAACGCTAAAGAACGGGCTATCAGATTTGGTTGATAGTCAATTTCTTTTAAGATTTTCTCCACCTTTTTCCGTGCGTCCTCCGATACCTTTCCCCGCTCATGTAAAATGCGGTCTACCGTACCGGTCGATACGCCGGATAATTCGGCGATATCTTTTATCCTGTAATTTTTATTCATGGTATAGATTGTAGTGTGTATTCGTCCTCTCTGTTTATTCGAGTATTTGAAGAGGTGTGTTCAATTTACGGAAAACGTAGCCATACATCATATAGATAAGAGGAACGGCGACGAAAATTCCGATACCGAACAAAATACATCCTAATATCAGGATCCCGATCATTACCAACGCCAGAATGAACAGAGGCAATGCTTGTCCTTTCGTTATCTCCCAGCTTTTATGCAAAGACTCGATAATTCCAGCGTTTTCCTCGATAATAAAGGCTTGGAAGAACTGAAGGCGCAATGCCAGATAAATACCGGGGATGATAAAAAATAAGAAACCCGCCAATACGACAAATCCCGTGATAAGACTCGCTAGAAAGTAGGTGATGATATTCTTTGTCTGTTGTCCATATGCGGAAAACTGAGGTTCTTCCCCATCCAACGCCTGAAATATATTTTTCATATATCCTAAGGAGAAAATAATGGAGAATAACGCGCTGATCACGTTTACGATGATTTTACCGATAATAGAACTTTGCATGGGCATCGCGAACGCTGTCAGCGTGAAAGACAAGATACAATATCCGATTAATAATCCGGCTAATATCCATAGTTGCGACTTCGTTCCCTTCCATGCGGTACTGAATACTTCTGATATTATAAATTTAGGTTCCATAATGTATAATATTTGTTTATTGTGTGTGGACACAAATGTAAAATATATTGTTGAAAAAAACAATTTTATTTTCGTTTGAAACCAAAATAGATGTATTTCAACAGGTGCTTCCTTCTAAGTGCTATTAATTTAGGTGAAAAAGATAAGTAGGAAACAGAAAATCGTGTAAAAAGTTTCTACATTTGTAGGATGAAACAGCGAGTAAAGACCCTATTGTGTGAATAGATGTAAAAGATCTCCACTTGGGTTAGAAAGAGAAGGTAACTGAAAAACAGCCTTGAATATATAATTATATACAAATATGGATAAACGAATGCTGAAAATTACGATTACTCAGTTAAGGCAGATCGCATTGTTTGCGGTTGGTATGTCTTTATTAACTGCCTGTGGAAACAGTCAGAGTGGTATGAAATTAGGGGATGCTGAGTTCGCTGTGATGGCGGTCAATTCAACGACTAGCGACCAAACAACATCCTATCCGGCTACCATCAAAGGTACGCAGGATATCGAAGTCCGTCCTCAAGTTTCTGGATTTATCGTGAAATTATGTGTGGATGAGGGAGCTACGGTTCGTAAAGGACAGGCGTTGTTCCAAATTGATCCTACGCAGTACGCTGCTGCGGTAGGTCAGGCTAAGGCCGCGGTCGAGATGGCGAAGGCAAACGTAAGCACTTTAACATTGACCGAGAGGAATAAGAAGACTTTGTTTGATCAGAAAATCATCAGTGATTTCGAGTATCAAACAGCCGTGAACCAGCTGATGTCGGCAAAAGCGAGCTTGGCGCAGGCAGAGGCTCAATTGGTGAGCGCTAACCAGAACTTATCTTTCTGTACGGTTACAAGTCCCTCGAACGGTGTTGTCGGTACATTCCCGTATCGTGTAGGTAGCTTGGTAAGCGCTTCGATCGCTCAACCGCTGACTACCGTATCTGAGATCGGTGATATGTATGTGTATTTCTCTATGACGGAAAAGGAGTTATTGGCATTGACGAAAGCCGGTGGTACCTTGAAAGAGCAATTAGAGAAGATGCCGGCCGTAAGACTGCAATTGGCGGATGGCTCTACGTACCATCATGAGGGTAAGATTGATGCCGTGAGCGGTGTTATCGATCAATCTACCGGTTCTGTAAGCATGCGTGCTATTTTCTCTAACGAGGGAAATGTCTTACGAAGCGGTGGTACTGGTAATATTATCTTCCCGTATACGATGAACGATATCATTACGATCCCTCAATCGGCTACCGTGGAGATCCAGGATAAGAAGTTCGTATTTGTATTGCAGTCTGATAATACGGTGAAGAATACGGAGATCAAGGTTTCCAATTTGGATGATGGTAAGAACTATTTAGTAACAAATGGCTTGAAGTCTGGCGATAAGATTGTCGTGGAAGGCGTACAGATCTTGAAAGACGGTCAAGAGATCCAGCCGATTACTCGTGAGCAACAAAAAGCAAAGTACGATCAGGCCTTGAAAGACCAGCATGACGGTAATTTGCAGACCGCTTTTAATTAATATGTAATCATAGAATAAGACAAATATTCGCTTTTGTCGAGTAAAAACGAAAAACATGAAATTAGATAGATTTATAAACCGCCCGGTGCTCTCCACGGTGATTTCCATCTTGATTGTCATCTTGGGTTTCCTAGGCTTGATTTCCTTGCCGGTTACCCAATATCCGGATATCGCCCCTCCAACCGTATCGGTGAGAGCCACTTATACGGGTGCTAACGCGCAAACCGTATTGAATAGTGTGATTGCGCCTTTGGAGGACCAGATCAATGGTGTTGAGAACATGATGTACATGAGTTCTACCGCCTCGAATAACGGTTCCGCGGAAATTTCCATTTATTTTACGCAGGGAACAGACCCGGATATGGCGGCTGTAAGCGTGCAGAACCGTGTGTCTATGGCTCAAGGTTTGTTGCCTGCCGAGGTAACGCAGATTGGTGTGACTACCCAGAAACGCCAGAACTCTATGTTGTTGGTATTTTCTGTATTTGCCGAGGACGATCGTTATGACTCTGAGTTTTTGGAGAATTACGCGAAGATTAACTTGATTCCGGAAGTGCAGCGTGTACATGGTGTAGGTGACGCGAACGTGTTGGGTACGGATTACTCCATGCGTATTTGGTTGAAGCCGGATGTGATGGCTCAATATAAATTAAGTCCGAGCGATGTGACCGTAGCTTTGTCTGAACAAAACGTAGAGGCGGCTCCGGGTTCGTTTGGCGAAAGGGGTAATCAGTCCTTTCAATATACGATTCGCTACAAAGGACGTTTGCAAGAGGTTAATGAGTTTGAGCAGATTGTTGTAAAGGCTTTGCCGGATGGTGAGGTCTTGCGTTTGAAAGATATCGCTGATATCGAGTTGGGGCGTTTGACTTACAACTTTATCAACCGTGTAAATGGTCACGACGCCGTTACCTGTATCGTTTACCAGATGCCGGGAACCAACGCTACGGAAACAATTAGTAACATTGAAACCTTGCTGGAGGAAACTCAGTTGACAATGCCTCCCGGAATGAAGGTGAATATTTCCATGAATGCCAATGACTTCTTGTTCGCTTCTATCCATGAGGTAATCAAGACTTTGTTGGAGGCGTTCGTATTGGTGTTTATCGTGGTATATGTGTTCTTGCAGGATTTGCGTTCTACGTTGATTCCGGCTATCGCTATTCCGGTTGCCTTGATCGGTACCTTCTTTATGTTATCCTTGATCGGATTTAGTATCAACTTGTTGACTCTTTGTGCTATGGTGCTTGCCATCGCGATTGTGGTCGATGATGCGATCGTCGTCGTCGAGGGTGTCCATGCCAAGTTGGACCAAGGGTACAAGTCGGCGAAACTCGCTTCTATCGATGCCATGAGTGAGTTGGGTGGCGCTATCGTCTCCATTACGTTGGTCATGATGTCCGTGTTTATTCCCGTAAGTTTCATGGGAGGTACGGCCGGTACGTTCTATCGCCAGTTTGGTCTGACGATGGCGATCGCTATTGGTTTGTCCGCTTTGAACGCCTTGACATTGAGTCCCGCCTTGTGTGCGATATTCCTGAAACCACACGATACGGAACATAAGGAAAAGAAAACGACCTTCGTTTCCCGATTCCATACTTCGTTTAATGCGGCTTATGATTCTTTGTTGGCTAAATACAAGAAAAGTATCGTATTCTTCATCCAGAAGAAATGGCTTTCATTCGGTATTGTTGCCGCATGTATTGCGTTATTGGTGTTCTTGATGCAGGTTACTCCTACGGGTATGGTGCCGAACGAGGACACGGGTACGATTATGGGTGCCGTTACGTTACCCCCGGGAACTTCTCAGGAGCGTACCTTTGAGGTAATGAATAAGGTGGATAGCTTGATCGCTGCCGATCCGGCCGTTGAGTCTCGTACGGCGGTTGTCGGTTTTAGTTTCATCGGTGGTCAGGGGCCTTCTTACGGTTCATTCATCATCAAGCTGAAAGATTGGGAGGAGCGTTCTATGATGCAAAATTCCGATATCGTATATGGTAGCTTGTTCATGCGTGCCCAAAAGATCGTAAAGGACGCTCAAGTATTGTTCTTTACGCCTCCTATGATCCCCGGTTACTCAGCGTCTAGTGATATCGAGTTGAATATGCAGGATAAGACCGGTGGTGAGTTGGATCGTTTCTTTGATATCTCCAAGGAATATATGGCCGCTCTGACGGCACGTCCGGAGATCAAGTCCGCTCAATCTACGTTTAACCCGAACTTCCCGCAATATGAGATCGATATCGACGCTGCCGCCTGTAAGAAAGCCGGTATTAGTCCAGCTGATATCTTGTCTACCTTGCAAGGATATTATGGCGGTTTGTATGCCTCTAACTTTAACCGCTTCGGTAAGATGTACCGTGTAATGGTGCAGGCGGATCCTGATTTGCGTAAGAATATGGAATCTTTGAAAAACATCAAGGTAAAGAGTGGTAACGATATGGCTCCGATTTCCCAGTTCATTACGATGAAGAAGGTGTACGGCCCGGATATCATCAGTCGTTTCAATATGTACACTTCTATCGAGGTGATGGTTGCTCCGGCGGATGGTTATACCAGTGGTCAGGCGTTGAAGGCGATTGACGAGGTGGCTAAGGTAACGCTTCCGGCAGGCTTTGGTTATGAGTTAGGAGGTATGGCGCGTGAGGAAGCAAGTACGAGTGGTAGTACGACGGCTTTGATCTTCTTGCTGTGTTTCGTATTCGTTTACTTGCTGTTGAGTGCGCAGTATGAGAGTTACATCCTTCCTTTGTCCGTATTGCTCTCCGTGCCGTTCGGTTTGATGGGTAGCTTCTTGTTCGTCCAAGGTTGGGCCGCTTTGGGAAATATCCCGGCGTTGAAGATGATCGTAGGAACCATGTCTAACAATATCTATATGCAGATCGCCTTGATCATGTTGGTAGGTTTGTTGGCGAAGAACGCTATCTTGATCGTAGAGTTCGCTTTGGAACGTCGTCGTATGGGTATGAGTATCACATGGGCTGCCGTGTTAGGAGCCGCCGCCCGTTTGCGTCCGATCTTGATGACCTCATTGGCGATGGTGGTCGGATTGTTGCCTATGATGTTCGCATTCGGAGTAGGAGCGCACGGTAACCGTACATTGGGTACAGCGGCTATCGGCGGTATGTTCATCGGTATGATCTTCCAGATCTTTATTGTTCCGGTTTTGTTCGTGGTATTCCAGTACTTACAGGAGAAATTCAAGCCGATCGAATGGGAAGATTTGGATAACAGCGATATGAGTACGGAAATAGAACAGTACGCTAAAATAAAATAAGAGATGACAATGAAGAAACAAATTATATATATGGTATGTGCGACTGCTTTGTTAAGCAGTTGCCATATCTATAAGGCATACGAGCGTCCGGATTCCATCGATGCGACGGGAATTTATCGTGATCCGGTTTCCGAGACTGATACATTAGCCTCCGCGGATACGACCAATATGGGAAACCTTCCTTGGAAGGAAGTTTTTCGTGATCCGAAGTTACAGGCGTTAATTGAGGAGGGATTAGCTAATAACGTAGATATGCAGGCAGCCGTTCTTCGGGTAGAGGAAGCGAAAGTATTGTTGACTTCTGCCCGTCTGTCTTTCTTGCCTTCTATAAACCTTGCTCCCCAAGGTACGATTACGAAGATGGAAAGCAGTGGGTATGTAAAAGCTTACACGGCTCCTGCGGCCGCTAGCTGGGAGGTTGACCTATTCGGAAAGCTCTTGAACGCGAGCCGTGGCCAAAAAGCCTCCTACTTACAGAGCCAGTATTCAAGACAGGCCGTGCGCTCTCAATTGATCGGTGGTATAGCGAATACTTATTATACCTTGTTGATGCTTGATCGGCAGGTGGAAATTACCGCTAAGACGGTTGATATCTATAAAGAGAATGTTCGTGTCATGGAGG
>OGPY01002768.1_pt1 | contig 10350 bp, 8 predicted proteins | sample 1553121 | NCBI WGS metagenome assembly OGPY01 (sample SAMEA2580004, study PRJEB22360) | human gut metagenome
TGAATCCGTACAAATATATTCTGCACCATTTATCAAACCTACAAAATCAAGAGGACCTGCATTCCAAATCAAATTATCGGCATCAGAGAACTCGCGCCAATTTACAGGAATATAATAAATAGGAAGCCCTGTTTGCTTTGACAACTGTTGTACAAAATCGCGATAATATTGACGATCACCAAGAAAGTAACAGAATATGTACTTGCCACTAATCATTGGTTTATGAGCCAATGATCTCCACTCTTCCTTTTTTATCAAAAGAGTTGGGTCAACTACAGCTGGCACCTCATTGTCTATTATCTTAGATAATAAGGTTGCTCCTCCCACTTCACGACAAGACAAGATTGAGTAATCTCGCAACTTTGTTTTGAGATATCGTTCTTGCTCATTTGAGAATGAATTTATGCCCAGACTTGGAGCATAAGCAGCTTTCTTTGCTCCCCTAACCGCAAAATCAAGGAACATTGGTGTTAACTCATATCCTCCTGAAACATTAGGACTCCATGTCTGATCTGATCCTGTTACATAAATGTCATATACTGGAGGATTTTCCATCAACTGGTTCTTGTTTCTGTAAAGTTTATCTGTCGTTTGAGTATTATTTTTGAGAAACTCGTCAAAATAGGTATTGCGCAATGCGAATTTCGAAACATACTTAGATTTTGTTCGTATCTCTTTAATATGTGACAAATAATAGCCTGTTCGACTGATTCTTGTTTTCAATCGCTTCCACTTTGATGCGTTGGTTGGGGGTACTCCTCTATAATTGATTAACTCACACTTCACATCCTGACCAAGAGATCGGATATAATGCTGCAAAGCAAAGCCCTGAAGCATTGATCCGTAGTTATAATAGTTGAAGTATGAAATAATTCCAATTTTTTTCATACTTGATTATTTCAAATGTTTCACTAATTCCTTCGCTCTCTCATACTCCTGCAAAGTGCCTATATCTATCCAAGTGCCGTTGAGAGGATAACGGATAACTTTCTTGTCCTGGGCGATGAGTTTCTCTACAAGATGAGTGGCATGGAAGAAAGTGTCTTTTGGAATCTCGGCAAGAGCGCGCTTCTTTATGAGGTAAATGCCGGCATTGGCATAGTAGTTATACTTCGGCTTCTCAATGAGCCCCTTGATGTTGCGACCATCAAGATCGAGGATCCCCAATTCGATACTGATGTTGTAAGGAACGGCAGCAACCGACATTTCTGCATCGTGCATTTGGAAGTGGAGAAAAAAGTCCTCATAGTCGATATTGGTGAAGAGATCGGAGTTCATCACAAGAACAGTATCGTTGTAGAAAGTATCTACAAATTTAATGCTACCAATAGTACCGAGAAACTTTGGCTCACGGAAAGTGCGAACCTGTACACCATCACGAGGAGTAGAGAAATGCTCCTCCAACTGCTCGCCAAGGTAGTTAACAGTCACATTGACATACTGCACGCCATACGACCTCAGACGATCTACATTATGATCGATAATGCACTTGCCTCCTACTTCGAGCAATGGTTTAGGAATCTTCTCAGTAAGCGGACGAAGACGTTCACCCTTTCCACCAGCCATCAGAACGGCATCAATAGGAAGTTTTGATTTGAACTTCTGGAGGTTGACTACATCCACCACATGATTCTCAGCATCAAGAATAGGGATGAACATAATACGACGGTCACGAAACGACTTAAGGTGTGCTACATCATAATCTTCCTGCTTGATGAACTTGAAGTCACGATGCATGATTTTGTTGATAGTATCAGTCAGTTCTGCTCCTGCAATAAGACCACGGCGGATATCACCATCGGTGAGCGAACCTACCATCTGCTGTGCGGCATTCACAACAATGAGCAACTCGCCATCGTGGGTTATGTTGTTAATAGCAACGAGAGCATCGCGAACGGAGGCAGTCTCACTTATTATATATTTTCTCATATCTCTACCAATTTATCTTTCAACATGATTTCTGCAATCTTCCAATCGAGCATATTGTCAAGATCTACAGAATGAATTTCGTCCATCACATATTTACGAATCTTGGTCATTCCTGCAAGCCCTTTGGCTTTAAGCTGTTCAGGATTGATCACATATACAGCACCATTCTGCTGCCATACGTGAGGAGCGTCCTGACGACGTCCAATAGTGCCATTTCCCTTACTGATGGTGAGAAATCCTTCTGCATTATCCTCAAAGCCATCGTAATAAGGATTACACTTAGCTAGCATTACCGACGTAATCATATCAATACTATCATCATAGAGTTTAGCAGCCTCAATTACATCTTCGGCTCTACGGAAAGGAGAGGTTGCCTGAAGGAGTACGACCATATCGTAGTGATTACCTTTCTGCTCATAGAAGTCGAGTGCATGAAGGAGTACCCCATTAGTACCTGCATTATCGGTTGCCAAATACTCAGGACGCTTAAAAAGAACCTTCAATCCATAATCCTCTACAACTTTGATGATGGCATCATCATCGGTCGATACACAAATATTATCGTCGGTAGTAAACTTACGGGCGGCATCAATAGCATAACAGATCAACGGTTTACCACCCAACTCCTTTATATTTTTGTGAGGTATACCTTTACTACCACCTCGTGCCGGTATAATAACTAATGGACGCATAGGTTTAATCGAGCTTAATAGGTTCGTCAATATCAAAGTCGTGAAGTGCCTTAGTGTCAACCACCATATCCCAGTGTGTGGCTGGAATACCGCTTCCTGCTCGTTTGATGGTGATATTATTGGCAGAGAGGATATCTCCCTTCTTCACTGGTACCTTTGCCACTATGGACTTGAGTAGCACTTTGGAAATCTCCACTTCACTTGGATTCGGGCGCTTAATGCCATCACCAAGAGCTACCTCAATATTGCGGATGCAATCAACCATATACTTGAGTTCCTGAGGCTCAAGCGAAGCCTTGTGGTCAGGACCTTTCATATTGCGATCAAGGGTGAAGTGCTTCTCAATAATCTCTGCCCCCATAGCAACGGCTGCAATAGGAATCTCTGTACCCATAGTGTGATCGGAATAGCCTACCTGACATTTGAAAGCCTCCTTCATGGTCTGCATTGCACGAAGATTTACTTCATTTTTAGGACAAGGATAGTTTGTGGTGCAATGGAGTAAAGTCACTGATGGAGCACCTGCTGCAAGGAGCGTGTCGTAAGCTGTAGCCACCTGAGCAAGTGTAGCCATTCCTGTAGAGAGAATGATAGGTTTACTGTAGGATGCCATCTGACGGAGGTAAGGAATGTTAGTCACCTCACCGGAACCAATCTTGATAAGAGGAAGATTGAGTTCGTTCATCAAGAAAGCAAGGCTGTACTCCTCATCAGGAGTAGAGAGGAAATCAATGTCAATCTTCTTACAGTGCTCCTGAACGATGCGAAAATTCTCGTATGACAATTCCAACTTCTTGAGCATCTCGAATTGGCTTTCTTCTGCATCGTATGTATTTTCCGACTGATATGTTGCCTTCTTTGCCTTACAAGTAACAATCTTTTCGGTCTGCCAAGTCTGGAACTTCACGCAATCTACACCAGCAGTCTTGGCAGCATCACAAAGTTGAAGAGCGAGATCGAGCTGACCATTGTGGTTAACACCTGCTTCAGCTATTATGTAAGTATGCATATTGTCAATATTTATATTTCAAAAGAATGTGTTTCAGTGTTTCTGTTTTCTCCGGATTAGCAGCAGCCCAATCAGCACAAACCTCATCGTAAAGTGAAGGATTGAAAATCATTTTGCCCAAAATGAACTGATATTCGTGCTTCGAGAACTTGCACTTGTACTGATATAGACTGTTCTCCTCAGATCCGTCAGTACCGCCACCAAGATGGAAGTGCTCCACACCTCGATTGATCAGTTCCCTAGCAGCTCCCCAAAGCAGGAAGTTATTTGGCGAGAGTTTGAGAGAAACTTTGTCACTACCGGCAAGATGATAATGGCCATATGGCAACTGATAGAAGAAGATGGCTCCTGCCACGACCTTATCCTCATGGATCACGATGCCGAGGAAACGGTTCTGAATGGTATCTTTCAATTGGTCGTAATACTTAGGATCAAAATAGTAGAATCCATCAGCCTCCAGCCTATCCATAGTGGAATTGTATAGCTGCTCAAACTCCTTGAGATAAGTAAAGTCGTTATCTACTACAAATTCTAGTCCGTTCTTCTCACCTTTCTTGATGACATTGCGATTCTTGGTGTGAATCTCGTTCATCCAAGTTGCCTCAATGCCTCCTGTGAGGTCAATAGCAATAGTCTTTCTGTCCTGAATCAAGTGGCCCACCTTATCGAAACAGTCCCAATTCTCAAGCAGAGGATGGAAACGTATGAATCCACAGACGTAGTTCTCAGCCTTAGCCTTATCGGTCATAGCCTGAAGAGCTGCTGTCATAAACACCTCATTATGGTCGTTTGATACGGGACCGCCATAACCATAAGCAGTCTCAAAATCGAAGTATGTATTGCCTTTATACTTAAAGGCTCTACGGAGGAATGGGAACAGTAAGATGCTGTCGCCATTCTGATACACGAAGCAGCAAGCCTTCTCGCTCTCTGTCTCGTAGAGTCTCACATATTCCTCACGAAAGTACAGGTCTTGCAACTTCGCAGGAATACGCTCAAGGTACTCATTCCAATGTTCTGTAAATCCTATCATTTCAATGCTTTCTCTAATGTGTTGAGAATAAAATCCATATCCTTGTTGGTATACCTCTGATCGATAATGATGGACATCTCATGTTCTGCCATCTCAGCCCCCTTCTGTACGTTCATGCCTTCAAGCGGCCAATGAACAGGACAAAAAATCTGCTGCTGAAACATCTGCTTGCGAACTTTGTTTCTGTCCTCCAACCAGATCGGAACGAACAGAGGTGTCTTGTTTTCGGGTACAGGAAGGATGGTTCGGATACCTAGAGTGTTGAGCCCACTGAGTATCTGTCTAGTGTTGCGAAGGCGGATGTAAGCGATTCGTTCGAAGTCGGTCTTGGTAATTACCTCCTGCGAAATTTGGCTCATGCCCATCGTAATCTCATCGTCAATATGACTCTCACCTTTCTCAAAGAGATGGAGATAAACATCATCATCGTAATACTTCGGTTTGTGAAGCGACTTGAGGATGCAGCCTGCAAGTTTAAATTGATGAAACTTATTTACTTCAGTTACAACTGTCAGTTGCTTAGCAGTCTTCACCAATCCACCATCAGGACAAGCAAAAGTCTTGCGGAGACTAGTGAACTTGTAGTCAGCAGCAAGCTCAGGTTTACAGAACTCATAAAACGCCTGCACATCGTCTTCTATAACGATAGCCTCCATGCTAATAGACCGTACCAATTCAACCTGCAATTGGAGACTCTTAAGTCCAAAATAGTTGATGAGCAATACGGCTGCCTTCTCGTTGTCGTCAAGAGGGAACTTCTCTATATCAATCTCCAGCTGGTCATTGAGGTTATAGAACACGACCTTCACTTGACTCTTCTCGGCTGCTACCACTACGGACGAACAAAGATAATTAGGCAGATAAGCTGTAGTAATACCGTAACGCTTCTGTACATCAAGAAGAATATAATATAAAGCAGAACGTCCAGAAGAATACTTGTAAATGCCTTCCAAAAAACCGTTATTGCTCTGTGCGTATTGGAACCCTTGAAGGTCTATGCCAAATTCTCCGCCTATGATATGACTATTTTGCATACAGATACTCTTCAATGTGTTTTACTATCTTTTCTGCAGTACATCCATCGCCATAATAGCTGTCCTTAATGCGCTCAGGATCAGTTTCTATCGCACTCCAAGCAGATTGTATTTCTGTGAGATCGTTGTTTACCTGACGTACATTCTTGCAGATGAAGCGACCAGTCTGACGATTTCCGATATTGATGACAGGTATACCTAAACAAGAAGCCTCTATTATACCGCTTGACGAGTTGCCCAAGACAGCATAGCATTCGTTCATGAAACTAAGATAGCGCATCTGACCAAGCGAAGGATAGAGATGATATTTCTCTGGATTTAGCCTCTCTAATTCAGTCCAATTGTCGTTGATCTGATTGCCTCCGAAATCGGCATTTGCCTTTGAAATAACAATGGAAGCATCAGTCATGCTGTCTGTAAGTGCAATGATGTTCTTAGCCATCTGTAGATTGTATTCGAGCGATTCATTGGTCTCCGGATGAAGGGTGACAAGAATCCATTTATTGCTCATAGGGATACCGATATTCTCTGCCAATTCCTGACGAGTCATCAAAACACTTCTTCGGAAGTTATCCAACCCCGGTTCACCCACTGTCCACACGTTTGCATCAGAGTTACGCATACGAATGATGTTCTGAGCCGACTTTTCCACTCCAGGAAAATGAAGAACAGACATCATAGTGACGGCATTACGTACTTCGTTATCAATAGCACCAATAGTCACATCGCCACCTGATATATGAGCTATTGGAATATTCATCACAAGGGCTGCACTACAGATAGGGAGAAGCTCATAGCGGTCGCCCAATACCACTGCGAGATCCGGCTGTAGTTCTGCAAAGGTCTTTGCAAAACCCATGCTACAACGCCCCATCGACTCAACAATGGCTTCCTTTGAATCACTACTAAGACCCATATCCATTTTTGCGGAAATAGGATAACCATCCTCCTCTATGTACTTATATGTATAACCATGTTCAGCCATCAAGTGTGCACCTGTAACAACCAATTGGAGTTCGAGATTAGGATTCTGCTGAACACTATCTATAGTCCATCGGAGCAAACCGTATTCTGAACGGGCAGCTGTTATTATACAGACTTTCTTCATCTATTTTCTTTTGATTAATTGTGGAAAAAAAAAATTTAGCTCGAACCGAGACCTCTTGCAGTTCATGCAATCTCTCTAGTCAACTGAGTTAATCTCCATCCGCTTATTTCAAGTTCTGTAAATCGCTCTTCCAAGTCGAGAAAAGACAATTCTCCTCCAATTCGCAATACAGATTCAGATTATACATGATCAGTTCTATCGCCCTCTCAATCACTTTCCCGTGCAGATAGTCAGAGATACTGTTAATCTGCACAGGAGCTTTCATTTCAAGTACTACAGCCCCTGTTTCTTATCTATATATGCGAAGTGAGGTGAATTTGTATTCGCAAAGATGCTGGTAACAAGAGGACAAATTTTCTTAAGTCTTGCCCATACATCCTTACGATTACGCATCCCTTTCAATCGGTTCCAGGCCCCATTCCAAGTGTACGCTAACAGCAGCCTATCCTCCGAAAATAAATAGACCGAAACCGTAAGATACACATCATTCTTAATCTGAAAGATAATATTTACACAATCCTTCTACACGAGAAACGTCATCTGACTCTCGTTGTAGAAGTTTGCTTTGGTACGTTTGGTAATAAATGACATTAGAATTATTTTATAAATCCTCAGGTCTTACGCTTGAAGGGATATTTACTACGCGATTAGCAAACCAAATAGTGTTCTTGAGACCATCGTTCTGGCAGTTCTTGAACATAGGCAGACGATTCATGAGCTCCCAAATAGGACGAGTCATAATGCCATTGTCGTTGGTCTGCTGGAGAAAGTCAAGTTGAGACTCCTTGTCCTTCAAGACAACGGCTGAGAGCCAGTAGTTGGAGAAAGTGTTCTCTGGCTCAACAAAGAAGTCAATACCATCTACATTCTTGAAATACTCAATGTATTCAACTGCCACCTTGCGCTTACTGGCTACATACTTGTCAAGATTCTCCAACTGAGCGCAACCGAGAGCTGCATTGATATTCGGCATACGGTAGTTGAAACCGATGTGATCGTGACGAAACTCCCACCGATGAGGAATCTTGGCCTGTGTGGTAATGTGCTTTGCGTAAGCTCCGAGTTCCTCGTCCATGAAGAGCATCATACCGCCACCACCAGTGGTGATAGTCTTGTTGCCATTGAATGAGATAGCACCAATGCGTCCAAATGTTCCAGTATGCTGACCCATGTAGGTAGAGCCAATAGATTCAGCTGCATCCTCTACGAGCTCAATATGCCACTCCTTACAGAGGACAGCAATCTCATCGATACGAACTGGATGACCGAAAGTGTGCATAGGTACGCAAGCTTTGATGCGACGGCCAGTGTACTTATTGTAGCAAGCAAGTTCATCCTCATGGAAGGCAAAATTCAACGACGCAGGAAGCTCATCGATACGAGTGTTCTTGCGAACCTCTGCATTTGCCTGCAACCATTCTTTCATAGCATCAGGAGAGAGTCCCATTGTGGTGAAATCCACATCAAGGAACACTGGATGAGCACCAATGTATGAAAGGGCATTGCATGTGGCAATGAAAGTGAGTGCTTGAGTGAGCACCTCGTCGTCTTTCTTCACACCTGCAAGTATGAGTGACATATGAAGGGCATTAGTACCACTCACGCATACTACTGCACGTTTTGCTCCTGTATATTTGCCATATCTTCCTCAAAGCGATCGACAAACTTACCTACTGATGAAACGAAGGTGGTATCAATGCATTCGTTGAGATATGCTTTTTCATTTCCTGCAAATACAGGAACAGCAAGAGGAGTAAATTCCTTGTTGCCATAAACTGACTTGATAAAGTCTATAGTGTTTTTGTAATCAACCATTGTTTGTATTTTTCACAACATAAATTACCATAAATAACCCATGAATTATCCGTGAATTACATTTTCTGATCAAGGTTCTTACCCTTCTCTTCATGCTCAAAGTTAGGGATAAACTTTTTGATAGATCCTATCACTTCTGCTTTGGTGAAATCTTTTTTCTGGAAAATACCTTCGAGCTCAAGGAAGAATTCATTTACTTCATTCATCGAACGACGGGTACTTTCGCATACCACACCGAGGCTCATAAAGCGCTCCATGTCAACCTTTTCTCCTAGGACATAGAACTCTTCATAGGTCTTCTCGCCAGTGGTGTCGCTCTTGAAGTAGAACACAGGATAAGTGTCAGACTCGTAGGACATCTGAGCTGCATACCGCTTTGCCTCAGGATCGTTTTTACACTCCACCTTGATAAAGCCCTCTGCCTTAACAAAATCATCACAGATGGCAGAAAATGTGAGCATCTGATCTTCATCCAACTTAGGGAAGAATACCTCACCACCATTACCGAGGATGCAAGCGAGCATACAGATTTGACCAGATTCCTCAGGTGAGACGAAGTAGCGTTTCACGTCAGAAGGTGCGGTAAGAGGCTGCTTCTTCTGGAGTCGATGAATCCAACCGTCAGGAAGTGAACCGTTGGAAAAGGCTACATTGGCAAAGCGAGCAGTAGTGACCTTGAAATGAGTATTATATGCCATCACGAGGTCTTCCATGATTCGTTTGCTAGCCCCCATGATGTTCACAGGATTGGCGGCTTTATCGGTAGAAACGCAAAAGAAGTGCTTAGGGGGATAGACACAAAGGAGGTCCATCAGTTTCTTGGCCTTAATGTCATTGTTCTCGATGAGCGCCTGAACGGAATATTTATCCTTCTCTGAACGCACATGCTTGTGAGCAGAGAAGTTTGCGACGATATCAAAACCTTTCTCTTCGCAGAAAATACGTTCGAAAATTTGGTCTGCAAAGTTGAGAGTATAGCAGCGGAACTCCTCAGGCACATAGAGGCTTTCTGTGCTTCGCACATCGCGAACGAGTTCTGCAAGACCATTCTCGTTGAGGTCAACGACAACGATCGAAGCAGGCTCGAAGCGAAGAACCGCCTTGATGAAGCTAGAACCGATAGATCCGGCACCACCGATTACACATACTTTCTTACCTTTGATCTCAGCGGTAAGTGTCTCCTTGTTTGCCTCAATATCTGCAGCAAACATGCTGACCGGACGCGATGTCACCGAATCAGCAATGAATTTCTCTAAGTTGAACATATATATGTTTGTTATTTCTATTACGTTAGTGAAATGTTAACCTGTTACCTGTTATTTTACTGTTATCCAATTCGGTCTCGATACGAATTTCAGCTTTCTTTTGCAACTGATAGTGGAGAACAAAGAAAGTAAGGATAAGATTAGGAACGACGAAATTCTATATTTCGAATAGTTGCTCCATAAGTTTTTGCGTTTACTGACTGTCTTTGCTGCTATAGCTTGTGCAATATTGCTGGCTATGAGCTATTACATCTGTAGTCGCTACGGAAAATCTGAGATCCTACAGGTGGTTTATGGTTACCTTCATCACTTCGCCTTCAGCCTCTGCTATGGTTGCTCATTAGGAGTTTACCCACAAAAATGCTCATAATGCTTTTTTATTCCTTATATCAATAACAAGTCAGTCAATGAAAGGAAAAAATTTAAAAATCCTCCGTGTTTCATTTTGAAGTTGTATCTAGATTT
>OGPY01002769.1_pt1 | contig 10349 bp, 6 predicted proteins | sample 1553121 | NCBI WGS metagenome assembly OGPY01 (sample SAMEA2580004, study PRJEB22360) | human gut metagenome
TCCCCGAAGCACATCTGGGGGAAGGTCACATGGGAACAGTTGGCGTAATGCTAGGCTTCTTGCTTATGATGATACTTGATGTGGCGCTAGGATAAAAAGGCATATTTGTTAAAAACTGCGGTGAAATTTTTTACCGCAGTTTTTTTGTTGTGATAACGCACAAGTATCATGCGTTGACTTTGTGAGTTATTGCTTTCGTCTTTTTGACGTTTTTCGGTTGACAAACGGGGCATGATTTGGTATAATTGAATATGTGTAAAATATGTTCTGCTAAAAAGATAAAAAGAACAAAAAGAGAGCAGCGATAACCCTAAGACAACGAAAGGACAGATGAGAATTGACAAAGATAACTCGCACCTTTATTGCCTCTGCAGCGGCGTGTTTATTCGCCATTATGCTTATGACAGTAAGGTGCTTTGCTTATGATTATTCCACTATCACCGGCACAAAAGCCAGTGGAGCGGAAATAAGCGGATATTCGGGAGCGCTTGAAGTGAATGTTGTTGACTTCGGCGCAGACAAAAAGGGAAAGAAAGACTCCTCAAAGGCGATACAGAAAGCCCTTGACTATGCCATTGACAACGGCTCCAACTCTGTGCAGATAAAGGTCGTTGTGCCGAAAGGAAAATACAGGATAGACAAGCTTTTGGAGATATATTCAAACACTTGGCTGTATCTTGAGGACGGAGCGACTATTGTCAGAAATTTTGACAAGGGCTGTATGATAAAGAACGCTCAGGCAAACGGTGCAGGCGGATATGGCAGCGAGAGAAATATCGTTATCGAGGGCGGCTGTTGGGACGGCAACCCTTCGTCTACTTCAAGACCATTTTCTAATATGAGATTTGGTCACATGAAAAACCTTTGGATAAAGAACGTTGAGATAAAAAACAATTACAATGGTCATCATGTTGAGATAGGCGGTGTAAAGGGCATCACTATCGAGGATTGCGATTTTCATGGTTATACGGGAACATTTCAGAAAGAGGCTATACAGCTGGATACCATAAGTAACAGTGATGTTTTCCCGGCGTATGAGCCTTTTGATGATACCCCTTGCGACAATGCTGTAATAAAGAACAACAAATTCCATGACCTTATAAGAGGTCTTGGCTCACATTCAGCTTGTCTTGGTGTATATTATACTAATACACTTATATCAGGCAACTCATTTTATAATATGAGCGGAACAGCTATCGTACTTATTAATCATAAAAAATGTATAATCGAAAACAATACTATGAAAAACGTTGGCTGTGCCATAGATTTCAAGTACATGACCGATTATGAAAATGCAAATTTCCATGTGCCTAATTCAGGATATGCAGGTATAAAGGATCGTCTTGACGATAATGCCAATACCATAATAAGAAACAACGACATAACCGTTGTGGGTACATATTATTATCCCCAGCCGTATGCTATCCAGATATTCGGCAAGAAGCTTGAAAAGTCATACTCACACCCTGATTACAATTACACTGTAAAGGGCGTGAAGATAGTAGACAACACTATAAAAACAGCTGGTTCGGCAGTAAGGCTCACGGACGTTTCGGGAATTTTCATAGGTTCTAACGATATAAGCTATGACTATGACAGATATAATTATTCCATGGATCTTATATGGCTCAGCGAATCGTCACAGGTGACTGTGACCAAAAATAAGCTTACAGGCACAAAGCAGAACAGCGTTTATATAAGCGGTGGTTCAGGCAATGAGGTAAGCTCAAATACCATTAAAAAGCCGGGCGTGTCGGGAGTTTATGTTTCAGGCGGTTCTGATAAAAATACCATATCAGGCAATACTATAACCTCAGCAGACTCCAACGGCATAAAGATAACCAAAGAATCTAAGGCAGATGTGAGAAAAAACACTGTTAAGAAGTCTAAAAATCACGGACTTATATTCACTGGCGGAAGCGGTAAGGCTTCTGACAATATCCTTGAAGAAAACGGTCTTAGCGGTTTTATGGCTGACAACAGCGCTTCTGTGGAGTTTTTCAACAACACCTGCAATAAAAATAAAGGCTACGGAATAAAAGCTAATAAGAAATCTCAGGTTAAAATAAGCGGAAACAGCTTTGCTGACAACAGCAAGGGCGATGTTTACGTCACAGGCAGTGCGGCAGTGCTTCTGAACGCACCTGATAACGTAAAGTCGCAGGATATCTGCTCTGATAAGCTCACTTTAACATGGGACGAGGTGTCGCAGGCTGACGGCTATTATGTTTACAGAAAGACCGACGCTGAGGACGCAGAGTTTGAGCAGATAGCAACTGTAACAGACGGCACTTCATTTACAGACTATGGACTTGTTCCAAAAACAAGATATGTTTATAAAGTGAAAGCTTTTCTTGACACTGTTGACAGTGTCCAAGAGGGAAGCGACAGTGCGGATATGAGCATAAAAACAAAGCTCACTATTCGGGGTTGTACCACAAATATGCGTGGCTCTATGTCATACACTGGCAAGGAGAGAACGCAGATATTTGACGTTTTTGTAGACGGAGAAACGCTTATTCCTGACGTTGATTACAGAACAGTTTACTCTGACAACGTGAACATTGGAACTGCAAAGGTGACGGTTATAGGCATTGGTCAGTATTGCGACTCGGCTGATTTTCAGTTTGACATAACACTAAAGTCTGACAATGTGATGGTCATAAAGCCGCAGGAGCTTAACAGCAAGTCTATCGTTATGGGCAAGCCTACAATGAAAGCACAGGGCTATGAGGTAGCAGAAGCGGTCAAGGATAAGCTTGACCACACATCTCACAGAGAGCCTGCCATAGTGGTGAACTACAATTCACCTGCACAGGTAATCGCAAAGGCGAGAGCTGATATGCTCGGCCTGAAGGTGCGCTCATACCGTGAACTGACGGGCGAAACTATTTACGGCGCTTGGCTGTAAGCTATAAAAATTGGCATAAAAAACACGGCTGATATTTTCTCAGCCGTGTTTTTTTGTATGTCTTTATTCTTTCCTTACTGTGGTGTCTGCTGAACGTCCTGCATTTGCGGAGCAAAATTTGCAAGGGAATAGAGCCTGTTCATGAAATCACCGTCAACAAAGAGATTTTTCACAAGCACCTTTGTGTCAGGATTTTTGTTCTTAGGGTTGATTGTCTGCTGATAAACTGTGAGATAATTCTCATTGCCTGACTTGCTCACATAGCAATCTATCACCATATATGTAGGCAGGAATTGAGTAACAGCCGTCTGATAATCAATTGGAATATGTTCTTCGTACACGCGGCAACCGGCATTGCTTTGTTTGCAGATATGCATCAATTCTGATGACAGACCGTCGGATATGTCCATCATAGAGGTTGGAACAATATTGGCGGCAGCTAGTTTCTCAATGATATCCTTACGTGCTTCCGGTTTTAACTGGCGTTCTAACAAGTATTCTTTGCCGGTAAAGTCCGGTTGAATGTCTTTATCTCCTTTTAGTACGACTTTCTCGCGTTCCAATAGTTGTAAACCCATATAGGATGCTCCCAGATCACCGCTGACGCAGATTAGGTCGGTTTCTTTTGCTCCATTACGGTAAACCACTTTATCCTTATCAGCATCGCCGATACAAGTGATGCTGATAGCAAGCCCTGTAAGGGAGGAAGTTGTATCACCTCCCACAATGTCGACGTTATATTGCTGGCAAGCTAGGCGAATACCGGAATAAAGCTCGTCCATATCTTCTACGCTGAAACGCTTGGAAAGGCCAAGAGATACCGTAATCTGCCGGGGAGTGCCGTTCATGGCATAAATATCGGAGAAATTAACGACTGCTGATTTATATCCCAAATGTTTCAAGGGAACATAAGTCAGATCAAAATGTACACCTTCCATAAGCAGGTCGGTTGTTACCAATACTTGCTTTTCTGAAGGATAGGAGAGAACGGCGGCATCGTCGCCCACTCCATATTTACTGGATTCATTTTCTAGTTTGATTCCCTCGGTGAGGCGGTCAATCAGACCAAACTCACCGAGAGATGCTATTTCAGTTCTCATAAATCGGGGTGATTGTTTAGGCACGGTTGATAAGTTCGCGCATGATCGTTGTCATTTTCGGTTGAGCGGCATCGGCTGCTTTCTGAACTTCTTCGTGCGTTACTTCTACGATTTTTCCTTCTACTCCCAAGTCGGTAATGACGGAAATACCAAATACTTTGATGCCACAATGGTTGGCTACAATTACTTCCGGAACGGTAGACATACCAACAGCGTCGGCGCCAAGGATATGGAATAGTTTATATTCGGCAGGAGTTTCGAAAGTAGGACCTTGTGTACCGATATACACTCCGTGTTGTACTTTGATTCCTTTTTCTTTGGCAATCTCGTCAGCCTTACTAATCAATTCCTTGCAGTATGCTTCGCTCATGTCCGGGAAGCGAGGTCCGTAAGGGATATTTTTTCCGCGAAGCGGATGTTCGGGGAAATAGTTGATATGGTCGGTGATAATCATCAAATCACCGATTTCGAAGTCTGCATTTGTTCCGCCACTGGCGTTGGATACAAACAAGGTTTTGATTCCTAATTCGCGCATCACACGTACAGGGAAAGTCACTTCTTTCATAGAATAACCCTCGTAATAGTGGAAGCGTCCCTGCATAGCCATGATATCCTTATTGCCTAGTTTGCCGAAAATCAGCTTACCGCTATGACCTTCGACGGTAGATACCGGGAAATTCGGGATGTCCGAATACTTTATTTCATACTTCTCGGTGATTTCGTTTGCCAAACTGCCAAGTCCGGTGCCAAGTATAATGGCTGTTTCCGGGCTGGTATGCATCTTACCTTTCAGATAAGCTGCGGTTTCTTGTATTTTCTCTAACATAGTCAATAATATGTTGGTTAAATTTATCTTGTTGATTCTGTAATATTTCTATTTCAATAGGCAAGGCATAGATAAATGGTTTCAATTCCTTGTCCAAAGCCGGATGGTTAATCAGGCGTGTTGCATCTTTTTCGGTAGTAATAATCAACCGGTGTTCTCCTTTCAGCCTATGAAACCGTTCTTTGATAAGCTGGATATCCCGATGGCTGAAATTGTGATGATCGTCAAACGATAGCAAATCTATCTGTTGGGTACAATCTTTCAGCCTTTCAAGAATGGGAGTCGGTGAGGCAATTCCGGTCATCAATAATATATCTGTATTTGTCAGCGAGGACAAAGCAATCTCATTGTTTGCCGAAGGGGTATCTGTGTCCGGAACCATTATAGGAAACACCGGTTGCAGGTTGCCATACCGGAACGATGAGAAGAATAACTGTTGATATGGATAAAGGTTCAGTCGTTTCGTGATGATATTATAATCAATAGGCTTGATGTCCTGCGGACATTTGGTGACAATAACGATTTGTGCCCGGTTTTTGCCGTTAATTGGCTCACGGAGTCGTCCTGCGGGGGGCAAAGTGTCGTCACAGAACAGCCGGTGATAATCCGTTAACAGAATACTTAATCCCGGTTTGACATATCGGTGCTGGAAAGCGTCATCCAACAGGATAACATCTATTGAAGGCTTTTGCAGTGCAAGCAGCTTTTCTATGCCATGACAACGCTTTTCGTCGACAGCTACTGTGACAGACGGGAATTTTTGATGCATCTGGTACGGTTCGTCGCCAATGCTTCTTGCCGTACTTTCCGGAGTAGCCAGCACATAGCCTTTCGTATGCCGTTTGTATCCCCGGCTTAATACAGCTACATTATATTGATTACAAAGAGACTTTATCAGATATTCAGTGTGCGGAGTTTTCCCTGTTCCTCCAACAGCGAGATTACCTACGCTGATGATAGGTATATCAAAACTCTTTGATTGGAGCACTTCCCAGTCAAAGAGTTTATTTCTCATCATTACCGCTGCTCCGTAGAGCCAGGAGGCAGGGTAGAGCCACTTATGTATCTTGATAAAGTGTTCGTCCATGTATGGCAGTTATTTAATATTCAGTTCGAACGGAATACGAGCCTGAATCATGGATTGTTCTTGCAGATTTTTCAGTAAACCGAATTGTTGGTAGAACTCACCTAACTTACTTTTCAGCAATTGTGATTCTACGTAATTCGTCGGTTTCGTATCAAGCAGGGAAGAAAAGAAATCTTGTTTTGCAGGATAAGAAACAACGGTGTATCCCTCGATACCGGCTTTTGCCACGGCAATATCCAGTGCTTTGTCAATGCCGCCTAACTCGTCTACCAGTCCTAACTTTTTAGCAGTTTCCCCGGTCCATACACGACCTTCGGCAATCTTTTCGATCGCTTCCTTTGTCATGTGGCGTCCTTCGGCACAACGACTGACAAAGGTGTCGTATCCTTCGGTAATCATCATTTGAAGCAATGATCTTTCATCCTCGTTGAACGGACGCATGATATTCCCGAAATCAGCATATTTATTCGTTTTAACTACATCATAACTTAAACCGATTTTATCAGTCAACCCTTTTACATTGGGAATGATGCCGAATATTCCGATAGAACCGGTCAGGGTAGTAGGCTCTGCAACAATCGTGTCGGCAACGCAAGAGATATAGTAACCTCCTGACGCGGCATAATCACCCATAGAGACAATGACCGGTTTCTTTGTTTTCAACTCTTTCACTGCATGCCAGATTTGTTCTGAAGCAAAAGCACTTCCGCCCGGAGAATTGACACGGAGTACAACAGCTTTCACATCATTATCATCTTTCAATTTGCGCAAGTCACGAATGACTTTCGAACCAACAATTCCGTCCTCAGAAGTTGCGGAGCTCGGATAGTCTGTAATTTCACCGGATGCATAATAAACGGCTACGATATTGCCGCTTTTGTCTTTTGGCACATTCTTCTTTACGTTCATCATGTCGCTTAATCCTACTATCGGGAGATTGTCATCCTCATCTATCTCTACCAGTTTTTTAAGATAATTGCGCACATCATTGCGATAAATCAAGGTATCAGCCAATCCGCACTTTACACTTTCTTCTGACGGATAGAACATTAACATACGATCGGCATAAACATTCAGAGAATCTACTGGAATATTGCGGGAAGCAGAAACTCCCTCCGTCACCTGTCCCCAAATAGAAGTGATAAATGCTGTCACTTGTTCGCGATTGGCAGGGCTCATCTCTGTTGCAATAAACGGTTCTACGGCAGATTTGTAGGTTCCCACCTTGAATACCTGCATCTCAACTCCTATTTTTTGTAGCAGGTCTTTGTAGAACAGGGGAGCGGAAGCGATACCTCTCCACTCAATCATTCCTTTGGGATTGAGCAGCACCTTATCGGCTGCGCTGGAAAGATAATAAAGCCCCTGCGTATAGGAGTCGGCATAAGCAATGACGAACTTTCCACTCTCCTTGAAATCGAGCAATGCGTTACGGATTTCTTGTAAGGAGGCATAGGAGGTACCTAATGAACTTGCTTGCAAATAAATCCCTTTGATATTTTCGTTTTCTTTAGCCTTCTGGATGGAAGAGAGAATATCGTCCAGTCCGTACGTGTTAGATTCGTCACCAAACAACTGTGATAAAATACCTAGCGGATCTTCTTGCGTACGTTCAACCAACGTTCCGTTTAAGTCGAGCATCATTACGGAATTCTTTTTTACGATTGTTTCCGTGTCCGAAGCGGACATGATGCCAAACAGCGTTACCATGCTGATTATAAATAATACAATACTTGACAAAATGATACCTGTCATCGTGGCAAGTGTAAATTTCAAGAAATCTTTCATTATACTTATTGTTTTTTGCGCCAGCTTGTTATTAAGCTAACAAAGATAAATAATTGAGTTGATATTTATGCAATAAGTCGTACGAATTTTTGTTTTATCACAGCGAATCGATATAAATAGAAGCTTCTTTCCTGCAAGATTTAAGTATATTTGTCTGTATCTAATCCTTTTAAATGAGAAGAATTCTCTAATTTTGTGGCACAACTATTATCGTGAAAAATTAAATAAATATCAGCATATGTAATGCGACATTAACTTAACATTATATTTACCATGAAAAGAAAAACCCCTTTTGTGGCTGCAGCTTTAGCAGCAGGCTTGTTCTTCTATTCTTCCTGTACTCCGACTGAAAAAGCGGAAACAAAGGATTATACTCAATACGTTAATACCTTTATCGGTGCTGCTGATAATGGTCATACATTTCCAGGCGCGTGTTATCCTTTCGGTATGATCCAGACCAGTCCTGTGACGGGAGCAGTTGGTTGGCGCTATTGTTCTGAATATGTTTATGAGGATTCCCTGATTTGGGGATTTACTCAAACACATCTGAATGGAACGGGATGTATGGATTTAGGTGATATTTTGGTGATGCCGGTCACTGGCACACGTGCCCGTGCGTGGGATGCTTATCGTAGTCATTTTTCTAAAGATAAAGAAGCGGCTACTCCGGGATATTACACCGCAGAGCTCTCTGATCCACAGGTAAAAGCAGAACTGACTGCCTCTATCCATGCTGCCCTTCACCGCTATACTTATCACAAGGCTGATTCTGCCTCTATATTGATTGACTTGCAACATGGTCCTGCATGGAGAGAAGAACAATATCATTCACAAGTCAACAGTTGTGAAGTGAACTGGGAAGATGCTCAAACACTGACAGGACATGTCAATAACACGGTATGGGTCAACCAGGATTATTTCTTTGTGATGAAATTCAACCGTCCGGTAGTCGATTCACTTTATCTTCCGATGGGCGAAACAGAAAAAGGAAAACGCATCATTGCCTCTTTTGATATGCAGCCGGGAGACGAGCTGATGATGAAAGTGGCTCTTTCCACCACCAGCATAGACGGGGCTAAAAAGAATCTGGAAGCAGAAATTCCTGCCTGGGATTTTGAAGGAGTGAGAACTGCCGCCCACAATGAATGGAATAACTATTTGAGCCGTATTGAAATAGAGGGTACCGATGATGAAAAGACAAATTTCTATACTTGTTTCTACCATGCATTGATTCAGCCTAATCAAATTTCGGACGTAGACGGTATGTATCGTAATGCCGCCGACTCTATTGTAAAAGCCGGAACTGGTGCTTTCTATTCTACATTCTCTTTGTGGGATACTTACCGTGCCGCTCATCCATTTTATACATTGGTGATTCCTGAACGTGTGGACGGTTTTGTGAATTCTCTCATCGAACAGGGTGAAGTGCAAGGCTTCCTACCTATTTGGGGATTGTGGGGAAAAGAGAATTTCTGTATGATTGGTAATCACGGCGTATCAGTCATTGCCGAGGCTTATCGCAAAGGATTCCGTGGCTTTGACGCTGAACGTGCTTTCAATATAATAAAGAAGACGCAGACTGTATCTCATCCGTTGAAGTCTGATTGGGAGGTTTATACGAAATATGGTTATTTCCCGACAGACCTGATAAAAGCAGAATCTGTATCTTCCACTTTAGAATCTGTATATGATGATTATGCTGCTGCCGATATGGCACGTCGTATGGGTAAAGAGGAAGATGCCGCTTACTTCGCGAAACGTGCTGACTATTATAAGAATCTTTTCGATCCGGAGACGAAGTTCATGCGTCCGCGCAAAGCTGACGGAACTTGGAAAGCTCCGTTTAACCCAAGTGCGTTGGCACATTCTGAAAGTGTCGGTGGAGATTATACGGAAGGAAATGCATGGCAATATACTTGGCATGTACAACATGATGTTCCAGGATTAATCCAGTTGTTTGGGGGAGAAAAACCTTTCTTGAATAAATTAGACTCATTGTTTACGGTTAAGCTAGAAGGTGAAAGTTTAGCAGATGTTACTGGATTAATCGGGCAATATGCTCATGGAAATGAACCAAGCCATCATGTGACTTATTTGTATGCACTGGCTGGTCGTCCGGAACGTACACAGGAATTGGTTCGTGAAATATTTGATACTCAATACAAAAACAAACCCGACGGACTTTGCGGAAATGATGATTGCGGACAGATGTCTGCCTGGTATATGCTTAGTGCGATGGGATTCTATCCGGTAGATCCGGTAAGTGCGGAATATGTATTCGGTGCTCCACAGTTGCCGAAGATGACTTTGCATCTGGCCGATGGCAAGACTTTCACGATTATTGCGGAGAATTTGTCGAAAGAACATAAATATGTAGATAGTATTACATTGAATGGCGAACCATATACGAAGAAAACAATCTCGCATGAGGATATTGTAAAAGGAGGAACGCTGGTATACAAGATGAAGTAATAAATTCGTTTCTGTACTGTTATGGGACTAATGATTTTAATTAATAGTGGTTGGGATCATAACTTATAGTAGAGAAGAAAAAAAGATACTGCAAGAATAAATTGTACGACACCCGGGTCTCATGATGCTTGACACCCGGGTGTCAGCATGTTCAACACCCGGGTG
>OGPY01002772.1_pt1 | contig 10346 bp, 9 predicted proteins | sample 1553121 | NCBI WGS metagenome assembly OGPY01 (sample SAMEA2580004, study PRJEB22360) | human gut metagenome
AACCAACCGGAATAAGACCTTTCATGAGAATATTTATTATCGTCCATCTCTTTATTAAGCATTTTTGAAAGCTGAAGACTCAGTTCTTTCAGACACTTAAGAAGAATGGGATTAAATTGTCCGCATTGCCCATCCAGGATCATTTGAATCGCTGTGTCATGATCAAATGCTTTCTTATAACATCTTTCACTGGTAAGTGCATCATAAACATCAACAATCGATACCACCTGTGCGGAAATTGGTATTTCTTCACCTTTCAGACCATCCGGGTAACCCTTTCCATCCCATCTTTCATGATGCCATCTGCAGATTTCCCATGCGGTATGTACCAGTGGATGACCTTGTGAAAAGTCCATATCCTTAATTATAGCTGCGCCAAGCTCACTATGTTTTTTCATAATCTTAAATTCTTCATCAGTGAGTTTGCCTGGTTTATTCAATACTTCTTCCGGAATACGAATCTTACCAATATCATGAAGGGAAGAAGCAGTTGTAATCAAAGCAATATCTGCCTCTGTCAAAGGATAAGCATCTGTTACTTTTACCAGTTGTCTCAGCATCATCTCCGTTGCTGTTTTTATATGCAGGATGTGTTCTCTGCTCTCGCTGTTACGGGATCCCAATATATTACTCATAATCCGGATCATGATATTATTATTTTCTTCTTTTTCGTAAACCTGATCATAAACCACATTTATCAGATGCTTTTGGTTCATATAGAGGCCCAAGGTATTCTGAACTCTTTTCTTTACAATCACAGAATCAAACGGTCGTGTGATATAATCTGTGATTCCCAGCTCATATGCCTTACGCATAGTATCAACAGCATCTTCAGAAGATATCATGATTACAGGAGTTTCAGCAATACACTGGCTTCTTTTCATTATTTTCAAGACTTCAAAACCATTCATCTGTGGCATATTGATATCCAAAAGCATCAGATCAATTCCAATATTTTCTCCTATCATCTGGATTGCCTGATTTCCGTTTTCGGCTTCCAGATAGTTATAAGCATCTCCAAGAATCTCCTTCAATATGTCCCTGTTGAATTTCGCATCATCTACAATTAGTATTTTTTGTTTTTTATCCACATTTTTTATTTCCTTTATCTACTCATTTTTTATGATATTCCAAGCACTTGATCCAAGACAGAAAGTCGTGTCGCATCACTTAATGATATATTTTGTTCCTCTGCCTTTTCCTTCAACTGCAATCACACCCTTTTTCTCCATAGCTTTCAGTAATTGTGTTGTTTTTGATTTGCCAAATGGGACATATGGTGCAATTTCACTTATTGGTTTCAGCACCGTCTTACTTAAAAATTTGTAAATCACTTTTTCGTCTTCGGTTAAATTGACATTCGTTTCAAATATCGGTAGTACAATTTTTATAGCATTTTCTGACACTTCAAATTCTGGTTTTATCAAACTCTCTGCATACAGTTGTTTGATTCGTGTAATTCCTGTTCCAAATATCTCTACTAATCCCAGTCTGTAAAATACATTTGCAAGATTTCTATTTCTTAAAATAGATAGTTTACCTGATAAATATTCTTCTGCCGTTATTCCAGCCGGCAATCCACCAGGAGACACTACTTCTATTTTATCATCAAACATAGAAACTCTGATGTGTGAATTAATATCCCATACCCTATGAATCAAAGCATTTGCAATTGCTTCTCTGAAAGCTTCTTCCGGTATTTTCTCTACCATCTTTCTGTCAGCCCCCTGTATTACTTCATATTGGTAATAATCTCTAAATACAGCAAGTGCTTTTTCATATATTTCTAAAACCGATATATGTTCAAACGTTACTCTTTTTTGAATAATACTGATATTCTCACCGAACTTAACAATATCAATTCCTGAAAAATGATTTTTATCTGCCAAAAGTCCCGCTGCATTATTATAACCATTTATATTGTCATACAGGTTCAATGTCTTTAAAGTATCTTGATTGAAAGTTTCAATGTAAATATTTTCTTTCAGTTTACACTGTAAAATTTCAAAAGATAGCTCCTGATCTTTACAAGGTAATTCTTCGAAGCTAATATTTTTTCCATCTAATACAAGCCTTGAAAATTCCAATGTATCTACCTCTATCGTTGCTGTATCATTTCGTTTGTATGCTTTTGATTTATATAAATACGGTTTTTGAAGACCACTTTTTACAGTAAGTTTTATCGTCTGGTCATTATTCTGTATTTCGAGTGTATAGTTTGGTTGAGGTGATATACTGTCATTGATTTTATTTTCGATATCCAGACAGGCCTGTTTTACATCTGGCAATCCTTTCACATTTCCATTATCATCAACCCCAAAAAGAATTGTTCCACCATTGTAATTCGAAAAGGCACTAACTGTTTTCAAAAAAGTATTCGTAATCGTTTCCTTGAATTCTAATATTCTTGTTTCACGCATAGTAATCGTTCCCTTTTCAACCATAATGATTATATTATATGCAAAAATGCGCAAAAAATCAATCGTATTTTTTTACGATTGATTTTTTAATTGATTTTGAGTGTAGTATTATTTTTTGACCAACTAAATTATGACAACTTTTTTAATTATTCCGATTCGGTCTTCCAAAGGTATAAATAAGGTGTAAATTATTTGTTTCTACCTAGAAAATCCTACAAAATCAAGTCTTTCTCGCCATACTTTAAATGTTGCCGTGGCAAACGAATAAAACTCTTATCATCACTATCCCCTCTCTTCTGAGCACTTATTTCTCCAGTGCTTTTCCTAACATCTCAAACTCTTTCATCGCCTCAATATCTTTCGCCAGTTCATCTTTGTCATTTGCGGAGTATGGTTTATAAAACAGAACATCCCATGCCAGATAGTCTGCTATGCAGTCAAACTGGCTCTTGATCAGATCATACTGTTTATCCCCTGCCGGAGCACCGCCAATAACAATGATACCGACTTTTTTCTCTTTCATCTGCATGCCACGGCAATAGCATTTGTCGATAACCTGTTTGATCTGTGCTGTGATTCCCCACCAGTAAACCGGTGTTGCAAAAAGGATCATATCTGCTGCTGCGACCTTGTCGATGGTCGGGTTTGTGTCGTCTTTGTCCACACAGCCCTTATGACATTGACAGGCGCCGCAGCCTTTGCATGGAGCGATATTCAGTTTGTCCGGATTAATGACTTCAATCTCATTTCCTTCAGATGCCCCTTTGATAAAAGAATTAATTGCTGTTAAAGTATTTCCTTTTCTTGCACTTCCATTGATGATTGCGATCTTCATATTTTTTCCTCTTTTCTGATTTTATAAAATTCGTTCCGGCCTGAACTTCAGATAATCTGATGAAACGAGCCGATACATGATTCCGTTTACTTCTCCTTTGAAGCTGTCATCGTATCTTTCCCTGCCATGGCAGTGAGAATAGATCACCTGCTCTGCGCCGTATTCTTCTGCTATCTGCGTAAATGGGCTTTCCTGCTCTCCGATGGTCGTCGGGGGATAATGCAAAAACATGATAAACTTAGAATATCCGTCTGCTTTTGCTTTGTCAAACGATATCCTCAGCCGCTCCCCCTCCCGCTCCCTGATCTTCAGGAAATGTTCTATTGAATCTTTTCCCTCATAACAATATCCCTTGGTTCCGACCAGCGCATAATCTCCGTAATTGTAATAATTATTCTGAAGAAACTGAAGCCGGCCCTCAAAGCTGTCATTTAATCTGGCAGTTTTCTTTGCGTCCCAGAACATGTCATGATTTCCACGGAGCAGGATCTTCCGCCCGGGAAGTTCCTCAATAAATTTAAGGTCCGTTTCGCACTCTTCAAGATTTCTCCCCCAGCTATGGTCTCCTGTGATCACGATCGTATCTGTATCCTTCACACATTTTGTGACATACTTCTGGATCTTCTTTTCATGATTCTTCCATATCGGATCAAAGACTTCCATCGGCTTATCCACCGAAAATGCCAGATGAAAATCCCCCATCGCCCACAATGCCATATCCTATTTCCACCCTTTCCATACATCCGGCTGATATCCAAGCGTTGACTGTTTTCCATTTCGGACTACAGGGGTTTTGATCACCTGCGGATTCTCTAGTATCTTTGCCAGCTTGTCCTCATCCGCAATATATTTGATCAATGCAAGCATATCCTTGTCTTTACCTTCCCAGTTGATCATATTTTCCAAACCACCGTTTGCCTGTGCAACCGATGTAAATTCACCTTTACTCATACCCTTTTCTTTCATATCAACAAACTGATACTTAATGCCGCGCTCTTTGAAAAAACGTTCTGCTTTTCTTGTGTCGCTGCATTTTTTGTTCCGAAGATCTGTATGTTCATAAAAATAATCATAGCATGGAAGCTTTTTACAGTAAAGCTATTCACAAAAAACTTCTTTCCCTCCACCGCCTGATATGTTACACTGAATTCTGATTTTACAAATAAAAAGGTATCATCCTCATCGGGATCTGCCTTCACACAGGGAGGAAAAATTGTATTATTTATTACTATCTATCATTTTCAGTGCATTCGTATCAATTACAATGCGCCTTTCAGACAAGCACATCCAAAACAATATGACCATGTTTCTCTCAAATTATGCTGTCTGTATCTTATTAGCCATATTATTTGGCTTACGTGTCAACACATCCGCATTTTCAGAAGGAGTGATTTTTCCAATAGGAATGGGACTCATCAGCGGAATTATGTACCTTGTCAATTTTATTCTGCTTCAGGTCAATATAAACCGAAACGGCATTGTATTATCAACAACATTTATGAAACTTGGCGTTATCGTACCAACCATTATGGCTGTTGTAGTTTTTCATGAAACCCTGACCCTTACCTCCATTGCCGGTATCTGTCTTGCACTGATCTCCGTCGTTATCATTAATCAGAATCCGAACGAAGTCAAAAATCAAAATGTTTCTTACCAGTTTTCTTTGTTATTGATTCTGTTAGCAGCCGGAGGTTTCACGGATTCTCTTGCAAACATCTACGACAAATGTGGTTCTGCATCCCTGAAGGATCTGTAACATTTCTCTTCGCATTCCTGTGCAGCCTGATTATAAAGACTTACAAGAAGCAGCGTTTTACTTTCGCTGATCTCGGATGGGGAGCACTTATCGGTATACCAAATTATTTTTCCGCCAGATTTCTGCTACTGTCACTTTCACAAATGCCGGCAACCATCGTATATCCTGTATATAACATCGGTACCATTGTGTTTGTTACTATTACAGGTATGATCTTTTTTAAGGAACGTTTATCACTTAACAAATGGATCGCAATGGGAATCATTTTTCTGGCACTTTTCCTGCTTAGCATTTAACCAGCATCAGTGCCTCGATATGTAATGCATAAAAAAATATCCGATACAGAACGCTTATGTTTCTATACCGGATATTTTTTATTTCTTCTCTATAAATTGTCTTACAAACTCATCATAGCCACAAGGTCTTCCCCAGAAAAATCCCTGTCCGAAATCTGGTTCAAGCTTCTGGATCTTTGCCCATTCTTCCTGGTTTTCAACACCTTCAATACAAATCTTCAAGCCAAGATTATGGATCATCCTGCAGAACTGTTTCAGCAGATAATACTCTTTTTCATCTGCCACAGCACTCGATGTAAAAGAACGGTCAATTTTGATGATCTCCGGATCAAGTTCACTGAGATAATGGAAATTAGAATAGCCGGTTCCAAAATCATCCAGTGCCAGTTTAATTCCCATACGCTTTAATTCCTTTAGGAAATGCTGCGTATTAATATCTCCCTCCAGCAGATCACTTTCCGTCAGTTCAATATTCATTTCTTCCGGTGAAAGTCCTGCTTTTTCCATCTCGTCTGCAATATCTATGATCACATCTGACTTTGATACCTGTACCTGGGAAATATTTATATTGACTTTAAATCCAGGAATCACTTTTCTGATCTGACTACATTTTTCCATTGCTTCTTTCATCATCCAGCGTCCTACCGGAATGATCAGGCCTGTCTCCTCCAAAATTGGAATAAATTCTACTGGAGATACCATTCCAAACTTTGAAGAAGAAAAACGCATCAATGATTCAGCTCCACTGAGTCTGCCACTTTTAGCTTCGATCACTGGCTGGTAAAATGCCACAAATCCCTGGAATCCATTTCTTGTCGCCTCTCTGAGTTCCTGTGTAATTTCTCCTTTTCGAATAAACCGACTATAGTCTTTTTCATCAAATATATAACAACGATTTCTTCCGCGCTTCTTTGCCTCATTCAATGAAAAATCTGTCAGCTTCATAACTTTTGAATATTCAATATTCTCAGAACTGTGCAGAGCCAGACTTCCTCCTGAAATTGTATACATTACCTCAAAATCATTTTCTTCAACAAACTGATCGATGGACTCCCTGATCTTTATAAAAAGTTTTCCTGCCTCTTTTGTATCATCCGAGGAAACATCCAGAATTAAAAATTCATCTGCCATCAGTTTATATACTCTTTGTTTTTCTGACATACACGAAGAAATACATGCCGCTGTTTCTCTCAGTATAAAGTCTCCATATTCCATACTGAATTTCTCATTAATTTCTTTAAAATGATCAATTCCAACACGCAACAGATATCCCTTCTTCCAGGTCGGAACCGGATTACTTATGTATTCACGGAAACCAGTTTCACTCAAAAACCCGCTGACATTGTCCGCTTTTTGTTTTCCACCAATCTCATTGATGCAGCCAATCATATAAAGAGGCTTCATTTTGACATCGCGTATCAAATGTCCCTTGCATTTGATCCAGACAGGCCTTTTTTTCAGATCCATCCAGCGATACTCCATATTGTGAGTACAGCGCTCTGTACTTAGCAGATCATCAAATTCTGCTTTCAGCTTTGCATAATCAGGTCCATAGACAAAATCTCTGTGATACTCCATTACCTTGTGAAAAGCATTTTTCGGAATACAGAATCGCTCCAGTGCCTGTGGCGCAATATAATAATAATCTGTCCTGAAATCTATAACATACGGATAATTATCGGTGGTAGGACTGATAAGATCAATCATACTGCAAAGCTCATCCAACGGCATATCCTGATATTTTTTCTCGTGGAGGATCACTTCATCAATAATATCTTCTGCAGGATGTTTTTCCATATAGGAAAATGTATTTTCCGTCCCCGTTGTCTTTGCAACTTTTTTCCTGCGTTTCTGGCGATACAGCATCGTATCACTTCGTCTTACTATGTCCTTAAAATCAATATCTGTATCCGGAATATAATATGCATATCCTGTTGAAATACTCAACGGATAACTAAGATCACGTGACGTTTCTTTCAGAGTCCGTTCCAGTACATTTATGCAGCCAGGAATCTGTTCCTTTTCCTCACTATGATACACATATGCAAACTCATCACCGCCAATACGAAAACAGTTTTTTTCATTTTTGAACGCACGCCGGATACACTGGTAGCAAAGCTTCAGTGCTTCGTCTCCCTTTTCATGTCCGAAATTGTCATTGATCTCTTTCAAATTATCTACATCAAGTAATACAACACCTGTCGTCCGCAGCTCAATTTCCTGCTCATCCAGATATTTGATCATGTTTTCGTAGGCATTTCTGTTCATCGCTTCCGTCAGCATATCCATATTTGCCATCTTCTGCAGATATGCAATTTTCTGTTTCTGAACATACTGGTCATAATATCTGTATACCTGTATCCAGATCAGCGAAACAATAAATCCCATGGTTCCAAGCGGAAGGAATATGGACGTAGTTTCAAAATTTCTGATATAATACAAAGCAAGTTCTGCCGCACCAGATACCATTATGATATACAATGGATACTTAAACTCCCGTGCTGCTTCATTTTCTATTTTTTCTGCCTCATAATGAATCAGCATCAATGTATAGACAACTGTAACCAGCATTAATATATGCGTCATCGGAAGCATAAGGAAAATATCTATGATTCCTGCACACTGAAGTATGACCTGTACTGCCATATTCAGCAGGAACAAAATTGCCAGGTATAACGCGCCTTTACGATACTTGCTTTTGCAGATATCATATAAAAGAAAAGTAAATGGCACCGGAAATAGCAAAAAGGAAAAAAGATCCACAAAATAAAGAGTTCTTCCATCCGGGATCAGAAGCTGCATAAATCCACACTGCTGCAATGACCATATCGCAATCAGCAAAGAAAAGATTCCAAGATTCAATAAAATCTCATTTTTGCCCACTGATTTTGCTCTGTTCTTTTTTCTCATACTCGAAAAATACAGGATCAGACTGACTGTTCCAGAAAACAATATCCCACAGCTGATAAGCAATATCCCAAAACTGTCTTTCAGAATTCTTAAGATACAATCGCCTCTTGTTCCAAAAGAAAGCGAAAACTCATTTCCATAGTATTTCGAATATACCGGAAGTATCCGTACCTCCAGTTTTTTCCCTGCACTATTCTCTGGAAGATCTACAATATGCCAGCAGGAACCCGGTGATTTCAGAAATTTAGGTGCATTTTCATCTCTGCCATACTGGTAAATTTCTTCACCGTCAAGAAGAACCTCCACAGCTGTATGCGTCGTTTTAAACAAAAGCGACCGTTGTCCATTAAACTTCTCCGGCAAAACCATGTTCTCTGTCTTGACCTCGCCCTCCACTTCCTGCGTTGCTTCAAATGTCACAGTACCGTCAAAAGACAACTTCTCTCTCGATGTACTCTGATTATATATCCATGTGGAAAAAACAATGGCAAACAATCCGAAAGTAACCAATGCAATCCATAGTCTTTTTTGTATTTTCATATTTCCCCTCATCCATAAATTTAATAAACAAGTGTAACTTTTTTAGTATACATCTTATACGCTTATCTGACCAGAGATTACGGGGATTTTGTTGTGCTATTCGTGTATTTTATGTTCAAAAACTTGACTTTATTTTTGAACAATTATATATTATATCTGTCATGTGTTCAAAAACAATATTATATTTTTAAACAAAGAAGAATTATCTATGGAAAAGGACTTCTTATCATAAGTTCTGTCAACAATATTGGTTCTAACAAAAACGACGTTTTTAAAGAACTGACCTGGCTAAAGGATCATCATATTGAAACAATCTTCGCCGATTATCCTGCCACCCAGATTTTTGACAATCCCATGGCTAATGAACTGGCTCTCAATGTCATCATAGATGTGTATGCCTCTTTACTCGACAACAAAACCTTTGACATCCGTTCCACAATGGCCGCCCCAACAGGGTGCAAAAAAATAAGCTTTCCCAGCAATTGGGAAAGCCTATATGCCTTATGGGACAACGGAGAAATCTCCGCCAAAGAATTCATGGAGAAAAGCGGCCTTAAAAAGGGTACTTTTTACCATCTCGTGAATGAATATCGAGAACTCCTTGAAATCAATAAACATACCATGGGCGTTGGATGAACCATCGCCCTGTTGGAGTTTTTATTCCCATCTTATATCTCCATACTTTTATATCATCTGTATGTTACTTTACTACATATTCTGCATTCACCCATTCTGCCGCACTCTGTCCGGTCTCCCATGAATAATATGCACCTTCTGTACATGTCACTTTTATCTGCATTCCTGCTTCCGTTGGTGTAAAATTTACCAAAAACTGCTTTCCTGAGCGACTTCCGGTCAATTCATAGTCCCACTTTCCATCTTCCCAGTCAAAAAAGAAATCTTCATCGGATGCACTGTCTCCATAGTTATGCCAGAACGCTAATATTCCTCTCTTTTTTCCTTCTGACTCTTCAATCGAAAAATCAGATAAAAACTGTCCATCCGCATACTCATACATTTCTCCAACTGAAATCTGAGTCTCATCCGACTGCTTTTCATTTGACTGCTTATTCCTTGATTCCTCTAAGAACTCGCCTACATCATCTCCTTCCGGCCAGTTGCAGAAATACCAGGAACTCATATTGGCATTTTCATCTTTTTTCAAAGCCAGCATATATGACTTGTCATCTATCACTGCCAGATATAAATTTTCTTTATCATCGCTGTAATAATCAACCCACTCTTTTTCCAACAGCGTTTTTTCAATCTCTTCGATACAGTCTCCCAGAGTATAGCCATAAAGTTTCACATAAGAAGCGCCCTCGTTCTTCATGCTCCAAACATCATAATCACCTTCCCAATCAATATAAAACTGATCGATCATATAAGCATTTTTTTGATCCATAAACTGCCATGGATCCGTTGGACTCATTCCAAGTTTGTCTACCAGATCTTTATAATTCTTTAAGTATGAAGTAATCTCGATATTTTTTTCATCTGGTGATTCTGTTCCGTCATTCGTTACCTCCACTGACACTTCTGGCTCGTCCGCCCAGACCGGCAGCGTCAAAGATCCTGCTGTGTAAGAC
>OGPY01002781.1_pt1 | contig 10323 bp, 9 predicted proteins | sample 1553121 | NCBI WGS metagenome assembly OGPY01 (sample SAMEA2580004, study PRJEB22360) | human gut metagenome
TCAGAGCATGAGAATTTGACAGCTCCTTGCTTGATTTTTTTTCAGATCATGGATATAATAATATCAAATCACAATTTAGTAAATCACGATTTGATATATGGAGGTGATTCTGTGTTTATTGGGAGAGAAACAGAACTAAAATTTTTAAATGACAAATATGAGGAAAAAGGTGGGCAGCTTATTGTTCTGTATGGCAGGAGACGGGTAGGAAAAACCGAAACACTGCGGGAATTTTGTAAAGGAAAACCTCATGTTTTCTTTTCCTGTACCCAGACAACAGACCGGGTGCAGCTTCGTAATTTTTCGAACAGGATGCTTAGGGAAAATATTCCGGCAAAAAATTATATTTCTGAATTTGAGGATTGGGAAAAGGCATTTCGGGCAATTCTCGATCTTCCCTATGGTGATGCAAAAAAACTGATTGTAATTGATGAGTTTCCATACATGTGCAGGAGCAATAAGAGTATCCCGTCCATTTTACAGAATTTATGGGATACTGAAATGAAGAACAGTAATGCAATGGTTATTCTGTGCGGTAGTGCCATGAGTTTTATTGAAAAAGAATTGCTGGCAGAAAAGAATCCATTGTATGGCCGTGCCACGGGTATTTATAAAATGAAGGAAATGGGATTTTATGACGCAGCAAAATTTTTCCCTGATTACTCTGACCGGGACAAGATTTTTGCTTATGCGATACTTGGAGGCATTCCACATTATTTGCGCCAATGGAATCCACACCTGTCTGTAGACGAAAATATTAAACGAAATATTTTGACAAAGGGTTGTATTCTTTACAGTGAAGTAGATTTTTTGCTTCATCAGGAACTTCGGGAAACACCGATTTATAACTCGATTATCGAGGCGGTAGCACTTGGAAACACCAAATTAAATGATATCAGTCAAAAATCATTGGTGGAGGATTCTTCAAAAACCAGCGTTTATCTGAAAAATCTGATAGAACTTGGTATTGTAGAAAGAGAATTTTCTGTAGATGCTAAAGTGAAAGAGCAGGCAAACGTCAATAGAGGAACTTATCGACTGACGGACAACTTTTTCCGTTTTTGGTATGCTTTTGGTTTTTCTAATTTTTCACAGCTGGAAGATGGCGATGTAGAAGGGGTTTATGAATATGTTGTGCAGCCGGCACTTCATCAGTTTGCATCGTTTGCGTTTGAGGATGTTTGCAGGGAGTTTGTACGCCGGATGCAAAAGAAAAATGATTTGCCGTTTCGCTATGCCAAAATGGGGCGTTGGACAGGAAAAACAACGGTTCGTGATGAAAAAGTGTCAGCTGGTACGCGAATTACAGAAACGGAGATAGACCTTTTAGGAATAAGCAGGGATGCGAAAGAATATTTGGTTGGTGAATGCAAGTTTAAAGGAACACCGTTTTCCTATTCGGAGTATCTTGACACGCTGGCAAAACTTAAAACATTGAAAGAAAAAGCAAAATTTTACTATGCATTATTTTCTGAAAGTGGATTTGATGAAAAGATCATAGATGACGCCGCAGAAAATGATACAAAATTATATTCGCTGGAACAAATTGTTCGCTATTAACGATTTATAACTATAAATGAGCAAATTTGAAAAATTGCACAAAACTACGCCACGACCTTTACAAAGGAGTCAAAATCATTGCATTCCCTCGCACATTGATAGAGGGTGAGATATTTTTCTATCTGGATTATGTCACTGATCTTGTGATAACCTGTTTCAAAAGGACAGACTTCACCAGTTCCAACAACACACATATAGTGTGCAAATGATATAATCAACCAATATTTTCGGATTCCCTGCGCAGAACGAATTTGATAGTTGTCCAGCGCCAGCTTATCCTTACATTGGCGGAAAAACATGATGCTCGGTCACCTGGACGGCGTGATCTTAATTGGATTCTTTGCAGGTTACATTGTCTACATGGTTCAGATTGCGTTAAAGGCAAACAGGGAAGGAAAAAAAGTCGAAATTGAAGGCGGTTCCGATGAGGATATCAAACTGCTTTCCGTTCCGAAGAGTATCGTGTTCATCGTCGGCGGAGCAGTCGCCATTGCAGTCGGCGGAGATGTGACCGTAGATGCCGCAGCGAGAATCGCGGGCGATCTCGGAATGAGCCAGACTCTGATCGGACTGACCATTGTTTCCATCGGAACTTCCCTTCCGGAACTCGTAACTTCTATCGTTGCTGCCAGAAAGAATGAAGTTGATATGGCACTTGGCAACGCGATCGGTTCTAATATCTTCAACATTCTTATGGTACTTGGCATTGCATCCGCAATCAGCCCGATGGCCATCATTACGGAAAATATAATTGATTTGTGTGTATTGATCGTATTCACGGTATGTGTATGGATTTTTGCAGGAACCAAAAAGAAAATCGGAAGAGTCGAAGGTTTCTGTATGGTCGCATTTTATGCCGCATATGCCATTTATATCATTATAAGATAAGGGGAATGGAAAATGGTGTTATTTCTAAAGGTGTTTCTTACCGAGTTCATCGCAGAGATGGGCGATAAGACGCAGCTCATGCTGATTGCGCTTACTTCGAAGTACAAGCTGAAAGACATTATCCTGGGAACCGCAGCCGCGATTCTGGTACTGAATGGAATGGCGGTTCTCGCAGGCGGCCTCGTCAGCGAATTCATTCCGGACTGGTTGATTAAGACGATTGCAGCACTCGCATTTCTTTACTTCGCAGCATCCACCATTTCCGGTGATGATGACGAGGAAGAGGAAGAAGGCGGCAAATCCAAAATTCGGTTCGCACCGCTCGCCGTTTTCTGTACGTTCTTCGTAGCAGAGCTCGGAGACAAAACACAGCTTACCGCAATCACCTTTGGTGCAAATGAAGGTATGGGATCCGCATTCGTTGTATGGATCGGATGTTCTCTCGGACTGTTCGCAGCGGATATTCTCGGAATGCTGGTCGGCTACCTCTTAAAGAGCAAGACACCGGATGGGCTGCTGAATGCACTGGCATTTGTCATTTTCTCTGTCTTTGGTGTGTACACCCTTTACCAGGGACTGAAATTAATCAGCGCCAGCGTCTGTCCAATCCCGGTATGGCCGGTACTGATTGCTGCAGCGGTTGTTTTTGCTGTTTTATGCGTCTGTCTTTTCCGAAAAAGAGAGAAGAAGAAAGCGAAATAAAGCTATCCTTTGCTATTTTACTCGATGAATGGGATTGTCTGTTCCGGGAATATCAGCAGGATCAGAATGCCCAGAAAACCAGAGTTTTCCTTCCTTGTAATGTTTCCGGCAGAGTGCCACATAGCTTTCGTTGGAACTGAGCATGATCTGGGCACCTTCGCGCACGATTTTTCCGTTGGCATAACGGGTGTTGCACTGTGCGCGTTTTCCACACCAGCAGACAGACCGATGCGGGAACGAATCTGTGCTCGCCATCGCGGTTATCGGTTCTGGGTTTCAACAGTACGGCATATTGTCCCCGTTCCTCATTTTGAACCTCTTTAAGAAAAATTTTTGAATTTACAATGCGGGATAAAAATCAATCCTTATCCGGCTGATCGGAAAGTGTAACATTCCCGTTCACAGTACTTGCCTGGATCGTGCGTGAGGAAACATCACTTTTCTGGGTAAAGTGCCTGGAAAAAGAAGAAGTATTTCCTTTTTCCGTGAGACGAATCTTTCCTGTTACCGTCGATGCAGAAACAGCGGCATCGGACAGACCATGTGGAAGATACAGTTTTACCGATCCATTGACCGATTTGGCCTGCAGGGATTCTTTGCATGTTCCTTCGAACAGGACGGTGCCGTTGACTCCGTTTAAAACAGCGCGGGAGCAGCTGGCAGATGCCTGCAGTTTTCCGTTTGTGGCGGAAGCCTCGAGACTGTCGGCCTGTATGTCTGTAAGAACCAGTTTTCCATTGGTTGCCTGCAAATGGCAGTCGGATACGGTAAGAGCATTGCAGACCAGCTTTCCGTTTGTGGAAGAAATTTCCAGCTTTTCCAGTGAAAGATGACTCAGCTCGGTTCCGCCATTCACAGAACGCAGCGTAATCTGCTGAACTGTGGATGGCACCTGAAAGATAAATTTTTCTGTTTTCTGGCCGGTATAGAAAAAGTGTTTCCAGAATACAGCAGCATAAATTTTCTTTTCGCGTAAATAGAAAGTATTGCCATCGATGCCAACTTCAAACCTGTCTGGATCCAGTTCTCTGGTGCAGTCAAAAGAAACACAGGCGGAAGTGCCTGGAGCAAAAGAAGCGGAGGCGTTCCGCAGAACGATTTCCATGCGGGTGATGGAAGCAGCAGGATCCGAAGGGTAGGAATACTGCGGCTCCTGCGAGAGCTGTGCATTGATATCCGGCAGAGCGGAACTGGATTGGGAGGCAGATCCGGTGGATGTGGAGGTTGAAAGATGTCCTTCTGCATTCGAAGTTTTTGCTTCGGTGCGGGCGACTGGCTGTTCTGTCGTGGCATATTCCTGGCGGAAAAATGTGAGAACATCGTTTACATCGCCGAGTTCAGCGCAGATTTCTTCGTCGGAAAGTCCCTGGCTGCGGGCATCCGCAAAGTGGGATTCAAAATCATGGATAATTTCATCGGCCAGTGCGGAATCAAAAGATTCCAGGCCTTTTTTTAATGCATGCATGTAGGATTCGTAAGTGGTTGTATTGAATGACATAAAATATAAAACGCTCCTTTTCAAAAAAAATTTTGGTATGCTGTATGTTTGAAGACTTTTTCTATTTGCCTGCGGAAACACACAAATATATGGTTGATTCTATAAAATTTTAGCAGTCAGATAATAACCGGTTGACCTGTCCGACAAAGTCGAGCCATTCCTGCTTTTTCTCCTGCTGATAAAGTTTACCAGTATCAGTAAGGTGATAATATTTCCGCGCCGGGCCAGAGGCAGATTCCAGCAGATAGGTTTCAACGTAACCGGCTTCTTTCAGGCGCTTCAGAATCATGTAGAGCGTGCCGGCGGCGATGGACATTTCCTGCGAAATCGCATCAGTCAGCTCGTAGCCGTATTTGTCTTTGCTGGTAAGCTGGGAGAGAACGCAGAGCTCGAGGACTCCTTTTTTTAGCTGTGGATTCATAAGAATACCTCCTTGTTGAGTAGATCATAACACAGGCTATATCATAATGCAATATAGTAAATAAAAAATAACATAAATATGGAACGGGAGAGGATGCCAGTGTGTATGACAGCCTCTCCCGTTTATTGTAAATTTTTTTTGTTGAAATGTATTTTAGGCGATGGTATAATCTCCGCCTTCATACTCCCGAATCACTCCATCCGGGCAGGTTACAATGGCGCGTGTCTGTTCCGGCACATGGAATTTCATGATATAGCCATGTGCAGCCGCGGAATCTTTTTCCCAGCGGCAGGTGATGGTTCCGTATGGGCAGGTGTGTGAAACTTCCGCAAACTCGAGCTGTTCGCCGATTACAGGAGCAAAGCGGAATGTCTTGTAGCCCGGTTCTGTCATGGAAAGTCCGCCGACGCGGGTGTACAGCCAGTTTCCGACAGCACCGTAGGCATAATGGTTGAAAGATACCATATCTTTCGGGCCGTCATCGGAGTTGTTGACGGTTCCGTCTGGGCACAGAGAATCCCACCGCTCCCAGGAAGAAGTAGCGCCACAGCTGACCGGATAGAGCCAGGACGGGCAGGTATCCTGGAACAGCAGATCGTAGGCTTCCTGTGTTTTGCCTTCATCGGAAAGTGCAGCAAGAAGTTCTGCGGTTCCGACAAAGCCGGTTCCCAGATGATTGTCGCGGGCTTTGATGTCATCCAGAAGATCCTGTAAAGCGCGCGGGCGCTGTTCCGGAAGCAGCAGGCCGAAACGCAGGGCAAGTGCGTAGATACTCTGGAAACCATCGGTGATATGTCCATCCGGTTCTACAAAGTTGTCGCGGAATGCCTGACAGATGGTCTGGAACAGAGCATCGTAGGCAGCGGCATCTTCGGTTTTTCCAAGGATTGCAGCAGCTTGGCTGACGATATGTGCGGAGTTGGCAAAGTATGCGGTGGAAGTCCATTTTGCAGAAGCTGTCCAGCCGTGCATATCTTTGCCCGGAGCCAGCCAGTCACCTGGCTGCATGCCATGTTTCCAGATGTAGCGTGGGCTGTCTTCCTCCACGATATCAGCTAACCGTTTTTCGGTATTGACCCAGGATTTCATACTTTCATACTGCTGTTCCAGAACGGAAACGTCACCGGAAGACTGATAGACAGCCCACGGAACCAGCGTTGCGGCATCGCCCCAGAGGGCATCGCACTGATCGTAAATTTCTGCCCAGAAGGTAGAAGTACGGTCATAGATAAAGTTGTTGCTCGGGCAGATCCACGGAACGACACCGACTTCCTTCTGTACAATCGCAAGGTCACCCAGCCATTTTTTCATGAACTGCGTGATGTCCATATTAAAGGCAGCGGTCGGAGCAAAAGCGGCGATATCGCCGGTCCATCCACAGCGCTCGTCTCTCTGCGGGCAGTCGGTCGGGATGTCGATAAAGTTTGCTTTTAAGCTTGTGACAATATTGTGCTGGAGCTGGTTGATCCGCTCATCGGAGCAGGTGAAGGAACCAATCGTTTCCATATCGGAGTAGATTTCATAAGCGCAGATATTTTCTTCGGTTACATCCATGCCTTCTACGGAAATATACTGGAATCCCATGTAGCAGAATTCCGGCAGATATTCGTTGACGCCTTCTTTGCAGGTGTAAACGAGAGTCTGTTTCGCCGTGCGGAGATTGCCGGTGTACAGCTTTCCGTCCTGTACCAGCTCGCCATGGTGAATGACAATCTGCTGTCCCTCTTTTGCAGTAAGAGGTCCAATCTTTACAATACCGGCCAGGTTTCGGCCGAAATCGATCAGCGTGATGCCATCGCGGTCTTTGAAGATTCGTTTTGGCTTTACCTGTTCATGCAGCCGGACCGGCACGCCCTGCATCGGAACGATCTGCGGCGGCACTTTGCCGGTATATTCGGAAGCAGGCACAAACGAATCCGCGGGGATTTTGTTTTCCAGCCGGGCATCGTACACTTCACCATCGAAAAAGCCCGCATGGCGGCGTGGTCCTTCGGTTGTTACTTCGAAAGAAGTATCGGTTGGGATGATCTGCTCACTGCTATCTGTAAGGGTAACATGAAGTTCTGCCAGAAGCGCACGTTTTTCGCCATAGCGGTTTTCCATATTGCAGAGTCCAAGCCGGCCGGCATACCATCCGTCGGCAAGCTCGGCTGTCAGTACAAAGCTGCTTTTTCCGGAAAGAAGAGAAGTAACATCATATTCCTGGTATTGCAGCCGCTGGCTGTATTCGGTGTATCCAGGAGCAAAGTAGGTGTCTGAAATTTTGTGATTGTCTGCAAAGATACTGTATACGCCAAGCGCGGTGGCGTACAGTACAGCACTTTTTACGTTTGCCGGTAAAGTGACCTGTTTGCGGAAAAGATACGGTGCTACTTCGCTGTCCCGGTCAATCTTTGCCGGGCCGGTGATCCATTTTGCTGTAAAATCCATTTGTAAAAACCTCCCACAGTTTATTTTTGTTGGTTCCTCTCATTATATCGTGAATGCTTCAGTCCGCAGTGTATGTCCGAAAAAATCATAGATTTTCCGGACTGACGGGCATTCGCCCTATCCCCTGAAAGTAAAATACAAAGATGCCTGCAAGCAGTCATTTTGTATTCTATTTTCAGGGGCACTGCTCATTGCATATACGCATTATATCATATCAGAAAGTTCATTGTTAAGGTGGAGAAAGAGGTTTGGACAAAAAAGTGTAATGGCAGGTCAAAAGATTATATGCGAATTGCAGGAGAGAATCTGCTATACTATAAACTGGAGATGGTAGACGTATCTGCTGCTCATCATCGAAAAAACGTGAGCGGCTATTTATGGCAAATCAAGGAGGGGAAACATTTTGATAAAAAAGAAGAAAAAACATTTTAATTTTTCAATCCAGATGATTGTTTTTGGAATTCTGATTATTACCATTTTACCGATGAATCTGTTGTATATCCATGCGGCCAGGCAGTCGGTGAAGGCGCTGAACGTGCAGGCGGAGACTTCTGTTCAGAATCTTCTGGCACTGATTGGCACAGACATTTCGGAGCGTATCACACAGACCAACCGGTATATGGGTGAGGTAGTGTCAAATAATGCATACTATACGGCACTCCCACAGCAAGAGTCGTGGGATGAATATCAGCTGAACAAGTTTTTCCTTGGACAGAATCTGATCGATAATACAACCGTATCCACCGCCGCAGATACCTATTTTGTATTTTCAAAAACAAAAGCGGACTATCTGATTGCCCGTCCGGGAAGACTGGCCAATCAGCTGTCCTATGAGAGTCTGAAAAATTTTATTACAGAATATGTAAGCAACAACAAGGCATCCTCCTGGCATCTGATTTGGATTGATGAAAAGCCGTTTCTTATGTGCTGCCACTATGCAAAGGAAACTTATTTTGGCGGACTGATTGAGCTTTCAAATCAGAAAAAAATACTGCTGAAAGGTTTAACGTATGAATCGGCCAGGGTTTCTTTTGAAGAAGATCCCAAAGGCAGAAGTTCGGGAAAGGAAGCAGCGGAAGTACTTCCGGATAAAAATATTGTATGTGTTTCCAAACAAATCCCGGTTTGCCCAAAGTTTTTTATGGTATGTGAGGTTTCGGAAGCGGATGTTATCCAGGACCTGGCTTTCCTCCAGAGATACAGTTATTCCATTGCACTTGGATATCTGATTCTGATTCCTGTTTTATTACTTGTGCTTGGTATCCTGCTTTTGAATCCACTCAAAATTCTGCTTGCGGCAATCCCGGAAATCGGAAAAGGAAATACGTCTTACCGGATCGGAAACCATCACGTTGCCCGCGAGTACCGGCAGATCTACGAAACCTTTGACCATACGCTCGATGAAATGCAGGAACTGAAAATCCAGAATTATGAAATTGAACTGGAAAAACAGAAAGCAGAACTTGAGACAAAACAGATGGCACTGGAGAAACAGCAGGTAGAACTTCAAAATCTCCAGCTGATGATCCGGCCGCATTTTCTGCAGAATACGCTGGGTCTTTTGTATTCTTTAAGTCAGATGGAGGAAACGAAATCTCTTGGAGAGACGATTTTATATCTTTCCGATTATTTCCGTCATATCTACCGGTCCGAAGATCTGATTCCTTTTTCCACAGAACTTACTCTGATTGAAGGATATCTGGCGATGGCAGAAATACAGTTTCCGGAAAGCTTTGAGATCGATTATCAGATTGATCCGGAGCTGGAAGAAGTAAAAGTTCCGCCACTGCTGATCCACAATTTTATCGAAAATGTTATTTCACATGCTTCGCGAAAAGGCGATTATCTGATGATTGAACTTCGCTTAAGGCGGGAGGGCGATCTGGCTGTTTTTGAGATTAAAGATAATGGTATTGGAATTCCCGTTGGAAAGCTGGAAGAAATTAACCAGGGACATCCGATCCGGGACAAGAAACGGATGCACGTAGGCATTTATAATTCCTGGAAAAGGCTGGAAATCCTGTATGGGGGAAAAGCTTCCCTGCATTACGAATCTGCCTTGTTTGAGGGAACAACAGTTACGGTAAAAATTCCGATACTAGAAGAGCAACAGGAGGAACAATAAAATGACACTTTTGATTGTAAATGATGTAGAGATGACGATTAAATTTCTGACAACAAAAATTGACTGGAAAAAATATGGCATTTCCCGGCTTTTTACAGCCTACAATGCAGATGAGGCAAAGGAGATCTTCCGGGATCAGGAGATCGATATCATTCTCTGCGATATTGAAATGCCGGGAGAAGATGGCATTTCTCTGATTCGCTGGGTTCGTTCCCAGAATTTTTCTACCGATATTATTTTCCTGACCTGTCATGCAAACTTTGACTATATTCAGGAGGCGCTGCACCTGGATTGTCAGGACTATGTACTGTTTCCACAGCCGGCGAATAAAATTGGAGAAGCAGTTCAAAAAGCAGTTGAGCGCCGCCAGAAAAAATACGAGTCCATGCAGCTGGAGGAATATGGAAGACACTGGCTGGATGCCCATCAAAAGAGTGCACAGGAGCAGGGAGCCGACAGTGGCAGTATGGTGGATGCTACCGTGTCGTATATTCTGGAAAATATTTCCTCACCGGAACTTTCTGTCAACAACATTGCACTGCAAAATCATGTCAGCCTGAGCTATCTTAGCAGGCTGTTCCGGAAACAGAAAGGAGTTACGATCAGCCATTTTATTATCGATGAGAGAATGAAACTGGCGGGAAAGCTTTTGCAGAGCGGAGACGCGACGATTAATCTTGTTGCGCTGGAAGTGGGCTA
>OGPY01002784.1_pt1 | contig 10312 bp, 7 predicted proteins | sample 1553121 | NCBI WGS metagenome assembly OGPY01 (sample SAMEA2580004, study PRJEB22360) | human gut metagenome
TTTTGTTGTAAGTACCGCTACTAGAGGCAGGAATCGCAGAGGGGTCAACACGTTTACGTATCAAATACCCTGCACTAGGAGAGTCATGAGAAGGACCACCATCTTCACCACCTGAAAAGAAATTGGCAAACTTATTTTTTGCATTCGACTTATCTTTTCCCCAGTGATACTCTTCATTATAAAGTACTGAAATATAAAAACGAGGTTCACGACCGCAATACATCTTATATGTATTTTTAGGAACAATCACATGCTCTGTTTCCTGTTCAGTACCGCCTTTTGTAGCATACATCCATGTAGTCTTATATGACTCGTCAACTGTAGAATATCCCGTCTCACTGTATCCTGATTCAGAATTGATAACTGGAGTAGCTCCATCATTTGTATAACCTGTGATAGGCACTAAACCATTGTTCATAAAGAATGCATCCACCAATGATTGGGTAACACCAATAGCACCTGCACCACCCATACTACGAGGATTAGCCTGACGGTCAAAATAACCTGCATCATCATATGTTCGTGGGAAAAGGATTTCCATATTTCCTTGATTATAACGTAACATCAATGCATTCTGATAAGATTGAAATGCATCTACATCATCTCCAATCGTCTCAATATATAACTTATGCCCCGCCTTTTCAGCCTCATCTATCAGCAACTTATTAGCATCAACAGCGGTCTTCCAACGTTCTGGTTTGAAGGTTGAATCAAAAATAGAAACACCATCACAGTTTTTCATATTCACCATGTCCGAGTCCTGGTTACCATTCACCAAAGGACTAGCAGCAAATGTCAATAAACGGGCACGCATAGCGAGACAAATAATAGAAGTGATACGCCCATATTTATTATCTTCATCGTAATAAGCCGGTAGCAATTTAGAAGTTTCTAACAATTCATTTGCAGCCCAATCCACTACTGTATTAAACGGCTCCTGCTTCAACAACAAGGTTTCACCTGTAATCTCTTCTGTTGCATCACGAATAATAGGAACTGCTCCGTAAGTCATAGCCATCACAGCATGAAAGTAAGCAATGAAAAAGCGACATTCGGCTTTCATATAATTCACTTCCTTCTCTGTTACATCAGGAAGTGCATGCGCATATTTAATAAAGATATATGCTTGGCGAATACGCATAGGAAAAGTCTCCCAGTAGTTAATCACGCCACCGCTTGCAGACGTCCAGTTTCCATTCTGATAAAGAATAGCCTTAAATCCCTGTGATTCCCAACCAACAGAAGGTGCCAACTCGTCTGCTACTGCATCTGCACCATCATAATTATAGAACTTGGGAGTAGCATTATATATATAAGCTAACCAACGTTCCATATTTGTTTTATTCTCAAATACAGTTTCTAATGTCAACTGATCATCCGGCTCCTTATCCAAATAGTCAGAACAAGAAGATAGAGAAAACATGGCAATCGTGCCTAATGCTATATATTTCCTTATTTTATTTTTCATACAATCAATTCTTAGAATTTAATTTCAAAACCTGCAGATATAGATTTCATAGCCGGATAAACTGCACCAGTCCTCGAAGCACCACTATCCGATGTAACTTCCGGATCCCACAAATCAAACTTAGAGAATGTCAGTAGATTTGAGCCTCTAACAAAAATACGCGCTCCGGAGATCAACATATTTTGCATCCATCTCTTCGGAAAAGAATATCCTAATTCTATATTTTTCATGCGTAAGAAACTCATATTACGTAACCACCATGTAGAACTCTGGCTGTTATTAGCATTTGTACCATAATCTAAACGTGGATAAAAGACATCCTGACTGGGATTATCCACCGTCCAGCGATCTTGATAATTAGTAAAGATATTATAGGTTGTACCCTTATTTGACGCAGGAATAATATTACCAGAAAGAACATTCCATGTTCGACCGATACCTTGAAATAACACACCAAAATCTAAATCTTTCCACTTCATATTTAACCCAAACCCATAAACGATTTCTGGGTTTATCGGCCCCCCAATTGGAGATACATCAAATGCATCAATCTTCCCATCTTGATTTACATCTACATATTTAATATCACCCGGGCGCAATTTAGCAGTAAAGGTTTGCGCAGGAATACCCTCTTTTAAAGTACCAGCTGCAACATCAGCAAAGTCATCATTTGTAAACAATCGTTCTGCAATATATCCTCTATTTTGTCCTGTTGGATATCCTGTTTCTGCCCGATTTGTACCAACAACAGCTGCCGGTTCGTCCTTTTCTGTAATCTCATTATGAGCATATGTAAGTGTCCCCATCAAGCTCACAAACAAGTTCTTATTAAACTGTTTATTGATATTCAATGTAACCTCTGCCCCTTGATTCTTCATTTTACCATAATTATCCCAAGGTTGTTTTATAAATCCGGCATTTATTGGAATTGATTCACGAGGCATAAAAATATTGTGACGGCGTTCGTCAAACAAATCAAATTGTAAGTCTACCATACCATTAAATAGTCCCAATTCCAATCCCACATTCGCTTTATTTACTACTTCCCAAGTCAAATTAGGAACTGCAAACTCACCTTCAGCCATACCATTACGATTATACCCGCTCTCGGTACCCCAGTTATATTGTTTCAAATCATCCCATGAATCATTGATAGTAGAAAGATATGCAAAACGTCGTCCATTCAAAGTAGCATTACCTGTTTGCCCATAAGATGCACGTAATTTCAATTTAGAAATAGTTCTACGAAGAGGTTGCATAAATGATTCTTCTGACACAATCCAACCAATAGCCCCTGAAGGAAAAAAACCATAACGTTTTCCCTTAGCAAAATTTTCAGAGCCATTATATCCAAAATTGAACTCCCCTATATATTTCCCTGAATATGTATAAGAAGCACGTCCTGCCATTCCCTGAGTTCGATAAGGTAGTTTCTCTCCTTTATCAAAATGACGACGATTAAATAACAACATGCCAGATACTGCATGTTTTTCCGCAAATGTATGATCATAAGACAAGGTTGCCTCCATATAGAGACTTTTAGTTCCATAAGTCCCTGTAGATTCATGTCCTAATGTATTGCTTCCATTTTCCTTTTTTGTCAACATCAATTCCCCCTCTTCCGTTCTTCCAGAAGCTGCATTATATATATCAGGCTTTGTTGACCGTTTTACTGTCCCCGTAGAATAACGGTCAAAAGAAAATACTCCTTTTACCTTTAACCCCGGAGTTATAAATTTCAAGTCTTGTTCAAGTGAAAATAATGTTTCAATCTTACTAGCACTAGTACGCTGGTACCCCATCTGAGTTGCCATTGCCCACACATTAGACTCCTCAGTTCCTGCAATTTGTCCTGTAGAATATTGTGCTGGAAACTGAAATGGAACAGAACGGAAAGCTCTATTAAAAATCTCACTTACACTTTGTGTTGTAGAATTACGATCTTGCAAATATCCTCCAATATTAAAACGCAGCTGTGTAGTTGGAGATAGCTTTAAATCAACATTTGAACGGACATTATATCTCTGCAACTTAATAGAAGGATCCCACTCTCGCTTTTTGTCACGTTCCAAAATACCGCGTTCATTATAAACAGCGGCCACAAACGAATAACGTAGGATTTCTGTACCACCAGAGATATCTACCGTCACACGCTGATTGGAAGCATGATCCTTAGATACTGCGTCAACCCAATCCACGTCCGGATATAAATCAGGATCATAATTGGCACGAGTTTTCGCAATTTTATCAGTATATATAGGTCTCTGTCCTGTATCGATTAAAACATCATCCAATAATTGCATGTAATCAGCAGCCCCAATATATTCCGGAAGTTTTATAGGTTGTGTAGCTGCAAACTCTGCTTTTACAGTTACACGTGGTTTCCCCACCTGTCCCCGTTTTGTATTAATCAAGATAACACCATTAGCACCGCGTACTCCATAAACAGCACTAGCGGCAGCATCTTTCAATACAGAAAAAGATTCAATTTCTTCCGGATCAATATTATTTAATTCACGTTCAATACCGTCAACTAAAACTAATGGATCACCACCAACTTTTTGAAAGGTACTAATACCACGAATCCAAAAAGTTGAATTATCATATCCCGGTTCCCCCGAACGTTGAACTGCCAATACACCTGCAACCGTACCTGCTAAATTGTTACTCAACGAGCGACTGGTAGATACTTTTAATTTCGCAGGTTCAATTGTTGTAATAGAACCCACTACAGATTCTTTTTTTTGTGCGCCATAAGCCACAACGACAACTTCATCCAACTGACCGACATCTTCTACCATCTGTACATTGACTACTTTTCGATTATCAACGACCTCTTCTTTAGGCACAAAACCTATATAACGGAAAGAGAGCACTGACCTCTTTGCAGGAACAGTAATACTATAATTACCATTCATGTCTGTCAATGAATGTACTGTAGAATCATTTTTTAGAATAATTGTCACACCGATCAAAGGTTCTCCCTTCTCATCTGAAACGTTACCTGTTACCTTTATACCTTTTTGTTGTGTAGCTTGCTGTACTTTAGGAGCTTCTGGTATCGAAATTGTAATTTGTCTTCCCGACATCTTATAATTCAGTCCTGTCTCTGAAAACAGCTCTTTTAACACAGCATCTATTTTCTTATTGGAAACTGAAATGGAGACTTTGTTATTCAGATTTTTCTGAACATTAGCAGAGTATATAAAAATATATTATGTGTAAGAAGGATGAAATGATGTTATGAAAGTTATTATCTAAAATATCTTTAACTGTAGCATTCTCATACTGTACTGAGAATAGATCTTCTTCGGAATTCCAACTAATAGAATTAGCACCGAATGAAGAAAATGGAATCATAAAAAAGACGTTTATAATGCAAAAAAGCTTAAGTCTTTTCTTTAAGTGTAAAAAAATACTTTTCTTTACCATAAAAATTTCTTTTTAGGTTAACAATTTTGGATTTATTGATTTAACTCAAGGAATTACTATCGGGTAAATACGGCAATATTTATCCGATTTTTTTGTGTATCATGAATAGTATTATCTGTTTCTCATAGGCTATATTGATTTTATAAGATTAATTAAATTGTCATTATTTACTCAAGTATATACTAGTATCACTTTTTTCTACTTCAATAGGGATTGTCTGCCGGATACATTCAATCACCTCATCAATATCATCTTTCAAATCTAGTTTTCCATAAACCTTTTCTTTACCTACCATCGGATCGCATTGAATAGGAATGCCATAATAAATACTCAACTTCTGAATAATATGAGATAAATCATTACCATTTAACAACATGACACCATCCACCCAGCTAATATATTCGGCTACGTCCACTTGCTTCTGATAGGCAATTGCGCCATTGGCTATATTCAGCAAATCACTAGGCACCAGCTGCGCTTTTCTCTCATTCCTATCGGTCACCTCAACAGAACCTTCCACCAATACAATATTAGTTGCCCCCCCCTTGTAGTTTGAAATATTAAACTTCGTACCTAATACCCGTAATTTGAAATCTTCAGATTCTACAATGAAAGGGTGTTGCTTATCATGAGCAACTTCCAGAAACACCTCTCCCTGGGCATATATTTTACGAATATCCCCATTAAAACGACAAGGATAAATCACTTTTGATTGAGAGTTGACAACCAATCGGGTTCCGTCAGACAGTTCAACCCGCACTCTTTTCCCTGCGGGAACAAGTAACTGGTTATATTCCGGTTCGCCCTTTACTTTCTTCTCCTCTTTTTCTCTTATTACTTTAGAATTAACAGCAACCTTTCCTTCTTTTGAATAGGTAACAAAAGCATCCTCATCCAAATTGAGCTGTTCTTTAGCAGTGATAAGAGTCACTTCTTCAACAGACTGGCTGTCCATCTGTTCGGCAATAGCCTGAAAATCTAAATTAGTGTTTTCACAATGAGTTAAGAAGTGGATGGTTGAAATACAAATTAAAATAGAAGCTGCGACAGAAGCAGAAGCTACTAAGAAATAATTTCTTCGACGCCTCATTACATCTCTCCGGATTTTTTGTTTGGTTCGCTCTATTATAGAAGAAGCATCAATCTTTTCATGCCCGCATTTTTCCCAAAAGAATTTCAGTTTCCCGCCTTCAGGTATAGCAGTAAAATCATCCTCAAGCTTTTCTTGAGAATTCAGTTTACCAAATAAATCAGCAAGGCAATGGTATCCTTTTAAGTCCATAATCTTCTTTAATGTTGTTTTATAAATAAAGACGCAACATTCAAAAAAATCTCCTAGTTAAAAATGAACTTTTTTTATTTTTCTCGAAAAGTAAAAATAGCAAGAAGCTCTTTTAAACAATTAAGCCCTTAAAATACAAGCAATTAACAGTATACCTTCAATCACTTCTTACGCAAAACCAGATTCAGATTCTTAGCAATTTCTTCTAAAGCAAAAGCAATATGATTATTGATAGTCTTCACAGATATATTTAATATGTCTGCAATCTCTTTATAAGGCAACCCATCCATTTTAGCCAGAAAGAAAACATGTTTACACTTGGGAGGAAGTTGTTGAATAGCCTCATTTATTCTGGCTATCTCTTCTTTACTAATCATCTTTTCGTCCGGAGATTGAACCGGATCAAATATGAATTCTCCTATCTCATCAAACAACAAATCACTTTTTCCTGTTTCTTTCCTCAAAAAGGAGATAGCCTTTCGATAAGTGATTGTTTGAATCCAAGCATCCATATTATTAATCTGCGCCAAGTCTTTTCTATTTTTCCAGACTTCAAAAAAGACATCACTGACTATCTCTTCCGCTGGCTCTTTTTGTCCTAATAATGCAAATGCATAGTGATATAAACGCGAAGAATAATGTTCCATAAAACGGTTGAAAGCGAATTCATCACCATTTACAATTTTACGTATGTCATCATTTTCAAGTCTCACAGAAGTATTTACAGATTATTTCTAATTAACAAAATTGTGCCAAATATAGTAGTATATTAGCAATTATAAAAATAAAAAACCACAAAAACGGATTAAAAGTTATCAATTACGAAAGATTAAAAAGTAACTTGGTAGGACGTGCCATCAGAGATAGATTCTTTTACGCCTCACGCAATAAGTTTTCAAACATGGGGTTCACCTTTCACCTTTTCGTCGAAACCCTTTATTCATCGATGGTAGCGGGTGAAGGCTCTTCTTTTCACCGAATTTTTCTCTCTGAATGCTGTATCGTCCTTACTCTAGTGGTTCTTTTTCAATTTAGTTGACTAGTCATTGTAACCCACTACTTCATCTCCAATCTATTAATAGATAAGTTCTGTTTCATTAGGAGTAAAGTTACTTTCGTCTAATAGTAAAGTTATTTCCGATAGTACGGAAACTATAAACGCAAATTCTGATCATATAAATGCAAGCTTTGTTTTTATAAACGCAAGCTTCATTTATAAAAACAAAACTTGTATTTATAGTTTGCATCCATTGAAAAACAACTTTACTCCTAGACCAAAAGAAGTTTGCATAGGAGCAAAAGCAACTTATCCAGTAATAGACTACATGTAAGCTATTACTAAATTACATAAAAGAATGACTCAATCATCATTTATGCATTTGCATCCGGTACAATTCAATTTTTTAATTAAATACGAGGTGAAGGAGTGCCCCTTCACCCGCTATCGCTGATGAATAAAGGGTTTCGAAGAAAAGGTGAAAAGTGAAGGGTATGTTCTCAACATTTCCTGTATGGTCACTTAAAGTGATGCTTTTAGCAATCAGAAAGCATCGGGACTTTTGAAAGACCCAAATATTGATTTATAAAAGTCTCTTACTTAAATAACGTACAGGATACCATACAGAGAGAAAACCAACGGCTAAAACTGTGATAAAGATTAATACGACATCCCAAGCGTGAACGCTGACAGGATAGGCGTCTACAACAAAAGTACCACCACCGCCTCCCAATGAAATTATACCAAATCTCTGTTGGATAAAACATAGGATTAAGCCCAGGGCAATACCGGAGATAGCGCCAAAAAGAGAAATGAGACGTCCTTCAAAGAGGAATATTCGGGAGATGAGTTTATCACTAGCTCCAAGACTCCGCAAAGTTACTACATCATCCTTCTTATCCAAGATCAACATAGAAAGGGAGCCTATCACATTAAAACAGGCTATCATTAAAATAAAAGTGAGGAACAAATAAGAGATTAGCTTCTCTATCTCCATAATACGGAAAACATCTGCCTGCTGCTGATAACGATTCTGAACAACAAAATCATCACCTAGTATGTTTTCTATTTTAGATTGTACCGATGAAGTATTTACATTAGATTTCAATTTCAATTCCATCGCAGAGACTTCTGTTGTATAATCCAGAAGCTGACGAAGAAAATCGAGAGAAGTCAGAATATATTTTCCATCATATTCTTGCTGATTCACCACAAATACGACACCCGGAGAATATAGATAATCACGATTAAAAGAAGCGCCGGGATTTGCCATGTTCACTTTGGCATTTCGCTTGGGAAGATATACCTGAAGAGGATCGACAAACTCCAAACCAGTTCCCAAGGTCGCAACCAATTCCACTCCCATGACGCCATAATTCACGATCGAATCATGAAGAACGAATTCTCCCGCGCCATAAAGTATGCTGTCTATGGCCGTCAACTCTTCAAAATTATCTTCCACCCCTTTTAGTACAACCATAGCCTGACGGTCCTTGTATTGCACCATTGCATTCTCTTCGAGCGTCTCTGTAAACACCTCCACTTCAGGAAGCGCACAAACGGCACGAATCCGTTCATCTTGTGCATCAAAGACTTTTCCTTCACGGACCGTAATTTTCAACTGCGGATCAAAAGCCGTAAAAAAGCTGGCCACCATATCCTGAAAACCATTAAAAACGGAAAGAGTGCAAACCAAAGCAAGTGTAGCAAGGGCTACCCCACATACGGAAATACCGGATATGATATTAATAGCGTTATGCTTTTTTTTTGAGAAAAGATAACGCCTGGCTATATAAAAAGGAAAGTTCACCTCTGCAATGAATTATTTCACTTCAGCAATGAATCTATTTTCTCAATATAATCCAATGAATCATCCACAAAGAATTTCAGCTCGGGAATGATGCGCAACTGGTGACGCACACGAGTTCCAAGTTCATAGCGAATGGATTTCATATTGTTATTGATATTCTTCACCATCTCTTCCGCTTTCTCCGAAGGAAAAACACTGAGGTAAACACGGGCAATACTCATATCAGGACTGATACGAACTGCACTAACAGAGACCAATGTGCCCGGCATGGACTTTGTTTGAAGCAGGAATATCTCACTTAGCTCTTTCTGCAACAGGCGAGATATCTTATTCTGTCTGGTTGTTTCCATAAAGTTATTTACTGTTTTACGATTTACTACTTACTATTTTCTTCCTTATGATCGTTAATCCGTCACGCAAAGGAAGTATTACTTTTTCCACTCGCACATCTTGTGCTACCAAATCATTAAAGGCTTTAATACCAATTGTTTGAGCGTCCGTATTGCGAGGCTGTTCAAGCACATGCCCGTCCCACAAAGTATTATCAGCAATGATATATCCGCCTTCGGAAAGATACGCCAATGTCATCTCGTAGTATTCAATATACTTACGTTTATCACCATCAATAAAAGCCATATCAAAGGTAACACCTAAACACGGAACAAGTTCTAAAGCATCACCTATATAAAAACGAATTTTATCGGCAAATGGTGATTTTTCCAACCATGGACGGGTAAAATCCTCTTGTTCATCATTGATCTCAAACGTATGCAACATTCCACCTTCGGCCAGACCTTCTGCCAGACAAAGGGCAGAATAGCCACTATACGTTCCTATTTCCAATATCTGACGGGGCCGAATCATTTCTACAAACATTTTCAGCATCCGTCCCTGCAAATGCCCGGAAGCCATACGAGGACGGAGCAGTTTTACATGTGTGTCCCGGTAGAGCGACTTTAAATAATCGCTCTCGGGATCAATATGCTGCAAAATATATTCGTCTATTGATTCGGTTTCCTGCATAAAACAAATCTTTACGAATTACAGATAGCGGTTATTGTTAGGTAATACAGTCTCCTCTGCATGCTTCAAAGCATCTTCCACTACATTAATTTCGAGGAATGATGTTTTCGTTCCCGCCTTACCACTACTCAAATAACCAACCATATCAGAAGGCTGTAAACGACCTTCTTTCAACAAACGGCGCAATGCTGCAAAGTAATACTCCTGTCCGTTAGCTAATTCCGGCATATAGATAGCTTCCACACCATAAGACAAAGCCAAATGACGCATGGTCTTTTCTTTATAGCAGATAGCCAGCAC
>OGPY01002792.1_pt1 | contig 10283 bp, 7 predicted proteins | sample 1553121 | NCBI WGS metagenome assembly OGPY01 (sample SAMEA2580004, study PRJEB22360) | human gut metagenome
TCCGTTCGCTGAATCTTCTTGAGGAGCCAACCGGGGGAAAAATCCTTTTTGAGGGAACTGATATCACAGATCCGAAGGTAGATATCAACCGTCACCGACAGAAGATCGGAATGGTATTCCAGCAGTTTAATCTCTTTCCGCATAAAACCGTAAAAGAGAATATCATGCTGGCACCGGTAACTTTGAAGCTGATGAGCAAAGAAGAAGCAGAGAAAAAAGCTCTGGAGCTTCTCAAGCGTGTCGGACTTCCGGACAAGGCAGATTCTTATCCGGACATGCTTTCCGGTGGACAGAAGCAGCGTATCGCCATTGCAAGATCCCTTGCCATGAACCCGGATGTGATGCTGTTTGATGAGCCTACATCCGCACTTGATCCGGAGATGGTCGGAGAGGTTCTGGAACTGATGAAGGAGCTTGCAAAATCCGGTATGACCATGGTTGTGGTAACTCATGAGATGGGATTTGCCCGCGAGGTTGCAACCAGAGTTCTTTTCATTGATGAGGGAAAGATCCAGGAGGAGAATTCCCCGAAGGAATTTTTTGCCAATCCAAAGAACAAGAGACTTCGTGAGTTCCTTTCAAAAACCTTATAAATTTCAATTACTGAGAACCGATATTTTCCATATCTGGTACAAAATTGCCGGAGGAAAATATCAGTTTTTTTCTGTATGACAGATTTTAAGATAAAAATGTGCTATAATGAACAATCAGAAAGAAAAGTGATAAAAGGGGAAATATGGAGTCTGATCAGTGAAAAGGACTTTTATAAAAAACAATGGAGAGGGAAAAAACTATGATTATTCGAAATGGAAATGTTTTTCAGGAAGACGGCAGTTACCGGAAGATGGATCTTTATGTGGAAAATGGCAGAATTGTTTCCAGTGAGGAGGAAGTATCTGATAAAGAAGAAATTGACGCTTCCGGACTGAAAATCTTGCCGGGACTTGTGGACATTCACAGCCATGGTGCGGTCGGACATGATTTTTCAGACGCAGATGCGGCCGGCCTGAAAAAAATTCTCCAGTATGAAAAAGTTCACGGAGTTACTTCCTACTGTCCTACATCTATGACACTTCCCATGGATGCGCTGATCCGGATTTTTGCGTCCGCAACAGAAGTGGAGCAGGATGAGAGTTGTGCCAGAATTGTGGGTCTGAATATGGAGGGACCGTTCCTAGATCCTGCAAAAAAGGGCGCACATGTGGAGGAATACATCCGCAAACCGGACATTGAATTTTTCCGGGAATGCCAGAACGCTTCCGGTGGAAGGATAAAGGTTGTGACTGTGGCTCCGAATATGGAAGGAGCAGAGGAGTTTATTGAAACGTTTAAAGATGATGTGGTGATTTCCATAGGCCATACAGGTGCGGATTATGATTGCGCCGCAAAAGCCATGGAAAAGGGTGCTCATCATGTAACCCATCTGTACAATGCCATGAATCCGCTGGGACACCGTGCGCCTGGAGTGATCGCAGCAGCGGCAGATGATCCGCTGTGTATGGTGGAGATGATCGGAGATGGAATTCATATTCATCCGGCAGTAGTAAGAAATACATTCCGGATGTTCGGGGAAGAACGGATTGTACTGATCAGCGATTCCATGATGGCGGCAGGAATGGAAAACGGTGTTTATGAGCTGGGCGGCCAGAAGGTGATTATGAATAACCGGAAGGCGGTTCTTGAGGATGGCACCATTGCCGGTTCCGCAACCAATCTCTATGAATGTATGCAGTGCGTGATCGCAATGGGCGTGCCGGAACATACAGCGATTTTTGCAGCTACCAGAAATCCTGCAAAGAGCATTGGCATCTATGGAGAGGTGGGTTCTCTTGTGCCTGGAAAACGTGCGGATATGGTACTTGCAGATGAGAAGCTGAATATTGTGAGGGTGATCTGATCGAATCAGATAAAGAAGGACAGAGAATAAGGCTCCGGTTCCCGGGAAAGCAGAATGAGAATATTCGCTTTATCCCGGGAACCGGAGCCTTGTTTTGGTTGTTTGGCGCTGGTGGCTGAGTTTATTCTTCAGCAGCGCCCTGTGCGGCTTTCATTTCGTTGTAACAGTATTTGATGATGGATTTTCTGGTTATGATTCCGATAAAGGCGCCCTGGTCATCCACAACCGGCACGAAGTTCTGATTGATGGCGCGATCCAGGAGATCTTCCATATTGGAATCTGCATGGACCGGTTTATAGGTGGCACGGCGTGGGATTGCCATGATGGGAACGCCCTCTGTTTCCTTGATGTCGTGAATGTCTGCCCGGCGCATGCCCCAGAGAAGGTCGCCCTCTGAGATGGTGCCGAGATATTTGCCGTCCATGGTGAGAATGGGAATACAGGAGTACTTGCGGTGCTCCATTTTTTCAAGGGTCTGGCGAAGGGTCTCATCTTCGAAGATGTAGGCGACTTCGCTTTTGGGAATCAGAAAAAACAGAATGTTCACGTTATTACCTCATTTCCGCAAAAATTATAAATAAATCTGCAAGATGTTTTAGAGAAGCTGAAGTCCGTGTGCCTCTGCAGCATCTGTGATTTCTTTTGGCCAGAGAGATACATGTACTTCTCCGATGTGTGCTTTACGCAGGAAGAACATACAGATTCTGGACTGTCCGATACCACCACCGATGGTGTACGGAAGCTCTTTGTTCAGGATGGCTTTCTGGAAAGGAAGCTCTCTTCTGTCATCGCAGCCTGCCTCGGTAAGCTGGCGGTCAAGTGCGTCCTCGTCAACACGGATTCCCATGGAGGAAAGTTCAAGTGCAATGTCAAGTACCGGATAGTACACAAGGATATCGCCGTTCAGTTCCCAGTCATCGTAGTCCGGGGCACGTCCGTCGTGGCGCTCTCCGTTTGTGAGGGTTTTTCCGACTTTCATAAGGAATACGGCACCTTTTTCACGGACGATCTTGTATTCACGTTCCTTCGGTGTGCAGTCCGGATACATGTCAAGAAGCTCCTGTGTTGTGATGAAGAAGATGTCTTTCGGAAGGATTTCTTCGATGTAGTCGTACTGTACAGCCATGTATTTCTCAGTTTTACGAAGGACACTGTAGATGGTGCGTACGGTCTCCTTGAGAGTCTCCATGGAGCGCTCTTCCTTGGAGATGATTTTTTCCCAGTCCCACTGGTCTACGTAAACAGAGTGGATATTGTCCAGATCTTCATCGCGGCGGATCGCTACCATATCTGTGTAGAGGCCTTCACCGTGAGAAAAACCGTATTTTTTCAGAGCGTAGCGTTTCCATTTCGCAAGGGAGTGTACGATCTCGGCGTTGCTGCCTTCGATAGCCTTGATATCAAAGCTTACCGGGCGCTCTACACCATTAAGGTTATCGTTAAGGCCGGATTCCGGTGCTACAAATGTTGGAGCGGATACTCGGAGAAGGTTGAGCTTCTGGGAGAGTGTCTGCTGGAAGAAATCTTTTACTGTTTTGATCGCAATCTGTGTGTCATGGAGGTTCAGGTCTGCATGATAGGTTGCGGGGATTGTGATTGTGTTCATTATCGCTTCCTCCTGATGATTTTTTGGCTTGTTGCTCTGTGGGGTATTATAGCAGAAAATGGCCAGGGTGGCAATATAAGGAGGTGTGAAGTCCGGGCCCTGGAGCGGGAAAAATACTGGGTATTGAGAGCATGATATGATATACTGAATGTAAATTGTGGAATGATCGCATTCAGGGACATGCAGCAGGACGAAATGGGAATGTCCGATTGATAAAAATAAATGTAAATGTCCGTTTTAACGGACAGAATGGAGGGAGTTTATGGCAGGTGAGAAGTGTCAGGTTTGTGGCGGCAGGGTTGTAAATGGCAGGTGTTCGCTGTGCGGGATGCCTTACAGAAATGATGAAATACTCTACCATCTTAATGAACCCCGGGATGTACATTACAGGCATGCTTCCGCAAAAGTGCGGGATATGATGCGACAGTATGGACAAACTGTGGACAAAACAGCACAGCGCGGCGGCAGAGTGAACCGGAGTACAAATATGGGCCGGAATACGAATGCAGGCCAGAATATGAATACGGGCCGGAATATGAATACAGGCCGGAATGCAGGTGCGAACCGGAATCCAAACGGAAATCGAAATACAGGAAATGCAGCTGCAACTGTGAAAAAGACCGCACCGGCAGGTAGTACCGTGTATAAAACAACGGCGAACAGAAATCGTACAGAAGTTTTAAATCAGGGGAAAAAGCAGCAGAACGAAGGCCGGAAAAGAAACAGTATAAGCTGGATCATATGGCTTATAGTGGCATTGGTCGCCCTGCTTCCCGAGATATGGGATTTCATCGCAGAATGGTTCCAAATGAATTTGTAAGAATATTTCCGCAGTGAGATCATGCAGTGCTAAAAGTCTGTATTTTTTTGTATACAGAAATATCCCTTTTCTTTTCCTCCCAGCTGTGGTATACTCATGCCTAGCACAATATATAGAGAAAAATCAAGATATAGGTAGAGATAGTACTATATATAGTATTTGGGAGAGATGAGCCATGTTATATGTAATTAAGAAAGACGGAACAAGAGAGGAGTTTAATCCTCAGAAAATCGTGGCTGCCGTAAATAAATCAGCAGAGCGTATTCTTTATACTTTTTCCGATGAGGAGAAGGATTTTATCTGCCGTTTTGCCCAGGAGCATGCGGATTCCCTTGGGAAAAATGAGATCGAGATCCAGGAGATGCACAACATCGTAGAGGGAGCGCTGGAGCGTGTAAATCCTGCAGTTGCCAAGAGCTACCGCGATTACCGGAATTACAAGCTGGATTTCATTCACATGATGGATGATGTTTACACCAAGAGCCAGGCTATCCGTTACATCGGTGATAAGAGCAATGCCAATACGGACAGTGCGCTTGTTGCAACCAAGAGAAGCTTGATCTTCAATGAGCTGAACAAAGAGCTTTACCGGAAGTTCTTTATGAACCGTAATGAACTTCAAGCATGTAAGGACGGTTACATTTACATTCATGATCAGTCTGCACGTCTGGATACTATGAACTGTTGTCTGTTTGATGTGGCAGCTGTTTTAAGCGGCGGTTTTGAGATGGGGAATGTCTGGTATAATGAGCCGAAGACCCTGGATACAGCCTTTGATGTGATGGGCGATATCATCCTCAGCACAGCAGCGCAGCAGTACGGTGGTTTTACCGTTCCTGAAGTTGATAAGATCCTGGCACCGTATGCGAAGAAGAGTTACGATAAATATATTTCCGAATTTCTGAAATACTCTGATGAGAGCTGGAGCGGCCGCGAGGAACGTGCGATCGAGTATGCCCTTGACAAAGTCCGCAGGGATTATGACCAGGGATGGCAGGGAATTGAATACAAGTTGAATACGGTTGGTTCTTCCAGAGGTGATTATCCGTTTGTTACAGTAACACTTGGTCTTGGAACTGAGCAGTTTGAGAAGATGTGTACGGTTTCTCTCCTTGAAGTTCATCAGGGAGGCCAGGGAAAAGCCGGACATAAAAAACCGGTACTGTTCCCGAAGATCGTATTCCTTTATGACAAAGAGATCCACGGCCCTGGAAAGTGCTGTGAGGATATTTTTGAGGCTGGTGTGGAGTGCTCCTCCAAGACCATGTATCCGGACTGGCTGTCCATGTCCGGAGCAGGCTATATTTCCAGCATGTACAAGAAATACAAAAAAGTCATCAGCCCGATGGGATGCCGTGCTTTTTTAAGTCCGTGGTATGAGCGTGGCGGCATGGAACCGGCAGATGAGAATGATACGCCTGTTTTTGTGGGCCGTTTTAACATCGGTGCGGTAAGCCTTCATCTTCCGATGATCCTTGCCAAGGCCAGAGCGGAGAGCAGAGATTTCTATGAAGTTCTGGATTTCTATCTGGAAATGATCCGTAATCTGCATATCCGTACGTATGAGTATCTGGGACAGATGCGTGCGTCTACCAACCCTCTTGCGTACTGTGAGGGTGGTTTCTACGGCGGACATCTGAAACCAAATGAAAAGATCGGCAAGATCCTGAAGCCGATGACTGCTTCCTTTGGTATCACAGCACTCAACGAGCTGCAGGAGCTTTACAATGGAAAATCCATTGCAGAGGATGGTGCTTTTGCCCTGGAAGTTCTGAAATATATCAATGACAAGGTAAATCAGTATAAGAAGGAAGACGGTTACCTTTACGCAATCTACGGAACGCCGGCAGAGAGTCTCTGTGGCCTGCAGGTAGAGCAGTTCCGTAAGATGTACGGAATTATTGAAGGGGTTTCTGACAGACCATATGTAAGCAACAGTTTCCACTGTCATGTAACAGAGGACGTAACCCCAATCGAGAAACAGGATCTGGAGGGACGTTTCTGGGAGCTTTGCAATGGTGGTAAGATCCAGTATGTACGTTATCCGATCGGCTACAATAAAGAAGCCATCCGTACACTGATCCGCAGAGCCATGGATCTGGGATATTATGAGGGCGTGAACCTTTCTCTTGCATACTGTGACGACTGTGGTCATGAGGAGCTGGAAATGGATGTGTGCCCGGTCTGCGGTTCCAGAAACCTGACGAAGATCGACCGTATGAACGGATATCTTTCCTACAGCCGTGTTCATGGAGATACCCGTCTGAATGAGGCGAAGATGGCGGAGATCGCTGAGCGAAAATCCATGTAAAATGGCCGGACAGATTGGCAGAGGAACCGTTCTCTGATGCGGAGCCAGGCAGTAAAGTATGGATTTTTGATGCCTGTCTGAACGGATACAGATTAAGACATAGATTATAAAAATACACAGATATGGCATTATGCGCTGTATCTGTGTTTTTTTGCGCCGATTTCCGGCATAAAAAATATCCCGCAGAACTGCCGGTAGATTCAGCAGTTTTCTGCGGGATATTGTTATGGGAAAGTGTATTATTTAATGATGGTTCCTGTCTTCTCACAGTATCCGTCTTTGGCGTGAGCCATATCGGTGATGATGGTACGGCGTCCGGTGCCTTTTTCAACGAAGGAAACACCTGCTTCTATCTTCGGAAGCATGGAGCCTGCAGCGAACTGATCGTCTGCAATGTATTTCTTCGCATCTTCTGTGGAGATGGTATCCAGATAAGATTCCTGATCGGTGTTGTGGTTAAGGCTTACCTTCTCAACACTTGTAAGAATCATCAGGGTATCTGCATTCAGTTCCTCTGCAAGAAGTCCTGCTGCACGGTCCTTTTCGATGATGGCGCTGGCACCGTTCAGCTGGGTACCCTGCTCAAGAACCGGGATTCCGCCACCGCCTGCTGCGATAACGATCTGCTCTGCCTGGGAAAGAACCTTCACGGTCTCGATCTCCACGATCTTCTGTGGCTTCGGTGCTGCAAGGATTCTTCTGTACTGTCCTTCCCCTACTTTTGTGACGAAGTTTCCTTTTTCTTCCTCGGCTTCTGCTTCTTCTGCATTCAGGACACGACCGATGATCTTCTCCGGTTCGGAAAATGCTTCATCATATGGATCAATGACAACCTGTGTGAGAATGGTGCTGACAGGTTTATAGATTCCTCTGGAAATAAGTTCCGCACGAATGGCGTTCTGAAGGTCATAGCCGATATAACCCTGGCTCATGGCAGAACATACGGACATTGGTGCAAATGTATAATCAGGATGTGCCTTGCCGAATTCATTCATTGCGGTGTGGATCATCCCTACCTGCGGACCGTTGCTGTGGGAGATTACCACGCGGGTTCCCTCTTCAACCAGGTCTGCGATTGCCTTGGCTGCAAGTCGGGCGGCTGTTTTCTGCTCAGGAAGTGTGGTACCAAGTGCTCGGTGGCCTAATGCAACTACTACGGTTTTTTCGCTCATAGGAAATACCTCATTTCTCTTTAAAATTGGTTACTGTTCAATAGTAACGAGTATTATATTTTATTATAAAAGACCTATGTTGGAAATGCAATAGAATTTTAGATGAATACGGTTTACAGATAGTTGTCAGGCCGTGAATTTTCAGACAAGGAAAAACCGCCTGATTCGGTCAGGCGGTTCATTTCCTACTATTTTTTGAGGGGGGAGATAGAGAGTGGTTTTTCATCTATCCAAGACCTATTATATAGAGGAAATATGTTTAAATTATGTCGGCAATCTAAAAGAAATCGAAAATTTATAAAGAAAGTTTAAACAAACTTTATAATTTTTATATCTGGTTGCGCCCATTTGAGGAATGTGCTACATTGAAAGAGTCTAATTTCCGCGCTCTGCGGAATGTATTCACGCATCAGTTCGATGCAGAAATCCTTTTTTTATTGATAAATATTGTTTTTCTGACGGTTATGCACCGTTTTGCCGGGGAGGGATGCCTTTGTCTGTGGAAAAGTAAGCTTCTGTTAAAAGTGAATGTGTAAAAGATAATGCCATAGCAGGCAGAAATGGAGAATTGTGATGAAAAACAGAATATGGAAACAGATAAGGAGAACTTCAATTGCAGCTGCAGCTGCGGGAACTGTACTGGTGGGAAATATTCAGCCGGGAACCGTTTTGGCATCTGCATTTCAGTCAGGGCCGAACCCGAAAGTGGAGCAGAGTTGTTTCTGGACAGACAGAGAGAAGGGAATGGCAGAGCTGGATATCCGGATCACGGGATTAAAGGACTGGATAATGGAAAGAAGGATTTCGGACGGCAATGAGAACCTGCCGGAAATAACAGAATCGGAAAATAAGCAGGAAATGGAGGAAGAAGATGAGTACATGGAGGAGCTGGCATCCGGGAAAACAGTATACGAAGAGAATGAAACGCAGGAGGAAGAGAGTGAGGGCTCACAGGAGGGAACGACGTCCGGAGGAGAAGATGTAGAGAATGAAAGCTCTGCCATGATACTGGAAAACGAAGAAGTCACGGAAGAGGATCAAAATCCGGAAGAAACGGAGGAAATGCCAGAAGAAGAATCGGAAGAGGAATCCGGGGAAAACAAAAATCCTGACGTGGAACCGGAACCAGTGACCTGCGTGGTGTATGTCTCGGAATATTTTTCCCCGGAAACAACATCACTTCCGGAAAATGTACAGACACAGCAGATACCGGTGAAAAATCAGAAAGGCGAAGATACGGAAATCACAAAACTGGTATATAAGATAGAAACGGAAAATTTCCATGAGGAATCTATTTTGCTGCAGATTCCGCTGTCTCTGCGGGAAGAATACAGATATCCGGTGGAAGAAACCAGTTATCTGCTGGTGCAGGATGAACCGCTGCAGAAAGACTGTGATGGTGCGGGAACAGCTCTTCTGGTGAAAGAAAACGGAAGTACTCAGATTCTTGCGGAAGGAATTTCTCCAATTCTTACTGTGGAAGCTGCAAAAGCAGATATGACACTTTCTGTAACTTCCGAGACAGAAGAAATGAAAGCCGGAAAAACCATCCGTTATCGGGTAGATCTTGCGAATACAGGGGCTCTGGATCTTGAGAATATCCGGATGACCAGCAGTTTTTCCTGCCCGAAGATTACGCAGCAGTGGGAAGAAGCACAGGGACTTACCGGAAAAGGCTCCAGGGCGGAAGTGACAGAGTTGAAAGCCGGTGAACAGAGTAGTTTTTATATTCTGGCACCGCTTTTAAATGAACAGGAAAAGGATCTGGAGCATAAAGTGGAAGCAGGGGCAAAAGTGAAAGGCCGTCCGGAGGAAACTATCTTTCGGAAGGCGGAGGTGGTCAGTCCGCTGCAGTCTTTGAAGGCGGATTTTTCCGTAAAGAAAACAGCAGACCGGGAAAGCGCAGCTCCAGGAGAAACCGTGACGTATCAGATCTGTATCATAAATACAGGGGAAAAAACACTGCATTCGGTTGTTGGAACAGAACGTTTTCAGGCAGAGGGAATTGAAGCACAGTTTGTGGAAAAGGAAGGCATTAGGTTAAACAGCACCAGAACCAAGGCACTGATCCCACAGATAGCGCCAGGAGAAGCCGTGTCACTTCAGGCAACGGTAAAGATTCCGGAAAAAACCGTAAACCAGAAACTTTTTAACCAGATCTCTGTGACAAGTAAGGAAACCGGTGAAAAACAGGTGACTGCATCCGCAGAGATTACTGTGGAAGGAAAAGCCACCCAAGCGCTGGAAACAGAGATGATCTCAGAAAATGGAGAGCCGGATTCCACATCTGTACAGGAAGGAATGGCAAGAGAGGCATCCACACATCCGAAAACAGGAGATGATACAGATACAGAACTGTTTGTTCTGCTTGCACTGACAGCTGCAATCACAGCTCTGGGGGCTTTCTGGCTGTACCGAAAATATGCCGGAATGCGAGAGAAAAAGTGATGTTTCAGGCGTTGGGCGCACCGTAAAGA
>OGPY01002800.1_pt1 | contig 10267 bp, 8 predicted proteins | sample 1553121 | NCBI WGS metagenome assembly OGPY01 (sample SAMEA2580004, study PRJEB22360) | human gut metagenome
CCTTTTCTGCTGTGTCAATGACAAGGATGTCCATGCACTGGAGGAGATCCCCGAACATATGGAAAGATCCCGGGATCTGGATGCAGACTATCAGCCGCCCAAAGCAAAAAGACATTATATTCCGCCAATGAGCCATCCCTGGCGCAGCAAAACTTTCCAGAAATTCGTAAAGACACAGGAGCACCATCTAATGGATGACGTTCCAGCATAAAAAGCAGCAGAAAAAGATGATAGGTATATACCTACCGAAAGGAGAGATCACATGAGGGACTGGATCGACTGCATCGAAGCGCATACAAAAGCACAGAAAAAATATGATAAAGAACATACACAGGGAATTTACTTAAAACTGAACCTCCGCACAGACCTTGATATCATCCGCTGGTTTTGGGAACAGCCGTCAAAACAGGGAGCCGTAAAACGGCTGATCCGTGAGGAGATCGCCCGAAAAAAGGCGGAAGGAACAGGGAGCGGAGGCGTTGTCAGGAGAACCGTGGAATACCGCAGCACCTGTGGTGCGAGGATATGCCGCGAAAGTCTCTTGACATAAGGTTCACGGATTATCCTATTTCAGCAGAAAAGGGGGCAACTGCGCCCTTTTCCTGCCTTCCGGCGAGGATGGGTTCGGGCAAAGCCCGAATCTGGGTCAAGGGACGAGTCCCTTGCGGGTACTTAGGGCAGCGCCCTAAGCCCTCGGAGAGCTTATTGTTATCAATATCTACAATTTTCAAGGTTCGTTTGAGCCTTATTTTTGGGCTCAGTTTTTTCATAAATCATTTGACACTATCACGTTTTTTAATTCTCCGTATCATACTACTACTTCACCAGAATATTTTCAGAAATTTTACAAACAAAAAGATGGACATAAGCAAGATCATACATGACAGAAGCACTCCTTGCATTGCCAATCAGATCCGGATTCGGATATTCATCAACGATGGATACCAGATTCTGTTTTGTGTACCAGCTGTCACAAAGGATGATGATATGATCTTTGCTGTGAAATTCAGGCATAACCTGCCGGATCATGGAGGCTGCCAGTTCCAGTTTAGATTCTTTTTTTTCTGGATGTTTCTGTGATATACTTATACGCGGTCGTATCAGACCGGAAAGGAAATATTATGTTACAAAAATTATATGTTTTTTTCAGGAAAGAAACCGTTTTGTCAATTGCAGTGATCCTGGCGCTTCTTTCTATGTTCTGGGTCAGACCGGATAAGGCTTATTTTACTTATATCGATTTCAGGACTCTCGGGCTCCTCTTCTGTTTGATGGCAATTGTAGCTGGTTTGAAGGCTGTTGGTGTTTTTGATATACTTGCCAAAAAATTGCTGATGGGAACATCGGGAACTGTGGGTGTGATCAGGCTGTTGGTACTCTTATGTTTCTTCCTGTCAATGGTGATCACCAATGATGTGGCATTGATTACTTTTGTTCCTCTTGCACTGATCATTGTGCATAAACTGCCAAAGGAACTGGGCAATTACTGGCTTCTTAAAATAGTAGCCATGCAGACAATCGCTGCTAATCTCGGAAGCATGCTCACACCAATCGGAAATCCGCAGAACCTTTATCTATATGCCAGAGCAGGGATGTCCGCGGCAGAATTAATAACCCTGATGCTTCCCTATTCCGCCACAGCACTTATCCTTCTTCTGATATGGATACAGGTAGCCGCTGCCAAAGCACCTCACGTATGCGGTTCCGAAAAAGATAAAACTCTTTTGGGATTCTCTGACAGAAAAGAACTTAACATGGAATACCTGGCCGCTTACCTGATCTTATTTACAATCTGCCTGCTCACTGTTGCACGTATCATTCCATACCAGATTCCTCTTGTATTGGTTCTTATATATATGCTGCTAAGAAACAGGGAAAATATAAGCAGGGTGGATTACTCCCTGCTTGCCACCTTTATCGCATTATTTATTTTTATCGGCAACCTTGGAAGGATTCCGCAATTCAGCAGTTTTCTGGAAAGAATCATGGCAGGAAGGGAAACACTTACTGCTGTTCTTGCCAGTCAGATTATGAGCAATGTTCCCGCTGCGCTTCTTTTATCCGGCTTTACAGATAATTACCGGGCTTTAATTGTCGGAACCAATATTGGAGGTCTCGGCACTCTGATTGCATCCATGGCAAGCCTGATAAGTTTCAAATATATTGCAAAAGAAAACAGGAATCTGAGAGGGAAGTATTTGGGAATATTCACAGCCTCCAATATTATATTCATGATATTCATGTTAATATTGTATTTTTTTCTTAGATAAAGGTTTTCCCGGAATACTTGCAGATTTTCTGTGCCTGGCAGGAAAAAGAACCATTAAACCAGAAATGGAAAGCACGTAAGCAGGATTAAGAGAGGATACAGATTATGGAAGATTCTTACGTATTACAACTATTAAAACCAAAGTTTAAAGATTTTCATTTGTGTTTCTGCGGATTTGCAGAATGCAAGCCATTACATAGCTATGGACCGGCCGCAAGACCCAATTATATTTTGCATTATGTAATGAAGGGCAAAGGTATCTATCAAGTAGGTGAAACGAAGTATCAGCTGAAAGAAGGACAGGCCTTTCTGATCGAACCGGAAAGCCTTACCTTTTATCAGGCAGATAAAACGGACCCATGGTCTTACCTTTGGGTAGGATTTGGTGGTACGGAGGCACAGAGATTTGTCAGAGATCTCGGACTGAACAGTCGTCAGCTTACATGCGAGTGTGAATATGGAGAAGAACTGAAAGAAATTGTATTTGAAATGCTTCATCATACGCGTTCAACTGCAGAAAATCTTTACTATCTCCAGGGAAAGCTCTATCAGTTTTTCTCAGTACTGGCTCGTGGGATTGAAATTCAGCAATATTCGAATGATACAAAAGAAAGCATACATGTGCAGGAAGCAATTGCCTATATAAAGAATTACTATTCACAGAAAATCACAGTGGAAGATATAGCAAATTATTTGGCACTAAATCGAAGCTATTTATATACAATATTTATGAACAGTCTTGGAATCTCTCCGAAAGATTTTTTGACGGAATTTCGAATTTCCAGAGGAAAGGAGCAGCTCACACTTACAAATCTGTCTGTGGAGGAAATTGCAGTTTCCTGCGGCTATCGTAATTCCCTTGCTTTCGGTAAAGTATTCAAGCAGAAAGTGGGAATAACGCCGACCCAATATCGTAATAACAACAGAAAGGATGCCCGAGAACGATTGATCCGTGCACAAAATGAGCTGAAAGAATACAAGAAGCATAAAACAATTTATGTAGGAAACATCGAAAAAGAATAGATAAAATGTTAAAAAAGCATCTGATACCTAACATTTGAGATATAAATCTTAACAAAAAGGTATAACGGATGCTTTTTTTTGTACGCTATACTTGTATCAACAAACATAAGGAACAAGTGCACAGGTTTCTTCACTTAAACAACAAATAAACAAATGAGTGTTAGAGGAGGAGAATCATGGAAAATCAAAATGAAACTCAGAAAAATCCGCAATATAAATATGCGTCCACAAGAGAAAAATTATGTTTTGGAATTGGAGCAATCGGTAAAGATGCAATTTGCAATTTAGTAGGAGCATTTTTAATGCTTTATTTTACAGATACATTGTATCTGGCACCGGCATTTGTCGGCATACTGTTTTTTGTAGCAAGAATATGGGATGCGATCAATGACCCGATGATGGGAATGGTTGTTGACAATACACATACACGTTTTGGTAAATTCAGAATCTGGCTTGTAATCGGAACATTGGTAAATTCAGTTGTATTTGTTTTGTTATTCCACAGTTTTAACCTGTCAGGAACAGCATTGTACGTATATGTATCCATTATGTACATCTTATATGGAATGACTTATACAATCATGGATGTCCCTTACTGGTCATGGCTTCCGAACTTGACAAATGATCCGCACGAACGTGAGAAAGTATCCGTAATTCCAAGATTTTTCGCAAGTCTTGCAGGATTTTCAGTAGCAACATTTGGACTTTACATTATCAATTACCTGAACAAAGTTGCAGGCGAGAGCAATCTCTACGCAGAAAAAGGATATACATTTTTCGCAATCATTATCGCAGTTATTTTCATCGTTACAATCGGTATTACTGTATTTAATGTAAAAGAGGAATCAACATTAGGAGTATCATCAGAAAAGACAAGTCTGAAACAGGCATTTCAAGTAATTGTAAAAAATGATCAGCTACTTGCATTTATCGGACTACTTTTGACATTTAACCTTTGTACACAGCTTGCAAAAAGCTTTGCTGTATATTATTTCAAATGTGTATGCCATGATGAATATCTGTATTCTATTTTTGGATTTGCGATTATTGCTGAGATGGCAGGACTTGTATTCTTCCCGAAAATCGCAGAAAAAATTAGCCGTGAAAAAGTATACGCATTTGCATGCGGACTTCCGATTGTTGGATTTGTACTGCTCGGTGCAGCAGGATATGTAGCACCACAGAACAAAGTGTTAGTTATTGTATGTTGTGCGCTTCTTTTCTTTGGATCAGGTCTTTCACTTGGAGTAACAACATGCTGTATGGCAGATGTTATCGACTATGGAGAAGTGAAATTTGGTGTACGAAATGAAAGTGTAACATGCTCTGCACAGACATTCCTTATGAAGGCAGCTATGGCAGCAGCAGGTGGATTAACAGGAATTGGTCTTCAGATTGTAGGATACAACGCAAAAGCGGTAACTCAGAGCGCAGCAACCGTAATGGGTATTCGCGTGTTAATGATTGTAATTCCAATTATTCTTGCATTTGCCAGCTTTGGTATTTACAAAAAATACTACACTTTAAAAGGTGAGAAGATGGAAGAAATCACAAGAAAAGTAAATGAAATGCATGCGAAAAAGCACACAGCTTAAGAGACCACAATTCAATTGTAAAAGAGGTAATATATGAGACAGATTATTTTTCACAAGGAAACGAAAACTTTTCATTTATACAATGAAAAAATCAGTTATATCTTATGTGTATTAGAAAATGGACATCTGGGACAATTATATTTTGGAAAACGACTTCATGATAAAGCAGATTTTTCTTATCTGGTTGAAAAATGTGGACGCCCAATGACATCATATATATATGAATGGGATCGTACTTTTTCATTGGAACATATCCGACAGGAATATCCTGTTTACGGTACGACAGACTACAGACACCCGGCAATTGAATTGTTGCAGGAAAATGGCAGCAGAATCAGTGAGTTCCAATATGACAGCTATGAGATTATTGCCGGAAAACCGAAGCTCTCCGGATTGCCGGCAACTTACACAGAGTCCGATGAGGAAGCGCAGACATTGCGCATCTTCCTGAAAGACGCTTTGACTGGTGCAAAACTGGCGCTTTTATATACGATTTTTGATGAATATAGTGCAATTGCAAGAAGTGCTTATATTGAAAATGCCGGTGAGAAAAATCTGCATGTATTAAATATGATGAGCTTAAGCCTGGATCTTCCGGATAAGGATTATGAATGGATGCAGTTGTCCGGTGCGTGGTCCAGAGAGCGCTATATTAAAAATCGAACATTGGAGCAAGGCATAACAGCTATCGACAGCATGCGCGGAAATTCTTCTCACGAACATAATCCGTTCCTTGCTTTAAAACGTCACAACACAGATGAAAATGCAGGAGAAGCAATTGGAATAAGCCTTGTATACAGTGGAAATTTCCGTATGCAGGCAGAAGTAGATACACATGATGTAACACGAATTACAGCCGGGATCAATCCGGAAGGATTCGATTGGAAATTAGAACCGGGAGAAAGCTTTCAGACACCGGAAGCAGTTCTGGTTTACAGTGAAAATGGATTAAATGGCATGAGTCAGACATTCCAGAAGCTGTATGCTAAGAGACTCGCAAGAGGGTACTGGCGTGATAAGGCAAGACCGATTTTAAATAACAACTGGGAAGCAACTTATTTTGACTTTACAGAAGATCGCCTTGTAGAGATTGCAAAGAAAGCAAAAGAATGTGGAGTAGAACTGTTTGTCTTAGATGACGGATGGTTTGGCGCAAGAAGAAATGACAGAGCCGGTCTTGGTGATTGGGTGGCAAATGAAGAGCTTCTGCCAAATGGCATCAAGGGCCTGTCAGAAAGAATTGAAGCACTGGGATTAAAATTCGGTCTTTGGTTTGAGCCGGAGATGGTAAATAAAGACTCTAATCTTTATCGAGCACATCCGGACTGGATCTTACAGACACCGGGAAGAAATACATCACACGGCAGATACCAGTATGTACTCGATTTTTCAAGAAAAGAAGTAGTAGATCATATTTACGGAATGATGGCAAAGTTATTATCGGAGTCGAAAATCTCATATATTAAATGGGATATGAACCGAAGTATTACAGAATGCTACAGCAGCAAACTTCCTTCAGACAGACAGGGAGAAGTGTTCCATCGTTATATTTTAGGTGTATATGCTCTGTATGAACGTTTGACAAATGAGTTTCCAGAAGTATTATTCGAATCCTGCGCCAGCGGTGGTGGAAGATTCGACCCGGGAATGCTGTATTATGCACCACAGGGATGGACAAGTGATGATTCGGATGCAATTGAGCGTCTGAAGATTCAGTATGGAACTTCTATGTGTTATCCGCTCAGCAGTATGGGAAGCCATGTGTCTGTTGTTCCGAATCACCAGGTATTTCGCAATACCCCATTACATACAAGAGCGAATGTAGCATACTTTGGAACTTTTGGATACGAACTGGATCTCAACAAATTGACAGAAGAAGAAATCAAAGAAGTAAAAGAACAGATCACATTTATGAAAGAATACAGGGAAGTATTACAGTTTGGAACATTTTATCGTCTGAAAAGTCCATTCGAAGGAAATGAGACGGTATGGATGGTGACAAATGAAGACCGCACGCTTGCAATCGTAGGCTACTATCGTGTTTTAAATGGAGTGAATCAGCCGTATAGCCGTGTCAGATTACAGGGATTGAACCCGGATATGATTTATGAAAATGTATGGAACCATACAGAAAATTACGGAGACGAATTGATGAATTATGGATTGATCACATCCGATGTGACAGCCGGTGAAGTGCCAGGGACTGTGACTCCTTGTACCGATTTTGAATCTAGAATATATATGCTGAAAGGCAAAAAAGTTCAGGAGGTAAGATAGAAAATGACGAAGACAAAAAGAATCATCGGAATGGTACTGGGAATATTGTTCATAGGATTATGTGTATCTTTCTTACGACTTTCACAATTTGGTGTGGATCCGTTCAGTGCGATGAATCTTGGAATCAGCGGGTTTATCGGATGGAGTTTTGGAACGTGGCAGCTGCTTATCAATGCGATCATTCTTGTAGTTGTATTCTTTCAGGCAAGATCCTGCATTGGTGCGGGTACCATTATCAATATGATATTTGTCGGATACATTGCAGACTTTATTTGTTATGTAGCGAATGATGTAGTGCAGATTCAGATGAATCTGCCACTGCGTATCATTGCACTGCTGCTTGCTCAGCTGATGGCATCTATGGGAGTGGCATTATATATGGTAGCAAATATGGGAATCGCTCCATATGACAGTGTCGCAATTATAATCGAGAAACTGACACATCAGAAAATTCCATTCCATAAAGCAAGGGTTCTTTCAGATGTTGTTGTTGTGATTATCGGAATCATATTTGCCATTGCATCCGGGGCAGGTATCTGGTCGGTAGTAGGGATTGGTACAATTATAAATGCCTGCTTCAACGGTCCATTAATTCAATTTTTTAAAACAAAACTGGAGAGATTTTACAAGTAAAATATACGGATTACAATTCTCCAATTCTTCAAGGCTCATATCCATCGCAAAGCAGGCGGCAAAACCGCCTGCTTTTGACATGCGTTTTAGTAACTGTTATATATAAACAAAGGGCGAAAAGCTGATTTTTCAAGCCTTTCGCCCATCATTATCATAGAAGAATCTAATTTACAGACTTTTCTTCATAGTCTCCTTTCTACAAAAAAGCTGTGAAAAAATAAAAACTTTTTACTATCTCACAGCTTTCTTTTACTACTTATTATTTTTTCATAAAATGGTACAGTCTGCTGACCGCATCTCCCCAGAAGTCTTTAAACAGATATCCGCCTTTCATCAGAATTTCTCCTGAATAGCTCTCTTCTGTTCCTTCTAATTGATAGATTGCTTTTGGATCTAATCCCTGCAGCTTTAACTTTCTACTCTTATTATTCGTCATACCGCGTACCTGGACATAAGTTACAAGTGCTTCAGATTTATCCTTCGCGACTTCCATGTAGCAATCATAATGACCATTTTCAGAGAAGGAAGCGATTCTGTAATAATCCCCCTCTCTTACAAGGTCATTGTACTTATGATACATTTCTGTCTGTTCTTTGATCATTTTACGCTCCTCTTCCGGAAGCTTTGTAATATCCAGTTCATAACCGAATGTTCCTGCAAGTGCAACATGTCCTCTTGTTTCGAATGGTGTTATTCGTCCTACGGAATGATTCGGACACACACTAACATGCGCTCCCATTGTAGACAGCGGATAGATAAGTGCAGTTCCCTCCTGAATCTCCAGACGCTCTACTGCATCCGTATCATCCGAGCACCAGATCTGTGGACTATAATATAACATTCCCGGGTCAAATCTTGCACCGCCTCCGGAGCAGTTTTCCAGTAACAAATCAGGGAATTCTGTAATCAAACGTTCCTGCATTTTATATAGACCAAGCACATAACGATGGAATAATTCCTGCTGCGAATCTTTGTCAAGATAACTGCTGCCAAGATCACTTAACTCCCGGTTCATATCCCATTTCACATAGTCAATCGACACACTTCTTAAAATCTTTGCCACAGATTCATATGCATAATCTATAACCTCCGGATTAGAAAGATCAAGTACATATTGCTGACGGATCTGTGTTGCTTTACGTCCCTCAATATGAATTGCCCACTCCGGATGTACTTTATAAAGTTCAGAATCCGGTGAAATCATCTCCGGCTCAAACCAGATGCCAAATTTCAGTCCTATTTTCTTCACTTCTTCTACAAGATGCTTAAGTCCGCCATTAATCTTATCTTCATTTACAAACCAGTCTCCAAGTGAACAGTTATCCGAATTTCTCTTACCAAACCAGCCATCATCCATAACAAGCATCTCAATGCCGTCTTTTTTCGCTTCTCTTGCAATATCCAGAAGTTTCTCTGTATTAAAATCAAAGTACGTTGCTTCCCAGTTATTGATCAAAATCGGACGCTTCTGATCTTTGTATTTACTTCTGATCATATGCTGACGATAGAAATCATGAAGAGATCTTGTCATCTTCCCAAGTCCTTCTTCCGAAAATGTCAGCACAACCTCCGGAGCCTGAAATGATTCACCACCTCGTAAATTCCAGCAGAATTCTTCCTGATGGATTCCCATTACCATACGGACAGTATCAAACTGTGTCAGTTCTGCCTGTCCGATGAAGTTACCCGAGTATACGAAATGCATTCCATACACTCTTCCCTGCTGCTGGTTTGTTCCCGGCGTCACAAGTGCTATAAATGGATGTTCTTGATGTCCGGGTTTTCCTTTTGCAGATGATACAAGCTGCTTTCCATAACAAATTACCCGACGCTGGATATGACGCTCTCTGCCCCAGGAGCCATGAAGTGTGAGCAGTTCAAAATTCTCATTATCCATATCCAGACATGCACTGTAAACTTTCTCAAGTCTTACCTGCTGTTTTCCTGTATTTACTATTTTCACGCTTCTTGTTATTACATCTTCCTTTTCAAATGCTGAATAGGAAAGTATTAATTTCAGATTTAAGACCGGATCAACACAGGTAATCTCAAGTGTAGTGACGTCATCTGCTCCTCCAAAAGATGCCGGAAGCCCATCCAATGATGGTTTCCCCGTCTTAATTTCATAAGAATCGTAGAAGAACTCACTTCCCATACATCCTGCTTCATTTCTGACATTAATGCAGCTTTCTCTATAATCTCCCACTCCTCCGGACGGATATTCTGTCGGAAAGAAATCTAAAAATGAAGATTTTTCACGTTCATTTACAGATGGTGTAAACGGAGGTTCTTCTGTTCTTAACAAATAGTACGCATCTGCATCCTCTAAATATTCTCCATAATATACATGCCCAACATATCCTTCCGGTGAAATACCGATCAAGTATGATGTATTTTCTGTATCCAGCTTAAAGATTCTTCTTGTTTCATTATATATAACAGACATTTTATGCCCTCCCTTTTGTCATAG
>OGPY01002805.1_pt1 | contig 10251 bp, 8 predicted proteins | sample 1553121 | NCBI WGS metagenome assembly OGPY01 (sample SAMEA2580004, study PRJEB22360) | human gut metagenome
ACCAATGGGCTGCCGTACCGGCAATTATCTGCTGCTGAACGGAGATTATGAATCTAAGGATATTGTTCCGCTTATGGTTGAAACCTTTGAGTTTATCCGTGATTTCGAGGGCGAGGTTCCTGGTGCTTCCCCGAAAGATTGTGGAAATTATCTGGATATGAACCTTGGAATGGCGAAATATCTGGCTAAGAAGTTCCTGAATGAAGTGCTGTATGATATCAAACCAGACAGACTGGTTTATCCGAAATAAGTTGATTTCATATATTCAGAAATCTCCCTCTTACCATTTCATGGCAGGAGGGAATTTCTTTAGTACTCAAAAAACGCTATGCAAACGATAATATCATCCATTTACATAGCGTCTTTCATCTCATCATTTCATCGCTTAAATTTCCAGCCTGTCAGCCTGCGACAGCCTCATCAGCTGCAGCATCTGCGCTTCCTTCTGTAGCTGCCTGATCAGCAGTTCCATCTGCGGCTGCACCGTCAGCTGCCACTGCACTTACATAATCACCGGATACATAAGCAGTCTGTCCCTCATAGGAAACCTCAATCCAGCCATTGTCGCATACACCTGTACTTGTAAGCTGTGTACCGCTTGTTACACCTGCGATCCAGGTAGCATCTGCACTTGCATCTGCACGAAGGTTAATATCTGCATTCGCAACATATGTACCATCCTGCTTGGTTACATTCACACCGCTTGCAGTCTGCTCTACAACTGGTTCTGGAGTAGGCGTAACTTCTGGTGTAGGAGTTGCCTCAGGGGTTGGTGTTGGAATAGGGGTCGGGGTTGCCTGTATAACTGTAACGCTTGCTCCTGCACCTTCCTCAAATCCACATCCAGGGATGCAAAGCGCTGCGCCCAGAAGCAAAACGGCTAATGCTGCTTTTTTCATAATATAGTTCCTCCTTTACAAAGCAATGGTGCTTTGAATTGATTCATCTTCTTTTAAATAATATTACAAAAACAGACTCATTTCGCGAATCGTTACAATTAATATACAGTATTATTACAAATTATGCAACCCCTAAGTGTATCTTTGCAATAAAGCATATCCTTCAGATTCCCAGAACAGCAGATATCTTAATCTCCTTTTCCGTTTCACTGAGATCAAAGTCGCCGCCATCTTCCACAGTCATGTGTACCTCATACAGTACATCTTCGGATAATGTATCCGGTATTTCACCATCTTCTGTCTGGATATGCCATTTCTCTGCCGGAACTTCTTTCAAGGTACCATCTGTGCCATATGCATACAGCTTCAGAGAACCTGTTTCCCCAGAGATTCCTTTCATACGTATTGCAACGGTTGTATTCGGATGTACGTTCTCAATTGTGATCGTATTCAGCCATCCTTCCACATCTCCCAGGCCACCATCTGCCGCGAATTTCTCCTGGCTTAACACATTGCGCATTGCCTGATCCAGATCAACCTTACGATAAGGCATTTCCGGCAGATAAACGAATCTGTCCTGAAGTCTCAGAAGTTCCAGATAACCGGTAGGACAGTAAAGTGAATTTCCGCTGTTTCCGGCATACATTCCGATAGCCATGTTGTTGTACATAGGCTTGCTGGCAACATCCATGGAAAAAACAGTTTCACCGGTCTCAAAATCAAGTATAATATACTGCCACATACCGGTTTCCAGATTCTGTACATATCCGTAGATATATCCGGTTGCCGTAGATAATTTCATCATGGAAGTATCTGACAGATCACTTCTGCACCAGATACTCTTCATTTCGTATCCATCCTCAGTCTTAATCGTATCTACGCGTTCCACACCCGGCGTGATCATTTTATTTCCCTGTTTCAACCAATTTTCATCATAAATATTGGTATAACTCTGAATAGAAGAATCACTGTCCTCTTTTCCCAGGTTGGCACTTCCTGCACCAAACCAGTTACATACGATGGTACTTACGGTTCCTGCACCATTATCATATACGATCGCAGAATTTTCAACAGCTACCTGGCTGCCCTCCGGAAGTTCATCGATCACAGGGAGACTTGCAACAACTTCTCCTGTTTTCATATCCAGGGCAAGAAGATTTACGGTCTCCTGATTATCGGTAAACATCACCAGATCTTTTGTAAGGGATGGAGAGCATCCGCTGCCCCAGGCAAGACCTCCGCCAGTTGTTTCATCCCCTTCTTTGCTTTCTTTCGCACCAGCACTCTCGTAAGGAGTTTCCCAGATTTTCTTCACCCCATTGTCCGCCTGCAGCAGATAACAGTTCTGATTCGTCAGGATCACTGCTCCATCCTTGGATGCTGCAATTCCATTCTCTGCACCCTCTCCCGGAGCCAGCTCATATACGAAGACGGCATCTGACAGATCAGTTTCCTCTCCATTTAAAATAGCATCAATAGCTGTACGGGAAATATAGCCCATAGCACCCTGCTGTTTCCTGTCAGGGTAAATACGGAATCCTCCGGTTGCAAACCAGAGATTTCCTTCATAGTCAAACACGACCGCAAGAAGATTCTGATCCAGTGTTTTTCCAAGTGCTGCCTCTGCCGCTGCTTTAATATCAATATCCAGCACTTTCTCAAATTCCGAAAGTACGTTTCCGTCTTCATCTGTTGCCTTCAGCATCAGCACATGGTTATTATTGGTCGGACACACCAGACGGTTACTCTCATCTACAAAGGAATAGGAACTCTGGATCAGATAATCTCCATTATCATGCTGTTTTGGAGAAAAATATCCCAGTGTCTGTGTTTCCTCTGCATTGATATCACGAATTGCCAGTCCACCAAGCAACGGAACTACTGCATGTCCGTAAGAATCAAAAAAGACTGCCGGGGAAGCATTAGGATTAACTTTTTCATAAGAAACATTGATCTCAGAATAAATATCAACAGGCAATACCTCATCTGTTGAATCTGTATTATAGCAGTCATGATGAATATTGGAATCACTTGCTGCCATATAAGGATTCTCGTCAATAACCTTCTGTGTAAGTGTCTTTATAGGCAGTTCTGATGTCTGACCTGCATTTTCCTCTGTCTGTGTTTCTTCTACCTGTGTTTCCTCTGCACGTACCATATTTATTGACGGTTCAGATGTTGTAGCTGCTATAAAAGCGATCATTGCAAGAATTAAAGCTCTTTTCTTCATAATTGTTTTCCTCCTGAGTGTTTTTGTCATATTACATTTCTGCGTTCAAACCAGATGGAGAGTCCTTCTTTTATTTTCTGCTCTTCCACAGGTTTCATAAAAAAATATTCTATCCGCATCCTGAACGCATGAAGCGAAAAATCAAGATCACTGCACCAGATGATCCCACATTTCGGATACAGGGAACGGAGATGTTCTGCCGCATTCAGCCCGGACACACCTGGCAATGCAAGAAACACCACTGCCGGTACTGTTTTTCGTATCCGCCCAAAAAACTGTTCCTGATTCTGATAGATTTCAATCAATGGAAAAACTTTCTTTTCTGTACAGTAATTTCTGATGTATTCCGCACAGTTCTGTCCTTCCTGTTCCTGATCAGTCAATATGGCAATACAATACACGACATCCCTCCTCTTCCATTTGATGTACTCCCATTTGTTATCCTCATTATAAAAAAGTCAGAAATTTTTTCAATAATTCTGTCACGAAACGACAGAAAATGACACGAATTGTAAATCCATGGTATTGTTTTGTGATATATTGTTACCGGATAAATACTCTCAAACTCCTCATACTTCATCCTCTGTCTCTTCATAATCCTCATAAGACTTAATCTCTGCATAAAGATGTGTGTCTCCTTTCACATTTTCCTCTGGCTCATGCAATTCTTTACATTCCTTATCTGTATACAAAACGTAATAAGAACTATCATCATGAAGCATGATCCATACGTGATTATCTGCAGGAACAGTGATTGCATAATCCTTTTCCAGCTCTGTGCCAGGAGCTGCAGTAACTGTTACATTACGTACATCACCTTCTGCTTTTTCTGCTTCCTCGTACTTTTCGCAGAGATCTGCTACATCCTCAGATCTGTCCACGCCGTAGGAGAATTCCATCTTCGAAGCTTCTTCTGAAGTGCCGTCCTTATGATTCAGAATCTGAGTATGTTTCAGTGGTCTGTAATCATCCGAAGCAACCACATATTCCATAGAAATCCAGTCTCCCTCTGTGTAGGATTCTCCATCTCCCTGAGAATTCAATGCGCTCTGAGTAAGTTCTTCAGGTACCTTTGTCTGTATAATGATCGTATCACCATCTTCCTTCATATCCGTCACTTCTTCCTCTATGGTTTCATCTGTGTAAAAGCTTATAAGATCATCTGCATTTCCATCTGCTTCATCAATATACAGACAGGAGAGGTACTCGTCTCCTTCTTTTCCGTATTTTAATTCGCCATCTTTATAGAGCATCTGGGTAGTACCATACATATCTACATACATCACTTCAGAATCTTCATAGTCATATACCTTTGTATTCTGCAGTATATATTCACAGGTAGCTTCATAGCTTTTATGATTGCTTACAAGACTGTCTGTTTCTCCTGCTTTCATCATCTGTTCCAGTGCATTGTCTTTTGTCAGTTCAGGTAACGTATCCGATGCCTGAACACTCACACATCCTGCTCCCAGAGTTCCCATAATCAGTGCCGTCACAATAATCATTCTTTTCTTCATTTTTTAGTCTCCTTTTCTTATATTTTTTCCTTTACGATGCCAGTAAAAGCGAACTTTCGGGCATATATACCGTATCAAAAGCTCTCCTCATTTTGACAGTTTTCTGTATCTGTATTATTTATGTTATTTGAATTTGACTTTCCTGTCTATATTTTTGCGTGAATAGTCAAAATATGGTGTGAAAAGACCTTCATATGATTTGATTTTGCCCTCTGCCAATGGTATACTTATTTTTAATAAGTAACCTGGCCATTATCTATCTTTATGACAGGAGGGTTTTATGATAGCATTGCGTTATTTCTGCGGATTTTCTCTTCAGATTTTTCCTTATGCATTTTTCTGTTTGTATCCATTCCGGGATCGTTTCCGCCTAAGCACAAAAAAGACAATGCTCATGGCACTGTCCATTTTTATTGTAATGGTCATTCCGTTTTCTCTTATCGCACAGTTCAACATCGGCGGTGATTACAAAGAGCTGATCTGGAATGTTATCTTTTATATTGCCCTGCTACTGTTCGGAATATTTTACTGCTTTAGCATCCAGGCGAAAGCAGCAGAAAAACTGTTTGTATTTTTTGTTGTAATGAGCTACGGATTCTTTGTTACAAGCACCGTTACCTTTTTGCACCGTACTTTCCGGTTCCCATCCGATTATTTTATGTATCCGCCCTTTGCACTGGCTCTCACACTTATCATAAATCTGGTTCTTGCGAAACCATTTCTCATGCTGATGGAGCGAATCCGTACTATGATCAATGCAGATCTGGAATCACGGATCTGGAAGATTCTCTGCTCCCTCCCTGCTTTGTTTATTCTGATTGCCAGCATTGCACAGTTCTCAAGCATAATAAATCTTTCCAATAATATAGTTGTCCATGTTATGTTTGTACTGTTTGCAGTATTTGCTTTCATGGTGTATGCCGTATTCTTCAGTGTCATGGGATACATCCGCAGCAAACAGGAAGAACAGCGGATTTCCGAGCGCATGCTGGAAAGCTATCGTAATCAGGCAGAAAACAATGAACATATCCTGGAAATACACCATGAAATCCGGCATCATATGAATGCCCTGTCCTCCTATCTTAAACAGGAGGACTATGCAGGTGCCAGACAGTATATACAGAAATTTACTGAAGAAGCCGAACAGCTTCCTTTTGTCACCTACACAGCCAATGCTCTGGTCAATTCCATCCTTTCAGAATTTGCAGAACGTGCCAGCCGTTATAAAGCCATAGTGGAGTACAGTATTATCATTGGCAGAAAACTCAACATGGAAGACATTGATTTGTGCCGGATGTTGACAAATATATTGGAAAATGCAGTAGAAGGGTGTCAGAAGGTTTCTGAAGGACAGCGGATCATCCGGCTGAATCTCCATTCAAAGGGAAATTTTCTGTTTATTAAATGTGAAAACTCCTGCAATGAGGATAACTTGAGAATCACGAATGGAAAATATAAATCCAGTAAAAAGAACAGTGACAGACACGGTTACGGTCTTAAGATCATCAATGGAATCGCCGAAAAATACAATGGTATACTGAACGTACAGGTACGTGGTGGCTTTTTTGCTGTAACAACAACGCTTTGTCTTGACGAAAATAACGAATAATAGGAGGCTTTCACTATGTACCATATTGTCATCTGTGATGATGAACCGATTTTTTTAACACAGATATCAGAAATGATCATCGATATTTTAGCGTCCATGGGAGAATCCTGCGAGATTCGAAAATATACTTCTATTTCAGAATTAAAAAATACATTGCAGAATACTCCCAAAAGCTGTGACATTCTGATTCTTGATATTATGCTGGGTGAAAACAATGGGATCAGCTTTGCAGAATGTCTCCGTGACACTGAAAACCAAATTCCCGTTATCTTCATTTCCAGCAGTAAGGAATTTGTATTCGATGCATATTCTGCTGAACCTGTAGGTTATATCCTCAAGCCGGTCAGCCGTCAAAAACTTGCAGAAGCACTAACCCGTGCAATCCGACATCTGATCCCGAAATCCATTATAATCGACACTCCGTCCAGAACTGTATCTTTTCATATCAGGGATATTACCTATATTGAAATAATCAATAAAGAACTGCAGATTCACCTTCAGGATGGTACTGTCACGAAGATATATAAGTCCCTTTCTGCAGTCCGTGAAATTCTGCCGAAAGATATCTTCGTGCAATGTCACAGATGCTACATTGTTTCTCTGTATGCTGTCCGTTCAATCAGACGCTTTGAAATCACACTGAATAATCATGAAATAATCCCGGTCAGCAAATACAGCTACCGGGATGTCCAGGAACAATTACAGCAATACGCTGCAAAATGGTTTTAATTTCTCCAAACAGCTCAAAAATCATTTCATCTCTCGCAATTATCTTTTATCAGTCAATCAGCTATAAATGCAAACAGCAGAAAACGGCGGTCTTATCGACCGCAGAATTCTCATTGATATTTTGCAACAAGCTCTCCGGTATTTGCTTTCACATCATCGGAAACAAGCCCCGGGAATTCCTCTTCCAGTTCATTCAGGATATTCATAATATCTTCTTTTTCCTGATCGGTGCTGATAACAACCTCGCAATAGTTGATCTTCTCCATACCTGCCACTGAGGTTTCCAGCTGCATAATATAATCCACATGCGGATTCCCATATAATCGGATCAGATCCTCCTGCGACCTTGCTTTCATCTTAAAGTTCAATGCATATTTCAGGTTCCGTTTCATACTGTAATTTTTGTCAGTTCCGAGTATACTGTCCACAAAAATAGATAGTGGATTTCTTCCCTCCATGGCAGCCGTTGTTGTTGTCATTCCGGACCATCTTGGATTAATTTCGATAATATACCATTCTCCTGCCCGGTAAACCAGATCGACCTGCACCGTTCCTTCAAATTTCAAACTCTGTGCCATATTAAGCAGTTCTTCCTGTACCTTTTCAAAATGATAGGAAGGATCCGTCACCGGACCAAATTTTACAGAGCTTAACGGATCTGTAATGCCCTCTTTTGTTACAGAAAAGGCGATCGGCGGAAGGACACTGTAACGTCCCTCTACACCATGAATTTCCGTTCCGAACTGTTCTCCCTGAATCAGTTCTTCCACCATTATATCTGAATTGTTCCGATCGGAATTAAGAAAGCTCTCTACTTCCTCATAGGAGTTCATGATTTCCACTCCGATTGACCCTGCACCTAATGTATCCTTCACAATGACCGGAAAGTTTATTTCCTTAATCCGATAAAAAACATATTCCTTATATACATTTACACTGACACCCGGATTCTTCTTCTCCGCAAGAAACAGCTCATGGTGAATATAGATTCCCTTTGCCGCTTTGACAAAGCTGCGGAACATGATATTACTACGCCACTTATCAAATGCTGCCACTGACACCAGCGTATTATTGGCAATGGTTGCAATTCCTCTTTTCTGTAATTCCTCAGCAATGAGAGCGGTCTTGATCGGTACCCAGTCAAAGGGAACGGCTCCCGATGCAATTGCTACAGCAATATCCGGTCTCTGCTGTGCAATCAGCTCTGCCGTATCCTCTGCACTCATTCCACGCTCCAAAAGCACGTATTGCACCTTCTCAGGGTGTTTGCAGATTTCCCCATCTGCCACGTCAAAAATGTAAGAACCATTCAGGGGTCCTGCTACAACAAATTCGCAGTCCGGATAAAGCCGGTCCATTTCATCCCAGGTATCTGCCCGGAACGGCTGGTAGGTTGTTTTTGTTGATGAATTGGAATGTGCTGATGTTGACGCACTATAAAATACAATACGCATAATCTCTTCCTCCGCCTATTTTCTATGATTCAAACTGTGCCTGATATAATCTGGCATAGGCTCCGTTTTGTGCTAATAGCTCTTTGTGGCTGCCCTGCTCCACGATATGCCCGTTCTCCATAACCAGGATTACGTCTGCATTGCGAATTGTGGACAGACGGTGGGCAATGACAAAGCTTGTCCGTCCCTCCCGCAGCTTATCAAGTGCCTGATCAATCATGGCTTCGGTTCTGGTATCTACAGAACTTGTTGCCTCATCCAAAATGAGAATATTCGGTTTCACAAGAAATGCCCTGCAGATCGTCAACAACTGCTTTTCTCCGGCAGAAAGGCTTGACATTTCATTGGAAATTACAGTCTGATAACCATCAGGCAGTGTACTTACAAACTGATCCACGAAGGTCTCCCGGCATGCATTCCGGAATTCTTCTTCCGTGATTTCCCGTTTCAAACCATATTTCAGATTGTCTCCGATCGTTCCTTTATACACCCAGGTGTCCTGCAGAACCATTGCAATGTTCTCCCGCAGGCATGCTCTTGTAAGGTCGTGAATTTCTACTTTGTCATCAAAAATAATTTCTCCAATGTTTACTTCATAAAATCGTTCAATCAGATTTACAAGTGTTGTCTTGCCGGCACCAGTTCCTCCAACAATAGCGACCATCTGGCCCGGTTCTACAACAAGGTTCATATGTTCAATCAGCTTCCTCTCAGGTACATAAGAAAAGCTCACATCCCGGAAATCGATCTTTCCCTGCAACCGGTAGCTCTCTCTGGCTTCCGGTTTTTCTTCAGCCTGATCTTCACTATCTAACAGCTCATAGATCCGGTCAAGAGACGCTATTCCGGACTGCAGTGAAGAATACGCCTGGGACAGCTTGGAAAAGGGTGTCTGAAACTGTCTGGTATACTGAATAAATGCCTGCACATCTCCGACCGTCATCTGTCCGGATATTACCCGTAAAGCACCTCCCAATGCCACAATCACATAATTCAGATTCGTAAAGAACCGGGACAATGGTTGAATCAGGTTCGATACGGCCATAGCTTTGAAGGAAGATTCATACAGCAGACGATTCTGCTTCCTGAAAGCTTCCACGAACTTCTCTTCCTGACCATAAAGCTTCACAATATTGTGTCCGTTCACACTCTCTTCCACATTACTGTTAATCATTCCGGTATAATACCACTGCTTCTGATATTCCTTACGCACAAACCTGGAAATCAGGGTCACAATCCAGCCCGAGACCGGAATAATGATCACAGTGATCAATGCCAGCCTCCAGTTAATTGCAGTCATCATGACAATCATCCCGACCAGCTGGAAAATACTGTAAATCGTATCTGCACCGGAAGAATTCAGAGTCGTGACCACATTATCAATATCATTTGTGGTCCGGCTCATGATATCTCCGTGACTGTTTGTATCAAAATAATTTAATGGCAGCGACCATAGCTTTGTCTCTACCTGACTGCGCAATTCTTTCGCCGTATCAGAGATGATCCGTGTGGAAAACCATGCGGACAGCCATTTCGATACGAACTGGATCAGAAAAATCACACTCGATATCCCTGCCCAGAAGAAAAACCGGTCCCAGTGAATGTTACTGCTTACCGGGTTTGACATATCCTGTACAATGGAATCCGTTGCATACCCCAGATACTGCGGTCCCAGCGCTGTAGCAACCGCTGAAATAACAATACTGAACAGCATAAGAGCGGTCAGCATCTTATTTTTAAAGAAGAAGAGCTTTAACAGCCGCTTGAAAGACCCCTTTTGTATGGTCTTTTTCTGCTTTGTACTCATGATGCC
>OGPY01002812.1_pt1 | contig 10216 bp, 8 predicted proteins | sample 1553121 | NCBI WGS metagenome assembly OGPY01 (sample SAMEA2580004, study PRJEB22360) | human gut metagenome
GCTGCCGTTCGAGGCCACGATGCCGTCGAGCGGCGTGGACATGAGCACGTCGGTGACGCGGTCGATCTCCTCGTCCGAGAGGTCGGGCGAAATCTTGAGCATCACGGGGCGGTATTCGCTCTGGCCGCGGCGGAAGTCGAACAGCGGGTCGAGAATGCTCAGCAGATGCCCGCGCGTGTAGGTCTTTTCGTCGTGGCAGGGGGTGTCGCAACTGATATTGACGGGGAAGTAGTCCGCATACTGGTAGAGGTTGCGGAAGAGTCTGAGGTAGTCGGCCGGGGCGTTTTCGGGCGGGGTGTCGGTGTTCTTGCCGATGTTGCAGCCGACGAGGATGCCCTCGTGTCCCCGGCGCAGGTGGCGGACCGTGGCGTCGAGACCCCGGTTGGCGATGCCGATGCGGTTCACGATGGCCCGGTCTTTGGGCAGGCGGAAGACCCGCGGGCGGGGGTTTCCGGCCTGCGGACGGGGCGTCACGGTCCCGATTTCGACGAATCCGAATCCCAGTGCGGAGAGCGGACGCAGCGCCTCGCCGTTGCGGTCGAATCCCGCGGCCAGCCCGACCGGATTGGGAAACCGGATGCCGAAAACCTCGCGTTCGAGCGCCGGATGCTTCACCGCATAGCATTTGCGCAGCAGCCAGAGCCCCCCGGGAATCAGCCCGATGCCGCGCAGCAGCAGCAGCGCGACGCGGTGGGCCCGCTCGATGGTGAGCGAGAAAAGCAGGGGTTTTATGAGTTTCCGGTACATGGAAGGCGGATCGTTCGGACAAAAATACGAAAAAAGTGCGGAATTCGGCTAAAAATATTCGCGCCGGTAGGCGTAGCCGTCGCGCAGGGCCTCGAAATCTTCGGGGTGCGCCTTCAGGCGGCGGCTTTCGGCCCCGATGTCGTAGATGCCGCGGACGGTATCGCAAAGCTCCTGCCAGGCGATGGGGCGCGGAGAGGAGGCGGCCGCCTGCGGGGGATACCACCCCGCGAGGGGCAGGCCGAAACGGCGCGCCAGCGCGGCGACGGAGAGCGCCGTGGCATTGGCTTTGCCCTGCTCGGAGTAGCCGGCGATGTGGGGCGTGGCGAGCAGCGCCTTCCCGAGCAGTTCCCGGTCGATGTGCGGCTCGTGCTCCCAGACGTCGAGCACCCATTCCCGGCCGCTCGCTTTCAGCGCTTCGCCGTCCACGACCTCGCCGCGCGAGGAGTTGATGATGACCGCACGGGGTTTCGTCCGCGCCAGCAGGGCGGCGTCGGCCAGGTGGTGCGTCGTGGCGTCGAGCGGCGTGTGGAAGGTTATGAGGTCGGCCTCGCGGGCCACCTCCTCCAGCGTCCGGAATCCGCACCGCTCGCGCTCCTCGCGCGGCGGGTCGCAGCAGACGACGCGGAATCCCCACCCTTCGGCATACGCTTTCACGAGCGATCCGACGTGTCCCACGCCCACGATTCCCAGCGTGCGCTCGGCGGGCTGCCAGCCCTGCGTGCGGGAGAGGTGGACGAGCGCCGCGCCGACCCATTGCAGTACGCCCCGGGCGTTGCAGCCCGCGGCCGTCGTGACTTCGATGCCGTGCGCCGCGCACCACGCCGTGTCGATGTGGTCGAAGCCGATGGTCGCCGTGGCGATCAGCTTTACGCGCGAATCCGCCAGTAGTTTTTCGTCGCACCGCGTGCGGGTGCGGATCACCAGCGCGTCGGCGTTGCGGACGTCGGCGGCCGAAATCGCCGTTCCGGGGAGGTATTCCACCTCGGCGAACGGCTCCAGAACGCCCCGCAGAAAGGGAATGGCGCTGTCGGCAATGATTTTCATGGTAACGGGTGTTTTTTTCGTTTTTCGTCTTTGAGCAAACAAATATAGGTAAAAAATAAAAAATGCGTACCTTTGCAATTCAAAAGCATGTTATGGAACAGAAAAACTTCGATCCGGACGGGGTCGGCGTGGACAACGGAACCTATTTCGGACTTCCGTTCGCTCCCGAAACGGCGGAACTGGTGCTGATCTCGGCGCCGTGGGACGTGACGGTCTCCTACGGGGCCGGAGCGGCTTATGCCCCCGACGCCATTATCGAAGCCTCGACGCAGCTGGATTTCCACGATCCGCTGGCTCCCGGCGTCTGGCGCCGCGGCATCGCCACGGCCGATGTGGACTATTCGCTGCTGGAGTCTTCGCAGCGTCTGCGGGCCGACGCCGCACGGGTGATCGACCACCTCGAAGGAGGCGGCTGCCTGGAGGACGACTATGTCGTGCGCAAGGTCCGCCGTGTCAACGAGGGGTGCATGTCGATGAACGCCAACGTCGGGGCGCAGGCTTCGCGCTGGCTCGATGCGGGCAAGACCGTGGGGCTGGTCGGCGGCGACCACTCGACGCCCTACGGGCTGATCCGGGCGCTGGGCGCGCGCCATGCGGCGTTCGGCATCCTGCACGTCGATGCGCACTGCGACCTGCGCGATGCCTACGAGGGGTTTGAGTTTTCCCACGCCTCGATCATGTTCAACGTCCTGCGCGACGTGCCGCAGGTGACGAAGATCGCCCAGGTCGCCGTGCGCGACTTCAGCGAGTCGGAGGCCGCGCTGGCCGCTTCGTCCGGGCGCATCGCCACGTTCGACGACCTTTCGCTCGCGGCCGCCCTTTTCCGCGGCGAGACGTGGGATGCGCAGTGCCGCCGCATCGTCGACGCGCTGCCGCAGGAGGTCTACGTGAGTTTCGACATCGACGCCTTGACCTTCGAAAACTGCCCTCACACCGGAACGCCGGTTTCCGGCGGCCTTACGTTCAACCAGGCCGTCTGGCTGCTCGATACGCTCACCCGCTCGGGACGCCGTATCATCGGTTTCGACGTGGTGGAGGTGTGCCCCGCGCCCGACGAGCGGATCGACGCCATCACGGGCGCCCGCATGCTCTGGAAACTCTGCGGGCAGACCCTCAAGTCAAACGAATCATAAAACGACCGATAGATGCGACTTTTTTCGATGTACCGCTGGGTTCGCCAGCGACACATGATGGGGCTTCGGGGCCGCAACTTCCTGGAAGCGCCCTGGGCCGGAGGCGTGGTGCTGCTGGTGTGCGTGATCGCCGCCATGCTGCTGGCCAATCTCCCCGCGACCAAACTCTATTACCACCACCTGCTGGAGACCGACCTTTCGCTGATGGTCCATTCCCCGGACGGTGTGATCGACTGGATCTTCCCGCGGGGCATGACCGTCGAGAAGTTCATCAACGACGGGCTGATGGTGATTTTCTTCTTTGCCGTGGGGCTTGAGATCAAGCGCGAGATCGTCTGCGGGCAGCTTTCGTCCGCGCGCCGGGCCATCCTTCCGGTGCTGGCCGCTGCGGGCGGCATGCTGGTCCCGGCGATTTTCTTCACGGCGTTCAACCACGGCACGATGGCCGCAAACGGCTGGGGAATCCCCACCGCCACGGACATCGCCTTCGCCATAGGCATCCTCTCGATGCTGGGCAACCGCGTCCCCGTGTCGCTCAAAATCTTCCTCACGGCGCTGGCCGTCGCCGACGACCTGGGGGCCATTCTGGTCATCGCGCTTTTCTATGGCGGCAAGGTGCAGATCACCTGCCTGCTGGTGGCGCTGGTCATCATGCTGGGGGTCTACTTTATGAAGCAGATGGGCGAGAAGCGCATGTTCTCCTATCTGGTCCCGGCCTTCGTGGTCTGGGGGCTGTTCTATTACTCGGGCGTCCACTCGACCATCTCGGGCGTGGCGATGGCGCTGCTGATCCCGATGGAGCCGCGTTACAGCAAGGAGTATTTCGCCCATAAGATGCGATGGCTCAATGCGCTGATGCTCCGCGCCGCCTCGCACGAGGACTTCCCCAACGAGGAGCAGCGGTTCTACCTGCGGCGCATGCACGACCTGTCGTCCAACTCGGTGGGCATGAGCTACCGTCTGGAGCACGGACTGGCGCCCTACGTCACGTTCCTGATCATGCCGGTCTTCGCGCTGGCCAACGCCGGCGTCGAGATCACGTCGCTCGAATACCTCAATATTTTCCACTATTCGCCCGAAATCGGATCAATCGGCATGGGCGTCTTCTTCGGTCTTGTCCTCGGCAAGCCGCTGGGCATCTTCCTTGCCAGCTGGGGAGCCGTGAGGACGGGTCTTGCGGAGCTGCCCGAGGGGGCGACGTGGCGCATGCTGCTGGCCGTGGCCTGCCTGGGCGGTATCGGGTTCACGATGTCGCTGTTCGTCGATTCGCTGGCCTTCACCGACCCCGATCTGGTCGACCGCGGCAAGATCGCGATCCTGATGGGTTCGCTGGCCGCCGCCGTCGTGGGGTGCCTGCTGATCTTGATCTTTTCGGGGAAAAACCGCCGGACCCGGCAGGGCGGGCGGTAGGCATCCGCCGCGCAGGCGGCGTTTGCCGGAAATGGCGTCCGGTCCGGACCCGTGCGGCCGGAACAGATTTATTTGCTTCTGCCGGCGCCTTGCACTATCTTTGCAAAAAAGATTCGATAATGATGAAAAAGACCTTCCCGATCCTCCCGGCCCTCGTGCTGCTGCTGGCCGGAGCCTGCTCGAAAAATTCGGGCGGAGGCGGCGTGAAACTCCGGAACGATACCGATTCGGTGGCCTACGTCATCGGCATGAACGTGGGCGCGAACCTGCTGAAAATGGATTCGACGATCAATGTGAACGCCGTTTGCGAAGGCATCCGCGATATGTTCCGCGGCAATCCCAGACTCTCGGCGGCCGATGCCGAGACGTTCTATCTGAGCTACGTGAACTACGCCCTTCCCGAGAAGGCACGCGCCTATGAGGAGCAGTTCCTCCTCGACATCGCCAAGTCGAACCGCTCCTATGCCCGCACGTCGTCGGGCGTGACCTACACCGTTACGGACGTCGGGGATCAGAATCAGGTTCCCACTTCCGAGCGCGACAGCGTGGCCCTGCGGTGGGTGATCCGCACGGCGGCGGGCGACGAGATCACCTCCTCCTACGAGCGGGGCGATACGGTGCGTTCGCTGGTCCGCAACCTGCGGCGCGGGGTGCAGGAGAGCGTGAAGCTCATCGGCAAGGGCGGCAAGATCAACGCCTGGATGCCTTCGTCGGCAGCCTACGGCGCCGAGGGCGACAAGGAACTGGGCGTGGCTCCCAATGCGACGCTCTATTTCGAGATCGAACTTGTCGACCTCGACAAGTATACGACCCGGTCGCGGCGGCGTTGACGGTCCGTCCGGCGCCGCCGGTTCCGCGGCCGGATCGTCCGGCCGCGGGGATTTCGCCAAAATAGTTGCTCGGAATCATTTCGTTAACAAAATTTTTATATCTTTGCGGGGAATAAGCCCGCGCTTTGATAGGCGGCGCCTCGGCAGAGCCGGATAAATTCGCCTCTGCTCCTGGTTTGCACTGTCTTTGCGCGTGCGACGGCGACAATATAAAGGAAACATCAAACATAGTGAAAACAACAATGAAAAAAATCTTTTTTGCTGCGGCGCTCGCGGGTGCCGCAATGCTCGCCTCCTGCGGAGGAAACAAGGGCGGGGTACAGCTGGGCAGTCTGTCCGAGTTCGACTCTCTGTCGTATTCGCTCGGAGCCAACATCGGCTATGGCATGAGCTACGAAATGAAGGATATTCCGTTCGATTTCAAGGCTGTGGACAAGGGTGTCCGGGAAGGCGCTCTGGGCAAGGCCACCCAGGAGCACGACAAGTCGCTCGATATGCTGCGCGAATATTTTATGACCAAGCGCGGCGAGCGTGCGCAGGCCGTGGCGCAGAAGCGTGCCGAGGCGGACAGCGTGCGCCTGGCCGGCGGCGACACGACCAAGGTGGAGTATCCCGCGGCCGATCCCGACATGTTCGAGAGCGAGGAGGAGCGTACCGAGATCTCCTATGCCTTCGGTAACGACATCGGTTACAACATCGCACAGAGCGGCATGCCCATTCAGCTGGTCTGGATCGGCGAGGCCATGCAGAACGTGCGCGACAACAACGCCAAGATGACCGAGGACGAGGTGAACCAGTACTTGCAGTACTACTTCATGGTGAAGCGTCCGGCCGAGAACGCCGAGGCTTCGAAGGCGTGGCTGGAGAAGACGGAGAAGAAGTCGGGCGTGAAGAAGACCGAGTCGGGCCTGCTCTATAAGGTTACCGACGCCGGCGACGCTTCGGTGATGCCCAAGGACCCGCGCGACGTGGTGAAGGTGCACTATACGGGCCGTACCCGCGAAGGCAAGGTGTTCGACACCTCGAAGTTCGCCAACCGTTCGAAGGAGCAGCAGGAGATGATCAAGAAGCAGCGTCCCGATGATTTCGACAAGGACGAACCCGTCGAGTTCCCGCTCAACCGTGTGATTCCCGGATGGACGGAAGGGTTGCAGCTGGTGGGCAAGGGCGGCAAGATCACGCTCTGGATTCCCGCCGACCTGGCTTACGGTGCGCGCGGCGCAGGCCGTGACATCGGTCCCAACGAGGCTCTGGAGTTCGAGGTCGAGCTGATCGACGTCACTCCCTACGTGGAGCCTGCTCCGGCCGATTCGACCGCAACGGCCGAGAAGCCCGAGGCTGCTCCCGCAAAATAGTCGGACCGCGGAAAATGAATCCGGATGTGCGCATGCGCATCCGGATTTTTTATAAATAGGCATCTAAAAAAACTCCGGCCTTCGAATCATCGAAGGCCGGAGTTTTTCGGTTGAGTCCGTTTAGAACGGCAGGGCGTCGGCCTGTGCGGGGGCAGAGGCGGACAGCGTCAGGTCGTCGGCCTCGGCCGGAGCGGAGGCGTAGGCGGGCTCTTCGGCGATGGGCGGCATGTCGGGCATCGGGGCCGCCGCGGCCTCCTGTTTGGGTTGCAGACGCCATGCGCGGATGTCGGTGTACCAGCGGCCGTTGTATTCGCGCGACTCGATGTTGACCGAGACGTTGTAGGTCGAACCCTCTTTCAGACGGGCCACGTCTTCGGGCTTGTTGAAGAACGTAACGCAGATTTTGCGTGTGAAAGAGCCTTCGTTCATTTCGAAAACCACATCCTGACGCTGCCACTCACCGCGTGCCGACGTTCCCTTCGTCACGGGCAGTATTTTGTAAACGGTTCCTTCGAATTCCATAGTGTAAATAGGGTTTGTTTGCGGCAAAGGTAGCAATTTTCCGGGACATTCGGAGCCTTTCCCGCGGAAAAAACGCCTGACGTCCGAAGATCGGCGGATACGGCGTTTCTGTCCCGGAACCGCGGCGTGCACCCCGTTCCGGTCGGCTCCGTCGGAGGTTCGGCCCTTTCTTTTTGCTGCCTGTTACAGTGGTCTGCGGCCCGTAATCCGTATAAAAAAGCAGGGTCCGGTTTGCTTTTTTTGCTTTTTTTGAATTATCTTTGGTGCTGTAATGATATTTTTTATTTGTCGGAGCGTTCTGCCGGGCTGTCCGGTTTCGGCTGCGTCCGGCGTGTTGGCACCTTTGTCCATGATGAAAAAACTACTGCTTTTTGTTGCGCTTCTCGGCCTTGCGCTGCCCCTGCGGGCGCAGGACGACAAGGCGCTGGCCGCCGCCGCGAAGGCCGACCTGAAACTGATGTCGTTCAACATCCGCTATTACAAGCCCGGCGCCGACGGCGACAACGGCTGGGTTGCGCGGCTCGCCGCCTGTCTGGAGATGATCCGTGCGGAATCGCCCGACGTCATCGGCTTCCAGGAGCCGCACCGGCCGCAGATCGACTATCTGAAGGTGAACCTCCCCGAATACGCCGAGGTCGACATGGGACGCGACGCCGCGACCGACATCGAGAAGAAACCCGACGGCGGCGAGCATCTGATGATCATGTACCGCCGTTCGAAATACATCCTGCTCGACAGCGGGTTTTTCTGGATCAGCCCCACGCCCGAATGCCCTTCGCGGGGCTGGGACGCCATGTGCCGCCGCGTCACGGTGTGGGTGCAGCTCAAGGACCGGAAAACCGGAAAGGAGTTCTTCTATTTCGACACCCATTTCGATCATATCGGCAAGCAGGCCCGCGCCGAATCGGCCCGGATGATGGTCGCCCGGATGAAGCGGATCGCCGGTGAGAAGGCCGCCGTCTTTCTCTCGGGAGACCTGAATACGACCTACGACAACGCCCTGCTCGACCCGCTGAAGGCGTGGATGCAGTCGGCGCGCCATGCGGCCCCGGTGACCGACGAACTGCCGACGTTCAACGACTTCGGCAAGCGTTCGCTGTGGATCGACTTCATTTTCGCCCGCAACGCCCGTGCGCTGGCCTACCGGACCCTTGTCGATTCCGGGCGTTACGGCGTTCCGTTCCTCTCGGATCACAATCCCGTTTACGCGCTCTACAAACTCTGAATCCGCCGGACGGCCGACAAACCCGGATACAACCAAATTCCGATACCATGAAGAACCTTTCCCTCGTTTTCCGCAGCCTCGCGCTGCCCGTGCTGCTGCTGACGCTGAACGCCGCCGGTGCGCAGGAGAAGCAACCGCTCCGTTACGTCGATGCCGCGACGCTGACCGTCATCGGCAAGAGCATGCCCACACCCAAACTGTTCCAGCGGGTCGACACCGCCCGTTACGAACTCTGGCAGCCCGTGAAGAACTACTCGGCCTTCTCCACCGGACTGGCCGTCGTTTTCCGCACCGACAGCCGGACGATCCGCGCCCGGTGGAAAACCGGCGGATACGGATTGGGCCACAACATGACCGCCATCGCCCGCAAGGGTCTCGATCTCTACATCGAGCGCGACGGGCAGTGGGTCTACGCCGGTTTCGGCTGGCCCAAGGGCGACAACCACGACAGCGCGCTGGTCGAGTATATGGACGAGGGCGAAAAGACCTGTCTGGTCTACCTGCCCCTGTGGGACGAGGTGCTTTCGCTGGAACTGGGCATCGACGGCGACAGCCGCATCGAGGCCGTTCCGAACCCCTTCCGCCACCGGATCGTGGTGCTCGGGTCGAGCATCACCCACGGCGCTTCGGCCGGGCGTCCCGGCATGACCTGGACGGCGCGGCTGGCCCGCCGGATGGGACTCGATTTCCTGAATCTCGGTTACAGCGGGCAATGCAAGCTGCAACCCGAATTCGCGCGGATGCTGGCCGAGATGGATGCCGACGCCTTTGTTTTCGACGCCTTCTCCAACCCGAGCGCCGGGGAGATCGAGGAGCGGCTCGACGCCTTCGTGGCGACCGTCCGCAAGGCGCATCCCTCGACGCCGCTGATCTTCATTCAGACCGAGGTCCGCGAGACCGTGAATTTCAACCTCCGGGCGCGGAAATTCGAATCCGACAAGCGCGCCGCCGCCGAAGCGGGCGTCCGGCGGCTGATGAAGGACGACCGGAACATCTACTTCATCGACTCCCGGGGGATGATCGGCACGGACCACCTCGGGACGGTCGACGGTTCGCACCCCTCCGACCAGGGTTTCATGTACATGACCCGCCATCTCGAACCGCAGCTGCGCAAGATTTTCCGGAAATACGGAATCCGCTGATCCGCAGACCGGCAGGGCCGCAGCTTTCGGGCTGCGGCTTTTTCGTTTTTTGGGGCAGGAGGTTGCAAATCTGAAATTAATGCTATCTTTGCTTCCGGTATGACCGAAGATTTCATTCAGGAAAACGAGGATCGGGAACTGTTCCGGCGGATCAAGCAGGGGAGCGAGGAGGCTTTCCGGGTGGTTTACGGGAAGTATCACCGGATACTCTATGCCGTGGCCCTGAAGATGCTGAAGGACCGTTCCGCGGCCGAGAACGCCGTGCAGCACGTCTTCGTGAAACTTTGGATCGGGCGGCAGGAGATGACCGTCATGCTGAGCCTGCGGAACTACCTCTACACGATGACCCGCAACTACATCCTCAATTACCTGCGCAGCCGCAATACCGAGCTGGTGCACAGCTACCGCCTGGCGCAGCTCATTCCCGAGGCTTCGGACCCGCTCGACGCGCAGATCGAGCGCGAGGATCTTTTGCAGATGCTCGATACGGTGATCGCGGGGCTTCCGACCCAGAAGCGGCAGGTCATGTACCTGCGCAAGGCGGGCTATTCGAACCCCGAGATCGCCGAAATGCTCAATCTTTCGGTCAACACCGTCCGTTCGCACTACCAGGAGGGCGTCAAACTCCTGAAGAGCCGTTTCGGCCATATCGTCCTGCTTATCGTCATCCTGCAAACTTTATTTTTATGAACAGACCTTCGGAAGAACTTTTGCATAAGACGCTCGAAAACCGCGCCACCGCCGCCGAGGCCGCTTCGGTCGCCGAGTGGCTCCCCCCCCCCTCGGGGCGCGGCGGGGTCGACGACGA
>OGPY01002814.1_pt1 | contig 10215 bp, 6 predicted proteins | sample 1553121 | NCBI WGS metagenome assembly OGPY01 (sample SAMEA2580004, study PRJEB22360) | human gut metagenome
AGCAAAAATAGAGTAGCATCGTCGGATACAAGCCCCGAAGGTAATAAAGATATACGGAAACGAGGTTTACGATTACCCAAAAAATCCAATGCTCGATAATTCGCCTTGCCAGCATCCAAGTAGCGACAATGCCTACCGACGTGGTGAACGCATCGCCTACGGGGATGGGAGAGTCCGTGAATTGATGAAGGAGATACCATAAGATGGCGAATACAACGGCCAATGTTCCGATAATCCCCACGAAAAGCGGAAGGCTCAGATGGGTGTATAGGATACGGTCGGAGGGAAGACTGTCGTTTTCCGTGTGTGTCTCATGTTTCTTCCGGGTCCATTGATAGAAACCGTATATGCTGATTCCTACGTAATAGGTTTGCAATCCCATGTCCGCATAGATCTTAGCGGACAGGAAGACAAATACATACACGAGGGAGGTGAGGAATCCCACCACCCACATGGCCTTATGTTGTTTAATCTCTAGAAAGAGATAGAGTAGACCGGTTATTACTCCGAAGTATTCTAGCCAAACCATTTTAGTAATTGAAAATTAAGTTAGAATTTGAAGGTGATCCTGGCCATGGCGTTCGTGCCGGCTTGGGTGAAATAACCGTCATCCTTTTTACGTGTGCCGTTTTCGATATACGAGTATACCCATGCGTTGGTCTCGTACTTCTCGTTGAAGAGGTTGTTGATAGTCACGTCTAGGGTTATTTCTTTCATGAACTTAGGCTGGAAGGCGTAACCGATACGTAGGCTATTGATAAAGTAGGGATCGATGGAACGATCCTTGCTGCTTGAATTGTCTATGTATTGGCGGCCTACTACTTGCGAGTTGAAACTAGCGATAAATCCTTTGTAAGCGAAATCGAACATGCTGTTTGCGATTAGGTCTGGGGAGAAAGCGATATTCGTTGTACCTAGATCGTTGATCTCTTGTACTCCGGTATCCCAGTTATCCACGTATTCCACGAAATGCTTGATTTTATTTTGGCTGAGGGTTACGTTCGCGTTCCAATTCAGCCAAGAGGTGATTTGTACACCTCCGGTAAGCTCGATGCCCATTCGGTAGCTATCCTTTATATTGGAAGTGAGGGCCTCACCGATCTCGCTGATCTTGCCGGTCAGGATTAATTGGTTGTTGTAATCCATGAAATAGAGATTGGCTCCAACCCGGAAACGGTTGTTACCAAAACTATAACCGGCCTCGTAATCATATAAGGTCTCGTGGGTAGGACGTTCTTCGGGGCCTGCCTCCGTGAAATTGTCACGGTTCGGTTCCCGATTTGCGACGGAGAAAGAGACGAATGCGTTATGGCCGTTATTATGGAAGTTTATACCGGCTTTCGGGTTGAAGAAGTTCCAGTTCTTATGAATGTCCAGCTCTTCCTCGGCTTTGTCATCGTTTCCCTTAATGGTGTAATGGATCCCACGGTATTGTAAGTCCAGATAGCCGGTGAAAAGAGGGGAAAGACGTTGGGTCAATTTTGCGTATGCGTTGTAGTCTAATTTCTTACCGGTATTGCGGTAATATTCGTAATCCGGTTGTGGCAAGACGTTTGCGCTTTTGGTCCACATTACCCGGCCAAAATGGTCGCCTACATAGTTGTTGACGGCGGTTCCCAGCGTAAGGCGGGTATTGTCACGTTGATAGTTCGCGCTATAAACGGTCCCATAGAAATAATTGTCGAGCCATTTACGGCGCACGAGGTCGGTCTTTTTTACGGTATTACCCTCCGGATCGATATAATATTCCGGTAGCTTATAACTGCTGAATTTGGCTTTCGATTTATAATCCTCGTAATATCCGTTACCATCGGTGTAATGAAGGGTCAGGTTCATATTCCAGAAATCTCCGATACGCTGGCTGGCCATTAAATGGTAGTTGTGTTGCCAATAATTATCCGTCTGATTGTTATAAAACTTCTTCACTCCATCTTCCTCATATTCTCCGCATGGATTATAGCTACGATCTGTGTCAAGTAAATAAGACGGAACACCGTTCCATGCTTGATAGGTCTTCTCGCTGTTCCCGAAGGCTTGGAATTTAATCAATGTATTATCGGCATAGAAAGCGGCGGAGGCATAGTAAGAGCTCATACGGGCGGAGGCACGATCGATAAAGCCGTCGCTACGGATATTGGAGTAGCGGGCGTCGAAAGCGAAATGATCGTAAAGTAATCCGGTACCGCCTTTTACCGTATGCTTCAGCGTACCGAAAGAACCTGCTGATACGGAATATTCGCCGTAAGGCTTTAAGGACGGTTTCTCGGTTTGCATGGCGACCGTAGCGCCAAAAGCCGCGGCTCCGTTCGTAGAGGTTCCGGCACCTCGTTGGATCTGGATCGATTCTACCGAGGAGGCTATATCGGCCATATTAGCCCAGAATACGGTATGAGACTCGGAGTCATTAACCGGTACGCCATTGATCGTGATATTGATACGGTTCGCGTCTGTCCCCCGGATACGAAAACCGGAGTAACCTATACCTGTTCCGGCATCCGAGGTCATGATAACAGACGGGGATTGGGAGATAAGGAATGGGATACCTTGCCCGTTGTTCCGGCTGCTTAGCTCTTGTTTGGAGATGTCGCTATAAGCTACCGGGGTTTCTTTCCCGACTTTGGTAGCGGTAATAACTACTTCATCCAAAGATACGTCTTTTGAGATTTTCAAGGAGTCGACCGGACTGGGCATTTGTGCCTTGACGGTTGTAGCCAGTAAGGAGCCGGCCAAGATAACCAATACATTTTTCATCTTTTCATCTTTTTGCTTTAAAACTAAATAGATGAATAGAAAGGATCGGAGAAGCATGAATCCCTACGACAGCATTACCTGTACAGGTTCTATGGGTATGATCTCAGCCCGCTCCTTTCGTGAAGGATTTTGCGAGCACCCCTTCGTATTCGGCAGCAAAGATAGGCATAAAAGTGTTAATAAATATTACTGTCAATAGTAAATCGGATTTCTATAGATATTAATTCTGATTACTATGGATAGTAATCCGGTTTGTGTCGTATTAATTTTTTCTGTAAAAAGATGAGGATATTTTGAGAACTCATTGATTTTTTGTATATTTGCGGGCGATTAAGTGAAGTTGAGGAGGGGGCGGGTAGTCCCCTTCTTTTGTTCTTAACAGATATGTGTATGATAGAAAAGAAAGTGGTAAGCCAATTAATAGAGGAAAAACTAGCCTCTTCAAGCAATTATTTAGTAGACGTGGTGATTAAACCGGGAAACCTGATAGTCGTTGAAATTGATAACGATGAAGCGGTAAGCATTGATGATTGCGCTGAGTTGAGCCGGTATTTGGAGGAGCATCTGGATCGTGACGTCGAGGATTATGAGCTGGAGGTTGGCTCCGCCGGCATTACTTCTCCTTTCAAGGTACTTCGCCAATACGTCAAGAACATCGGAAACGAGGTGGAGATGCTGTTGAAAAACGGCTCGAAGCTGACCGGTGTGTTGAAATCTGCCGACGAGAACGGTGTGGTTGTCTCTGTCGAGAAGAAGGTGAAACCGGAAGGCGCTAAGCGGAAGGTGACTGTGGTGGAGGATGAGTCGTATACATTTGATGAAATAAAATATACAAAATACTTAATAAGATTCAAGTAAGATTATGGCCAAGAAAGAGGAAACAATCAGTATGATTGACACCCTTGCGGAGTTCAAGGAGTTGAAGAATATCGATAAAGATACGATGATTAGCGTTTTGGAAGATTCGTTCCGTAACGTGATCGCCAAGATGTTTGGCACGGATGAGAACTATGACGTGATTATCAACCCTGAGAAAGGTGATTTCGAGATCTGGAGAAACCGTACGGTTGTGGCTGATGATGAATTGGAGGATGAGAACTTGCAGCTTACGTTGACGGAGGCCCGTAAAATCGATGCCGACTGTGAGGTGGGCGAGGAAGTGACCGACGAGGTGCATTTTGCAGACTTCGGACGCCGTGCGATCTTAAACTTGCGCCAAACTTTGGCTTCAAAGATACTTGAATTGCAGAAAGACAGCTTGTACGCTAAGTATAAGGATAAAATAGGCCACATCATCGCCGCTGAGGTTTATCAGGTGTGGAAGAAAGAAATCCTGTTGCTGGATGACGATGGTAATGAGTTGCTACTGCCGAAATCCGAGCAAATCCCGACCGATTTCTATCGTAAGGGAGAGACCGTACGTGCGATCGTTCAACGTGTGGATAACTATAATAACAACCCGAAGATCCTTCTTTCCCGTACGGATAAGGTCTTCTTGCAACGGTTGTTTGAGTTGGAGGTTCCGGAGATTAATGACGGCTTGATTACGATCAAGGCGATCGCCCGCATCCCGGGAGAGCGTGCCAAGGTGGCTGTCGAGTCATACGATGACCGTATTGATCCGGTAGGCGCTTGCGTAGGTATGAAAGGCTCTCGTATCCACGGAATCGTTCGCGAGTTGAGAAACGAGAACATTGATGTGATTAATTACACCTCAAATCTCTCTTTGTTTATCCAGCGTGCCTTAAGCCCGGCTAAGATCTCTTCTATCCGTGTGAATGAGGAGGAAAAGAAAGCTGAGGTTTATCTACGTCCGGAGGAGGTTTCTTTAGCGATCGGTAAGGGCGGTCTGAATATTAAGTTGGCTTGTATGTTGACTGAGTATACGATTGACGTATTCCGTGATATCGAAGGAGCGGACGAGGAGGATATCTACTTGGATGAGTTCTCCGACGAGATCGACAGCTGGGTGATCGACGCACTGAAGAATATAGGATGCTATACGGCGAAGAGTGTCCTTGCTATGGACCGCAATGAGATTATTGAACGTGCCGATCTGGAAGAGCAGACCGTGGACGATCTTTTAGCTATCTTATCTGCGGAATTTGAAGATGAAGGTAACGAATAAGTATTACGACAAAGTTAGATATGCCTATAAAATTAATTCAAGTACAGAGAAAATTGAACGTGGGAATCAACACGGTGGTTGAGTTCCTGCACCGGAATGGGTTCTCGGTTGAGGATAATCCCAACACGAGGATCAGTGATGAACAGTATGCTTTGCTCGTAAAAGAGTTTGGAAAGGATCTGCCAGAGAAAGATCGTAATTTTGCGGCGGATCGTGTGCGGAAAGAGGTTCCTTCTGTGAAAGAAGAGAAGACCGCGGAAATAAAGACAGTGATACCGGAAGAATTCAGACCTAAGATCGTAATGAAGGGTCATATCGATTTGGATGGTGGACAACATAAAAAACAGCAGGAAGAGCCGAAGGCTAAAGAGGAGCCTAAGGTGAAAGAAGAGCCTAAGGTAAAGGAAGAGCCGAAAGTGAAGGAAGCGCCTGCCGCTCCCGCTGCTCAAGCTCCTGTTAAACCCGCGCAGCCTGCGCAGGCTCCCACGGAGAAAAAAGAAGAAAAAGTTATAGTAGTGGAAGTGGAAAAAGAAAAAACCGTAGAGAAGCAACCGGTTGTTGCGGAACCTAAGGTGGAAAGTGTGAAACCGGAACAGGAAGTAGAGAAGACCGAGGAAAAGGATGATAATCTTTTCCGTTTGAACTCGGTTAAATTGGAGTCAAAGATCAAGGTAACCGGTAAGATTGACTTGGATGCGCTTAACCAATCGACTCGTCCGAAAAAGAAAACGAAGGAGGAGAAGCGGAAAGAGCGTGATGAGAAGCAAAAGTTTAATAACAATCGGCCGGGTAATAATAGCAACGGTCCGGGCGCTCCTCATAAGAGTCCGAATTCGCCGACTTTGATTAAACCGAACGCTCCTGCTAAACCGGGTGAGGAAGGTGACGCTAAGAAGAAGCGTAAACGTATCAAGAAAGATCGGGTAGACGTGAATAATACGCCGGGTACGAATTATCCGCGCCCGAATCGTGACGATCGTCCGAATAACGACCGTAAGCCTCGCTTGAAGAAGCCGGTGAAAGCGGAAGTTAGTGAAGAGGATGTTCAAAAGCAGATCAAGGAGACTTTGGCTCGCTTGACCAACAAGAATAATAAGAATAATAAGGGGGCTAAATACCGTCGTGATAAACGTGACGCCGCTGTGAAACGTGAGCACGAGTTGATGGAACAGGAAGAACTGGAAAGCAAGGTATTGAAGCTGACCGAGTTCGTTACGGCCAACGACTTGGCGAACATGATGGACGTATCTGTAACGGAGGTTATTGGTACTTGCATGAGCATCGGCCTTATGGTTTCGATCAATCAGCGCCTGGATGCGGAGACGATCAATATTGTGGCTGAGGAGTTCGGTTATAAGACTGAATATGTAAGCGCGGATGTTGTCGAGGCGATCAACGCTGATGAGGAAGATGATAACGAGGAGGATTGGGTAGCCCGTCCGCCTATCGTAACGGTGATGGGACACGTTGACCACGGTAAGACATCCTTGCTTGACTACATCCGTAAGGCGAATGTAATTGCCGGTGAAGCCGGAGGTATTACACAGCATATCGGTGCATATAACGTGCAACTGGAAGACGGTCGCCGTATTACGTTCCTTGATACTCCGGGTCACGAAGCGTTTACCGCCATGCGTGCACGTGGTGCGAAAGTAACGGATATTGCTATCATTATTGGGGCTGCCGATGATAACGTGATGCCGCAGACGAAGGAAGCAATCAATCACGCGATGGCTGCCGGTGTACCTATTGTATTTGCAATTAATAAGGTAGATAAACCGACTGCGAATCCGGATAAGATTAAAGAAGAACTGGCTGCAATGAATTACCTTGTTGAAGAATGGGGTGGTAAATATCAGTCACAAGATATCTCTGCCAAGAAAGGTATGGGTGTGGAAGACTTGCTGGAAAAAGTATTGCTCGAAGCAGAAATGCTCGACCTGAAAGCAAATCCGGACCGTAATGCTACGGGTTCCATCATCGAATCTTCACTGGATAAGGGACGTGGATATGTAGCTACTGTATTGGTATCTAACGGTACTCTGAAAGTGGGAGACATCGTACTGGCAGGAACCAGCTACGGACGTGTGAAGGCTATGTTCAACGAACGTAACCAACGCATCAAAGAAGCAGGACCTTCCGAACCGGCTTTGGTATTGGGATTGAACGGTGCACCTGCCGCAGGTGATACATTCCATGTTGTTGAAAGCGATCAGGAAGCTCGTGAAATCACCAACAAACGTGAACAGTTGGCTCGTGAACAGGGCTTGCGTACGCAGAAGATCCTTACGTTGGATGAGTTGGGCCGTCGTATTGCTTTGGGTAACTTCCAGGAATTGAACATCATCGTTAAGGGTGACGTGGACGGTTCTGTTGAGGCATTGAGCGACTCGTTAATCAAGTTGTCTACGGAACAAATCCAGGTAAATGTCATCCATAAGGGTGTGGGAGCAATTTCCGAGTCGGATGTTTCTCTGGCTGCCGCTTCGGATGCGATTATCGTCGGATTCCAGGTACGTCCTTCGGGTGCTGCCGCTAAGATGGCTGAACAGGAAGGTGTCGACATCCGTAAGTACTCTGTCATCTACGATGCAATCGAAGAGGTGAAGGCTGCTATGGAAGGTATGTTGGCTCCGGAACTGAAGGAACAAATCACGGCAACTATCGAAATCCGCGAAGTATTCAACATTACGAAGGTGGGTTTGGTAGCCGGTGCAATGGTGAAGACCGGAAAGGTGAAGCGAAGCGACAAGGCTCGTTTGATCCGCGATGGTATCGTCATCTTTACCGGAAACATCAACGCGTTGAAGCGCTTCAAGGACGATGTGAAGGAAGTAGGTACAAACTTCGAGTGTGGTATCAGTCTGGTGAACTGCAACGACATGAAGGTAGGCGATATGATCGAGACATTCGAAGAAATAGAAGTGAAACAGACTTTATGATTTATGAGTTATGATTTATGAATTATAAGGGTATAAGGCCATTCGCGAAGTAATGGTTGCAACAATAGATGGGTGGTAATGTGGTACTATTTTATATGGGACACCACCTTACCACTTTATTGTTTTATCACCTGACAGAAATATAAATCATCGATCATAAATCACAGGAACATAAATCATAAATCACAAATCATAAATCACAACGTGGCAACGATTGATATCATTATCCTTATTGTAATAGGCGCCGGAGCGGTGGTAGGCTTTGTAAAAGGCTTTATCCGCCAGTTGGCTTCTATTTTGGGGTTAATAGTCGGGCTGTTGGCGGCGAAAGCTTTGTATGCCTCTTTGGCGGAGAAACTTTGCCCGACAGTGACGGATTCGATGACAGTTGCGCAGGTGTTGGCTTTTATCATGATTTGGATTGCCGTGCCGTTGATTTTTGTACTGATAGCTTCGTTATTGACAAAAGCAATGCAAGCAATCTCGCTGAACTGGCTGAACCGCTGGTTAGGGAGTGGGCTGGGAGCACTTAAGTTTCTGTTGTTAACGAGTGTAGTGATCGGTGCGATAGAGTTTGTAGACAGCGATAATAAGTTAATTAGTGCAACAAAAAAGGAAGAATCTTTGTTATATTATCCGATGGAAACGTTTGCGGGGATCTTTTTCCCTGCTGCGAAGAATATGACGCAACAATATATATTAGAGAATAAAGATGCAACAAGAAGAACCCAATAAAATGAAACCCAATCAGAAAGACGAACTCGAAAAGAAGACTGATAATGAGTTTGTCCGGAAATTTGCGGAGGAGAAATATAAATACGGCTTCACCACAGAGGTGCATACAGACATCATTGAGCGTGGACTTAATGAAGATGTCATTCGTCTGATTTCATCGAAAAAAGACGAACCGGAGTGGTTGCTGGAGTTTCGCCTGAAAGCGTATCGCCACTGGCTGACGCTGGAGATGCCGACTTGGGCACATCTCCGTATCCCTGAAATTGACTATCAGGCGATTTCTTATTATGCCGATCCGACGAAGAAGAAAGAAGGACCGAAGAGCATGGAGGAAGTCGATCCTGAATTGATAAAGACGTTTAATAAACTGGGTATTCCTTTGGAGGAACAGATGGCTCTTAGCGGAATGGCGGTGGATGCTGTTATGGACTCCGTTTCCGTAAAGACTACCTTCAAGGAAACGCTGATGGAGAAAGGAATTATCTTCTGCTCGTTCAGTGAAGCCGTGCGGGAACATCCCGATTTGGTGAAGAAATATATGGGCTCGGTGGTAGGTTACCGGGATAATTTCTTTGCGGCGTTGAACTCCGCTGTCTTTTCTGACGGCTCTTTCGTGTATATTCCGAAAGGTGTACGTTGTCCGATGGAACTTTCCACCTATTTCCGTATCAATGCCCGTAACACGGGGCAGTTTGAACGTACGCTGATTGTGGCGGACGACGATTCATACGTTTCTTATCTGGAAGGATGTACAGCGCCGATGCGGGATGAAAATCAGTTGCATGCGGCTATCGTTGAGATAATTGTGCACGACCGCGCAGAGGTAAAATACAGCACTGTTCAGAACTGGTATCCGGGCGATGCAGAAGGCAAGGGCGGTGTATACAACTTTGTGACAAAACGCGGTAACTGCAAGGGAGTGGATAGTAAACTATCTTGGACACAAGTGGAAACTGGTTCGGCAATCACTTGGAAATACCCTTCCTGTATTCTGACAGGCGATAACTCGACCGCTGAATTCTATTCCGTAGCTGTAACGAACAACTATCAGCAGGCAGATACCGGAACGAAGATGATTCATCTGGGTAAGAACACTCGTAGTACGATTGTAAGTAAAGGCATTTCTGCCGGACATAGTGAGAACTCCTATCGTGGGTTGGTACGTGTGGCCGAGAAAGCGGATAATGCCCGTAATTATAGCCAGTGTGACTCTCTCTTGTTGGGAGATAAATGCGGTGCGCATACTTTTCCTTATATGGATATTCACAATGAAACGGCAGTGGTGGAACATGAAGCCACAACGAGCAAGATCAGTGAAGACCAAATATTCTATTGCAACCAGCGCGGTATTCCGACAGAAGACGCTATCGGGCTTATTGTGAACGGATATGCAAAAGAAGTATTGAATAAACTTCCGATGGAGTTTGCGGTAGAAGCACAGAAGTTGCTTACTATCTCGTTGGAAGGAAGTGTGGGGTGATTTACTAGTTGGCAATTTACGATTTACTATTTGGCTGCGCGCTTGTAGGAGGTAAATTGTCGGTAGTATGGGTTTTTAATAGTAAATAGTAAATGGAAAAATAGTACATATAATCATGTTAGAAATAAAAGACCTGCATGCCAGCATCAATGGCAAAGAAATATTGAAAGGCATCAACT
>OGPY01002820.1_pt1 | contig 10192 bp, 9 predicted proteins | sample 1553121 | NCBI WGS metagenome assembly OGPY01 (sample SAMEA2580004, study PRJEB22360) | human gut metagenome
ACGTAAGCGACAGCCGGTTTGCTGGTTTCAGCGGAAGGATCTGGATTGCTGCATCCGGTCAAGGCGAAAAGTGCAGCAGCCATGACAGCAAAAGTGCATGTAAGTTTTGTGATTTTTTTCATCGTATTTTTCCTCCTTAAACAGCTTCTGAAAAGTTGACAACGTGGTTTTTAGTTGGAACATCTCTGTCGATGGCAGGGAGAGCGGTTTTTCCGCCGCTTGCAGCTGCAAGGGCAGCCAGTTCCCTGCCAAGACGATCAAAGATTTCATCAGAACGAGACTTACTCAGGACATTTGTTGAGGTGGGATCACCCAGCTGTTCCATGAGCTGCACTCTCATATCAGCCAGAAGGGTCAGAGAATCGTTGATGAGATCCTTTTTGGCATTGATAAGATGCTGGTGGTCTGCGTCCTGGATCTGTGATGAGTTAAAGCTGTCACATTCGTCCTGAATTGCTTCCAGACGTCGAATATAGTTTTTAAGCTCGTTAAGTGTAATTTCCTCACGGCAAAGCTGTTTTGCCAGCGGGTTGTACAGCTCGAAGCTGATGGCAAAATTGCCGACAGATGTAAAAACAGGAGTTGCAATGGCAATAATCGTTAATGCGATCGTTGCGGCATCCACTGTTCCGTCTGCAGAAGAGAGCGACATGGTGGAGAAACGGAGTACACCATTGATGATCAGGGCAAAAATCGGAACAGCTAACAGCAATGCCAGATTGAATTTATCGTGGCTGAGTCCCTGTCTGATCTTTTTTGCCAGAATGCCTGCAAAGGCGGCCACAACATCTGCTGCAAAGGCCAGTCCTGCGACCTGGCCCCAGATCATGATGGGAGAGTCGTAAGAAATGCGTACGAAGAGACTGCGGAAAAATGCAATATCTATTACGACACAGAAGAGCATAAGCAGATAGGAGACAGGTGCGCAGAGCAACAGACTGTCTGGTTTGTATTTTGCTTTGACAGCGTCATCAGAATTTTCAAGCAGGAGTTCTCCACTTTTGTTCATTTTCAGTGCAAATGTATTATCTTTCATCTTCAACAACCTCCATTTTTTCTTTGATGCCGTAACATTTGTTCCAAAGCATCTGGGTATGTGCATGTTCGGTTTCCAGGACGGTTTCTTTTTCGCGCATCAGCTCGAGAATTCTTTGGATGTCCGCGCGATGTGCAGACATATTCCCATCCTGTCGATGATAAAAATCCAGGTGATCCAATGACTGGTCATCAAGGGAAATGAGACCGCTTCGGACCGGAGCAAGGATCTTATCAATCAGACAGTCCTCGTTGCCCGCGTCAACGGCGTTTGCGTTGATCAGGCGGGTCAGGGTATCGGTAAGTTCCGACTTTAACTGTTCCAGATGGTAGTTCTCCGGCTTTTTGTAGCCGACAGCTCTGTAGTTTTCGAACAGCAGATTGGTACGACGGCGGAAGTCATAAACGAGTACACGGCTGTCGTCTACTTCACTGATAAAACTGTTTTCTTTTTTCTTGTTTTTTCCAAATAACATTAGAGTACCTCCTCCTGTAATTCAGATGCCAGGGTAAGACGGAGCTTTTCCGCACGCTGCACCACCTGTTCATAGTGTTTTGCAAATTCCTGTTCAGAGTTGTTGGTGAATGTTACGTTTGGGAGAGGCGGAAGATCCGGCAAATGACGCATCGCAGACCGCCAGTAAACATCAATGCGCCGCTGATGATGCTGAAGAACACGATTGGTGATTTTGGCAGCAGAATCAAAGCTCTCCGTGACCTGACTGAGGCTGGTGAAAATGGCTTCGATGGTATCGGAAAGTGCTTTCTCGGATTCGGCGACAGCTCTTTTAAACGGGAGAAGCGATTCTTCTCGTTCACGGTTTCTTCGAGCTGCAACTTGCACTTCAGTAAGACTTTCCTCACCTTCTTTCCGGCGTGTGAGGTCGACATCTTCTGCAAGGGCGTTCTTTAAAACCTGTTTGGCGGCAGTAAGGTTTGTTTTCAGCGGAACAACCGTATCGAAAAGAATATTGAGCTTTTTGAACTCGTCCTCTTCCTCGAACTTTAAGCGTCCCATCTGACCAGCGCAGAATTCTTCGTAGGAATCGACTTCCTGCTTCAGAACACTCGACTGCCAGTCTCCGTTTTGACTGCAGCGGAGGAGCCCATGTCTTCCATCCACCCAGCCGGCATATCTCATGGTAAGCTTTTCGACAGGACCAAGAGATTTTCCCCTGCCTTTATCGAGACTCTGTAAACGTTTCTGATGTACTTTTTTTTGAGTCATGGTTTTCTTCCTCCTTGAATAAACTGTTTCTTTCAGCTACACTTATGTATTGCGATATTGGAAACAGATCTTAACATTTTTACAAAAATATTTTTCTTTTTTTGATCACATGATGTATTGAGACACGAGAAAGAACTTTATTTTTGCAAAAACATTTTTATTTTTCCGGGTACATTTAGATATAGAGATACGGAAAGCAAAACTTAACAGTTAAAAAAGAACAATTTGCAAAATTTTTTGAGGGGGAAATATAGGATTTTGAAAATAAGATATTTTATTGAAGAGGCTTGGAAAAAATGAGCATAAAAATGAGGAGGGAGCCCTCCTCAAATTAACAATTCTATGTAATTTAACGTGTCTACAATATAGCATACAGTTATTGCATTGCTTTTATTCCAAGGCGAATGTATTCGGGATGCTCTTTCAGATAGAGAAATCCATTTTCTTTACCATATTTCTGGCAGAGAGTTTGAAATACCTGTTCTGCCTCTCTTGAATAATCATTAAACAGGATTTCTGCATTTTCGCATATAAATTGATTTCGAATATCGATAGGCTGTTCAAAAAAATCCAAATCGTTTATGATAGTTTTCATAGCATCAACAGATTTTGCGATACATCCAAGCTTTATAATTGATTTCATTATGGAATCCACGAGTTTATCAACGATACCCATTTCATGTAACGCAGTAACATAAGAGGCTGCTCCGTCTGAAGAAAATCTGAGCTGTTCTGGCTTACTTTTCGTTTCTCCTGTATATTTCACATATTGTAAATATCTTTCTCTGATATCATCTAACGAACAATCAGCCAGTAAAGAAATTACGTAGAAATTATCGGCACGCACCTCTTTGCAAATCTGCTTCAGAAATAGAATCTTAGACCGGAGTTCATCGTTCAGTTCCGTATAACCGGCATTAGCTAATTTTTCTGCTAATTCATAGCAGTTATTCATATCATATTCCGTTTCAAGCTGTTTCCGCAGATTGCGCGCTATCCTCATTTTCTCCATGAATTTTTGTCTCCTTCCTATGGGTTTTATATGAACAGTAATGCTGCAGGAAGCGTCTTTTGTAGTCTTATCTGTATGGTATTACATTTTTTCACTAAATTCAATCTGTTTTCTTTTGAAAAGATTATTTGTTATGTAAAACGATAGAAATCTTAGTATTCTCTCTTATATTCTTTTTGTTGCCGTGTTAAAATAGTGGCAGGGAAAAACGTGTTAGGATAATAACCTGATGGAATAGAATCTTTTGAATGAAAAATCAATTCGTCAGAATGGTACGAAAGCATAAGAAGTGGAGTGGGATTAAATATGGGAATAATTCTTGAGAAGTCAAAACTAATATTTGACGAATTGGTCGGAACCAGTTCGTTTGATGATGTTTTTAAGAATAGTATTCGCGATTACTATACATATGGGTTTAAATCATACGATCAAAATATAAAAGGAAGTCAAAGTGTTAAGGATAGATGGAAAATTTTCAGTAAAATTCTTGGAGAAAAATGGTACTTTGAAAAAAGAAAAAAAGGAAGAAATCAGATTGTTTTGAAAACGATGCCTTCCGGAACGGATAACCCGGTCGATGATTTTTACTTTTTACATAATCTCAGCAAAATAGGTGATTATCTTAACTATCTTTTAGATATGGACAGAAGATCAACATTTAATGGAGAAACAAAAGATCTCCCGGTAAGTCAGGACGAATTGTATTCTGTAGAGGGAAATGCGGGTACTCAGAATTTAGAAAATACAAATCTTGTTGAATATGCAATTATTAGCAATTGGATAGAAAAGTTACAAGATAAAATGGTTACTGAGAATGAACCTGACGGGGATACAGATGATCCAATAAGACTTAACCGTCAATTAAACATTTGGTCTGTCCATACTCGATTTATGCCGGCTAGCTACAAAGATAAATATGCGAATCTCAGTAACCGGACAGAATATTTGTATTCATTAGGGGTAATTGGAGATCTTAGAGATAATCCAGAACAAAGAAATAAATGGCTGGAGAAACAATGGAGAGCCTGGCGGGATAAAGATTCAGATGGTGATAATTCTGTTTTCAAAAAGTATTTTAGCAGTGAAGCATCGGAGAAGGCGAATCATTTTTGGTATAAATCCCCGTTGACGATGGCAATGATTTGTGATACCGAAGATTCCTGCCTTTTCACTGAAGAATTTTTGGAAATGTGTGAATTCTTTTCTCAATATTATCCGTTAGGTGAAGTTGGAACTATATTATCGGAAAGATGTGGTATAAAAAAAGGACAAACAGAGAAGGAGATATTTCGGTTCAAGCATAATTATGTTCAAAAGACATTATATGATTACAACATGATAGACATTCTGACTGCGATAGAGAATGGATATCTTTGTGCACTTCAATATTCTCATGGAACAAATTTAAAAGCATGTGAAGAATTGATTATCCCGTTAGAAATTCGAATAAGTGTTTCAAATGGACGTGAGTATGTTTTATATTATCACATTCTGGAACGTAGAATAAAAGCATTGCGCTTGGAGTTTATCGATAAAATAACGTTATATTCACACGTTGATTCTATGAGTAAAGTTAAGCATACTGTAACCAAAACAGGAAAGAAAAAGAGTGTGCAGGAGGAAAAATTATTTGATATAAAAATCGATGAAACTGACTTGGTAAAACAGGTTGTATTAGCAAATAAAATGTTACCGTATATCTGGGGAACTGATGTCAATGACTGCATTGTTGACGAAGAATGGGAGAGTCGACTGATATCCTTTGAAATGCCTGTTTCTATTAATCCGGAAACGGAACAATTCATAAAAAACAGAGTAATTAAGGAAAGCAGAATCGGAAAACAAGACCATATAATTACAATTTTTCCAACAAAAGAATTGAGAAGTTGGATACGCAGCTTCTATGTGCGGGTTACTAAGCCAGAAAAAATACCTGTCTCTTTACTGGATATCGATGGTGACGTTAACGCAATGTGGAATGTATATTTCAATAAACGAAGTTTGAACGGCGATGAAGGAGAAGAATATAAAAAAAATACAGATCAGAAATATATAGAAGAGAGTTTTTCTGTGAAGGGAGATATTGTTTCAGATACAGAGGGACATGGGGCTCTGTTTAATGAACTATTTAGCTGGTATTCTATTATTTTAGCAAATTCGGTTTTATCAATAGATGGCGAACATACCGTGGACTGTAATCTCAAAGAAGAAATTAGCAGAGTTTTAGGTTATTATACTGATGAAGAACAGGAATGGGTGAAGAATGCATTATATGAGTACATTTTGGAGTCAGGGCTTGTAGATGATAATGGAAAAGTAAGGTTTAATATTTCCAAAATAGATTACTTATATGATTTGCTTCCGATTACAAAAATTGAGGTAAGATGGTTATTGTCTGTGTTGGATGATCCCTTAGCAAGAGTGTTCTTGTCTCCGGAACAGATTAATGTTGTCAGGAAGTGTTTGTCCTGTGCGCCATTTAAGGTGGAGAAATTACAGATTGATGCCATAAATTATTTTGATAGATACAATGTTGAGGGGCGGATCTCTAAGGGGAAAAAACATATTGCACAGAAAGGCCGTGTGAACGAAAAAGATTTGTTTCATATACGAGCATTGTATAGGGCAATCGTAAATGAACAGAAAGTTCATATTGTTTATAGAAATTGGGAAGGTAAAAAGAGACATGCAACTTGTGGACCGGTGCGTATAGAGTATTCAAGACGGGACGATGTTTTTAGGGTTTGGTATGTGCATGTGCAAAACGCAGAATCAAAAATTGGTATCATTAATATTCCAAGGATTGTTCGGGTGGAAGAATTAGTGGGTGAATGTTTTGACTTAAAAGAACAGAGAAAAATTCTTGATAAATTATATGACAAAACAATGACATCTATACAGATAGAGTTTTACCAGGGAATAAAGAACCTTCCGGATAGAATTCTGACAGAATTTTCTCTTTGGAAGAAGAAATGTGTGTATGATCCTTTGAGTTATAAGTTTACAATGACATTGTACTATTCGGCCCTTGATGAAAAAGAAATATTGATTCGATTATTAAGTTACGGACCGTATATTCGGGTTATTGCGTCTGAGGATAATTATATTTTGTCAGAGATCCAGGATCGTATTAAAAAACAAAGAGAAATTATCAGAGACAGAGAATTTGAAATAGGATAAATTTTAAAAGATAACTCGAGAAAGTAATATTAAATCCGACCTGTTTAAGGAACATCAGTGAGTATTTAAGAGAGCAATACGAGATAATGGTACGATGACGTATAAAGAGATAGTAAAAAAAAATCGATTAGTACATGACACAGGAATAGAGAACAACTATCTAGAGTCTGATGCGGATGATATTTATAAAAATGTAAATCTGATCCTTGAAAGATATATAAAAACTGAGGTTAGTAAAGTTATTTACCGAAAGAACAAAGAATTTACAGAAGAAGCTGAACATAATCAGGCTGAACCAACGTTCCCTATGTTTATCAGTACCATTACGCCGTATACGTTTGAACAGTCAGAGTTTATAGAAGAATTTTGCGGCAAACTTAAAAGTATTGGCATTAAACCTGTGCGCTGCGTAATGACAGATTTTGATCGCAGGAATCTCCTGTTGAGCTGGAAATGCCGCTTGATATGAATGATCCTATGATTAAAGAAACATTGAGTGTCCTGGAAAATTATAAAAAAGAAGTAGAAGCAAAAACGTGATTATTTAAATTTATGAAATGAAAGAGTAAGGCTTCATTAAATAAATTGAGCAGATAATGGAATTACGGAACGTATACGCTTAAGATCAGATAAAAATAGGAAAAGAAGTTTTGCGATGTTAATTAAAAATGTCGCAGAACTTCTTTTTTTGTATCTTTTTTTGCCGATACGAGACAGAAAATCCTTCGAAAATTTTATATTCTATACCTGTACTTCAGAGATGCATGTACCGCCTGGTGGCTGGGGCGTAGAGTTCAGATGACAGCGACCGTAAAACGGCTGAAGGTTTGCGGGGGATTGAAACACCAACGTGCTACGCAGGATTAAAAATCGTTGTTAAAAAAGAAAAGGATGAGGAAACATGAATATTATCGAGAAAAGTTCAAACGGAATCTTTCAGATTTCCGGGGATGCAACACTCATGTCAAACCCTAAAGTCTTTATAGAGGGAGAAATTACTCCGGAAACGGCATGTGAGTTTGTGAAGAAAATCATGATTTTAAATATGCAGGATCCGGACCGGCCGATTGACCTTTTGATTAATACACCTGGCGGCTGTATCAACTCCGGAATGGTGTATTACGATGTCATTCAGGCAAGTAAAGCCCCTATTCGTACATTCTGCATTGGCAGAGCATATTCTATGGGAGCGATTTTACTCGCCTGCGGTAATCATGGCCGGTATATACTCCCACACGGGGAAGTAATGATTCACGAGCCGCTGCTTGGAAACCACGTGAGCGGCAACAGCTCATCCATCAAATCCATTTCAGAATCCTTGCTGGAAACGAAACATAAGATGAATCAAATTCTGGCAAAACACACAGGACAGACAGAGGAGACCGTGGAGAAAGCTACCGGTTATGACCACTATTTCAGCGCTGAGGAGAGCCGGAACTTTGGTTTGGTGGATGAGATCATAGATTTCGGGAAATTATTGGAGGAAAGCGAATGAATAGTACGGAGAGAATGATTCTTGGAAACGATTGCATTTATAGCGGGGATCCGGAGGAAACGGGTTTAAATCGTAACGTTTTGATTGTGGGAGGCACCGGGAGCGGAAAAACGAAATCTTATGTGGAACCAGAGCTTATGGAGGCACTGAGAGTGGAAAATCCTAATAATAAGTGTGTGATTCTCACCAAAAGAGATATTCCGGACAGGTATATCCCTTTGTTTGAAGCAGCTGGGTTTACAGTATATGACCTGGATCTCTCGGATTCGGAGAAAGGGAATTGCTGCTATGATCCGTTAGCTTATGTCAAGTCTGAGGAGGATATTTCGGACCTGGCACATGCAATTGTTATGGCAAATGAGCGAAAAGAGCATAGTAATGCGGATCCTTTCTGGGATGAAAGTTCAGAGCAATTGCTGGGTGCGGAGATTGGAGCAACTCTGATGACGAAAAATAAACCAACCTTTGCAGATGTGCTTGATCTTCATTTCAGTCTGAAAATCCAGGAATCTGGTTGTGGAATAACGACATCACTGGATTCACTTTTTAAAACAATCGAAAAAGCGGCACCGGATTGTTATGCTGCCGTATGCTGGAAGACATTCCGGGAGGCGGCAGCGAAAACCGCAAAATCGATCTACGTTTCCATGAATCCAACGTTGAGAGCATTTACAACAAGCATCAGAAATAATATGAGAAACAAGCCGCCTGTTGATTTTGATAAGTTTGCCAGTGAAAAATCTATTTTGTTCATTACGACAAGCCCCGTAAAAAAGGCACTTCATGGTTTGGCCAACATTTTCGTGTCTCAGGCGATCTCAGAATTATTTACAATTGCAGATGAAAGCGCAGCCGGAGCGTTAGAGATTCCAACAGATATCATTTTTGACGACTTTGCAACCGGAGCAAAGGTAAGCGACATGCCTGAAAAACTGAGTATCTGCAGGGCGAAAGGGATTGCCTTTTCCGGGATTTTATTACAGTCAGAAAGTCAGTTAAAGCGAATGTACGGCGAATATGAAGCGATAGAGATCATTGACCAATGTGATAGTTATGTGTTTTTTGGCGGAAATAATTATGAAACAGCAAAGGCACTCAGCCTGAAAATGAATGTGCCGCTTGACGAAATATTGTACCTCCCGGTCGGCCGCATAATCGTCTTTCGCCGTGGCCAGAAACCGGTGTTTTCTACAAGATATGATATTTTCCATGATGAATTTTACCAAAGAATCACACAGTCACATACGGGGCAAAAAGATGATCCGTGGCCGAGAGACCGCTGATCATGAGCGGGTGTATCAGTCCAGAGAAAGCAGCGTTTATTTATTTGAGCAAATTGCACGGTCGATGCGGATAGAATTGTGATATGATAATAAAGAAGAGTATGTTTTGTGCGTGTTGAAAGCTTAATCTGGAGCCAGAAATATAAGGAGTTTGAAAATGGGAAATATATCTGATAGTAATCTATGGTTAATAGAAATTGGAGAAAATGATCAATATTGGGCAACGTGTCTGGAGAGGGTGCCTAATATGATATGCATTGCATACAGACACCTTAGAACATTGGCAAAAGAAGGAAAGGTTTATGGTACGATACTTCAATGTAAAGATATTTTCGAATTGGTATGTAAAACTCCGTTAATTATGGCTCTTATTTCTCTGGAAGAAAATCAAAAGTATAAGGATACGGAGGTTTTTCAGGAAGTTTTGAGAATCTGTTTGGATGCCCCGATGTCAATGGGGAGCTGGGACTCACTTGCCGGGATTCTTGTAAAAAAACAGAATGATATACATCTGCCAGAGAGTATCTATCATATCCTTAAAAGAACCAGAAGATTATATCAGGAGAAGATTTCAAATTCTGCCTCCAATGTTGTACACTGGAGAAATAATACAATTGGTCATGGTGTGCTGCGATTTGAAAATGATGCTTCTTACAGAAAGGAGTTAACGTGTCTTCTGAATCTGTTAAGAGAATATTTCGATGGGCAGAAAAAGTATTCGATCAGAGGCCTTTATGAGGATTTGTATTTTCTTCTTGGTGAAAACCGTCTTACGGGAGAGTATTGGTCTGATGGAATAAAAAAAGGTAATGTTCAATTTGCGTTTGAGGGAAAAAGAGCAGAAAACACAAACTATATTGTAAATCAAAATTATAAATATTATCTGTTTGATGCGTTTTACAAAACTGCAAATTCCGCTTCATCGGATCACCGATTCCGCTAGCAACGGATCAGTGTTT
>OGPY01002844.1_pt1 | contig 10117 bp, 12 predicted proteins | sample 1553121 | NCBI WGS metagenome assembly OGPY01 (sample SAMEA2580004, study PRJEB22360) | human gut metagenome
CCGGGATACAGTAGCGGCCGTCACGCATGGTGATGACGGAATCCTGAAGATAATTCCGGGCGCTTCCTGCAACCAGAGAAGAAAGCTGGGTGTGGATCCGGTCGTTGGTGGCCTTGATGCTGCGGCGGATCTGACGAAGGGTGCTGCTGGCATCGTCACTGATCTCATCCTCGGAAAGGATACAGCGGCGGATCTCTGTGCTCAGAGGTGTGAGAGGTTCCAGTGCCGCAAACATTCCGTCAAGGGAATCGGTCATTCCGTCGTCACGGTCACTTCTGGAATAGGCTTTGACACGGCCGGTATTTTCCAGAAGACTGCAGACGGAAAGCAGCTCCGGCGCGTTCAGGGCGCTGCCTACAGTAAGACGTTTCAGTGTGCCCCGGATATCCTTGACACTGCCAAAGGAAATGCCGCCTTTTTTGAACAGGCGTGCAAGGGCATCGTGGGTCTGCAGCTGCATGGACCGGATTTCCTCGATATCTGTGGAAGGGGTAAGCTTCCGGCAGAGATCTTTTCCCATGGGGGAGGATGCCTTGTCTGTGAGCAGATCTATGATTTTATAGTATTCAAGTGCTTTGTATGCTTTTTTGTTCATTGTTGCTATAGTTACTCCTTTTTGTTACTTCTGTTGATTCTGTGCTTTTCTGCGTAACACAGGATATGCAAAAAAACACTTCGTTTCCTATTTTACATGATTTCCATAGCAAAGGAAAGTAAAATGTGTTATGATACTGAATAAAGCCCGGAAGTAAGAGGAAACTGTGCGAAAATGCAGGGAAGACCGGACCGGGATGTGGCCAGAGATCGTAAAGAAAGGCTGGCTGTGAATACAAAGTGTGAAGTGGATACTTTGTTTGGTGAGCATGTCCGCTTTGAAAGTAAAAAGAACAGAAAGGCAAGAATTTTATGCGTTTTTTAAATGAATTACATGAGGGAGACAGAGTAAACGGAATCTATCTCTGTAAACAGAAACAGGCAGCTACAACGAAGAATGGAAAACCCTATGAGAATCTGATCCTTCAGGATAAAACAGGTGTGATCGATGGTAAGATCTGGGACCCAAATTCTCTGGGGATCGATGATTTTGATGCCCTGGATTACATTGAGATCATGGGAGATGTGACAAGTTTTGCAGGTGCCATGCAGCTGAACATTAAGAGAGCACGCAAGGCAGGAGAAGGGGAGTATGATCCGGCAGATTATCTTCCTACCAGTGAGAACAGTGTGGACGATATGCAGAGCCAGCTGCGCGACCTGATCAACAGTGTGAAGAATCCGTATCTTTCCCAGCTTCTGAAGAAGCTTTTTGTGGAAGATCAGGAATTTATGAAGGTGTTTGAAGGTCATTCCGCAGCCAAGACCGTGCATCATGGATTTATCGGCGGACTGATGGAGCACACCCTTGGAGTGACACGTCTCTGTGATTACATGGCAAATGCCTATCCGCTTTTGAACCGTGATCTTCTGATCACAACCGCTCTTCTTCATGATGTGGGCAAGACCAAGGAGCTTTCAGCTTTTCCGATGAATGATTATACAGACGAGGGACAGCTTCTGGGACACATTGTGATCGGGGCACAGATGGTACACGACCTGGTAAAAGAGATCCCGGATTTTCCTGAGAAACTTGAGAATCAGGTAATCCATTGCATCCTTGCCCATCACGGTGAGCTGGAGTACGGCTCTCCCAAGAAACCGGCACTTGCAGAGGCAGTAGCTCTGAATCTGGCAGACAATACCGATGCAAGAATGGAGACACTGACAGAGATTTTCCACGCAGACAAGGGCAAAAAAGAATGGCTCGGTTATAACCGTCTTTTTGAGTCCAATTTAAGAAGAACAGGAGATATTTAATAGATGGAATTCCGTAAAAACGATATACTGACTTTGGATATAGAGGATTGCGGAGTTGACGGTGAAGGTATCGGGAAAGCCGATGGCTTCACCGTTTTTGTGAAGGACGCCGTGATCGGAGACCGGATCAGCGCCAAGATCATCAAGGCAAAAAAGAACTACGGCTATGGCCGTCTGATGGAGGTGATCACACCGTCCCCGTACCGTGTGCACACGGCGTGCTCCATTGCCCGTCAGTGTGGAGGATGCCAGCTTCAGGCATTATCCTATGAGCAGCAGCTGAAATTCAAGGAGAAAAAAGTCCGTGGCCATCTGGAGCGGATTGGAGGTTTTAAGGATTTCCCCATGGAACCGATCATGGGAATGGATGAGCCTTACCATTACCGCAACAAGGCACAGTTCCCGGTAGGAAAAAATAAAGACGGAAAGATCATCACCGGTTTTTATGCAGGAAGGACCCACTCTATTATTGACAACAGGGACTGTATTCTGGGAGTGAAACAGAATAAAGAGGTTCTGGACCGTGTGATCGGCCATATGGAGAAATATCATGTACAGCCTTATGATGAGACAACAGGAAAGGGTCTTGTACGCCATATTATGATCCGCTATGGTTTCCATACAGACGAGATGATGGTTTGTCTGATCTTAAACGGAGATAAGATCCCTGCAGAAAAAGCTCTGGTGGATTCTTTGTGTGAAATTCCGGAAATGACCAGCATCACCATCAATGTCAATAAAAAACGGAACAATGTGATCCTGGGAGATCAGCTTCGTCTCCTCTGGGGACAGTCCTATATAACGGACAGTATCGGAAATATCTCCTATCAGATCTCGCCGCTGTCCTTTTTCCAGGTCAATCCCATCCAGACCGAAAAACTGTACGGAAAGGCCCTGGAGTACGCAGGTCTCACCGGAAATGAAACAGTCTGGGACCTGTACTGTGGAATCGGAACCATCTCCCTGTTCCTGGCTCAGAAAGCAAAATTTGTCCGCGGCGTGGAGATCGTACCACAGGCCATTGACAATGCAAGAGAGAATGCTAAGCTTAATGGAATCGAGAACGTGGAGTTTTTTGTTGGAAAAGCAGAGGAAGTACTGCCGAGGGAGTATGAGAAGAATGGCGTCTACGCAGATGTCATCGTTGTGGACCCACCGCGGAAGGGCTGCGATGAGGTACTTCTGAATACGATCCTTAAGATGAAACCGGAGAGGGTTGTTTATGTGAGCTGTGATAGTGCTACGTTGGCCAGGGATCTGAAGGTGCTTTGTGCGGAGGATTATGAGTTGATGCGGGTTTCTACTACGGATATGTTTCCGCAGAGTACGCATGTGGAGACGGTTGTTCTTTTGTCCCAACTGAAACAAAAGCCGGATGATTACATTAATGTCACGATTGAACTTGATGATATGGATATAACATCTGCAGAGACTAAGGCTACATATGATGAGATAAAGAAGTATGTGGCTGAACATAATGCCGGCATGAAGGTTTCCAATCTGTATATCTCACAGGTAAAGAGAAAATGCGGAATTGAGGTTGGAAAGAATTATAATTTACCTAAAAATGAAGATAGCAGGCAACCGCAGTGTCCAGAAGATAAAGAGAGTGCAATTGTGGAGGCATTGAAGCATTTTAAGATGATTCAGCAGAAATAAAAAGAGTTTGATAAATCGGGAATAGTGGAGGTAGAAAAATATGTATAGAATATATAGCACACTTATCGAAATTGTTGCTGCAGCAGTTTTTATAATTCCTATCTGGTGCATATATAACAAGTTGCTTTTCCGTAGCTGGAAAATAACCATTCTTTATATAATATTTGGATTCTATTTAACTGCTGTTTTAGCATTGGTAGGATTTCCAAATATAATATCATTAAAAGTTGAATTGACGGTAAATATAATTCCTTTTATATATATGATAAATGATTTTAGTAATGCGTGCTTGAATGTGTTATTGTTTGTTCCTTTTGGCTTCTTTTTGCCAGTGTTATGGAAAGAATTCAGGAATGCAAAAAAAGTATTTATAGCAGGATTTGCAATGACATCATTTATCGAAATAGCTCAAATTTTCACAGGACGAGCGACAGATATAGATGACATTATTACAAACATTGCAGGTACTTTAGTCGGGTATCTAATTGCATATTGGTTTACAGGTATTTTTACAAGAAAAATAGTGAAAAATTCAAAAAAGAACGACTTTTACATAATATGTGCATCTGTAGTACTTATTATGTTCTTTCTTCAACCATTTATTTCATCTTTGTTATGGGAAATGATTCTGTGACTTCAAATTTCACTCTACGTAGCATAGAAACCGTAAAATTCACCATATTCTACGTTGCGTGGGTGTGATTGGGAATCAAATAATGGGATAATCAAATCAGAGAGGAGGAAAACAGATGGATCAAATTAAAAAACTTTCAGATACTGAAATCGAAGAAATTATCAGGAAGATGGACAGAATGTTTTTAGAAGAAGGCTACGAGAAGACTTACGAATGGGCATTGAGGCTTATAAAGGAATATCCGAATTGTAACATGCTTATCTGGCAGGCTGCGGTAATGCTTGATGCAAGAAGAATAACGGATAAATGCACGAATCAGGAAAAATATGATAAGCAGATTAACGCATGGTATGAGCTGGCACTACATGATGAGAATGAAGAGATACAGCATCATGCAGCAGATTCCTTATTTGGAAAAGGACTTGGAAAGAGTCTCCAGAAGCTTGGCTATATACCTGAATCACAGAATGATATGATATTTTCAGTTATATGTGAGGAAATAGGACTGTTTGGAGCTTTCTGTCTTATTGCACTTTTTGTGGTTATGTTATGGAGAATTAATCATATAGCGCAGAATGCACCTGATCTTTATGGTTCAATGCTTGCAGCTGGTGTATTTGCACATATTGCAATACAGGTAATACTTAATATTGCAGTAGTAACTAACACAATACCTAATACAGGTGTGTCACTTCCGTTCATCAGTTATGGAGGTACGTCGATCGTATTCCTTATGGCAGAGATGGGACTTGCGCTGAGTGTGGCAAGGCAGATTAAATTTGAGGAATAAAAAATGTAATAAAATAGTGCTTGACAAACAGGAGGGAAGAATATATACTTTGAACATCAAAGTAATCAATCCCGATAAAACCAAATCTGAATAAATGAGACGTATTTACTGGTCTGACGGATGATAAGGTTGAAAACAAGAAAAGGCAGAATCATCATCTGCTTAACAAAAATAATAAAAAACAAGTGATAACCGGAGCATGAAAAAGAGAAGCATTCCGGGGCTTGAATTAAAGGAGAAGAAAAAATTATGTTAGAAAAAATGAGTGAAATGATCGCAGAGCAGTTAAATTGTGATGCAGCAGGAATTACTGCTGAAACTTCTTTCAAGGATGATCTTGGCGCAGATTCACTTGACCTGTTTGAGCTGGTTATGGCTCTGGAAGATGAATACAATATTGAGATCCCGGCTGAAGATCTTACAGATTTAACAACAGTCGGAGCTGTTATGGATTATCTGAAAAACAAAGGCGTAGAGGCTTAATCATATAGAAATGACAAATAACTCCTTGGAGCCAGAGATGGCTTCGGGGAGAATTTTTTGACATTATAATTTGAATATCAAAATATTTTAAACTAAAATAATTTGCAATCAGAAACAAATTGTTATCATCTGATATAAACATAAAAATAAAGGAAAGGAAAATGATATGTCTAAAATTGCATTTGTATTTCCGGGACAGGGTGCACAGTATACAGGAATGGCGAAAGATTTTTATGAAAAATATGCTGTAAGTCGCGAAGTATTTGAAAGCGCATCAAAAGCATCCGGACTTGATGTGAAAGCTTTATGCTTTGAAGAAAATGACAGATTAAATATTACAGAATATACACAGATTGCCATGCTGACAGCAGAAATCGCAATCTTAAGAGCTGTAGAGGAAGCCGGAATCAGGTCTCAGGTAAATGCTGGACTGAGCCTTGGAGAATACGGAGCACTGGTGGCCTCCGGTGTTATGAAGGAAGAGGATGCATTTACTGTAGTGCGAAAAAGAGGAATTTTTATGCAGGAGGCATATCCTACAGGTGGTGCAATGTCCGCTGTTCTTGGAACAGATGCAGAGCTGATTGAAAAAATCTGCGATGAGACACAGGGAATTGTATCCATTGCAAATTATAACTGTCCGGGACAGATTGTGATCACAGGCGAGGAGACAGCAGTTGCAGCAGCAGGGGAGGCATTAAAGGCAGCAGGCGCCAGACGTGTGATTCCTCTTAAAGTCAGTGGTCCATTTCACTGTGAGCTTCTCAAAGGCGCAGGGGAAAAACTGGGACAGGAACTTGAGAAGGTAGAAATCCAGTCATTTACAGTACCTTATGTGACAAATGTAACTGCACAGTATGTGACAGGACCGGAGCAGGTAAAGGAATTGCTTGTCAGCCAGGTTTCATCCTCTGTGCGCTGGCAGCAGTGTGTAGAACAGATGATTGATGATGGTGTAGATACTTTTATTGAGATTGGACCGGGAAAAACTCTGACAGGATTTCTCAAAAAGATCAACAGAAATGTAAAAGCATTACATGTTGAGAAAACAGAAGATCTGGATGAAGTGAGAAAGGAGTGTCTGTAAAATGCTGAAAAATAAAATTGCCCTGATTACAGGTGCAGGACGTGGAATCGGACGAGCCATTGCTATTGCTCTTGCAAAGGAAGGTGCAGAGGTGGTTATCAATTACAATGGTTCTGAAGAGAGAGCGAAGGAAGTAAAACAGACCATCGAAGAAAACGGTGGAAAAGCTTCCATGTATAAATGCAATGTCAGTGATTTCGCAGCCTGTGAAGCAATGATTAAAGATATAATTAAAGAATACGGACACCTTGATATTCTGGTTAATAATGCAGGAATTACCAAAGATGGTCTGATTATGAAAATGAAAGAAGAGGATTTCGATTCTGTACTTAATGTAAACCTGAAAGGCACATTCAATACAATCCGTCACAGTGCCCGTCAGATGCTGAAACAGAGAAGTGGAAAGATCATCAATATTTCTTCTGTTTCCGGAATCCTCGGAAATGTGGGCCAGGCAAATTATGCTGCATCCAAAGCAGGTGTGATCGGTCTGACAAAAACAATGGCAAGAGAGCTGGGCAGCCGGGGAATTACGGTAAATGCCATTGCACCCGGATTTGTAGACACAGAGATGACAGAAGTACTCTCAGAAGAAATCAGGGAAAATGCATGTAAGCAGATTATCCTGGGACGTTTCGGAAAGCCTGAGGATATTGCAAATACAGCAGTATTTCTGGCATCAGACAAAGCAGACTATATTACAGGACAGGTCATCAGCGTAGATGGCGGTATGAATGTATAAATAAGGAGAACAAAATGAGAAGAGTTGTAATTACAGGTATGGGAGCAATCACTCCGGTAGGCCTTAGTGTAGAAGAATTCTGGAACAGCGTAAAAGAAGGAAAAACAAACTTTGCAGAAGTAACACGTTTTGATTCCACAAATTACAGAGCGCATATGGCAGCAGAGATCAACAATTTTAATCCAAAGGATTATATGGATTTCAAATCTGCAAAACGTATGGAGCTTTTCAGCCAGTATGCGGTAGCAGCAGCAAAAGAAGCTATTGAGCAGTCCGGACTGGATATGACAAAAGAAGATCCCTTCCGTGTAGGCTGTAGCGTGGGAAGCGGTATCGGAAGTATGCAGGTTGTAGAGAAATCCTGCGAAATTCTCAACACAAAGGGACCAGGAAGACTGAATCCTCTGATGATTCCTCTTCTGATCTCCAATATGGCATCCGGAAATGTTTCCATTCAGTTTGGACTCCGCGGAAAGAACATTAATGTTGTAACTGCCTGTGCGACAGGAACCCACAGCATTGGAGAAGCATACCGTACTATTCAGTGCTCTGATGCAGATGTTATGGTTGCAGGTGGAACGGAAGCAGCTATCACACCAACAGGCTTTGGTGGTTTTGCGGCACTGACAGCATTGACCTCATCCACAGATCCTGAGAGATGCTCCATCCCTTTTGACAAAGAAAGAAGCGGTTTTGTTATGGGCGAAGGCGCAGGTGTTGTTGTATTAGAATCCTATGAACATGCGGTAAATCGTGGTGCAACAATTTTGGCAGAATTAGTTGGATATGGTGCTACCAGTGATGCATATCATATTACTTCTCCAGCAGAAGATGGAGAAGGAGCTGTTCGTTCTATGAAGCTTGCTGTTGCAGAAGCAGGAATTGAACCAGAACAGATTGATTATATTAACGCACATGGTACCAGTACACATCATAACGATTTGTTTGAAACCATGGCAATCAAAGAAGCCTTTGGAAAACATGCCTACGAGTTAAATGTGAATTCAACAAAGTCAATGATTGGACATTGCCTTGGTGCAGCAGGCGCATTGGAATTTATTGTCTGTGTAAAATCTGTAATGGAAGATTATATTCATGCTACCGCAGGTTATAAAGTGCCAGATGAAGAACTGGATTTGAATTATACCATTGAAGCGGAGACTGGAAAGACCGTAAATTATGCACTAAGTAATTCTTTGGGATTTGGTGGACATAATGCGACACTTGTTGTGAAAAAGTTTGATAAATAAGGTGGATGGAAAAGATGGAATTGGATTTAGAAGCGATTTTAAAAATTATGGACAAATTTGACCATAGTGAGATGACAGAATTTGAGTATGAAAACGATGCATATACCTTTCGTTTGAAATCAGAAAAAAAACAGGAATATATTGTTCCATCTGCGGCACCTGTATTACAACAGCAGGAAAGTACATTAGTTGCAGAGCAGCCTACAGGTAAGAAAGAAGAAGGTACTGTAATTAAATCTCCATTGGTAGGAACTTTTTATTCCGCAAAGGCGGAAGGGGAAGCACCTTTTGTAGCAGTTGGGGATACGGTGAAAAAGGGACAGGTCATTGGAATTATTGAAGCTATGAAATTAATGAATGAGATTGAAGCAGAATCAGGTGGAACAGTGGCAGAAATATTGGTAGAGAATGAGCAGCTAGTGGAATTTGGACAGCCATTGATCCGTTTAGTGTAGTAATACATAAGTTAGAAAAGAGGAGAAATATGCTTGGAATAAAAGAAATTGAAGAACTCATTCCACACAGACATCCATTTTTATTAGTGGATCGTATTGATGAGTTAGAACCGGGAAAACGTGCTGTGGGAGTAAAATGTGTTACCTATCATGAAGATTTTTTTAGAGGACATTATCCAGAGAAACCTATTATGCCAGGAGTTCTTATTTTAGAGGCATTGGCACAGGTTGGTGCAGTTGCAATTTTATCATCAGATGAAGGGAAAGACACCAGTGTTTGGAGGAATTAATAAAGCAAAATTCAGAGATCAGGTTGTGCCTGGAGATTGTTTAAGATTGGAAGTTGAGATGGTAAAAGTAAAAGGACCTATTGGAATAGGAAGGGCAATTGCTTATAAGGGAGATAAGGTTGCCACAGAGGCGGAATTGACATTTGCATTGTTATAAGCTAGAAGTATGGAAAAGAGGATGGTTTTGTGAAAGGGAATCGTATAAAGCGTGTACTAATTGCCAATCGAGGAGAAATTGCAGTTCGTATTATTCGTGCATGTAGAGAAATGGGAATTACCAGTGTGGCAATTTGCTCAGACATTGATAAAGAAGCTATGCATGCACAGCTTGCAGACGAGTGCATTTGTATAGGTTCGTATAAATTAAAAGACAGCTATTTGAATATGGAACGAATTTTAAGTGCAGCGATTGCGGCTGATGTGGATGCCATTCATCCAGGTTTCGGTTTTTTATCAGAAAACAGCAAATTTGTTAAGATGTGTCAGGAATGTAATTTTACATTTATTGGACCAAGTATGGAAAGTATGGAACAGATGGGAAACAAGTCGGAGGCACGTCGTGTGATGAAGAATGCAGGAGTTCCTATTATTCCAGGTGGAGATACTCCATATTTGGATGCGATGGAGGCAAAGCAGGAGGCAGCCAAAATGGGCTATCCTGTTATTATCAAAGCAGTCTCTGGTGGTGGTGGAAAAGGAATGCGTGTAGTTGAAAAAGAGGAGGATTTCCTTGATTTATTCCTTACAGCGCAAAAAGAATCAGAAAATGCGTTTGGTGACCGTAGTATGTATCTTGAAAAATATCTGGCAAATTGTAGACATATCGAGGTGCAGATATTAGCAGATCAGTATGGAAATGTGGTTCATTTAGGG
>OGPY01002846.1_pt1 | contig 10109 bp, 6 predicted proteins | sample 1553121 | NCBI WGS metagenome assembly OGPY01 (sample SAMEA2580004, study PRJEB22360) | human gut metagenome
ATCGTTTTACCATGTACCAGTCCTTTGCACCGGATATGCCCTATCAGGAAATGTTGGAAAATTACGAGGAAGCGCGAAGTGTGTTCCGGGAATTTTCCTCTAATGAGGGGCACTATAAAACTGATGTTGCAAAAACCCTGGAGTATATGGAGGAAAATTACATGTACAGGCTAACCCTGTCTTCTATTTCTGCAAACGTAAATTTAAGCTCCAGTTATCTGTGCAGGATTTTTAAATCTGAGGTTGGCACAAGCATTACCAACTATCTGAATAATCTGCGGATACGCAAGGCCGCAACCTTGATCAAAGAAAATACCATGTCCATGAAAGAGATTTCTTCCATGGTAGGAATTGATGATCAGCTTTATTTCAGCAGGCTGTTTAAGAAATGCATGGGAATTTCACCATCGGAATATGGAAAGAAGTATCATCAATAGACGGATCATAGCACCAATATACTATAATGAAAGGAATAAATATATGGAATTGTATTATAAAAATCCGGCAAAATGCTGGCTGGAGGGATTTCCACTGGGAAATGGACGAATGGGAGCGGTTATTCACGGAGCTTTGGATCATGAGGTGTTACAGTTAAATGAAGACACCTTATGGTCAGGCTCCCCTTACAGCGGACAGACCGGACTTTCCCCTGAAGTAGTGAAGCAGGCCAGGGAGCTTGCAAAAGCAGGGAAATATGAAGAAGCAAAACAGGTTATGGAAAAGAAGCTGGAAGAAGCTGAGGATGTACAGGTTTATCTGCCCTTTGGAGATCTGCTTCTGGATTTTGTGGAGGATAATTATGGTGCTGATGGAGATACAGTTGCAGGTGCTTCGCCAGATTCAGATACAGCTGTGACAGATTATGAGAGACATTTGGATTTAGACAGGGCTGTGGCGTCTGAGTGCTATGTGAGAAATGGAGCTAAGTTTACACGTACCTGCTTTATCAGCGCACCGGCTCAAGGACTTGTGTATCAGATTAATAGCAGCCGGCCATTTTCTATTTTGGTCCACTGTGACGGAGCCTTTATCCGTGAGAAAGATTATAAGGAAAATCATTTCACGCTTACCGGAATCTGTCCGGGAAGAAGCGGACTGAAGGTTATTAAGGAAAATAAACCGGAAGAGTTCCTTTTCCCGGACGAACCAGAGCTTCAGGGTGTACACTTTATAGGAGAAGGGTGCGTAACTGCAGAAGGTGGAAGAGCTACTGGATCTGCTGACGGAATTCTATTGGAGCATGTAACTGGGGTGGAAATCCGTATGGCAATCCGTACCAGCTTCCGGGGATTTGACAAAGCATATACTGAGCAATATTCCGATGCCCAAATTCATCATATGCTGGCTTCCGATTTAGAAAAACTTTCAAAACCATTTGAAGAGCTGCTGAACGAGCACGTAGAGGAATACAGGTCTTTTTATGGGAGAACTTCATTGAGACTGTGGGATGATGTACCGAAGATTTCTGCTGAAACTTCTCAGTATGATCTGCGGGAGCGTCTTGCAACATTTCATGAGGGCGCATCTGACCCGGAGCTTTATGCAATCCTGTTTGCTTTCGGAAAATATTTGCTCATCTCATCTTCCAGACCAGGGACCCAGGCTGCCAATCTGCAGGGAATCTGGAGCAATGATATTATTCCACCATGGTTCAGTGATTTCACCGTAAATATCAATACCGAAATGAATTACTGGATGACAGGGCCTCTGAATCTTGCCAAAATGCAGGAACCACTGGTAAATCTTTGCAAAGCGCTGGTTAAAAATGGACAGAAAACCGCCAGAGAACTGCTTAACTGTGAAGGAACTGCCTGTTTTCACAACACGGATATCTGGGGTAAAACTTCTCCTGCAACAGGAAAAGCGGTGTGGGCGTTCTGGCCTTTTGGAGAGGCATGGCTCTGCCGAAATCTGTTCGACCAGTACTTATTTACAGAAGATAAAGAGTATTTGAAAGAAATCATGCCTATACTTGAGGAAAATGTGCGATTCTGTCTGGCTCAGCTTCAGGAAACAGATCAGGGACTTGCCATCTGTCCCGCCACCTCACCGGAAAATCTATTTTATGAGGATTGTTCCGTAGCAGAATACAGTGAAAACACCCTGGCCATTGCAAGGAACCTGTTTCGGGATTATGTGAAGGGCTGTGAAGTGCTTGGCTTGCAGAATCAGATAATGTGTGATGTACTGGAAGCGCTGGAGCGCATGGTACCTACTGCTATTGGAAGCAAGGGACAGATTCTGGAATGGAACCAGGAATTTCCAGAACAGGATGTGCATCATCGCCATGTTTCTCATCTTTATGAGCTTCATCCTGGCTGCGGCATTACTCCACAAACACCGGAATTATATAAAGCAGTGAGAAAGAGTCTTGAACTTCGGGGGGATGAGGGAACCGGATGGAGTCTGGCTTGGAAGGTTCTGATGTGGGCCCGTATGGAAGATGGCGCTCATGTGGAGAAAATTATGAAAAACCTGTTTTATGTAGTAGATCCAATGGAAGAAATGGGAATACGAAGAGGTGGCATCTATCCCAATTTATTTTGTGCCCACCCACCGTTCCAGATTGATGGAAATTTAGGTTACAGTGCTGCGGTTGCCGAGATCCTGGTTCAAAGCCAGGGAGAAGAGCTTGTCCTTCTCCCTGCGCTCCCACCCTCCTGGAGAAATGGGGAAGCCACGGGGTTCATTGCCCGCGGAAACATCCGCGTGGATCTTAAATGGGAGGGGAAGAATGTCACCTACACCTTAACTCCTGCTCATGACACCACTTTACGTCTCCGCGTCGGAAAAGGGGACGTGAGGGGCTATTCACTGCGTGGAGGTGTGGCGTACGAAGGGAATGAGGTGCTAAGCTGAGGAAGAACTTTGTGAGAGCAGACGGTTTTCCGCCCGTCTTATTCGCCTGTTTATTCGTTACTCTGGGAGGCGTCCTTCGTACATAATACTCAGTTCACCATACACCTGTGCCCAGTTGCGGATCGTACTGGTCCATTTCTTTGTAGCTTCAAATGTGGCAAGATACAGTGCCTTTAATAGAGCTGTATCGCTTGGAAATACGCTTCTCTGGCGATTCAGTTTCCGGTAGGTAGAATTCAGGGATTCAATAGCATTTGTAGTATAAATCACCGTTCTGACCGTCGTTGAAAATTTAAAGATCGGCGAGATTGCGTCCCAGTTATCCTTCCAGCGCTTCATGGAATTCGGATATTTCGGTGTCCATTTTTCTGTTACACGCTCTAAGGCTGCCAGAGCTTTCTTTTCATCTGTGGCCTGATAAATGGTTTTCAGATCCGCAGCGAAGGCTTTTCTGTCTTTATCCGGGACATATTTCAACGTGTTCCTTACCTGGTGTACAATACAGCGCTGGTATTCCGTCTTTGGAAAAGCTGCTGCGATCGCTTCTTTGATTCCGGTTAAACCATCGGCACAGATGATTAATACATCTTTGACACCACGATTTTTCAGTTCATTCATAACGGAAAGCCAGTATTTTGCGCTTTCGTTATCGCCAACACTGATGGTTAAAACTTCTTTTTTTCCTTCCGTGTTGATTCCCAGAATCACGTAAGCAGCAAGCTTTCGGATCACGCCATTATCCCTTACAGAATAATGGATTGCATCAATGTAGAGAATGGGATAGACCTCGTCCAGTGGCCGGTTCTTCCAGTCTTCAATCCGTGGCAGAATCTTATCCGTCACATCAGAAATTTGAACGCAAAGCAAAAAAATTCCCCCGCACCAGCTACTTCCGGTACAGGGGATTTGTCATACTTTATTTTGTTTTCTTCTTTAAAAATCCAATCGATGTCTTACAGATCAGTTTATCGAAAATCATAAACATTGCCGGCAGAATCAGGATAACAACGACCATACTGATGATCGCGCCCCGTGCAAGCAGAGTACAGATGGAACCGATCATCTCAACCTGAGAGTAGCAGGCCACACCGAAGGTTGCGGCAAAGAAGCTCAGACCACTGCTGATGATGGACGGCATACTGGTCTTATGGGCAATACTGATAGCTTCCTTCTTGTCTTTTCCATTCTGGCGCTCTTTCTGATAACGGGTTGTCATCAGGATCGCGTAGTCCACGGTTGCACCGAGCTGAATCGCTCCGATTACGATGCTGGCCACGAATGGAAGGCTGGTTCCCTGATAATACGGGATTGCCATATTCAGCATAATTGCAAACTCGATGACTGCTACCAGAATAATCGGCAGAGAAATCGATTTGAAGATCAGCAGAATGATGATAAAGATTGCACCAATGGAAAGCACGTTTACGTTGACAAGGTCAGCATCGGTAACATCCTGCAGGTCTTTCATCAACGGTGCTTCACCGATGACCATTCCATTTTTATCGTAGGATTTTACGATTTTGTCAATCGCTTTGACCTGTTCGTTTACTTCATCTGTTGCGGACTCATATTCAGAGCTCACAAATGCAAGCTCATACTCATCGCTCTGCAGCATGCTTCGGAGATTTTCCGGGATCATGGATTCCGGAATCGTCGGTCCAAGCAGGGAACTCATGCTGATGGTCGATTTGACACCTTTTACGTTGCCGATCTCCTCCATCATTTTCTTTTTCTGTTTGGAATCCATATCGCGGTCCATCATGACGATGTGCATGTTGCTGACGTTGAACTGCGCTTTTACTTCATCGTTTGCCACGTTACAGTCCAGGGTAGATGGAAGGGAACGTGCGATGTTGTAATAAATCTGGGTATGATTGTTTCCGTAGATCGACGGGAACAGCAGAACCAGGAAGATCACAACCCATACTTTATAATGTTTGGTGATAAAGGCGGACGGTTTATCCAGGCTTTTTACCAGCGGTTTGTGTCTCGTTTTCTCAATTGCCTTGTCAAATACCAGAACCATGGCCGGCAGGACGGTGACACAGCAGACAACGCCGATCAAAACACCTTTTGCCATAACGATACCAAGGTCGCGGCCAAGGGCAAAGGTCATAACACACAGTGCCAGGAAACCGGCTACGGTGGTAACGGAGCTTCCGGCTACGGATTTGAACGTGTTGGCGATTGCATGGCCCATCGCACGCTCTTTGTCATCCGGGAAACGCTTTTTATTCTCCTCGAAACTGTTCAGCAGGAAGATGGAGTAGTCCATCGTAACACCAAGCTGCAGCACGGCGGTCAGCGCTTTTGTGATGTAGGAAGTCTCACCAAGGAACACGTTGCTTCCCAGGTTGTAAAGGATTGCAAGTCCGATACTTAACAGGAACAGGATCGGAACAACGAAGGAAGTCGATGTCAGCTCGATGACAACGAGGCTCAAAACTGCGGCGATGACAACGTAAACCGGCAGCTCTTTTAATGCTACGTTTTTGATATCGGTAACAACACCGGTCATACCGCCGATGAAGCACTGCTCGTTCGCAATTTTACGAAGATCCTCGATTGCCTCCATGGAGTCATCGGAAGAAGTCGTATTATCGAACAGAACGAGCATCATGGTTGCATCCCCATTGTAGAATGCTTTCCGGAGTTTTTCCGGGATCATCTCAACCGGCACGCTGATGTCTGCCACATCGTCATACCATAAAACTTCTTTTACGTGGTTTACCTGCTCGAATTTTTCTTCGAGTTTCTGTACGTCCTTCATTTCCATGTTTTCCACGACAACCATGGAGAACGCACCCATGCCGTATTCATCTACCAGAATGTCCTGTCCTTTTACAGTTTCCAGATGCTCCGGCAGATAGCTGAGCAGATCATAGTTTACTTTCGTTGCTGCCATTCCGATGACTGACGGAATAATCAGCAGAAATCCAATGATCAGCATCAGAATCCTGTGCTTGGCAATCCATTTGCCAACTTTAACCATTTTCATTCATCTCCTCTGATTCATTTTTAACTTGTTTTTCTAGTACCACATCTTACAACTTAAATGACTATTAGTCAATATTTGAAATGGTGAAAAATGAATTTTGGTCATTTTTTGTTTACTTTTACAAAAAATAACGGAAATCGGAAATGGGAATCGTTGATTTTTCTGCACATCAAAAAAGAGTGCCTGGCTCCTTCGTCCTGACACTCTTTTTTATGCATTTTTTTATTTCACTTCAACCAGCTCAATCTCAAAATTCAGCTCTTTTCCAGCCATCTCATGGTTGGCATCAAACGTGATATTGGTCTCGTCTTTTGCGGTAACTTTTACCGGGAACGGCTGGCCGTACTGGTTCTGCAGATAAACCTGCTGTCCGACCTCTACTTCCTCTGCTCCCGGAAGCTGTGCGATCGCAACGGTGAAAATTGCGTTCGGATCCGGCATTCCGTAAGCCTCCTCCGGCATCAGATGGATGTTGACTTTTTCGCCGACTTCCATCTCTGCAACGGCTGCATCGAAGCCGCGGATCATCTGGCCCACACCGCAGATGAACTCGAGCGGTTCGCCGCGGTCGTAGGAAGAATCAAACTGGGTTCCATCGTTGAAGGTTCCTCTGTAGTGGGTACGGCAGGTTTTTCCAACGTTAGGACCTGTGATCGCCGGCTGGGAACCACATCCGCCGCCACAGTTTCCACAGGAATGTCCTTCCTCATGACCGCCGCAGGAGTGTCCATCTTCATGGCTTCCGCAGGAATGTCCCTCCTCATGATGATGATCACAGTTCACACCGGTAGATACCAGCTCACCTTTCAGATAAGCCTCTACAGCCGCATCTGCATCACCCTGTGCTCCGGAACATAACTCAATACCAGCCTCAGCAAGTGCACTCTGTGCTCCGCCACCGATTCCTCCACAGATCAGAACGCTGATTCCCTGCTCTGCAAGAAGTCCTGCAAGTGCACCATGTCCGGTACCATTGGAACCGATCACTTCACTGGAAACAACCTTGTTATCCTCTACCTCGTACACCTTGAAAAACTCCGTTTTTCCAAAGTGCTGAAAAATGTTTCCGTTTTCATAAGGAACTGCAATGCGCATAAAAATGGCTCCTTTCCGCCGTTTGTTGCCTACAGCATACCGCAGTTTCGCCCCGAATGCAAGTGTGCAGAAACGGGCGCGAAACGCGCACCGCGTCCCGCGTCCCGCCTCCGGGCAAAAAGAGAAAGCGATCACAAAGTGGTGAAAATTGCGGTTACAGGACTTTCTTGTTCTCGGCGCCCGGCATCGTGACGACGACGGTCTCCGGTGTGATGATGAGCGCGCCCTTCGCCGTGGCCGCACCCTGGAACATCTGCTCGACCATGACCTTGAACTTGGCCACGACCGGCCCGTCCGCAACGTGCTCGGCCGTGCCGCGGATCTGATAGCCTTCGAGCGTCTTGGCGTCGTAGACGGAGATGGCGATGCGGCCGTCATTCGCGGCGAGGTTGCGCAGCGTCGTGTCCAGGAACACGTCACCGACGACGAGCTTGCCGTCGTCCGTCACGTCCTTGAACGCGACCGGCACCGCATTCGGCACACCGGCGCTGCAGGTGGCCAGGTCCCACATGTTTTCCTTGAGCAGTTTTTTGACGTTTTCGTTGAGCATGATGCATTCCTCCTGCTGTGATTTTTGAAGCTTCCGTCATGATAGCAGGTCACACGGCAGAAACAAGATATCCGCAAATTTATGAGCGACTCATAAATTTCATAGCGGCGGCTTGTCACCGGCGGGCAGAAGGATTAAGGTAGACGAAAAACCGCAGTGCGGCGCGGCCGCGCTGCCGAAAAGGAGCGTTTCTCTTGGCTTATGGCCGGATCGGCGTGATCGGCGCCATGGATTCGGAGCTCGCCGCGCTCGTCCAAAAGCCTGATAAAACTGATCAATCAGTTTTTCAGTCGTTTTTGATGGCTATGATCCAATTGCGAGCGGGGGCTTACCCCCCTCGCGCTCCCCCGCTGTACACTTGTCTTTACGAAACAGGCTGTAGTGCTCCATGTCTACATGGAGCCCATTTTAGAAGTGAAAGGAATGAGGTTATGGAGCTTTATACGAACGCCAGATTCATCTCCTGCGAAAAGGAAAACCGCATTTACACCGCGATGGCGGTAAAGGGCGGCCACATCGTGTGGCTCGGCGATGAAAGCAGCATCCCTCCGCGCTACGGCAAGGCAAAACGGGTCGATCTCGGCGGCGCGACGGTAACGCCCGCGTTCGGCGACACGCATATGCATTTCGGCTCGCTGTGCGTTTTCGAGAACACATTCTATCTCATGGATGTCAAAAATTTTGCCGAAGCAAAGGCGGCGGTCAGGCGCTATGCCGACAGTCACCGGAAAAACAAGGTGCTCATGGGCTACGGCTGCACCGCGAACACCGTTGCCGAGCATCGGCTGCCCGAAAAGCGCGATCTTGACGACTGGACGGAGCGTCCGCTCATGGTCATGAAGTACGACGGTCATGCTGCCGTGTGCAACAGCGCAATGCTAGCACTGCTGTCGGATAAGGTGAAATCCGATCCCGGCTGCAATACCGAGACCGGATGGCTGTACCAGTCGGCGTTTTATAACGGCGTGAACGAGGCGACGGCGTATATCCCCACGATGGATATTATACGCGGTCTCTCCGGAGGCGCGGAGTACCTTGCGTCGGTCGGCATCGGGCTCGTGCACACCGTTGAGGGCGTGGGCTTTGCAAACGATCTGGATATAGACATGATAAAAATACTCGCGCCCGGCCTGCCGCAGGCGTTCCGCATATTCTTCCAGACCATGGACCTCAAGGCCGTGAAAAAGCACGGCTTCAAGCGCGTCGGCGGCTGCTTCAAGCTTGCCCTCGACGGCTGCTTCGGCTCAGAGGACGCGGCGCTCAAGGAGCCGTACGCGAACGATCCGAACAACTACGGCGTTTTGAATTATCCGCAGGAGCGCGTGAACGAGTTCGCCATCGGCGCAAACCGCGAGGGCTGGCAGATAACCATGCACGCCATAGGCGATGCGGCGGTGGAGCAGTGCATAACGGCATATGAGGCGGCTTATGCCGATAAGCCGTGGGACGATGCGCGCCATGTGATGATCCATGTCTGCCTTGCAAGCGAGGAGCAGCTAAAGCGCGCAGCAAAGATAAAGCTGTGCATAGCCGCGCAGTCGCCGTTTATATATTGGAAGCAGGAGCCGGACGAGTATCTGTGCTCGGTGCTCGGCAGAGAGCGCACTGACAGACTAAACGCGCTGGGAACGATGCACCGCCTCGGACTTGTCGTAGGCGACGGCTCTGACGGACCGTGCACGCGTCCAAAGCCCCTGTACGGTATGGCGTGCTCCGTAAATCATCCCAATCCGGACGAGCGCATATCGCGTCTCGACGCGCTGCGCATGATAACGGCAAATCCCGCGTATATGAGCCATGAGGAGAATAAACGCGGCACTCTTGCACCCGGTATGATTGCCGATTTCGTCGTTCTCGGCGATGATCCGCTCACCGCGGAGGATATAGCGGGCATCGAGGTCAAGGCACTCTATCTGCACGGCAAGAAGCATGTTGCAAAAAAGACAGGCGTCGCCGGACTTCTGGCTCGGGCGATCATAAAACGGATCACTCAAAGAGAATACATATGACAAAAAGGCTCCCCCATCCGGGGGAGCCTTTTGCATGAAAGCAGAATCACACCGTCACGAGCTCGTAGTGCGTCGTGCCGAGGCCGATGGCCTCGCCGTGCTCGACGGCGGCGCGCCAGTCGGTGTCCGGGTGCGCGGCCGTGAAGTGGTCGTGCGGATGGTCATGCTCATGCGCGATGACGCTGTTCGGGTTGACCGTCTGGGCATTGATCATGTCGGCGCAGGCGGTGTCGAGCGCCACGGGGTCGAAGGACGCGAACATGCCCACATTCGGCACGATCGGCACGTCGCTGAAATTGTGGCAGTCGCAGCAGGGCGACACGTCGAGCGCGAGCGCGATGTGGAACGACGGACGGCCGTCGACGACCGCCTTGGCATACTCGGCGATCTTGCAGTTGAGCAGCTCGTTTGCGATCGCATAGTCCGCATGGATGGCGTGCATCGGGCAGACGTTGATGCAGCGGCCGCAGCCGGTGCACTTATATTTCAGAATGGTGCACTTGCCGTTTTCGATGTGCGGGCCGTTGTGGGCGCAGTTTTCCACGCACTTGCCGCAGCCGATGCACTTATCCTGATCGACGACGGGCTTGCCGGAGCT
>OGPY01002850.1_pt1 | contig 10105 bp, 9 predicted proteins | sample 1553121 | NCBI WGS metagenome assembly OGPY01 (sample SAMEA2580004, study PRJEB22360) | human gut metagenome
AAGTCGTTCATTCTGCCTATTTCCGAAATCATCGGCGGCACTAATAGGTAGAATAAAGTGACTCCGATAACCGTAATGAGGAATAAGGAACAGAAGATGGAAATAATGCGGCTTTTTAATCGTAGCTTATACTGGAAGAATTTGACTAACGGATAGACCATATAAGCTATCAGCCACGCAATAAAGAAAGGTAATAACACTCCGCTAAGACGTTCCACGAGCATTAATATTCCTACAACTAACACACATCCGATGGAACCGCGTATAAAACTGTCGAATGTTATCTTTTTCCTTTCCATAATCTGTTTCTTTTATAGAGTTTATACTTTCTGCTCATCTTCCCCTCGTGCACGGAGATAACATTCCCTGCACAGAGGCTCATATTCGGCTGTTTCGCCTAAAAGAACCTGTTTCTCATTCTTGACTGTACGATGTGAGAAAGAGGCCAGCTGACCACATTTCACACAGATCGCATGAACTTTGGAGACTTCATCGGCAATGGCGCACAATTGTGGCATAGGTCCGAACGGATTTCCTTTGAAGTCCATATCCAATCCTGCAATGATAACACGGATTCCATTGTTGGCAAGCTGGTTGCATACATCAATCAAACCACTGTCGAAGAACTGTGCTTCATCAATACCTACTACATCTATCTCAGAAGTAAACAGTAAAATGCTGGCTGACGAATCGATGGGAGTGGAGGCGATAGAATGGCTGTCGTGAGAGACTACGTCTTCTTCTGAATAACGGGTGTCGATAGCAGGTTTGAATATCTCGACACGTTGTTTCGCGAATTTCGCTCTCTTCATTCTGCGAATCAATTCCTCTGTCTTTCCGGAGAACATAGAACCGCAGATTACTTCGATCCGGCCTCTTCTTCTAGTCTCCTGTATGTGGTCTTCTGAAAATAATACCATGAGATTTTGTGTTTTCTTGATTAAATAAATATGTGGACAAAGGTAAGCAATTCAATGTGCAAGAACTGTTAAATTATCCATTATTTTAAGTTATTGCATAAATTATTCCTACATTCGCACCGTATAAACAATGGACTGACATGAAACAGAAGCTATTAACAGATATTGAGTTGGATGTTCATGAGTTGAAGTATCTCATGGATTCATTTACCAAGGAGCCGACTCCGACTTTGTCTGAACTGTTGAAGCGGAGCATTACACGGATGCAGGGGCGTTTGGAAGAACTGCAGCAGGAGGTGGATGCTGTTCAGGTAATTTCTCCGTCAGCTGTGGAAGAGACAGCGGAAGAGGAGGATGAAGTTGCCGGGTCTGAAGAGGATTCCCCCGTGATTATACAATCTCTCGAATCGGTTGTTGTGAAAGAAGATGAGGAAGGAGAAGCCATTGTTGCGGAAGAGAAACCTGTCGTAATAGCGGCAGCTGCAGAGACAGCAGCAGCAGCAGAAGAAGAAGAAGAAGAAGAAGAAGAAGAAGAAGAAGGGAAAAAAGAGGAACCGGCAATTGTTGAGGAACCTGTCGTTGAAACTGTTGTGAAAGAGGAAGAACCTAAATCGGCTGTGTTGGGAGAAAGTCTCAAACTGTCTGCCGGCTTGCGACATGCTATCAGCTTGAATGATTCTTTCCGTTTTTCTCGTGAACTGTTCGGAGGCAACACTGATTTGATGAATCGGGTTATCGAACAGATATCAGTAATGAGTTCCTACAAGACTGCAGTCGCATTTCTGTCCTCGAAAGTCGAATTGAATGAAGAAAAGGAGGCGGTGAACGACTTTCTGGAGCTACTAAAGAAATATTTTAATCAATCAGTATAAAACAAAAACAAGATGGGAAAGCTATATGTAGTGCCTACGCCGGTAGGGAATCTGGAGGACATGACTTTTCGGGCTATCAAAGTCCTGAAAGAGGTCGATCTGATTTTGGCGGAGGATACACGTACTTCCGGTATTTTGCTGAAACACTTTGAAATAAAGAATGCAATGCAATCCCACCACAAATTTAATGAACATAAAACGGTGGAAAGTGTTGTTAATAGAATAAAGGCAGGTGAAACGGTGGCACTAATTTCGGATGCCGGAACGCCTGGAATTTCCGATCCCGGATTTCTGGTTGTTCGTGAGTGTGTACGCAACGGCATTGAAGTGCAGTGCTTGCCGGGAGCAACCGCTTTTGTTCCGGCACTCGTTGCATCGGGATTGCCGAACGAGAAGTTCTGCTTCGAGGGGTTTCTCCCCCAGAAGAAAGGACGGCAGACACGACTGAAGACATTGGCGGAAGAACACCGTACGATGGTGTTTTATGAATCACCCCACCGTCTGTTGAAGACGTTAACACAGTTTGCCGAATATTTCGGTGCTGAACGTCAGGCAACCGTGTCGCGTGAAATATCCAAGCTCCACGAAGAAACAGTTCGGGGCAGTTTGGCTGAATTGATAGAACACTTTACCGCTACCGAACCCCGGGGCGAGATTGTGATAGTATTAGCAGGAATAGATGATTAAATAATTTCATTAAAAAACGTAAAACGTAAACGTATGAAAAAGTTAGCTGTTTTATTTGTATGCGTAGCCATGTTAGCTTCGTGTGATAGCTTTAAAGGTGGAAGTAAAGACCTGAAAGCTGAAAATGATTCTCTTTTGATGGAACTGAACCAGCGCAATGCTGAACTGGATGATATGATGGGTACTTTCAATGAAGTTCAGGAAGGTTTCCGTAAGATCAATGCTGCCGAAAGCCGTGTTGACTTGCAACGTGGAACCATCACTGAAAACTCTGCCAGCGCCAAGCAACAGATTGCTTCTGACATCGAATTCATCTCTAAACAGATGGAAGAAAACAAAGCGCAGATTGCAAAGTTGCAGGCACAGTTGAAGAACAGCAATTACAATTCTGCACAGATGAAAAAAGCTGTTGCCGCTTTGACTGCTGAATTGAACGCTAAACAACAACGTATCGAAGAACTTCAAACAGAACTGGCTTCCAAGAATATCCGTATCCAGGAATTGGATGCTGCTGTCAGCGACTTGTCTGCTGCTAAAGAAACGTTGGCTGCAGAAAACGAAGCGAAAGCTAAAACCGTTGCTGAACAGGAAAAGAGCCTGAATGCTGCCTGGTTCGTATTCGGTACAAAATCTGAATTGAAAGCTCAAAAGATTCTTCAGAGCGGAGACGTATTGAAGAGCGCTGATTTCAATAAGGATTATTTCACTCAAATCGATATCCGTACAACCAAAGAAATCAAGTTGTACTCTAAACGTGCTGAGTTACTGACTACTCATCCGTCCGGTTCTTATGAATTGGTTAAAGATGACAAAGGCCAGTTGACATTGAAGATTACTAATCCTACTGAATTCTGGAGTGTATCCAGATACTTGGTTATCCAGGTAAAATAAGGTAGACATCCCTTTTTGAATTGCCAATGTGCTGATTCCTGGATTCAAGAAATTAGCACATTGGCTTTTTTATTTCCTATATACGCATAACTACTGATGAAATATAAAAATCTCTTTTTTGATCTTGATGATACCATTTGGGCTTTCTCTCAAAATGCCCGTGATACTTTTGAAGAAGTATATCAGAAATATTCATTCGACCGTTATTTTGATTCGTTCGATCATTATTATACCCTTTATCAGCAAAGAAATACCGAACTTTGGATTGAGTACGGCGAAGGAAAAATAACGAAAGATGAATTGAACTGTCAACGTTTCTTCTATCCTTTACAGGCTGTGGGAGTGGAAGATGAAGCGCTTGCCGAACAGTTCTCGAAAGATTTTTTCGCGATTATTCCCACTAAAAGTACTTTGATGCCTCATGCAAAGGAGGTATTGGAATATCTTGCTCCTAAATATAACCTCTATATCCTTTCCAATGGATTCCGTGAATTGCAATCACGCAAGATGCGTTCGGCAGGAGTGGACGGGTATTTCAAAAAAGTGATTCTTTCGGAAGATCTCGGAGTGTTGAAGCCTTGGCCGGCAATATTTAATTTTGCCTTGTCTGCCACTCAATCCGAATTGCGCGAATCCTTGATGATTGGTGACAGTTGGGAAGCGGATATAACCGGAGCGCACGGAGTAGGGATGCATCAGGCTTTTTACAATGTGACGGAACGGACTACTTTCCCTTTTCTTCCCACTTATCACATACATTCCTTGAAAGAATTAATGGATTTATTATAGGTTTTCTGGATTAAGTCGTATTTTTGTTGCGTTTTAATTTTGCATAAAATACGATATAATCATGGATAGTACTCTTCTGCCTTTTGCCTTACTTTGTTTCACTTCATTCTTTACATTGACCAACCCATTGGGAACGATGCCTGTCTTCCTTACCATGACTCATGGTATGACGGATAAGGAACGTCAGTCTATCGTACGTCGCGCCACCATTGTGTCGTTTATTACAATAATGGTATTTGTCTTTGCCGGGCAGTTTCTTTTTAAGTTTTTTGGTATTTCTACCAATGGCTTCCGTATTGCCGGTGGGGTGATTATCTTCAAGATCGGCTTTGATATGCTTCAAGCCCGTTATACACCAATGAAACTGAAAGATGAAGAAATCAAAACGTATGCGGATGATATCTCCATTACTCCTCTCGGCATTCCTATGTTATGCGGCCCCGGAGCGATTGCCAATGCTATTGTCTTGATGCAGGATGCACATTCTTATGAAATGAAGGGAATTTTGATCGGCACTATTGCCCTGATTTATCTGCTGACTTTCTTTATTCTTCGTGCTTCTACGAAATTGGTAAACGTATTGGGCGAGACGGGAAACAATGTAATGATGCGCCTCATGGGATTGATTCTGATGGTAATTGCGGTGGAATGTTTCGTCAGCGGATTGAAACCGATTTTGGTGGATATTGTGAGAGAGGGGATGCTTCCTTGATGATAATAAATGGATGACAACTATAAGGAATATTTTATTTTAAATTACTTTTGTAAAAAATAGATTCTCGAGTTTTTTATAACCCTCTTAATAGAAATGAGACTAAAACTCCAAGGCTTGCCAAAGAGTTTAGTCTCATTTTTACCTTTATAAATCAGTATCTTTTTTATATTCTGGAATTGGATATATTGTATCTACTCTTTTTTATTTCATTAAAAAGAAGTGAATTGTTTATGGATTCTGATCAGTGGCAATATTTAAGCTTTCATTACCGTCGAACTCTGTCATTGGAATCATCATCGTCATTTCCCAGTCTTCCGGATCAATATAACGTCTGTAGTCTAATAGACGTGCTCCTTCTCCCCATTATTCGATACGATGTTGAAGTAAATGTTTCTTACGTAAAACTATTTATGTATATATTTATAAATAATAAGACCTGCAATTTCGATTAATTCTAAAATTGCAGGTCTCATCTACTTATTTAAAACTTATCCTTATATGGAGGCAATATTAAAAAATGTTTTATCGAGGTAGATTATCACTCCATCCCTCTGTTTGTATAACTCCAAAACCTGAATTAACTTCAAAAGAAGGTATTGGGTACACAAATTTGGCAATGTTGAAATTAGTATACGCTCCATCTGCCACACTAATAATTTTGCCTAATCTTCTTGCATCAAAGAAGCGATGTCCTTCTTGAACCAGTTCTAATTTTCTTTCTTTGTCAATCACATCAATAATCGTCTGATCCTCTGCAATTTCACTATCATCCAAATCCGGGTTTCTTTTTGCCGCTACTTCCAACAGTTTTTCTTTAGCTTTACCATAATCAGGAGTTGATTGTTTTGCATATGCTTCTGCCTGTATTAAATACATTTCAGGCAGTCTGAAAACCGGCAAGTTAGAAATCTGATTATTGGTTGTGATACCACGCATTTTTCCACCAGTCCACGTACCGCCAAGAAGTGCCAGACGAATATCATTAGATGAATATTCTGCTATTGTTGCGCTGTTAATAGACAAACCGTATTTATTCCATAAAGTATTCAGAGCATTAGCAGATAAATAATCATCTTCGGCTTTTGCTATAAAGAAAATGTCTTCTGTCGAAACAGCCAATGTCGTGTACATATTCTTATAGTCTTCTTTGGTTGATACAATTGTACCACCACTTAGGGTTATTGCCTCTTGAGCCGCCGTAATAGCCCCTTCGTAATTTTTCATATAGAGTTTTACGCGAGCTTCAAGTGCAGCAACTGCAGCCGTATTCATATACTGTTTACCTACATTTTCAACACCTTCTTTAGCATAATATTCTTTAGCCTTCGTTATATCATCAAGAATCAGGCTATAATTTTGTTCTACACTAACTCTTGACACCTGTGAATAGGCAGGGACGGGCTCAGTAACGTTTACGATACCTAAGGTCGTTTTGTTGGCTTCCGAATATGGCAAACCAAACATGTTAGTCAAATAGAAAGAACAGAGGGCTTTAATTGCATAGGCTTGAGCGATGCATCCTTCCACTTCTGTCAGATCCCCCTTTGTTACTTCTTTAAATGAAGCACCTTCTTTAATGATACGTGCACAACGGTCGATAGCCCAATATCCGTATGCCCATATTTCTTCTATGTATGAATTAGTATCCAGTATCTGATAGCGGAAGATGTCATAGAAATGGGACGTTGCAACGGAATGTGAAGTGATATCCGTTGGCGCATCTCCAATTGCTAATACATCACGTCCCAGAAAACGATATGAACCTAATGTGTAATATACACCATTTAAAGCATTCTGAAAATCTTGGGTAGTAACCAAGGCTTCTTCTGTCGGAACAGAAGTTGATGGCGTTTCTGTCAAGAAGTCATCGCATGCGGTGAATGAAATAGCCATCCAACCGGTTAATAAAGCAAATAATATTTTCTTCATTGTCATAAATTTCTAAAGTTATTTTTTAGAAGCTAAGATTAAGACCGAACATGATATTTCTAGGTACAGGATATGCCCAAGACTGCATACCGGTAGATCTAGTTTGTGGATCAAATCCTATAAAATCTTTAGCAGTGATAGTGAACAAATTGTCAGCAGAGATATAAACTCTTAAATTGTCAATAGCCACTTTATTCATAAGGTTCTTCGGAAGAGTATATCCTAAAACCATGGATTTCATTCTCAAATAAGAACCGTTCATTAAGAAACGGCTGGAATTAGTTTCTGCTCCCGAGTTGTCTCCAGCTACAAATTTGGGTACGTCGGTTATATCTCCCGGCTTTTGCCAGCGGTTGTCATAAACATAGTTAGATACCGGACCTAAGAAATAATGTCCAACCTGCATATCAAATGCAAATCCGGAGTTATATACTTTATTTCCCAAGGTGAAACTGGTATCAAAAGAGAAGTCAAAACCTTTGTATTTGAAATTCATTCCAAAGCCACCATAAAATTTAGGATCGGCAGAACCTACAATTCGCTGACCGGCCTCATTTACATTTTTTGTTTTCTCATCCCCTTCTTGTCCTTTATACCACATTGCTTCTCCTGTTTCAGGATCCACTCCTGCATATTCCGGCATATAGAATGTATTATACGCCTCGCCAACTTTTCTGATAGTTAGAGTATTCTCAATTGGTTTTTCTGTGGCAAGTTTTATGATTTTATTTTTATTTGCCGTACCAGTGAAACGAACATCCCAACTGAAATCCTTATTTCTAAGTACGTTAGCGTTAATCAAGAATTCTATACCTTTGTTTTCCATCTCACCTACATTTTTCAGGATAGATCCGAATCCAGTTGTGTAAGAAAGTGGTACATCAAATATCATATCTTTTGTCCGTTGGTTATAATAGTCCACTTCGAGTGTCAGTCTTTCGAAGAAAACAGCATGGATACCGATATCGGCTTTTGCAACAGTCTCCCATTTTAGATCCGGATTGGCTATTTGGTAAGGAATAGCTCCTGGTTTACCATTATAAGAATATCCATAATTATATAATCCCATTGCTGCATAATAACCAATATCCTGATTACCTACAGTTCCATAACTACCTCTGATAGTCAAATCTGTCAACCAACTTTTGGTATTTTCCATAAAGCTTTCGTTAGAGATGCGGTATTTTGCTCCTATAGACCAGAAAGGAGCCCATTTGTTGTTTACACCAAATCTTGACGAGCCGTCATAACGGAAACTGCCTGACAGATAATATTTATCATTCAAGTTATATTCTGCATTCATAAAGAATGAAGAAAGAGTGCTTGCTTTGGTTGAAGATCCCGCCCCTGTTGGCTTGGAAGCATTGTCCAATTCAAAAACAGCATCACTAGGATATCCACTGGCAGCTGCATAAATTGTTCTATAAGATATTTTCTGTGCTTCTTGTCCCAACAATACATTCAAATGATGCATGTCTTTGAAAGTGCGGTTGAAGTTTACGGTATTGGTAATGGTCAAGGTTGTTGCTCTTTCCTGGTTTCTTTGACCAAGCATACCACTACCGGAATATTGAGGATTATAAATTGAACTGTAAAAGAACTCGTCCAAGTCAATTAAGCTCAATCCTGCATTTGTCTTCCATGTTAAGCCATCAATAATATTATAAGTAAAATATGGATTCACAACCAATGTAATCTGCTTTTGATTGCGTTTATCACCTTTTTCTTTATCGTTAATAGCTACAGGATTATAATTAACATTTGTATTATATGTTCCGTCTTCATTGCGCACCTGTTCAAACGGACGGATGTCATATACTGCTACAATAGGATTAGTATATTGGCTTTCAGTCATAGTGTTGTTTATATCGGAGAGTGCTCCATTCACAGAAAGTCCATATCCTATTCGCCCGCTTTTTCCATCTAAACTAATACGTCCGCTATAGCGTTTCATTCCAGTTCCGATGACGATACCTGTGTTCTGAAAATATCCTCCACTAATATAATAGCGCAAATTTTCATTCCCACCTTGAGCACTGATATCATATTCTTGTGAAAAACCATTTTGCAGAATCTCCTTCAGCCAATCCACACTCTTGATATTTTGCGTCAAGTCCACATTATACCAATCCATAACATAGGCATTCAGCCATTCAGCAGAAGTCATGCCATCCTCACCGTCATATCCTGCATTTGTTAGTCCTTCGGTCCAGATCTCTTTGTATTTATCCAGATTTGTCGTACGATAATTATGATCTATCTTACCTACAAAACTAGTTCCGACTTTTGCATTCACATTAAAACGCGCTTTTCCCAGACTACCTTTTTTAGTAGTAACTACAATTACTCCATTCGCTGCACGAGCTCCATAAATAGCTGTAGCTGTAGCATCTTTCAAAACTGTGATGGACTCAATGTCGTTAGGATTGATATTAGCCATCGGACTTGCCGCCATATCCCCTGTCCCGGCTTTGTTATAAGCCCCCATTTTGTCTGTGTAAATGGCAATACCATCAATTACGTATAAAGGTTCGGTTCCAGAATTCATTGAACCAACTCCACGAATAGTAGTAGAAGCGTATGCACCAGGTTGTCCAGTCAAGCTATTTACTTGTAAACCAGCTACTGATCCTTCCAAAGACTTCATAAAGTTTGCATCTGTTTTTTTCATCAAGTCCTTGTTATCCACCGTTTGGGCAGATCCCGTAAATGCCGCTTTTTTAGTTACCCCATATCCGGTTACCACAACCTCATCTATTAGCTGTGCATCAGATTTGAGAACCACTCGCAAATTGGGCTTTATCGCCACTTCCTGCGTCTGCATACCAATGTACGAAATCTGCAAAGTCTTTGCAGAACTAAATACAACTATAATATCTTGATTACTAATAATATACACGATGTTTACTTTCCTTCGGCAATAAATCTTTTGTTGTAGTTATTATGCAGATTATCAATATGTTAAATACCTACCAAACATATTAATTTGCTGATTTATGATACCAGATTTCTATCAAAAATAGGACATAACCATCTATTAATTAATTATTTAAGTTCTTGTCTTATATGATATAAGCTAAAACTTATTTCCATCTTAACTGTTGAAGATGGTTTTATTGTTCTAAATTATATCCAATAATTATTGACTATAATAATATATTCATTAGCAAACGATAATCTAAGAAAAAGAAAAACTCCAGATGAAAAAATGCATATTTTATTACTGTATATTTTAAAATATGCAGGGGTGGACTTAAATCTTCTCCAAAATCGCAGAGAATATGATTGATGAATATTCATAT
>OGPY01002856.1_pt1 | contig 10095 bp, 9 predicted proteins | sample 1553121 | NCBI WGS metagenome assembly OGPY01 (sample SAMEA2580004, study PRJEB22360) | human gut metagenome
GGAACCACGGAACGCCCTGCCACTCACAGCCTGCAAAGCGCGGTTCACTTTTTCCAGCCTGGTTATAACACCAGGATACAAAGCAGGCGCACCACTCCACGCGGCTGTCAAAGCCATACCAGCTCCAATAAGGATAGCCGCCCACATTGCCCACCTGACGCTTGGCCAGTTCCACCAGCTGAGGATTGCCGGGGCGGGTACCGTTAATGAACTGCACACCGGACAGATCTTCCGAGCCGCTGGTATCAGGGGAGCCGCCGCCAAACAACAGCGGCTTATTGCCCATGGTCTGCCGGTAAACCTGATACATTTCCATCTGCTCCGGGGTCAGTAACTCCGACGCCACAGCGGAAATGGGCTTGCTGGTGAGTTTCACATTCAAAATGTAATACTCATAGGGGACTTCTTCTGAGGTGGTCTCGCCGGTCTCCGGGTCGGTGGAGGTCTCCGTGCGGTAGCGAATCTCCACTTCCTCAGTAAGCGTCAGCTGATACTGTGCTGCAAACACACGCGCCAGCTCTGCCTGAGCGCTCTGCCGGGTGTAGCCTTGCAAGACGGCAGAGAGAAATGCTGCCAGCTCATGAGGGTCATGGCCGATCATACCAAGGTCATAGCGATACTCGTCATACCCTGGGTGGCTGCTTTCTATGTTGTCGATTTCCTCCTGCAACTGGGCTTCTCTGGCTGCATAATCTGCCTCCACCGCCAGCATTTCCGGGTCATCCGACGGATAGGTGGTGCCGGAGAGAACGGAACCGATGCTCTGCGCCATCATGGAGCAGGAGGACATGGTATTCATCAGCATACAGGTAATGAGGAACAAAACCCCTGCCATCAGGAAACCCTTCTTGTGGCGCATGACGAATGCCCCTGCCTGCTGTACCTTTTCTTTTACCGTCCTTGCGGCTTTTCCGGTTTTGGATGCAGCCTGGGCGGTATTTCCGGCAGTCTGACCGGCGTGTTTGGCGGCGGCATACTGCTTTTTGATGGCCTGCTTTTGCTGCCAGCGGGAAAGAGGGTTGCTGGCAAACTGGGGATTTTCCTGCAAAGATTTCTGGTACAGAACATTTACATTTGCCTTTTCCAGTTGGCGCTCTGCCTGTGCTGCTTTGCGGTACGGCTTCAGCTTGTGGCTGCGATAGCCCTCCCGCACCAGATAAGCGCCGGTCTCCACCGCTTCCTCGGACTTGTGGGCGCTTTCCACGCCCACATTGTCCTGTTCTGTTTCCCGGATCTCTTTGTGGAGCTTGCCCGCAACCAGATGGACGGGAGCTTCCTTGACCCCTTGAGAAAGTTTGGAGGGTGGCTTTTTCTTGTCCTCAAAGGTCAGCTTCGAGGTCTTTTTTCCGGTATCCGGGTCGATGACCGTCTGCCTGACCTTTTTCTTTGGGATATTGGCCTGCGCCTTATCTGCTCTGGCCGCAGCTTTCTCCGCTTTACGGATCGGCTTTTCCAGTGCAGGATCAGACCGTTCCTCATCAGTAAAGCGCAGGCGCGGCTCTTTATTCAAACCATTCTCCCAGCATGAGGGAGGACATCATGTAGTGCAGCTCTGCATAAATGGCCATTCCCACAGGATCGTTGAACATACAGCCGGACAGGTAGGCATAAAACTGTGCCACCACATCGGACAGGATCTTCGCCTCTGTTCCTTCCAGAATCAGGCCGCCCATACCTTCTTTAGCACGAATGGCGCTCCAGACCTCTGCCAGACGGAGAAGCCCCACCTGACCGGTCTCATTCAGTTCGGCTGCCTGATCTGCCGCCGTGCGGCACTCACTTACCGCATCGGCCATGACCGTAAGCAGCTGGCTGCGCTGGGCATTTACCGCCCTGTCAAAAAACATCAGCGGGTTTTTATTCAAAATGTTGGGGTTCATCATCATTCATCCTCCTCCTTTTTCAATTCTTGAGGTTTGTTATGCAAAGCTTTGCATAAGACACCTAATGAAAAGTTTTGAATAATGGAAAGAAATGCGAAGAACGGCTGAGTTTCAGCCGTTCTTACCCAAATATCTTTCGGTAAAATTTTCTGTTTCGTTGTCATAGCGATTGTAGCCAGGATAACAGACTTTGGTCTTTCTGCCAACTTGTTTGGGATTCAGCTGGAAGATCGAGATTTGCTGTTTCCAATGCCTTGCGCTTCATTTCTGCATCCGCACGGGCGTAAACCTCGGTCGTTTCAATCTGCACATGTCCAAGAAAATCTCGAATGTAATGAAGATCAACATCTGCACGGAGCAGGTGCATTGCTTTGGAATGGCGGATAATATGCGGAGTAATCCCTTTTTTGCCCTCCATCCAAGAAACTTGAGCCATGTATTTATTTAGAATATAAGTGACTCCGGGTCGGGTCAGTCGCTTTCCTTGGTGGTTGACAAACACTGGATCATCTGGTTTCCGCGCAGCGTCCAAATGCCACATATTCAGATACTTTTGCAATATGGTTGCCGTCTGTGACATAAGCGGAACGACACGCACTTTTCTTCCTTTGCCATAGAGCCGGATCGTTGCTGGTGTTTCCAGACGAATATCTAACAAGGAGAGATCAATCAGTTCTTGAACTCTTGCACCAGAGTCATAGAGCAAACACAGCAGCGCCGTATCTCGTATCCCATATTTTTTCGTCTGGTCTGGAAGTGAAAGTAGCTCTCTCAACGCCTGTTCCGGCAGGTATTCCACAAACCTCTTTTCTGTTTCTTTCATCGGAATTGCAAGAATACGCTGGCAATGCAGCAGCATTTCTGGGTTTTGGAACTGCACATACCGAAAAAACGCATGGATCGCAGCTAACCGCACATTCCTCGTCGAAGCACTATTCCCGCGGTTTACTTCCAGCCAATCCAAAAAGCGAATAACCAAGTCGGCATCAATATCAACCAAGCAAATCCTGTCTATCTTTTTGTTCATCTCCTTCATAAATAATAAAAGCAGGCAAAAGGTGTCCCTGTATGATTTTATGGTATTGGAGCTAAGATTTCTTGTGCCTGCCAAGTGTTTTGTAAGGTAGCTGGAAATACAGATAGCGAAATCAGATGGATGTTTCATTTGAGTTGTCCTCCAACGGTATTAAATTGCCAAACAAAGCTTCGGATTGCTTCAGGATAGCTGGAAAACTTTCGGCGGAAAGGTGAATATACTGGCTGGTTGCCTGCACGGTTCTGTGCCCCATATATGTCATCAGCAGCGGGAGGACTGCATAAGGGTCTTCGCCATGCGCTGTCAGCTTTTGCAGACTGTGTACGCAAAATGTGTGTCTCAAGTCATGCAGCCGCGGCCCTTTTCCCTTGCCGCGGTATGGAATGCCAGCCCTGAAAAGAATGTCCCTAAATGTTGTGTCCATTGTTGCAAGACTGTATCTGGAACCATCCGGTGAGGGAAAAAAGTATTCATCTTTCCTGAGAAACCCCATCTGTTCACTGTACGCCATAAAGCGTGCCCTCAAATTGTCATCCAGCGGAATGAGGCGATCCAGACTTGTTTTTGTGTTTCGCAGGAGAAAGAAACCATCCTCGAAATGAACATCACCCACAGTTAGATTCAACGCCTCAGAAATGCGGAGTCCGCAAAAGCATAGGACACGGAACAACAAAGGATAGACGATATGGCGCTTCGGGCTGCACTTGTTGAACCGAAACCCATCAACGACTGCTAAGATTCGCGCAATCTCATCATAGGTAAAAATATAAGGAACAAAGTCATGCACTTTTCTTGGAATCAGTTCAGATGGAATTCGATATGCGGAAAAACCGTTGCGGTTCAAAAAATCCGCAAGGCGTTGCATGATATAGATGCGGTGTTCAATCGTTGCGGATTTTTGGTGCGCTTTCGGCGCTATCCATTCGAGCATAAGTTCTTTACTCAAGGAATTTTTGCAGTCTCTCCCCAGAAGAAAGGTATCGAAGCTCTTCAAATATGCTTCAATGCTGTTGTATTTGAATCCGAATCGCTGTTTTTCTGCAACGAATGCAGACAGCAGCGGAGCAAGATCACTTTCGAAAACTGCTGTTTTAGGTGGTGACTGCATAATTTTCACCCTCCACTAAGGTGCAGCACCGCAGCTGCTCCGTATCTGCGCGTAAATATTGCATAGTGGTCTCCAGACTTTTGTGACCGAGAATCTCCGAAATAACCGGAAGCGGAATCTCTTTCCTTAGAAGTTCGTTGGCCAGACTGTGCCGAAGTGTGTGCATCCCGTGATTTTTCTCCGGCGTGACCTCAATGCCCGCCTTATACAGATACTTGTTAAACATACCGTAGAGGTGATTGTTGTCACTGAATTTTTGAAATGGCGGTTTATGTGTAATGAACACCAGCTTCAAATCAGATGCGGGACGCCCATTCTTCACATAGTCAATAATTGCCTGTCCGACATCTTCAAACAAAGGAAGAACCAATGGCTCATTTGTCTTGTACTGCGAGATCTGAATACAATTCTTTTCCCACTTTATATTGTCAAATTCCAATCGAATCACATCGCTGACCCTAATTCCAAGCCGGGCAACCAGCAGAATGATTGCGTAATCCCGTTTACCGACGGGACTGGCTAAATCAATGCAAGCCAGGATTTTATCAATATCTTCTCTGGTCCAAGTAGACGGAATGTGTTTCCGCTTCAGCAGTACGTTGGACTTTGGAATAAAAAGAGACAAGTCATCCTTTGTAAATTCATTTAGGTAGAGATACCGAAAGAAGACACGCAGATGGCAAAGCGTGGCGCGAAGATTTCTGACAAGATCCGGAATAGATGTAGATAAAAAAGATGAGATATGCTCTGGCGTCATATCTCTAAAAGAATCCACTCCTACGCTATGCAGATGGTTGGTGATGCGTTTTAGTGTACGTTCGTAATTGACAATAGTTTCTGGCTTGCTGTTCTGACTCCGCAGATGCGAGATGAAATCTTCTGTTATAGCTCGGAAAGACTCAACCCACGGCAAATCCTTGAACCACGGCGTATGATAGTTTCTGATTTTTCCATAACGGCGATATTCCAGCAAGTTGCGAAGCGCGGCTCTTACCTCATACTGCCGTTTGGAAACATTGATATTCCCACTCTGAATATCGTAGTTTTTCAGCAGAAACTCATCCATTGACGCTTCATCAATGTCGAGACTTCCATGGAAAAAGCAATACTCTTTCCAATAGCGTTGACGCAGCCCGATGGTGCTGTCAGTGTACCCCAAATCACGTAATGCATCTGAAATACCCCGAAGCTCTTTGTTGAAATTGTTTGTAATCATAGACACACTCTCCTTTCAAGGTGGTGTGTCTATTGTCGTTGAAAGGAGACATCCATGCAATTATTATCGCAAGTTTTTTCCATAAAAATGCTTTATAGACAGCTAATTACAATCACTCTTTCCATTTATAAAAACTTTTCATTAGGTTTGGTGGTCATAATGCGGTAAAGTTCGGTGTTCTTCGGGAAGTGGTCTACAAACGGCAGGATCGTGGAGCCATAGAACAGCAGGCCCTCGCCCTCACCGGAGTGGGTCACATAGCTAAGCTGGTGCGTGGAAATCCCCAGTTGCTTGGCGAGGATCTGACGGTCTCCGCCTGCCTGGTTGAGCATATACACGAAGTCGGAGTTTTCAAAGATATTTTCCACCTCGCGGCTGCTCAAAAGGTCTTTGACATTCTGGGTGATACCTGTCGGAATACCGCCCCATTTTCTGAATCGCTTCCAGATTTCCACCGTATAGGCGGCGGTCTGCTCCTCCTTCAAAAGCAGGTGCATCTCGTCGATGTAGTAACGGGTGGACTTGTGGGCGGCACGGTTGATGGTAACGCGGTTCCACACCTGATCCTGTACCACCAGCATACCGATTTTTTTAAGCTGCTTGCCCAGTTCCTTGATGTCATAGCAGACAATCCGGTTATCAATGTCCACATTGCTCTGATGATTGAACACATTCAAAGAACCCGTTACATAGATTTCCAATGCCGTTGCAATGTACTGAGCTTCTTTTTCTTCCTGCTCCCGCAACAGGTTATAAAGGTCCTCCAAAATCGGCATATTCTCCGGCTTTGGGTCATTGAGATATTCGTTGTAAACCAACCGTACACAACGGTCAATAATGGTTTTCTGCACCGGCTGCAAGCCCTCCTTACCGCCCACGATCAGCTCACACAAGCTGAGGATAAAGTCAGACTTGAGTGACAGCGGGCTTTCATCATCCGAATAGTCCAGATTCAGATCCATCGGATTGATATAGTTGGTTGAAGTAGGTGAGATCTTGATGACCTGCCCATGCAGACGCTCAACAAGAGGTGCGTACTCCGCTTCCGGGTCACAGATAATAACATCATCACTGGTAAGCAAAAAGCAGTTGGCAATTTCTCGTTTTGCGCTGAAGGACTTACCGGAACCCGGCGTACCCAGAATCAGGCCGTTGGGGTTTTTCAGCAGCTTTCTGTCCACCATGATGAGGTTGTTGGACAGAGCATTGATGCCGTAGTACAGAGCTTCTTTCCCGTTCTGGAACAGTTCCTGCGTAGTAAAGGGCACAAAGATAGCTGTGGAACTGGTGGTCAGTCCTCGCTGAATCTCAATCTGATTGAGACCCAGAGGCAGACAGCTCATCAGCCCTTCTTCCTGCTGGAAGTCCAGCCTGGTCAGCTGACAGTTATACTTCTGGGCAATAGAGCCTGCCTGAAAGATGTTGTTGCCAAGCTGACGGGGATTGTCCGCTGTGTTCAGCACCAGAAAGGTCAAAAGGAACATTCTCTCGTTGCGGCTCTGCAAATCCTGCAAGAGTTTTTTCGCTTCACTGCCGTAGGTAGCAAGGTCAGATGGAATGATGTCCATGTCGTATCCGGCACGGACTGCTTTTTTCTGTTCCTCGATCTTGCTGCGGTCCAGGTCGGTAATCTTTCGCTTTACCGTTTTGATGGCTTTCACCTGATCCACCGACTGAATGTGCATACTCACAATGAGCGAGCTTTCCATATCCAGAAAATCAGCCAGCAAACGGTCATTCAGCTCCGGTGCGAGAATCTGCAAAAAAGAAACAGCCCCGTATTTCTTGCCCATACGGAACTGCTTGCCGGTGCGGAACTCAAAGGAGCTTGGTGCAATAAAATCCTTTGTGGACAGACCGGAAGGAGCCAGCCAGTCCCATTCAAACTGAAACGGGAGTTGTTCATCCATGTGGAATACCGCATGAAGCTGAAAAAGCCTTTCTTTACCGTCCAGCGTTCTGGCAGCTACACCAAGACGCTTGAAGTTATTAAGTATATCGGTCTCAATACGCTCCAGACGGGGCTTGGCGGCTTTGATGCTGTCCGCGTCGATACCAAAGGTCAGGTATTTGGTCTTGATGAGACCGTTGTTACCTCTGGCCAGCTGATTTTGCAGCATTGTGGTGTATTCCTCGCGGATACTGTCAAAGGCATCCCTCTGGGGCGGGATGGAAATGGAGTTAGCAAAGGTCTCCTCCGATGCCGCAAGGTTCAAAAAAGACAGCTGGAAATGAATCGAGCTGTCAAAATAATTGAGGAAATCACACCACCCCTCAAAGATTGCCGTCTTATCTTCGTTTTGGGAGAGCTGATAGTTGATGTCCTGAAACTGAATGGTCTTTGTGTAGTGGCTGTCCGATATGCGGCAGATTCCGTCCGGCCACATCCGTTCATAAGGGATACTGTCCTGCGCAGATTTTCCTTTTTTGTCCGTGCGGTTAGCGCGGGCAATGGCCGCTTCGATCTGCTTCTTATCGGCGCGGGACAGCTTTTTCTTTGTCTTTACCGGCTGCACAGTTTTTTCCTCGGTTTTTCCGAACATCCGATGCAGCCATTTTTTTATTGCGGTGAACAATGTCATACACCTCCTTATCGAGCATTTCCTGCCGCTTTAATACGGCATAAAAGTTGTTGGTCTGGTAAGGTCGCTGCTTTGGACGGATCACAGCTACTTTGAGAATGTTGCCCACGATCTTTTCCAGGGGCTGTCCATGCTTTTCGTACATAGCCAGCATAAAGAAGGGCAGCATAACCAGCATCATACACATAGCCGCTACACTGTTTCCGGTAGGTTTTCTGAGCAAAAAGAAAAGCGGTACGCCAATAAGCGCTCCGCCCGTGAAGCAGATAAGCTGCCGCTTGGTCAGATTGAACATGACCTTTGTTTTGACTTTTGTTAAGTCCTTGGGTACGGGTACATAAGCCAATGTGGAAACCTCCTTCCGTTTTAGTGTGCCTGAAAGACTGATTTGGCGAGACTGCCGGTTTTGAACAGCGTAAAACATAGCAGTACGGTGTAGCCCACGCAGCTCCAGATTGCCATGATGATGTCATCTTCCAGAGCGATGTTCTGCACCAGCACAGCATAAATTGCCACGCAGACGATAATGAGAAACGCCTGAAAGCCCAGTGCCAGCAGGGATCGGAGGTAATTCTGTCCCATACCGCCCCATTCTTTGCCCATCATTGCAGCCATTGGAACGGGAGCCACCGAAGTTACAAGGTAGATCTCGATCATACGGCCATAAATAACGATAAAGATACAGATATACAACGCCCACATGGTAATGCCAATAAAGAGGGATTGGAACCACAGTCCGAACAGCGGTCCCAAATCCATTTCCATCAGCCTCGGTTCCAGATCGGTCATAACTGAGGAAATGTCAATGGACGCATCCGAATTGATAATCCCTGCCGCCTGCGCCACCACGCTCTGCGCCATATCAAAGACGCCCATCACGATATTCCATGTGTTTGTGACAATGAGGATGGCGGCAGCTGATTTGAACACCCACTTGAAAATCATCCAGGTATCCACATCATGCAGGTTGTTCTTGTCTGCAATCATCTGGATCAGGTCTACGGTCATCACGATAGCCAGGATCACACCTGCAATCGGCACCATGATGGAGTTTGACAGATTCTCAATCATATTGAAAATACTGCCATTCCATCCCTGTGGGGTCTGTCCTACCTGTACGGATATATCCGCGACCTGTTGGTTTACGCTGTCAAACATCCCCGAAAGGTTGCTCATAATACCGCCCACCAGCATTTCTTTCAGCCAATTTGTCAGGGCTTCAAGTAAGAAATCCATACGGTGTCAACCTCCTTTCCGCCGCCCCCGCAGAGCTGCGGGAGCGGCAAGGATTTCATGCAGGAACGCTTAGACAGAGAACAGCCCGGAGAGCAGAGGTACAAGAACCATACCAACAACGGCTACACCAGCACCGGCCATAAGCTGCTTCATGCCCTGGGATTTGGCGCCAGGGTTGTCATTGCCATAACCTTCCAACAGGTTGATGACACCCCAGATACCAAGACCAGCACCCAGAGCGATAACGAGAGTCTGAAGAACGGTAATTGCCTGTTCAAAAAATGCCATAAATAATATTAGCCGGAATCATTTGAATGATTAGTTAGGTTTGTTTCATAAGCGCACAAAAGCCGGAACAATCTGCCCTCGATATATGAGAGCCTGATTCCGGCTGTCCTCCTTTTTCATTATTTTGTTGATGATTGCCCGCTTTGTACGCCAATGGCCTCAACAGAGGCAGTTGCGGCAAATAGATACGATCACTCCTTTCTCAGCGGAACCGTATTACACGCCCTCCGTGTCTACTTCATATACATCGCAGACCTCATCAGGCTTGAGTTTTAGTCTGGCAGACAAAAATGCTTCAATATCAAAGGTATTTCGCTTGTCTGCATCAGCTGTGTATTTGAAATTAGGGTGTCTGGTAATGTCATACTTGTCTGAAAGAAACGGACGCACACCGCGCAACTGCAAGATGCACTTGCCGCCATCCATAACTGCCAGCTCGTCCTGGCTCATCAGCTCTTTTCCCAATTTCTGATAGTTGAGCGAGTGGGAGGTCTCCCGTCCCCGGCTCTCTCCGGTGTTGTAAGTGTCTATGGTCTCCTTTCCCAGAACAGCCGCCAGCTCTTTCAGCGTTGTTGGCTCTTTGCCACCCAGGAAGATGGAAGTATCCATATTGCCGATGATGGTATCGGCATTATCTTTGTAAATTGCCTTGAGCTGGCTCTGTGCCTGCAACACCAGACAGGCAGAGATTTCACGGCTTCGGATGGTGGCCACCAGCTTTTCCAGCTTCGGAATCTGCCCGATGT
>OGPY01002857.1_pt1 | contig 10093 bp, 10 predicted proteins | sample 1553121 | NCBI WGS metagenome assembly OGPY01 (sample SAMEA2580004, study PRJEB22360) | human gut metagenome
CGGGCTATCGGGCCCCCCCCCGTGGCTACTCCGCATATCGCCGGCTACAGCCGCCAGGGGAAGATGCGCGCCTCGATTATGGCCGCCGACGCCCTGCGCCGCTATCTCGGCATGGCTCCGACCGGAGCAGCGGAAAGTGTCCACCGCGTGCCCGAAACAGTCAGTCTCGCCGAGGCCGCGGCGTCTTACGACATCGCCGCCGACACTGCCCTCCTTCGCGCCCGGACGGCCGAGTTCGAGGCCCTGCGCAACGGCTACAGGCTGCGTGAAGAGCTCTGACGGGCGCATATTGCCACTATATTAATCAGGGATGCTGCGGCTGACTGTCAGCCGCTTAGCTGCTATATAGGCTATATTCCGGGCCTATAGGATTGTCGCGCGCATGGAGCAAGGTAAATTTGCATCACACCTGATTAAATCTATTTATTCAAATGAAAAAACTACTTTTATTTACCTTGACGGCATTGATGGGGACTACGGCAGGGAACGCCGCAGTCACTCTCGCCTGCTGGGATTCATCGACAGGTGCCTCTAAGCAGGGCAGCAGTGCATTAGTAGCCTACGCGACCGAAAAAGGGATTTCAACGACAGGCGACAACAAGCAGATTCAGTTCACCGAGATCGAAGACGGAAACTACGTGCTGACCTTCACACGCGACGTTGTCATGAGCAACGGCGACCGTTTCTGTATCCACGACACCGACAATGGTGACAAGTGGATCCACTTCCACGACTCGACATTCCCGGCCTATAACCGCCAGTGGTTGACCGTGTCTTCGACATCGAATTCAGCTTCCCCGAGCTCAGCTATACGCTGAATCCTTCGGCCTCGGCCATAGAGATGAGTACCGACAAGACCTGTTTCTGGAGCCGCGTGAGCTGGAACGCCGCGAACAACAAGATTTCAAACAGCGGAACGCTTCCCGTCTACACCTACGCCGTCAGCCACTATGCCGACAACACATCCGAGGCCGCTGACGACGCCGTCTACAGCTACATAAGCGAAGGCAACACCACACTCGACGGCACCAATCGCGACAGATGGCTCGATCAGGACGAATCGACCTGCGGTCTGACCCATTTCCACAACGCCGGCACGACGCCCGACTTCGACTACTACAACCACTACAATGTCGAGGCCGTCTATAACTTCGCCTACGGCAGCAAAGGCCTATGGCGTGAATCGCGCCTTATCGACAACAATGACGGCCGTTACGACGAAGAGGCATTCTCGAAGACCGAAGGAACCGTTAGGAGCCGCGCAGCAGCCGACCTCACGACTCCCGTCGACGTGACGACCGCCAAAGGTTTCAGCTTCGTCATTCGTCCGCTTGTCGCTCCCGGCAAAGCCACAGCAACATTCACCAACGACACACAGACGACAGGCATCGAGACCGTAGGAGCCGACAGCAATGCCCCGGCAGAATATTTCGACCTTCTCGGCCGCCGCGTGGCCACGCCGCAGCCCGGCCAGCTCGTCATACGCCGTCAAGGCAACACAGCAACAAAAGTAGTTTTTGAATAAACTGATTTTACACCGGAAAGGGCGCCCTCGTCGAGAAGGCGTCCTTTTCAGTATGCGACGGGTCATGTCTGTCTTAAAATCCTTCCGAGCAAATTATCTTGTCCGGGCGTAGGGACGTGCCTTTGGCACGTTTCACATGCGACTGGCAAACAGGGTGTCGCAACGCAACGTACTGATTGCCATTGACTTGACGGACGCGATGAATCGCGTCCCTACGCTCGGATCGGTCGATTTGCTCGGTAAAATCTAACTGAACAACATTATTGTCCCTGATTCTTCTTTATCTGGGCTTTCTTGAAGTCGTCCCAGCGTTTTTTCTGGTTCCTCTTCGCCTTTATGGCGGAGATGCCCGTGATTGTTTTCAGCAGAAACAGGGCACGGTTGCCGATGCGGAAGTTGCGGCTGCTGTCGATGTCGCTCAGCAGGCGGTGGTCATAGGTATATCCGAGACGCGCGCTGTCTTTGTCGAGACTGTCGACCCGGTCGACGAGCTCGCGTACCGACGCCTCGAGCGGCGGGGCGTCGAGCGGCTCGTAGATTCCCATTGTCGACGCGTCGAACTTCCGGTCGGCCCATTTGCGCGCCTCTTTCTCGGTTATGAACTCCTTGTCGATGATATAGACTTCGGCGTTTGTGTTGACGAAAAACGACTGGCCGACGCGGTTGAAGCGGAACATATCGTGGCCGCGCCCCTGCGATTCGATAGAGAACGAATAGCCGGTCAGATCGATGGGGTTGAGCGTTTCTCCGACAACGTCGCCATAGTCATATTTCGCTTTGAATGACCAGAAATCGAGGCCCGTGCCGAAAAATCCCTCAAGGTTCGGAATCCACCGGCGGCTCAGCGAGTCGGCCATGACATCGACCTCCACCGAAACCTTGTCGTCGTTTTTTATCCATGTCTCGGCCGGGCTGTAGCGGCCGCGCCGCTCGAAGAGTCCCGAGGTTCCCTTCAGACTCGCGGGAAGCTCTATTTCGGGAGCGATCCCCATCCAGTCGGACCACGAGAAATGGTGACGCCCTATGTCGCTGACGCTGTCGAGCCCCGCTTCGTTGGTAAAACGGTAATACGAACGGCTCGCCAGTATCCGCGGAGTTGACCAGCCTCGAAACTTCGTGTCGTTGCCGGGAGTGAGCATATAGTCGACCATCTTCTCGCGGAAGAGGAAGATAGTGTCGCTGAGGGTTGTCATGGTCGAATACTCCCTGACGTAGGCCAGAATGTGGAACACGCGGCGATTGCGTGTCTCGATGACGACTTCGGGCAGTTCCTCGGCGAATTCGCGCAGGAAAACGGTGTCGGTCGGCGCCGATTCGAGGATTTTGTCCTCGAAACCGAGATAACGGAGCGTTATCGGGTAGCTCCGTTCGGCGACAGACGGCAGCACACCCCGGCGCCCGGTTGTGGCGATAGCGCGGCCGTCGCGGTCGTAGACCGACGCATTGGGGAGAGGCACGCGCGACGCCGAATCAGCCACGACCACCGGTCCGGCCTGCGCGGCAACGCAGCCCAGAACCATCAGAAAAATAAAAGCAAACCGCCTCATATCTATATGACGCCGGCCGCGCCCGGAAATTACACCCCGGCGCATCGACAAACGCGAACTTCAGACACTCGCAACCTGAAGGATCGGGGTTCCCAGTGCATTTTCGATCGACGAGATTGTGTCGATAGTGAAATTGTGGGTTCCTCGCATCCACTTACTGATTTCAGATTCTTTTTTGCCGAGCATATTGGCAAGGTCTTTTTGTTTTAGCCCTTTTTCGTCCAGTATGCTATGGATTCTGTCAACTATCAGGAATGACAGATCAACACGTCTGCGGATTTCGGGTGAAACTTTAGCCCGTCGAGCTTCTATTATATTACTTCTTTTCATCGCGGGTAAAATTTAGATTTCCTATAATATCCTTGTCGACAATATAGAGTTTCCCGTCTGAGAGCCGGGATGATATGAACCGGCTTGTGTCGACAAGCATCTCTACATAATCTGATAAGGTTTCACTATCTTGCCACGTGGCGCAGTCTTTGACGCCTCCGTTGCCGAAAATGAGAATTTTGTCCGAGAGACGGATGCAGTAGAGACGCAGATTGCTTGTTTCAATCGGTATAGCGCTTACCCCATCGCCAAACTTTCCCTCATAACGAAAATATCTTTCCAAAGCACCGTTTTCGCCTATCCTGTCGAGCCATGCGATTATGGTGTCGATGTCTTCGTCATAACCGCATCCTTCAGGAAATTTCTCAAAAAACCTTTCAAGCTCAGAGAGTTCTTCCTTATCAAGAAGCACGCTTTAGAAGTTTACAGCGTCATGTTCTTCAATCAGTTCGATGGAGTATTTTTGCGTCATACTTAACTTATAGATTAACTGCGCTAAATTACTGACTCTTTTTCAATATAACAAATAAATTCACCTTAAAGTTAAGTTGCCAGAGCGTTTTATACATAAAATCGGGAATCTGAAAGAGTAGTGCCGTAATGACGGGATTTTTACGTCCTCGTCATTACGGCACTTTTTCAGTTATTAAGAAGAGGTCAGAAGATGACCTTGGTGGCTTTCGTGCCCTGAACGCGGATGAGGATCTGACCGCGCTCGGGGTTGGCTACGCGAGTGCCCATGAGGTTGTAGTAGACGGCGGGGGCATCGGCGACTTCGTCGATGGCAGGGTCGTCGATTCCGGCACGCTCGCCGATCTTGAAGGCGCGTGTGATCGTCTGAAGCTGATAGTTGTCGGCCGATTCCTCGACGCGGATGCGAACGTCATACCATCCTTCGGCTGTTGCCGTTGCGAGCGACGAAGTGTAGTATGAGCCGAATCCGGGGGTATAGAAAGCGTCGGGATGCTCTTCGAGGGTCAGCTCGGTGAAGTTATCGGTGCCGGTCGGGGCGATCTCGACCTTTACGAGTGTCGGTTTCGTCGGCGTGAAAGCAAAATTATATTCTGTGGGATAGCATTCGAGACCGGCGGCCGACAGGCCGATGGTGGCTTTCTCGCCCGATGGGAATACCGACGAAATGCGGTTGTTCTCGTCGCGGAACTGAAGCATTGTCAGCGATGCGGGCCACGGCTTGTCGCCCTTTGCGTCGAAACAGAGCTCGCCGCTGTTGCCGGCCTTGACACCCTCGACCTCCATATTGGGGTTCTCCCACGTCAGGCGTGTCTTGCCCAGATTGGCGCCATTCTCGTTCATCCACTCCCAGAGACTGTTGCTATTGGTGACGGTCTCGACCTGAGCGCCGTCCTGATAGAATTTGTAGGAAGTGACGGCAGCGTCGACGTCGCGCGACTCACCGAGGCGTCCGCAGAAGTTGAGACCGATGCTATACATCATATCGTCGCCCCATTTGGTGTTGATATAGTAGCTTACGGCTGCGGGAGAAGTGCCATAGAAGATGTCGTCGAGATCGCCCATAGTGGCATTATAGACTGCGTTGCCGGGCAAAATCTTTGAAGGGGAATTGAGCCAGTTTAGGCCGAAAACTGCGAGGGATGTGTTGTCGCCGTCGAAGATATTCAGATTCGTTACTACGTTTTGAGAATAGGAGGCTTCGTTCTCGCCCGTTTCCCAGTATTCATTGATGTTTGTTTGGTGGGCGATGTTCGCGATTTTTGTGCTTAAAGCATCGTTGCTTGCCGAGATATGCAGGAAGCTCTCGCTGGATCCACCCCATCCATGGGCCATCCAGCTAAGTTCGCCGTTGATAGCGATATTTGAATAGATAAAAAATGCTTCGCCGCTATTCGGATCTTCTTCGCGAATCTTATCGGTGATCTCCTTTGTCTTTGCTCCGAGCGGACTGTATTTGAATTTTACGTCAGAGTTGCGGTAGGTTGTCGGGTCGTTCGTGAAGGCCTTGTTGCCGTTGGGTTTCAGAGCGCCGAGCGCGTAGAGAAGGCGGCTGTTTTCCCCTTCCGAGAACGTTTTTGTCAGACCGACGAAAGTATAGTCATCGCTTACGTCCGAGACTTTGAAAACGCACTCACGGAAAGGATTGTAGGCTCCGGCAGGGCTGTCGTCGGTATAGGTGATGCAGGAATAACCGCTGTCATGTGACACGATGGTCTGCCCTTTGTAGAGCATGAGGAAATCGAAAGAGAGGCCGCCGGTGATGTTACCCTGTTTTTTGAGAGTGAACTGCCAGTCTTCGGTGACATAGTATTCCGACGGACAGAACAGTTCCCCTTCGGGAGTCTTGGGCTCGTAAGTATAGGCGTTTGTTGCGGTTGCGGGGTCGAACTTCAGTTCCATATCGCCGCTGACAGTGACATTCTGCTTAATGACGTAAGCATTGAAGTCGGTGACGTAGTCCTGAAACAGATTGTTGTATTTCAGCCCGTAGAACGATGTCATAATGTCGTAGGTGCCGGCGGGAACTTTCACCTCGATATAGTTGATGTCGAGTTCGTTGCCCTCATCATCATAAGGCTCAAAGTTCCCCGATTCATAGAAATCGCTGTTGTATACGGCCGCTTCGTTGGGCTGCCACTGTTCAGGCGCTTTGTCCCAGTAGCATTTCACGGTGTAGAGGGTTTCGTCGGCGCGAGATGCCGTCAAAGTAGCTTTGTGTTCGAGATTCTTTGTCGGAACGAGTTTGGCATTGACTGTTTCGGGCGCATGGGGCGCCATAAGGTTTGATTGTGTTGACTTTGGCGTGGCCGACATGGCGGTCAGGGCTGTCGCCATTGAAAGAAGTAGTAAAAAGTGCTTCATAGAGATATAATAATTAATGGTTGCTGATGTCGCAAAGATATGCCTGAATCGTTGGTTCACAATGTCTACCATGGTGGACACGTAGTGGACAAGGCGATATTTTCTTGTCTGACAAGTTAATTTTTGGTTACTTTGCTGCCATGAGACGCTGTTTCTATATAATTCTGTCGTCGTTATTGCTGCTTGCCGGATGCTCGCGTGCGAAGACAGTGCCGGGCTATGAGCGCTGGCGGTCGTCGGGCAACGCCGAGTTCGATTCGCTGACGGCCATAGTTCTCGACTGCCACACTCAGGCATTCGATACGAGCGAGAGCATTATTCCACAGATGGAAAAGATAGCCCGGGCCGACAGCAATAACAGGATTATGCAGGCGCGCCTCGACATTTTCCGCTACTCCCACGGTTACAATGAATCGTCGACAGCATCGAGACTCGCAATGTTGAGCCATGCTATGTCGCTTGTCGATTCGGCGCAGTATCCTCAGGACTATAATGCTCTGCTATGGTATTACGGAAGCACTACATTCGACAAGCACCGCGGCCTGAGGATGCTTGAGAGTGCGCGGCGCTATTTCAGCAGCGTCGGGTCATACGGCAATGAAGCGGGAGTGCACAGCGCGATATTCGGTATTCTGTTCCATCTCGGCAAGCATGAAGAGGCATACAGGCACGCCCTTATGATGGACTCTCTGTTTGCTCTCGACAGCGATGAGATAAGGCGGAATCTCAATCGGATAAGCATTTCCGTCTGCCTTCCGGGCGATTCCGCTCAGAAGCTTATGCGCGAGTTGCTCGTCGACTCGTTATGTAACTCCGATCCCTACCATCGTATGATTATCCGGCGTAATTTGTATCTGTTTTCCGACAGTGTGAAATATCTCGATAGCGTCGACGCCGTTGTTGACCGTTACAGCTATCTTGCTACGGATAGGTTTCTGACAGTTCAGTTGCGTGCCGACCATCTGTGCCGTCACGGCCGACCGGTCGAGGCGCTGGCAATCGGGCGCGAGGCGATGGCGATGATGACCGACAGCACGCCGACGCGCTTCAAGGAACAGGGAGCTTCGATAATGAGCGACATCTACCGGGCGCTCGGCAACGCCGACAGCGCGCTGAAATACATGGATGAGGCAGCGTTCTGGCGCGATTCGCTGATGCGCGAGACCCACCGCGACGAGGCGCTGTCGCTCAATATGGACTTCGAGATAGAGCGTCGTCAGCTCGACATGCGGCTGAAAATCGAGCGCGAACGCGTAGTCTGGGCCGTTGTCGGAGGGCTGTTGGCGGTCGCAGCTCTGACGGTTATATTGGTTCTGCAGCGGCGCAACAGCCGCCATAAGGTCGATCAGATGAAGCGCGATGCCGAGCTGAAGCAGGAGCGCTACCGCATGACGGCTCAGGTTGCGTCGCTCGAAGAGAAAGAGAAGCTGATAAACGCGGTCAGGACGATTATGCGCGACAGCGGCGACATGCCGGCCGAGACGGCGAAGAAGCTCGACTCGACGCTGCGTCTTCACGATTCCACCGAGGTTGAGCGCGAGAGCTTCATTCAGATCCATGACCGCCTCAGTCCCGACTTCACGCGCCGGCTGAAAGAGGCCGTGCCCGACCTGAGCGAGTCGCAGCTCAGGCTGGCGGCATACGTGGCGTCGGGGATGACGGGGCAGCAGATAGCGCGTGTGCTCAGCATTTCCTACGACTCGGTGAAGAAAGCGCGCTACCGCCTGCGCCAGCGCCTCGGCCTCGGCCGCGGCGACTCGCTCGAAGACGCCCTCCGCCGCTTCAGCGAGTAGTTGCCCGACAAGTCCGAATAGGTTTTGGCAAAATCGTTGCATTATCAACCCCGCCCGGGCGTAGGACGTGCCTTAATGCCATTAACTTAAAATTCTTCCGAGCAAGTTATCCTATCCGGGCGTAGGGACGTGCCTTCGGCACATTTCAAAAGTGATTGATTGTCAATGCGCTACGTTAGTGGTGCGTCAAACGTGCATTTCGTATATGATTGGTAAACATCGTGTTGCAGCCAAACGTGCCGAAGGCACGTCCCTACGCCCGGGCGTTTCGCATGCAATCGATTGCCAGCGTTTTGCAGGGTGTAGCGTCAAACGTGCATTTCGTGTGAAATTGATTGTCAGGGCGATGCAATGCTACATTTTATTTGGCTCTCATTGCTTCCCATCGTTTAGCGACGTTGCTGAGAATATACTCGGCTATGTTGTTCCCATCATGGCTGTTGCGGATGAGGTGATCATAATAACGTGATTGCCAAGCGAAATCTATGCCATTTCTGCGAGCATATTTGGTTACTGCTCCTTTGAGCGAATTGATATAACGGCTGAGATTCGGTACCTGACGCTGTTCTCCGGAACAGGATCTGAGAGGCGAAGCAACTGAACGCTGTTCTGATGGACTGGCCGGCTCAGATACTGGGTTGTCGGGAATGCAGACAATGGCATGAATATGTTCAGGCATCACTACCCATAACGGCACTTCAAAATCGGTGAAGTCTGAAGCGTGGCGAAGCTGGCTGTCAACAAACAATCCGATGTTGCTGAGAACCATTTCTCCATCGGCTATCATTCCGAAATACGGGCGTCGGGAGGCGGTGCAGATAGTAATGAAGTAGCTACCTGTGAGGTAACCCAAGTATTTCGTGCGTGGCGTTTTCCGATATTGTCCCACGTTAAATTGAGCCCGGTTTAGTCAGTGTTGTGCAGCCAAACGTGCCGAAGGCACGTCCCTACGCCCGAGCGGTTTTTATTGATTGTTATTAATCACATTTTGGATTACTCGGGGGAGTAGTTCTTGGCGAGGCCGCCTTCGGCGGTTTCTTTGTAGAGCGAGGGGATGTCGTGGCCGGTCTCTTTCATGACCTGGGTGAGGCGGTCGAAGGAGACGCGGTGGCCGCCGTCGCTGAACGAGGCGTAGATGTTGGCGTCGAGGGCTCGGGCGGCGGCGTAGGCGTTGCGCTCGATACAGGGAATCTGAACGAGGCCGCAGACGGGGTCGCACGTCAGTCCCAGATGGTGTTCGAGGCCCATCTCGGCGGCGTATTCGATCTGCGAAGGCGTGCCGCCGAAGAGCTGGCAGGCCGCCTGCCATGGCGCAGGCTACGCCGACTTCGCCCTGACAGCCGACTTCGGCGCCGGAGATCGAGGCGTTCTGCTTGACGACGTTGCCGATGAGTCCGGCCGTGGCGAGGGCGTGGAGGATGCGTTTTTCGGGGAGGTTGCGGCTTTTCCAGATATGATAGAGCACACCGGGGAGCACGCCCGACGAGCCGCAGGTCGGGGCTGTCACGATTACGCCGCCCGAGGCGTTCTGCTCGCTGACGGCCAGAGCGTAGGCGAAGGTCAGTCCGCGGCTCTTGAGGTTGTCGCGGTAGCCTTCGGCCTTGACGTGGTATTGGGCGGCCTTGCGGCGCAGGTTGAGCGGGCCGGGGAGGCGTCCCTCCTGGGCGAGACCGTCGGTGACCGACTGCTTCATCGTCTCCCAGACGCGGTGGAGATATTCCCAGATTGCCGGGCCTTCGCATTCTTCGACGTATTCCCAAAAATCGCGGCCTGTCTGCTCGCAGTAGGCCATTATCTCGCTGAGCGAGTTTTTAGTGTAGACGTCGGGGGTTTCGGCTTCGTCGGGGTCGCCTTCGATTTTTATGGCGCCTCCGCCGACGCTGTAGACGGTCATCTCCAGCGCCTTGCGTCCGTCGGCTGTGAGGCCTGTGAGTGTCATGGCGTTGGGGTGGTAGGGTAGGAAAACGTCGGGTTCCCAGACGATTTCAACCTTATGGCCGCGGCGTTCGAACTCGCTGATTATGGCGGGGGCGGGGGGGGGGGGCCTGCCCGTTCAATTCCGC
>OGPY01002860.1_pt1 | contig 10091 bp, 11 predicted proteins | sample 1553121 | NCBI WGS metagenome assembly OGPY01 (sample SAMEA2580004, study PRJEB22360) | human gut metagenome
ATTCGTGAACGGGAATTTTAATAATGATAAAATACAGCCGCCAGCGTGAAGCAATTGTTCAGTATCTCACAGGGCGCACAGATCATCCAAGCGCTGAATCTGTTTATCAGGCACTCCGTCAGACACACCCTAATATCAGTCTTGGAACTGTCTATCGCAATCTAGGCGTTCTTGAGGAAAATGGTCAGCTGATGCGGATTCCGATGGATAACGGATCTGACCGTTTTGACCCAAATGTCGTTCCTCATTATCACTTTTTATGCCGCAAATGTGGCTGCCTGCAGGATGTCCCAATGACAGCACTTGATTCTTTAAATCAGCTCGCTCAGGCACATATTGATGGCATCGTAGAAAGTCATGCCCTGCTATTTAAAGGGGTATGCAAAAGATGTTCAGAGGATACAAAATAGTTTTTTTCTTATTATATTTTTTAAAAAAACTCTTGACAGCTTTGTGAGTTTGTGTTACTATTATATCAGTAACAATTACTATTATCAATCAGGACACCGACCCCTATCACGGTTCCTGATTGATATGGTAACAAACAATAATAAGCGGTTTTTCCGCTAACATTAACAATAAATATTTTTATCAGAAAAGGAGATTACTATTATGGCTAAATTTGTCTGTCAGGTATGTGGTTATGTTTATGAAGGAGATGCAGCTCCAGCAGAATGTCCAGTCTGTCATGTTGGTGCAGACCAGTTTAAGGAAGTTACAGGAGAACTTACTCTTGCTGCTGAGCATGAATTTGGTGTTTATGGTTCTACTGTAAAGAACAATGACAAGATTAGCGACGAGGACAAGAAGTTTATTTTCGATCAGTTAAAGGCAAACTTTGAGGGAGAATGTTCTGAAGTTGGTATGTATCTTTGCATGGCTCGTGTTGCACATCGCGAGGGTTATCCTGAAATCGGTTTATATTGGGAAAAAGCAGCTTATGAAGAAGCAGAACATGCTGCTAAATTTGCTGAGTTGTTAGGTTCTGACTTGGAAGCTAACATGAAAGCTACAACAAAAGACAATCTTGCTTGGCGTGTAGATTGCGAGTTTGGTGCAACTTCTGGTAAGGTTGAACTTGCAAAATGTGCTAAGAAGAATAATTTGGATGCAATTCATGATACCGTTCATGAAATGGCTCGTGATGAGGCTAGACATGGTAAGGCTCTGAAAGGGTTGCTTGATAGATATTTTGGTTAATTCTAAAAATATAACTTGTTTAAAATAAAGAATAACAAAAAGGAATGAGTATTGATACTTGTTCCTTTTTTTGCTTTATTAAGCTTAGCAAAATACATAACCGAAACTAAATATTGAACTTCACAAGACAAAGTGATAAAATAATAACTAGAATTTATACCACGTTTAAAGCAAGTGTGCAAAATATCTATGCTACACACGTTGGATAATGAGGCCATAGTATTGTTTTTTAATAGAAAGGATACGGAATAATGAAAAAATTAGTATTGATTGGATTGTTGTTTGGACTATGTCTCTCTGCGCAAGGATGCAAAGAACAGGATAGGGCTACTACTCCTGTCCAAACTCATAGCGAAGAAACCAGTCAAAAAAATGATTTAGTTTACCATGAATACGATGGCACAACAATAAAAGTAACCAGTCACACAGAAATTGATCTGCAATCAATACGAGAACATGCGGAAATTCAAGAATTAATACTTTATAATTGCGACACCAAAGAAGAAAAAGTAATTGATGTGCCAAAAGATTGTATATCTAATCTAGAACAGGGTACTTACAAAATATATGCCCGCTACAAAGATGGGAACAAAGAAGATGTGACAGCACAGGTAACTGTCAACGAAGCGTATACTGTACAGAACGCAGAATAGATTCTTACACCTCGCATAGAATTTATGTTATTTCACCTCAACGTTATAAAAAGGATAGAGGTCCATTAACCTCTATCCTTTTTCGTTTTCTTTTGCTTATAAATATTATTTCACTTTAATACCTACTGTACCATTCCCAAGTTTATCTGAAGTCTCAACTTTAACATAATAGGTTCCCTTTGGCCAGCTTACCTTCTTTCCAGAATAGGATTTATAACTAATTTTGCTTCCCTGTCCTCCCCAAATCATACTGTATCCAACTTGTTTTGAGCCCTTATAAGTAGTTACTCGAACATAGGTATTAGAAGATGCCAAATACTTAATTTCCAATGTTTGTTTTTTAGCTTTTTTCACATTAATCTTAAAATAGGCTGTTTTTTTTCTATTATTTGCAGGTAATACATAGTATTTTGTAGAAGAAGTAACCTTCTTTGCTTTCTTTTTGCTAGTTGCACAAGCGTTTGCTGCCTTTACTTTGTAAACTTGCAAGGAATAAAAATCACTTCCTTTTATCTGCAAATAGTAAGTACCTTTTGCCAATCCATATGATGTACCATAATTCGTTGTAGAAGTTGTATACTCAGATTTTGAAATAGGCTTCTTATTTTTGTCAAGCAAAACAATGTTTCCACCACTGATAAGTCCACTTGTGGATTGCGTAAAATACACCACACCTACCTGTTGATTAGCGGAAACTGTAAACTTTCGATATTGATATTCATAATTCGAATAACCAATATATTGTTTTCCTAACGAAATACTATCTGTAATCTGTGCATTGGTTGCAAGCATTTCACCAAAAAATTTACCAGATGATTTATATACAGATGCAACTCTGATTGTATAAGTACCTGCTTCTAATATAACATTGGCATTATCCTGTTCATTAGAATTAATGAAATATAACTCTTTTACGGTTTCACCTGCTGCATTTTCAATATAAACAGATGCCGTTTTAGATGCGGTATCAGCATCAAATACACAATATGCAGATAAATTAAAATACGCTCTCTTCTTTAACGTAATCTTTTGTTCTCCATCTACCCCATCCGAAAATGCCATATTTATACTGGTCGTTTCTGTGCTATCCCCCTGTTTACTGATTATCGGTAAGTTTATTGTCTCTTCTGTGCTCATTGTTGTAATTGCACTTTTGGCAACTGTGGCCGCCTTTGTCGTATTCACTGGTGTCACAAGCATTGCTGCACATAACATTCCACAAAATACCCCTTTTAATACGCTTCCTTTCATATAAAACCCTCACTTTCTTTTGTTTTCTGCTAACATATCTAGTATACCATATCCAACTCTTTCACACCACTTTTTTCCACCATTGATTTTTGTATAACATTTCAACCGAGCGGATACCCGACATAAATACACATTGCACACTTATATACAAACCTTCAAACTGATATAATATAATATTACTCAATTTGAAGGTTTTTCTTATATGATTCTGCCGTCTTTCATGTGAATACATCTTTTGCCCTGCTTTGCCATATCCATATCGTGAGTAACCATAATAATTGTAGTTCCTTTTTCATTTATCTTTTTTAATATATTCACGATTTTTTGTGCATTTTCTTCGTCCAATGCTCCTGTTGGTTCGTCCGCCAGTATTAATTGCGGCTCCGTCACCAATGCTCTGGCAATCGCTACTCTCTGACACTGACCACCAGAAAGTTCATAGGGATAATTATACTTTTTTTCAGCAATTTCCATCCACTCCATCATTTGTTGGACTTTTTGATGCTTTTCTTGCTTCTTTATCTTTTGATAGTTAAGCGGAAGCATAATATTATCATATACCGTTTTTTCTTGTATTAATGCAAAATGCTGCACAACAAATCCTACATTTTTATTACGAAATACTGCTTTTTCTTTTTCCTTCATGTCATTCGTAACTTTCCCATCAAATAAATAGTTTCCCTGATCTGGTCTTCTAATTCCACCCAATATATTTAACAATGTGGATTTTCCGCAGCCGCTTGGACCAATGAACGCGGTAATCTTCTTTTCCGGAATCTCCAGATTAATATTTTTCAAGGCATGGAAGCTGCTGTAGTACAGCTCCATATTTTTTACATCTATTTTACCCATAATTCTCCTTGCTGCAGAAATTTTCAGCTCATTTACAATTTCTGAAAACCTGCTGAGTGTGAATTTTTCATGAAGCGGATATTCACCGCCTGGCGACATCATCATATGTGAAAGTTCGTTATTCTGTGTCTATTATACTTCCACAACTGACAACCGCATACGTTATCAGTGAAACCTGATGTTTACTGTCCATTTGCAGCTTTGCTTAAGTGCTTTGCACAGAAACCGGATACCCAGTTCAGCACAAGTACGAAGATCAGCAGGATTACCGCTGTGGCATAAGCCTGATCCATATAAAGTCCCTCACTGGAAAGCACATACATATGTACTGCCAGGGTACGACCGGATCCCATCAGACTGGATGGAACCTTCGCCACAGAACCGGCAGTATAAATCAGGGCTGCAGTCTCACCAACAATACGTCCTGTCGCAAGTACCACACCGGAAAGGATTCCGGGAATTGCACTTGGAAGCACCACTTTAAACACAGTGCGGAGCTTTCCTGCCCCAAGGCCAAAGGAAGCTTCTCTGTACGCATCCGGGACACCCATAAGTGCCTCCTCTGTAGTACGGATGATCAACGGAAGGATCATAATCACCAGTGTCATGGCACCAGCCAGAAGGGAATATCCCCAATGGAGAGCGGTACTGAAAAACAGAAGACCGAACAGACCGAAGATAATGGATGGAATTCCCTGAAGAGTTTCTGTTGTAATGCGAATGATCTTGACCAGCTTGCTGCCCTTTTTCGCATACTCAACCAGATAAATTGCTGCAAAAATTCCAAGTGGCACAGCGATTACCAAAGATAACAGGGTGATGATCAAGGTGTTGATCAGTGCCGGCATTAAAGATGCATTGTCAGAATTATATTCCAGTGCAAACAAGTCTGGTGTCAGATTTCCAACACCCTTTATCAGAATAAAACCAACAAGAAACGCCATAACTGCCACTGTAATAATTGTAGATAACCATACCAAGAGCCTTAGGATGGCAGAACCCGGATGATTTTTCCAGTAAGATAATTTGCTTTTACTCATCTTCTGCTCTCCTCTTCAGGGCTGATACACAAAGGTTGATGATCAGAATAAATACGAACAATACAACACCAGTTGCAATCAGTGCTTCTCTGTGAAGATCTGTTGCATAGCCCATTTCAATAACAATATTTGCAGTCATGGTACGAAGTCCTTTGAAAAGTCCCTGTGGCATCCAGGTCTGGTTTCCAGCTACCATAATCACTGCCATCGTCTCACCAATGGCACGTCCGATTCCAAGAACCACACCAGCTAATACACCTGATTTTGCAGCCGGAAAAACAGTGCCAAACACACTTTTTTCGTGGGTTGCTCCAAGTGCCAGTGCCCCTTCATAATAGCTTGTGGGAACACTTTTCAAGGCTGGTTCTGCAACGCCGGTTACCGTTGGAAGGATCATAATTCCAAGAAGTACAGAAGCAGTCAGCATGGTACTTCCATCATGACCGGTAAGCTGTCGAAGCAATGGGACAAACACTGTCAAACCGAAAAATCCATAAACAACAGATGGGATTCCTGCAAGGAGGTTTACCATTGCCTTTAATGGTGCATACAGCTTTTTCGGACAATAAAATGCAAGGAAGATTGCAAGCAGAAGGGCTGTTGGAACTCCCACCACAATTGCCCCTGCTGTTACATAAATACTTCCCAGAATGAATGGAAAAATTCCATACAGTCCATTGGACGGCTTCCATTTCATTCCAAACAGAAAATCTGGCAGACCAATCTTCGCCATTGCCGGGATTCCGTTTGCAAACAGGAAAATGCAGATTAATGCAACGGCTAATACGGAGGTACAGGCCGCTGCGAGGAATACAAATTTCATTACATTTTCATTGATCGATTTCATATAAAGTGAGTTCCTTTTTTATTCGGAAAATTTGGATCCTGCAAAGTTTTTTGCGGGCTTTGCAGGATTCCTTATTTCTGTTTCTTGTTTCGTAACTGTAAAGGTACTTTATTTCTTTACTCTTCACTGATAGCATTCCGCAAGATGTTTTTTGTGAACAGTAACTTTATTTCTTATTATTTTGTAAGGTCTTCCCAGGTTGTGATGTTGCCTGTGTAAACATCTTTTACCTGCTCGCTGGTAAGCTCCTCAACACCACTGTCGTTGTTTACGATTACAGCGATACCATCTTTTGCAATTACAGTTGCGGTAAGACCAGCCTCTGTCTCACTGTCTTTCAGGTCACGGGATGCCATACCGATATCGCAAAGTCCGTCGATTGCAGATGTCATACCGGTTGTGGAATCGCTCTGCTGAACCTCAATTTCAACTTTGTCATTTACTGTTTTATAGCCTTCAGCAAGTTTTTCCATAACAGGTGTTACAGAAGAGGAACCAGCTACTACAACTTTTCCTTCTACAGCAGCTGCTTCGTATGCAGGTTTGTCGCCTACTGAGATGTATCCGTTGTCTTCAATAATCTTCTGTCCATCTGCACTCATGATGTATGTAATGAAATCCTGTGCCGCTTCGCTTACATCATCCTTTGTTGCAATGTTGAATGGACGAACTACTTTGTAATCTCCGGATTCAATGTTTTCTGCTGTTGCCTCTGCTCCGTCGATTTTTAATGCTGTTACACTGTCATCCAGAGAACCAAGAGATACATATCCGATTGCATTTACGTCCTGTGCTACTGTGCTTAACATAACGGATGTGCTGTTTGTGATCTTTGCTGCTTCTGTTGTATTGTCTACTTTATTTCCATCTGCGTCTTTTTCTTCAATTCCAAACAGTTCAATGAATGCACCTCTTGTACCGGATCCGTCTTCTCTGGAGCAGATTGTGATATCTCCGGAAGCTGCTGCCATTGCTGTTGTTCCCATTGTTGCTACTCCTAATAATGCCGCCATTGCTACTGCTAAACCTTTTTTCATAATTCATTTCTCCTTTTCTTCGCGGTCCTTATGTTTTTTACCTCTCTCGCGATTACAGTTGTATCTTAATGTTTGGATGTAAAATGCACTAGCTTTTGAATGTAAAATTGGGGTAAAATATAGCAAGGGTATTTTAGATATTTTTTACACAATTGCTATTTAGTGTGTTGGTCGTTATTCCGGACGCGATTTCACAATGTATATTCACCGCCGCGCGTCGCAACGTTCCGGCAAGCTAATGACTAACTACGACTAAGACGCTCAGGAAAGCCTTCGCGCCTAAGTCTCCGTAAGTCATGGATCTCGCCTCCACTAAAACCGCTCCTGAAATGCGCGGCTTGCGAATATACATTGCAAAATCGCTGGTTACTGGAAAGGGAAGAAAGAAACAGTAACGACAACAACGGGGGTGGGGTGAAGTAGTTGGTATCCCGCAACTTTATTGTTTTTTCTAATCTATCGTTGTCAAGAAAGTATAAGAAAACCAATCACTCACCCAAGACACTAAATAGCAAGATAATGTCTAGTGATTGGCAGACTGAAATGCGGATATTTCCTGTAAAAATCGTTGGCCGTATTTCTTAAGTTTGTTCTGTCCTACACCGGATACATTGAGCATTTCATCCTCATTCTGAGGAAGTTTACTGCACATATCGATAAGGGTTCTGTCGGTGAAGACGATGTAGGGAGGGACAGATTCTTCCTTGGCAATCTGGAGACGGAGCTGCCGCAAGGCTTCAAAAAGGGCAGAATTGCGGCTGGAGTTTGTGGCAGTGGAATCAGCGGATGAGCTTTCTGTGGAAGCGGAAAAACTGTCCTTTTTGAATGAAGTTTTGTGTTTCTTTGTGGTTGATATTTTCTCTTTTTCTTTAAATTTCTTTATTATGATCTTTGTATTTTTATTTTGTAAATCTTCAATATTTCCTGCTTTTAAAACACTGTATTCTCCTTCTGTCTGGATGATATATCCCATACGGATCATCTGGCTTATAAGGAGCCGGAGGTCGGCTTCAGTGCGGTTCTCTAACTGACCATAGCAGTTGTAGGAGGTGGCGCGAATGTCCTTCAGAGGGGCTTTTTTGGAGCCCAGGAGGGTGCCGATTACAAGAGCCTGGCCATAGCGGCCGCGCATTTCGGTGATGCAGCCGACTACCCATTTGGCATCCAGGGTCATATCCAGTTCTTCAAATTCCTGGTGACAGTTGCCGCAATTATCACAAGGCTGATGTGTGGTTTCTCCGAAGTATTCCAGGATGTAATTGCGCAGGCAGGAGGTGGTCATACAGTAGCCTTCCATAAGTTGGAGACGGCGGGAATCCTGATGTTTTACCTGTTCAATTTCCTGAAAATCCATACCTTCGAAGTCTTTGCTTCCAAGAAGGAGTTTGCTGATCATCACATCCTGAGTGGAAAAGAGAAGGATACATTTTGCAGGTTCACCATCACGTCCTGCGCGGCCAGCTTCCTGGTAATAGTTTTCCATGCTCTGAGGCATGTTGTAGTGGATGACGAAACGCACATTGGATTTGTCGATTCCCATGCCAAAAGCATTGGTGGCAATCACAACCTGAGCGCGGTCATAGATGAAATCATCCTGACTTTTTTTGCGGATATCGTTGCTCATTCCAGCGTGGTAACGGGTTACAGAGACGCCTTGTTTCAATAATTTCTCATACAAAGTATCCACGTTTTTTCTGGTGGCACAGTAGATGATTCCGCTTTCGTTTGGGTGGGTTTCTATGTAATTTTGGATAAAGATGTCCTTCTGCTTTCCAGTGAGATGTTCCACTTGATAATAGAGATTTTCTCTGTCAAAACCAGTGACAACAACGTTGGGATTCTTCAGTTTCAGGATCCTTGCAATGTCATTTTTTACCACTTCTGTTGCGGTGGCAGTGAAGGCACTGATGATCGGATTGCCAGGCAGCTGTTCCACAAAATCTATGATTTTTAAGTAACTTGGACGGAAATCCTGTCCCCATTGGGAGATACAGTGGGCCTCGTCTACAGTTACCATGGAGATAGGAGTATGTAGCGCGAAGCTTAGAAATGAAGCTGTTTCCAGTCGTTCTGGTGCTACGTAAATAATCTTATAGACACCTCGCGCAGCGAAAGAAAGAGCCTTATTAATCTGTCCCTCAGTCAGTGAGGAATTAATATAAGCCGCGTGAATTCCTGCTTCATTCAGAGATTTCACCTGATCCTGCATAAGTGAGATCAGCGGTGAAACCACCAATGTAATTCCTGGCAAAAGCAGCGCTGGAACTTGATAACAAAGGGATTTTCCGGCCCCTGTCGGCATAATTGCCAGAGCATCTCTTCCACTTAAAATGGTATCTATAATTTCTCCTTGTCCTTCCCGGAAGGAATCATATCCGAAGTAAGTTTTTTAAATTTGTAAGGGAGATACTGGTGGAGTACCAGAATTCATTTCTTGTATATTCGAATTGTTTGTTGTCAATTTATTGACCTCCTGCGATGAAAATAGGTGACTGTTTAGTAGTTGCAAAGTTGCACACTTCGAGGGTGCTTTTAGTTTTTATCATATTTAATGTTGCGTGCATTGAGGTGCTTTTATTTTTTTATCATTTTTAATGCTGCCTGCGCCGTCTTGCCTGTAAGTTCTGTAATACTGGAAAGCACTGGCACATCTCCATATTTTCGGTTTTCATAAAACGCATAATAACATCCATATAGAATGTAAGTGAGCATAATATTAATGTCCTTGTCATCCCGATATTGAGGGTAAGCTCCAAACACCAGCTCCTTTAAAGCTGCTTCAATTTTCTGCACCAGGCATTTACTCCTGCTTCCCGAAAACAAAATTCCAATCAGCGAATCCTTTGCCAGAAACCCCATAAACAGTTCCCTGGAAAAAAAAGTGGTATCCTCCAGCACTCTCTCCGGATGAGTGAGATTCTCCATAATTGATACCACAACTTCCGTTTCCAACGTATCCGAGAGATGATAAATATCCTGATAATGTGCATAAAATGTAGACTTATTAATCTGCGCTTTCTCACACAATTCCTTAATCGTAATCCTCTCAAGTTCCTTATGAGAACGCAGCTCTATAAAAGCATTTATAATACTCTGTCTGGTTTTTTCAATTCTGATATCCATATAGCGTTATCCTTTACTTTAATATTGCTATTTAGTGTGTTGAAAAGTTCCAGCCGACACACAGCATTTGGGCAATGTGTATTACTCC
>OGPY01002861.1_pt1 | contig 10090 bp, 5 predicted proteins | sample 1553121 | NCBI WGS metagenome assembly OGPY01 (sample SAMEA2580004, study PRJEB22360) | human gut metagenome
CGAGTGAGTAATACACATTGTCCAAATGCGTCCGCATTGAAGAACTTTTAATCAACTAAATAGTGACTTAGCTAAGTACCTTCCTGGACTCCTCATCCGCAAATTGCTGCCGTACCAACTGATAATAATATCCCTTTTTCTCCAGCAGTTCCTTATGTTTTCCCTGCTCCACAATCTTGCCATCCCGGACTACCAGAATCAGGTCGGCATTACGGATTGTAGATAATCTGTGAGCGATCAGGAAGGAAGTTCGCCCTTTCAGCAGTTTGTCTGTAGCCTGCTGGATCAGCTGCTCGGTTTTGGTGTCAATAGAGGAAGTTGCTTCGTCCAGAACGAAAATGGCGGGATCTGCCAGTACTGCGCGGGCAAAGGAAATAAGCTGCTTTTCTCCGGTGGAGAGACGGTCGCCGCCTTCACCTACGTCACTGTCATAACCTTTGTCAAGCTTTTCGGCTACCTCATCGGCATGAACTGCCCTCGCAGCAGCCTTTACTTCTTCATCAGTGGCATCCAGTCTTCCATAACGGATATTCTCCATCACAGTCCCGGAGAACAGATGGGGATTCTGAAGCACATACCCGATGTTGCTGTGCAGCCACAACTGACTTCGCTCACGGTAATCTTTGTCGTCGATGAGGATTCTTCCCTTAGTGGGCTCAAAGAAACGGCAGGCCAGGTTCACCAGCGTACTTTTCCCTGCACCGGTCTCTCCGACGATTGCCACATTGGTACCAGCCGGAATTTTCAGGTTGAAGTTGCTGAGCACCTCTTCTTTTCCATCGGGATACTGGAATGAAACGTTTTCAAACTCAATGTCGCCTTTAATGGGTTCCCAGTTCTCCTTGTGGGGATCAAAGAAATCTCCATACTTTTCCAGAACCTCTGGGGAGTCTATCACCTGGGGCTTCTCTTCCAGAAGGGAGGTCACCCGCTCAATATTTGCCTGAGCAGAAATGCACTGGGACAAAATTCCTGCAAGCCTCTGAATTGGTTCAAAAATTCCAACTGCATATGCAGTAAATGCAGCAAGTGTTCCTATGTCCATACTTCCATTCAGAACCATAATGCCGCCACGCTCCAGTACAAGGGCAGTTGCCAGAGCTCCAAAGAAAACTACCAGCGGAATATAAATTGCATTTAATCTGGCAGCCTTGATAGACGCACTTCTCATCTCCTCAGTGACAGAGGCAAACTCCCGGAAGTTTTTCTCCTCCACAACCAGGGATTTCACAGTTTTCGCGCCCATAATTCCTTCGTTGTAGCCACTTGTGATCTTGGAATTAATTTTTCTCACCTGACGGTTCCATGTGAGGATCTTATTCTGGAAATACCAGGTAAGAACTGCAATAGCTGGAACGATCAGCATGATCACCAGAGCCAGTTTCCAGTTCAGAAACAGCATTGCCACAAACACACCCACTACATAAAAGATAGCCCACAGCATATCGATCACATCCCAGGCGATCAACTCTGTGATCCTGGCTACGTCGTTCATTACCCTGGACAGGATATATCCAACCGGAGTTGCATTGTAGTAGGAAAAAGACAGCTTCTGAAGATGAACAAACAATGCCCGTTTCATATCACGGCCTGTTTCCACATCAAGTGTCATGCAGCCTCTGGTGAAACAGATGACGGACCACATCTGAAAGACGATCACTGCAATATACAGCGCAATAAATCCTCCAAGTCCTGCCAGAGTATTTTTCTCGATAAAGGAATCAATGGCCTGTCGCTGAAATAACGGCATGATAATATCCACTACGGAGCAGAGAATATTCATCACAATTACCATAATCAGCACATTTTTCCGGGGTGCAAGGAAAGGGAAAACCTTTTTCCAGATGGAAATATCAATGGATTTTGTATATTCTTTTTCTTCTATCCGCACATTGCACCTCCTTCCATGAGACGGATGTCACTGTTCATCTGAATCTCATAAATGTCTTTGTATGGTCCCTCCTGGTGGATCAGTTCCTCATGGGTACCCATCTGCTGGATTACTCCCTTGTCCATCACAATAATACAGTCAGCCTGCATAAGAGATGTGATCCGGTGGGAAATCATAATAACCGTTGCTTTCTCCATCTCTTTTTTCAGTTCTTTGCGGATTTTGTTGTCTGTCTCCGTATCTACTGCGGATAGGGAATCGTCAAATACCAGGATCGGAGCTTCTTTCATCAGCATTCTGGCAATTGCAACACGCTGCTTCTGTCCACCGGACAAAGTGACGCCACGCTCACCTACGATGGTGTCATATCCGTCTGTAAAATGGAGAATTGACTCATCTACACAGGCAATCTCCGCTGCATGGCGGATTTCTTCATCCAGAAGCTTCTCCTTTGTGATGCCAATATTTTCACGGATGGTTCTGGAGAAAAGGAACGGTTCCTGGAGTACCATGCCGATATTCTGGCGCAGGTACTGACGGTCAATGTCACGAATGTCTGTACCGCCAATGGTAATACTGCCGCAGTCTTCCGGCAGATCATATAAACGGTTCAGTAAATGGACCAGAGTTGATTTTCCACTTCCAGTTGTGCCAAGGATTGCAAAGGTGCTTCCGGATGGGATTGTGAAATTGATATTTTTCAGAACCGGGTGGTCTGGAGAATAACCGAAAGATACATCGCGGAAGCAGATATCGCCATCCATGGCAGGTTTCATTCCACTGACAGGTCCCAAAGTCTGCTTTTCTCCACAGCCTTTATTTTCGGAATCCTCACTCGTTTGCTCTGCTGTCCGCGCAGGAATCTTATAAGCCAGAGTTGCCTCACTCTGTCCTGCCTTCTTCTTTTTCGCAATATTCTCTGCATTTTCATTTCTGTCTGTAGACTTAGCTTCACACTTTACAGCAGCATCTTCTTCCTCAGCCTCCAGAATATAAGCCACACGTTCCATGGAAACCCCAGCCTTACTCATATCTGAAATAATCCTTCCCAGGCTTCGCACCGGCCAGGTCAGGGACGCATTATAGGAAATAAATGCCATAAACTCTCCCAATGTGATCTGTCCATTCACGGCAAAAGCAACACCAGTCACCATAACCACCAGCACCTGCAGGTTGGTGATCAAATCTCCCGATGCCCAGTAAACGCTCATCAGTTTTCCAAGATATACCCATAAATTGGAGTAGGCATTATTTTTCTCATCAAACCGGTCGATTTCATACTTTTCTCTACCAAAAGCACGCACTACACGAACTCCAGTCAGATTCTCCTGCACGGTACTGGAAAGTGCCCCCTCCGCCTCATCAGCATCCTGAAAACGTTTCCCGATCCTGGAATAGAAATAGCAGGAATAACCGATGATCACCGGGAAAAAAGCTGCCGCAGCCAGTGTGATCTGCACATTCATGGAAAACATGATTCCCAGATACAGTACGATCAGGAAACAGATTCGAAACACCTCCGGCAGCTGCCTGCACACAAAGTTACGGATCACTTCCACGTCAGAGGTACATCTCTGAATGATCTCCCCGGTCTGGTGCTTTACATGCCAGGAAAAAGGCAGATACTGGGTGTGGTGATACAAGGTGTCACGGATGGATTTCAGGAAATTCTCTGAGCCTTTTGCCAGGCACATTTTACTTAAGTAATTAAAAACTCCCGAAAGAACTGCCGAAGCAGCTACCAGAAGTGCTGCCAGAAGCAGTGTCTGCCGCACATTCAGACCATCCGGAATTCCATCCAGCACCAGAATATGGTCTGCTGTGTATTTCACGATCTGTGGGATCAACGCATTACATGCTGTAAACAACACCGAAAATAATAGCGTTCCCACAAAAAACCGGATATTTCCTTTCAGGAAACGGAAAATGACCCGGAATTTCCCGGTTTTATTCTTCGTATTCATACTTTCCCCCCATTTTATAGAAAAAGGACACTCCCTGAACGAATCAAGGAATGTCCTCCTTCACTCCAAAAGTTTTACATATTCTTTCCAATGCATCATATTCCAAGGCCTTGTTTCCTACATAACTCTCAAAGGCTCCAAAAAATTCCCAGGCCGCAGGCTGCAGATACAGTTCTTTTTTCACATATCCATCCAGGATCACTGCTTCTGGCAAAAGACTTTTATAGGCGGCGCTCTGTGCCCCCAGCACATAAATCCTGTGCTCCTTCGACAGCTGCTCCAATGCTTTTTTCTGCTCTGCCGTTGGTGCAAGCTCACCATTTACCAGAATACTTCCCGGAACCGGCTTTTGTACCAGCTTCATGGAAATACGTTCTCCCTGCAGGTTCCATTTCCCACACACAAGGTAAGTCTCACCATTGTAGGAAACCGTTTCCACCTGGTTCTCTTCTGGTCTGGCTGCAGCAAGTACCGGAAGGCGCATTATCCGAAGGCGGTTTTCCTTTCCGTAGTCTCCCAACTGCTGGCAATCTGCCGGAGCATATATCCGGTCAAAAACAGTAAGGGCTTTTCGCCACCTTGCCGGATATTTTTCATGGATGTAAGGCAGAAAATCAAGATCCACCAGAACTTTCATTTTTGCCGGTGCCTCTGCTGCCAGATAATATGGCAGATACCCTGTACTTCCAGCCATGATCACCACATCCCAGGAACTGCTGCCGAACAGCCTGCCCCACTCTCTTCTGGCAAGCATTCGCATATATCTTCGTATTTCCGGATTTTCCAGATAAAGAGCCGGATTTTTCTCAATCATACGGTAATTCAGGAAATCCTCCTCACTCAGAGTCATCCTTCCTGCGCCCATCACTTTTGGAATCTCTTTTTCAAAGGCGAGAAATTCTTTCACATCTCCCCTGCTTCCAAGCCAGCCACTATAAATAACCGTATCATATTTTTCTCTGTCCATACTGTCTGCAAGCTTTCGGACAACAAGCTTAGCCTCCCGCCCGGCTTTCCAGCTGCTAAGGATCAGGACTTTCTTTCTTTCCTCCGGATTTCGAAGGGAGAAAAACTCCATTCCAGGCACTGCATTCTGACTTCGGATACACTCCAGAAGACTGCCTCTGCCTTCTTTTAATCCTTCCTTTTTCTCTATGATCACTTTTCCATCATAGACTTTTCCCAGGGTGCATTTTTCCAGCCATGCTTCCTTTGCTTTACTCTTAGACGGAGCGCAGATATAATCTGTTTTCAGAAGCTCCCTTGCCGTAACTGAGAGAAACTCTGCTGTCTCCACAGACTTCATATCATAAATTTCCAGCATGGGATTAAAATAAACCTGTGTTTCTTTTTTCACAAAAAAGCCAGGCAGAACCATATTACCGATAATGTAACCAGCCTGGGAAAGCGCCTCCAGATATTCACGACTTTCCTCTTTTACATAGTCCACACCTGTTTTTTTCACCAGATGAAAACCGCCTTTTATGCAGACCGTAATACTCGCCTTCTCAGAGGAAACATACTTCTTCAGCGCATAGTCCAGCATTTCCAGAAGCAGGTCACTGCCAGGCTTTTTTTCATCTATAAGGAAGAAAAAATGGGAAGCATCCACCGGATTCCCGCATACCTCTGCGTAGGCATAGTTTTTGGAAAGTTCTTTCTTATTCTCATGGATGAATTTCAGAGCCTGACGCTTCACGCTCTCATAATCCTCCATATTATCTTTCAAAATCTTCTCTATCTCATTCATCTGAAGTCCTCTTACCTTCTATCAGCTCATCCAGCTTCTCACACTGTTCCTGATTCCAGGACCTGGCCTGAAAGCTGTAAGGCATCTCTGTTGTGCAGTCTTCTGCCAGCAGCTTCATATTCATGGTTTTTGCAGCAAGGGTACCCAGGCTTTCTTCTTCCCCTTCCGGGCAGATAAAATAATCGCACAGATTCATAAATGCAAAGGGTTTCTCAAGCCATCCGGTAAGGATCACCCTTCCCTCCAGGTGAAGCTCTGAAACCATAGCTTTCAGCTTCTGATACCCTTTCCCTTTTCCGGTAATGTACAGACAGGTATTTTTCTCCAGACGGCAAAAGGCTTTCAGAACGTTCTGGGCTTTCTGCTGGTACATACAGATATAATTGATTTTCTCTGTATCCGGTGCCGGAATGGCTTCCACGGTAATAACAGCTGGATTGCTTCCCTGGTATCTGGCGATAAAGTAGCTTTCTGTGGCAGATACGATTACCTGCTGGCCTGCCAGCTCCTTTGCAATCTGTTTTTCCCTGACAAAACGTGCATTGTATTGGAAAAACCGAACGCCCTCCATCTCCTTTGCCACCACTGAAAACAGGCTCTTTTTCCCGGTAAGGTCAATTGCACAGTCGAATTTCGCATCTCCAAACAGGCGCCTTGCCTCTCTCTTGTAAAAAGCATGTGGAATATCTTTTATTTTCCCTTTCAAAAACAGCTCATTCTTCGCGATTTCCTCCGCTTTTCCGTTAAAAGGCTGACCACGGTAAAGGATCCGAAGCCCGGCAGGAAGACCTATGATCTGTTCTTCCGCAAACTCATCTCCACCACCGCACACAAGCAGGGTAACATCGTATTTCTGAAAATCCAGATTCTCTGCAAGTCCAAGAAATGCTTCGGTTTCATCTCCCTCCGAAAAATCACCGGCATACATCAGAAGCTTTTTCTTTGGCGGCTGCGCCTCATCCTGACAGGATATGCACCGGGAATCTTCTTTTCCGTGGAACACAATGTCTGCAAGGCGGCGGCAGACCTCTCCGTCATCTTGCGGACACGCCCAGGCTGCTTCCCTTTCGTAAACCTTCCGGTATGGCTCCATGGCTCTTTCGGCATCCTTCACATAATCTCCAAGCTGCTCATAAGTTTCTGCAACAGGACCCGGCAGCTTATCAATTCCGAAGTATAAGCCTCTGTAATTCTTATATTCTGCAAGATCCGGGATAAAGAACAAAATGGGCTTTTTCGATACCAAATAGTCAAAATAAATACTGGAATAATCGGAAATCAGAACATCTGTAGCACGAAGAAGCTCATTGGTATCTACGGTTGCAGGAATATACTGACCGGTTATCCCTACTGTGTCTTTAATGTGGTAGTATACAATCTGATGAGGCTTCACCAGCACCTGATACTCCCTGGTATCCACATTCTCCTCGATGGTACGGATCATCTTCTCATAGGCATCCAGGCTGGTATCCGGGCTGGAATACCTGCTGCCCTTCCAGGTAGGCGCATAAAGGATCAGCTTCTTCTTTGGATCTGCCTCCACGCCTGCCATCTGCAGCTTCTTAAATATGGCCTCCCGGTCTGTGTGAAAATAGCTGTCATTACGGGGCTGCCCGATTTCCAGAATTTTTCCGGGATAAAGATTTTTCATTTTGAACGCATTCTCATAAATCTCTGTCATAAAATGATTGGGCGCGATCAGATAGTCTGCTGCAAGAAAATTCCTTACTGTATTTCCTGCACTCACCTTGCCTGCCGGAATGTCAAATCCGATGGTTTTTAACGGGATTCCATGCCAGGTATCCACAAAGATCTGCTCCTTGCGTTTGGTAAAATATCCGGGAAAGCTTACATTATTGATCAGATATTTGGCTGTAGCCAGATATTCCCTGTATTCTACAGACTGGAATTTAATAAATTTCACATTTGGATAATCCCTGTAAAGTCCCATCCAGGGTTCATTATCTGAAAAATCGTCAATGACCCAGACATGGAGATACTCCTGAAATTCTGTCTGGGTCAGCAAATACTTGAAAATGGCATGAGGGCTGCAGGTCATGCCTCTGCCCCCAAATGCCTCATATAGTATACATTTTTCTTTTATGGGACTGTCAAGAAAATCCGCGTACTTCTCCCGAAGCTCCTCAGTAAGATTGTATTTAGCCTCATCCCTGGCTCTCTTCAAGGCAGCCTCAAAAGTGTCCTTCTCTTTACCGGAATTTTCATCCGGGCGGACCATCCTTTTCACCAGCTTCTTCAGGTTGTTCACGGTGATCTTCATGTCACTTCCCCCTCTTCTTCGCAACTACACGTTCAAAAAGTCCGTCCCATTCTTTCACAGCCTTGTCAATAGAGAAATCATCAGACTTGGCAATGGCATTCGCAGACATCCGGGCACGAAGCTCTTCATCATGTGCCAGTTTCAGCATGGCCTGGGCAAATTTGTGGGGATCAAACGCTTCAGGAAGGAAACCAGTCTTTCCATCATCAATGATCAGATCCATGGCGCCCATATGATAAGCGATTACCGGAAGACCGAACTCAAAGGCTTCCATAATCACCATAGGCCAGCCTTCCCATCTGGATGGAAGAAGGAAAACAGAAGAATTCAGATAATACTTCTCAGGCTCATTGGTATATCCTACAAAATGGACACGCTTCTCCAGATGACGCTTCTTCGCGTCTGCCCTGATCTGGTCAAAAAGATCTCCGTCTCCGATGATATCAAGCTCCCACTCCGAATCCTCTTTACAGAACTCTTCAAAGGATTCCATCATCAGATCCAGTCCTTTGGCATATACGAAACGGGTCGCCATAAGAAAACGTTTGGATTTCACATCGCACTTCTTTTCACTGACAAAGCTTCTGGGATTGATTTTTACTTCACAATCTATTCCAAGCTTCTCCATATAATCGCGCTTATCATAATCACTCAACACAATGTAGCGGTCCAGATTTGGGAGATACTGCTGAAGAAGGTTCTCCTGCTGCCAGAAAACGACAGGCTTCACATGAAGATATCCGTCATAGCAGTTATGCTGCCACCCGATGGTTGCGGCTTTCAGCCGGGGCGCGATCATGGCAAGTCTCAGGCTTAAGGATGCTGTGGTAAGGATCACGTCATAATCCTGGGAATTAAAATATTCCACCCATTTCTCTCTTGTTTTTTGGGGAAAAATTGCTTCTGCAAGAATGGAATTCAAGCTTTTTTTATTAAACATACCAGATCTGTCATTGAGCTTCTTCACCAGATAGCGGGCGCAGAAAGCCGGGGTATGATGCTTATTCACGAACTGGCTGTTGTCAATGAAATCCACATTAATATCTTCACTTAAATGATACATGGTGCGGTCTTCACGAAAGCGGTCTTCATAAGTCATGATCGTCACTTCATGCTCTTTCACCAGCTCGTTTGCCAACAGGGAAACCACTCTCTTGGTTCCGCCCAGATCAAAGATTTTTGTTATCCAGATACATATTTTCATGTTATATACCACCCCTGCAGGGGCTTCCTCCTTTTGCGGGATAAATCCTGAAGCATGTAAAAAAGGCTTTCGTATTTTCTCTGTTATACCGTAATTTTGAAATAATCCAGAACACGTTTGCAGTAATTATCTGTTACATTATGAGTCTTTGCAAGAATTGCCTTACGCTGATTCTCATAGTCATCTTTTCCATTTTTGACATCCAGAACAAACTGTTCAAACTGCTGTACATTGTAAATGTGTTCTCCTGGCATGTATTCCAGCGGATCTTCAAATACCCATCCTCTGGACTCCGTATAGGCATCATAGTCATCCAGGGTAAATCCAATAGGTCTGTTGAGAAGCAGATAATCAATTGCCACAGAGGAATAGTCAGAAATCAGGGCATCCGAACAGTTGATAAACTCATAAAGCTGCAGTCCGTTATCCGCAAGATCTCTGTTCTCCAGATAAACAATATTGGTAAGGACATTCTCACCAAAATCATAAGGTACCTGAAGGTAATGCTTCTTGATAACAATAAGAATATGATTCTCCTTACAGAACTTATTCAGTTCCAGAAGCTTATCTGCATCATCAATGATAGGAATATTGAATTCATTATTTAAGGTTTCCTCGTTCAGACGCTCACTGGAAGCATGTCTGTAGGTTGGCATCCACAGGATCAGTTTCTCGCTGTCTGTTTCCTTCAGAAGTTTCTTTTTATATTCATCTGCACGTTCACTGCCCTTAAGCATCATATCATAACGGGGATATCCAAACGAGAGCAGTTTTTTGGAAGTACATCCAAAAAATTCCATTTTGGTCTTAATGAAAATGTCCCCCGGTACCAGACAATAATCAAAGAAAACCTTACGCCCGTTCTTATTTGCCTTGTAACCACAGCCATGCCAGAGATCGATAAAGAGCTGATTTCTTCTCGACATACCAATCCAGTTAAAAGCCTGGGTGTAAAAAATATATTTTGATGTCAGTGCATATTTATATGCTTCTGCTCTTC
>OGPY01002865.1_pt1 | contig 10068 bp, 9 predicted proteins | sample 1553121 | NCBI WGS metagenome assembly OGPY01 (sample SAMEA2580004, study PRJEB22360) | human gut metagenome
GTAACCACCGGTCTGACAGGAGCTTCTGTCAGCTCACAGCCCTTTCTGATTCTTTGAATAAAAATGGAATACGATACGATCTTCGCCGCCGCCCGGCGCGCCGGCAACGAACTGGCCCTTGTCGACGCCGGGCGATTGAGCCGCACCGTCGCGAAAGCCGCCGCCCTGCTGCGGGAAAACGCCGGAAAAGTGCTCGCGGCCAACGCCCTCGACCTGGAGGCGATGGACGCCGATTCACCCATGCGCGACCGCCTGCGGCTGACGGCGGAACGCATCGCCTCGATCGCCGCCGACATGGAATCCGTCGCCGGACTGCCCTCGCCGCAGGGCGAAACGATCGCCGAATGGACCCGTCCCAACGGCATGACCCTCCGCAAGGTCCGCGTACCGTTCGGCGTGGTGGGCATGATCTGCGAGGCGCGCCCCAACGTCACGGCCGACATTTTCTCGCTCTCGATGAAGACGGGCAACGCCTGCGTGCTGAAGGGCGGCAGCGACGCCCGCCGCTCCAACGAAGCCATCGCCGCCCTGCTCCGCGAGGCGCTCCGCAGCGAAGGCGTCGACCCGGCGGCCTTCACCCTGCTGCCCGCGGGTCACGAGGCTGCCGGAGCGCTGCTGAACGCCGTGGGTTACGTCGACGTGGTGATCCCGCGCGGCGGCGCGGGACTGATCCGCTTCGTGCGCGAAAACGCCCGCATACCCGTGATCGAGACCGGGGCGGGCATCGTCCACACCTACTTCGACCTCGACGGCGATCTGACGAAAGGCCGCGCCGTGGTCTGCAACGCCAAGACGCGGCGCGTCAGCGTCTGCAACGCCCTCGACTGCCTCATCGTCCACCGCGAACGGCTCCGGGACCTCGCGGAACTGTGCGACCCGATGGCCGCCGAACGCGTCACGGTCTACGCCGACGCGGAGGCGTACGCCGCACTCGAAGGCCGCTACCCCGCGTGCCTGCTCCGCCCCGCCGCGGAGGAGCACTTCGGGACCGAATTCCTCGACTACAAGCTGGCCGTGCGGACCGTCGGCTCCCTCGACGAAGCTCTGGCGCACATCGCCCGCTACTCCTCGCGCCACAGCGAAGCCATCGTCACCGAAAACGCCGGGACGGCCCGGGAGTTCACCCGGCGGGTCGATGCGGCGTGCGTCTACGTCAACGTCTCGACGGCCTTCACCGACGGCGGCCAGTTCGGGTTCGGCGCCGAGGTCGGCATTTCGACCCAGAAACTCCACGCCCGCGGCCCGATGGGGCTGCCCGAACTCACGACCTACAAATACGTGATTTCAGGCAACGGACAGACCAGAGAGCCATGACGGTCACGCCGCCGCCCGCCGTTTTCGCGGCATCCCGCCGCGTTCCCGACTCCGCCCCGCACGGGAGAAGCGAAGTCGCCGCGCACCGATGCATCCCCCGACGCCCCTCGCGGAAGGGAGACGCCGCCGCATGGCCCGGACGGCCGGCGCCAAAAGACCCCGACGCCATATGTGACAAAAATTCCACTTATTTCGGCAAATAATTGAACGATTCGTAATCATTTTTTGCTTAAATTTGCACATCCGTAAAATAATACATATATTTAAATTATGATTCGTGAACTTTTCGCCGTGGGCCTGGGAGGCGCCGCCGGAAGCATCGTCCGCTATATGCTCTCCGTCTGGCTGCTCGGAGGGCACACGTTGCTGGGTTTTCCGGCCGGAACGTTCACGGTTAACGCCGCGGGATCGCTGCTGATCGGCATTCTGCTGGAGACCACGAATTCGGCTGCGGCAGGATGGTTGCTCATCGCAGGATTCTGCGGAGGATTCACCACCTTTTCGACCTTTTCGGCCGATGCCGTGCGGTTGCTGCGTGCCGGAGACTACGGGCCTGCGACGGCCTACATTGCGTTGAGCGTCGCGGTCTGCATCGCCTTCGCCGCACTGGGCATGTGGATCGGAGCGCAAATTGCACGCAATTAAAAATGAAAAATTAAGAATTAAAAATAACCTGCAACCCGGTTAAATCCCGGCTGAAATCCCGGTCGCGCTGCGACAAGCCCCCTCCGAGGAGGGGATTTAGGGGAGGGTTAGAATTGGATACGCGGCGGAACGCCGCGAATTAGATGGCTGAATTTGCCCGGGTCAGGCTTGTAAACGACGCCAAAGGCGGCGACGACACCGCCCGGAAGCACAACGACGAAGAAAAAACGCAAACAAACGGATTGCAGCCCTAAAGCGAATGAAACGTACGCCATCTCCCTCCCCGAGGGAGGGCCGGGGTGGGGTCAGGCTTGCAAACGACGCCGAAGGCGGCGACAACACCGCCCGGAAGCGCAACGACGAAGAAAAAACATAAAAACTTAAAATAGAAGTTATGGTAATTCTGGTTTTAAACTGCGGCTCCTCTTCGATCAAATATCAGGTGATCGACATGGAGGACGCGTCGAGCAAACTGCTCGCAAAAGGCATCGTGGAACGTATCGGCCTCCCGGAAGGCGACCTGACCCATAAACCCGTCGGCAAGGAGCCGTTCGAGCTTCACCAGCCGATTCCCGACCACACGACCGGCATCAAGCTCGTGCTCGACGCCCTCACCGACTCCGCCCACGGCGTGATCGCGTCGCTCGACGAAGTGAAGGCCGTCGGCCACCGCGTAGCCCACGGCGGCGAGTTCTTCCCCGAGAGTTGCATCGTCACCGAGGACGTTAAGGCGAAGATCCGCTCGCTGTTCGAGATCGCCCCGCTGCACAACCCCGCCAATCTCGAAGGCGTGCTTTCGATCGAAAAGGTCCTGCCGGGCGTGAAGCAGGTCACGGTGTTCGACACCTCGTTCCACCAGTCGATCCCGGCGGTGAATTACATGTACGCCCTGCCCCACGCCTATTACAAGAAATACCGCGTGCGCAAGTACGGCTTCCACGGAACCAGCCACAAGTATGTGGCCAAGGTGGGCGCCGAACTGGCCGGACTGGATTTCCACAACTCGCGGATCATCACCTGCCACATCGGCAACGGCGGTTCGGTGACGGCGATTCTCAACGGCAAGTCCTACGACACCTCGATGGGCTTCTCGCCGCTCGACGGCCTGGTGATGGGCACGCGCTGCGGCCAGGTGGACGCCAGCGCCATCACGTTCATCGGCGAAAAGGAGGGCATGAGCTATGCCGAGCTGAACACGATGATGAACAAGAAGTCGGGCGTGCAGGGCCTCACGGACATTTCGAGCGACATGCGCGACATCGACCGCGCCTACGACGAGGGCAATCCCCGCGCAATTCTGGCGCGCGATATGTACTACGGACGCATCAAGAAGTTCATCGGCGAATACGCCGCCGAAATGGGCGGTGTCGACATGATCATCTTCACGGGCGGCGTGGGCGAGAATTCGTGCGAAATGCGCGAGGCGGTCTGCACCGGACTGGAGTTCATGGGCGTGAAATTCGACCCTGCGGCCAACAAGGGCGCGCGCGGCGTGAACAAGATCCTCTCGGCGGCGGATTCGAAAGTCAAGGTAGCCACCATCGCCACCAACGAGGAGCTGGTGATCGCCACGGACACCTACAATCTGGTAAAATAACGTCCGCATCCCGGCCGCATGCGATAAGCCCCTCCCGCGGGAGGTTTTTGGGGTGGGGTCGGGCTTGCAAACGACGCCGGCGGCGGCAACGACCGCCGACAGCATAGAGGCAAAACAACAAAGCATATATCAATTTTAAACGTAACAACACCATGATTCAGCATCTTACCGAAATCGTCGAGGAGGCGAGGAAACGGGGTAAAAAACGTCTTGCCGTAGCTTACGGACAGGATTCGCATACGCTGGAAGCGGTCTACGAAGCCTATAAGGAGGGTCTCGTGGAGCCTACGCTCTTCGGCGACAAGGAGGTTATCAAACAGGTCTGCCAGGAGAACGGCATCGACATCAACGCCTTCAACATCGTCAACGAACCCAACGATGTGAAATGCGTCCAGCAGGCCGTCGCATCGGTCGTTTCGGGCAACGCCGACGTTCTGATGAAAGGTCTGGTCTCGACCGACAAATACATGCGCGGCATCCTCAACAAGGAGGCCGGGCTGTTCCCCCCGAAAGGCGTCCTGAGCCACGTTTCTATCGTCGAAATGCCCTGCTACCACAAACTGCTGATCACCTCGGACGTGGCGGTCATTCCGCTCCCCGACTTCAAGCAGAAGATGGTGCAGATCGGCTACCTGGCCCGCACGGCCAACCTGCTGGGTATCGCGACGCCGAAAATCGCCTGCATCGCCCCCTCGGAGCAGCTGCTCCCCAACGTGATCTCCTCGACCGAAGGCGCGCTGCTGGCCAAGATGGCCGACCGCGGCCAGTTGGGCAACGTCGTCGTCGACGGTCCGCTGTCGCTGGACGTGGCGCTCTACAAGGAGGTTGCCGAGCACAAAAAGGTCAAGGGTTCGTCGGTGGCCGGCGATCCGGACTGCCTGCTGTTCCCCAACCTCGAATCGGCCAACGTCTTCTTCAAGTCGGTCACGCACCTCTGCGGCGGCGAACTGGCGGCGATGGTCATGGGTACGAAGGTTCCGTGCGTGCTCACCTCGCGCGGCGACACGAGCAAGACCAAGCTCTTCTCAATAGCGCTGGCCTGCCTGGCGGTAAAAAAATAAAATTCCGGACATCCGGACCTAACCCAATCTTAAACCAGCCCGACGAAAGAAGCAACGCCTCCCGGTTGAAAGTCACCCTTCGACAATCAGTCATTGCGAATCCGTCGGACTCACGTTAAAAACGAACCGAGAACTTATGGGCTACAAAATTTTAGCAATAAATCCCGGCTCAACGTCTACAAAGGTCGCCCTCTACGACGAGGAGCGGCCTTTGTTGGAATTGAACCTCCGTCACTCCACCGAGGAAATCTCCCGCTTCGCCGGAGTGAACGACCAGCTGGACTGGCGCCGCGGACTGATCCTTTCGGCGCTCCGCGAAGAGGCGTTCGACATCAGAAACCTCTCGGCGGTGATCGGCCGCGGCGGACTGATACGCCCCATTCCCGCAGGAGTCTACGAAGTCAATTCGCGCATGCGCTACGATCTGCGGAACGCGCAGATGAAACACGCCTGCAACCTCGGAGGACTGCTGGCCGCACAGATCGCCCACATGGCGGGTGTCAAGGCCTACATCGCCGACCCGCCGGTGGTCGACGAGATGGACGACGCGGCACGCATCTCGGGCATGCCGATGTGCCCGCGCAAACCGGTCTTCCACGCCCTGAACCAGAAGGCCACGGCGCGTCTCCACTGCGAACGGATGGGCTGGGTGTACGAAGAGTCGAATCTGATCGTGGCCCACATGGGCGGCGGCATTTCGGTCGCCGCACACAAGCAGGGACGTATCGTCGACGTCAACAACGCGCTCGACGGCGACGGTCCTTTCGCCCCGGACCGCGCGGGGAGCATCCCCTCGAGCGAACTGATCAAGGTCTGCTTCTCGGGACAATATACGAAAGAGGAGCTGCTGAAATTCATTTCGAGCAAAGGCGGGCTGGTGGCCTACCTGGGAACCAACTCCGTGATTCAGGTCATGGAACGCATCGCGCAGGGCGACCAGCGGGCCAAAAAGGTTCTCGACGCCATGTGCTACAACATCGTGAAACAGATCGGAGCCATGGCCGCGGCCCTCTCGGGCAGCGTTCAGGCCATCGTCCTCACGGGCGGCATCGCCTACAACGAGCCTGTCGTGGAGTACATCCGCGAACGCTGCTCGTTCATCGCTCCGATCGCGGTCTATCCGGGCGAGAACGAACTCGAAGCGCTGGTCACCAATGCGCTGGTGGTGCTCCGGGGCGTCATCACCCCCAAAGTCTACAAATAACCCGCATTCTTCCGGGAAACGAACGGGCCGCATCCTTCCGGGGTGCGGCCCGTTCGTTCAGATGCGGGAGCAACGGGAGCGGTAAAAATAACGAAACACCCCTGCGTCACTCGAAAGCGATGCTCTTCCAGGTAAGCGGATCTCCGTAGTAGTTCGTGGCCCATTGGTCGGCGGACGCAGCTTTCGGTGCCGCCGTGCCGGTGCTGTAATGCTTGTCGGCATTCAGCGTAAGATCGCATACTTTGGCGAAGTTCGGGCTGAAAGGAGTTGCTCCACTGTCCATTTCCAGGGTAATATTCCCTGCTGCTGTCAGCCGCAGCTCGGTCAGAGCATCGCAATGCTGAAATGCGCTGTATCCGAGTCGGGTCGTTTCGGGCAGCGAAAGGGAGGTCAGACCGGAAGCCATGAAAGCTGCGTTATAAATCCGAACCGCCTCGGGCAGTTGCACGCTCTCCAGCGAAGGGCAGCCCGACAAGGCCTGCACTCCGACCTCCTCCACGCCGTCGCAGGAGACGAAGCTCAACGCCTGGCAGGCGAAAAATGCCAAACAGCCGAGCGCTTTCACTCCGGCGGGCAGTCTCACTTCGCGCAGGGCGGGATAGGCATAATGGAACGCTCCGTTATCATATTTTTGTCCGTCGAACGCCCTTGCCGGCAGGCCGCGGACATCGCCCGGGGGAAAGTTGAAATCGTCGTCCACCCGTCCGTTCACATTCACTTCCGGCCAGTCGGTCACGCCGGTCAGGTCGATCTTTTCCACGCCGGAGTCGTAGAAAGGGTTGCCGACCGGAGGGGTGCTGGAAAAGGAGACCCGAGCGGGAATCCCGATCTTGGCAAACTCGCCCGTCAGTTTGAATTCGGTGATGCCCGCGTCGAGTGCGGCTCCGATCGCGGTCTTTACCTCATCGGCGGTCATCCGGGTCATATCGACCGTGCCGGATACCGGTGACGCCTTGTTCCCGCCGCCGTCCGAGCACCCCGCCAGCGCCAGCACCGCGGCCGACACGGCCAATGCGGCCAATGCGGCCAATGCGGCCAATGCGGCCAATGCGGCCGTAAAAAATCCTTTCATCATCATATTGCATTCGTTTTAATCCGATGATAAAAGTAGCGCAAAACGGCTACGGAGGAGTCCGGGAACTTAAAAAACAACGCCGGGTTTCTGGACTCGGCGTTGTTTTCATTCTTGCGAAGGGGCGATCGGGTCTCCGCCGGCATAGCGGCGGCGGTATTCGCCGGGCGACATGCCCGTCACTTCGGAGAACTGCGCGAAAAAAGTACTGCGCCCGTGGATGCCGACCATCTCGCCCACCTCGAGGGCCGAAGCCCCGGGATGCTCCAGCAACAGCCGCTGCGATTCGGCAATGCGCAGGGCGCGTATCCACGATTTGAAGTTAAGCCCCAACTCGGAGTTGACATACCGCGACAGGTAACTGCGGTTGCACCCGACCTCGCGGGCCAGCGACTCCAGCGAAAGCCCCGGGCGGACATACCCTTTCGCGGCGATCCATTCGTCGAGCGCCGTACGGATATTCTCCCCGGCGGCCAAAGGCTCCGGCACATCGTCGGCGATCACGGGAGCGATCCGCCCGAACTCCGCGGGATAGTTGATATACTTCATTCCGAAGAAGGTGTAGAACACCATGTAGACCCCCGTAAAAGCAAACAGGTAAGGCATCCCTAACCCCGACACCAGCCATGCCGCGGCCGTCAGTCCGATCAGGGCCGTCATCAGAAACGACACGGCCACCCATCGCAGACGGCGCATCTCTCCGTCCGAAAAAAAGTTGTCCAGCTTGCGGCGACAGACCCGGTATTCGCGTACGAAAGTCCGCGCAAAGAGGGCTATCTGCACACAATAAGCGGCTGCCGTCAGCCGGAAAAGCACCGGAAAGGCCTGCGGAAAGAACAACATGCAGCCGAACAGCGACGCCGTTCCGGCAGCCACGGCAAGCAGATGACGGCGAACTCCCCGCGCAAGCGGAAAACGGGAGTTGACCAACGTCACCAGCGCCCCGGAGAACATCGTGGCCTGCACCGCAGCGACGGCCAGCACCAGAATCCGCGTGAAATCCAGTTCATACTCCTCCCGCAAGAAGAGCAGCCACAGCACATCGGTGAAAGCGAGCGAAAAGTAGGCCCAGCCGACAAAACGGCGCGAAAGGCGGTAATTGCGCAGGCGTTCATCGCCCGGCATACGCAGCCAAAAAAGAGATCCGCCGACCACCGCGAGAATGATCGCCGAACAAAGCAACACTCCGGCATAGAGTGAATCGGGTTGTCGGAACATGTCAGAGGCCCTTGGGTTTCAAACCTTATTTTTTCAGCTGCCTGCGCACGATGGCCGTCACCTCCCGGAAGGCTTCCAGCCGGAACAGCGCCGACAGCGCGAGGTAGCTGACCACGCCCGTCGCCAGTTCGGCCAGCAGCCGCACGAGGTCGTTGCCGGGAATCGCCGCGGCCGTGAGCCGCACAAGGAGGTACATCGTCCCCGACACCAGCGCCACGGGCAGCAGCGTACGGACGAAACGCCGGAACGTCAGGGAGGTGAAGCGCATCGTCGCCAGGAAATTGACCGCCATTTCGCAGAATGCGATGGCCACCAGCCCCCAGACCACGGCCATCACGCTGTGCGGAATCGTCACGGCGAAAATCGCCGTCATAATGATCTTCTTCACCACTTCGAGACGCACGATCAACGGACCCTTACACCTTGCTTTCAACACATTGTAAGCCGTCAAAGCGATCGGCGAGAACAGTCCTGCCAGACATACCGCCTCGAAATAGGGAACCGTCGGCATCCACTCCTCGCCCAGCAGCACGGCGAACATGTCGCGGGCCACGGCCGACATGCCCAGCATGATCGGAAACATCACGTAAGAGACGACCATCACCACCTGCCGGTATCCTTCGGCGAACTTCGGGGCATCGTCGCGGATCTTCGCCAAGGCCGGGAACGTGACGTTCTGCACGGCCTGAATGCCCGTCGCGGCGGGCATGTCCTTGAGTTTTACCGCCTGGTCGAACGATCCGAGCACCGCGGGCGAATAGAGTTTTCCGAGAAAAAACTGGGGTATCTTGTTATAGAAATTCGAAATCAGGTCCGTCACCATCAGACTGCACCCGAACGGCGCCATCTCGCGCAGGGGCTTCAGCCCGCACTTGCCGCAGGGGCGCCAGTCGCTCAACCACCACAGCAGCGCGGTCCGCATCCCGACCGCGATCACACGCTCCGCCACGAGGCTCCAGATGCCCCACCCGGCCATCGCCAGCGCAATGGCCGTAAGCCCGCCCGCCAGCGACGAAAGGAAGGTCACCTTCGAGAGCAGCGCGAAACGGAACTGCCGGATGAAAATCGTATTCTGAACGGCGCACAGGGCGTTGAGCGGCAGCAGCAGGAAGAAAACCGGGGCGATCCGCGCGATTTCGGGCATGCCGTACCAGCGCGCCGCAAGGGGCGCCAGGGCCACCAGCACCCCGTAGAGCACCGCCGAAACGGCGATGTTGAAGAGGAAAACCGACTTGTAATCGCTCTGCGAAGGCCCTTTGTGGCGGACCAGACTCTGCGAGAACCCGCTGTCGACGATCACCAGCAGCACCGTCACGACGGCCGACGGAATGGACATGAAGCCCAGTATGTCGCGCGTCAGCAGGCGCAGGATGATCAGCCGCACGGCCATTGCGAGGAGCATCGAGCCGATCTTCTCGGCCATGCTCCACGCCACGCCCTGCGCGACTTTCTCTTTGAGTTCGCCGCCCAACAGCCTAACAGTTGTGCTGCGCGACGATCTCCTCGTTACGCTTGCGGATATTCTGCACGTTGGCGATCTCGACGTACGACGCACCGCCGTCGGGACCGAAACTGCCGCCCACGATGGCCATCAGGTCCCCGTCGTCGAGTTTGCGGTACTGGTCGAGGAACTCCAGCGCATCGACCAGGAAATGGTATCTGTCGGAGAGTTCCTGATTCCGGAGAATCGGCACGACGCCGTACGACAGGGCCAGAATCCGCTGCGCATGCAGCTGGTAGCAGACGGCCATCACGGTCTTGCGGCCGCGGAACGCCGCCAGATAACGGCCCGTGCGGCCCGTCTTGGTGTCGAGCACCACGTATTTGATCGGCAGGTTGGTCGAGGCGCGCACGGCCGAACGGGCCAGTTGCGCGGTGATCTCGTGGTTCACCGAAACCATGTCCATGTCGATCATCGGCTTGAAATGCGTCTCGTCGCGCTCGATCTCGCGGGCGA